>ENA-ORCV01001147-ORCV01001147.1-marine-metagenome-genome-assembly--contig:-NODE-1147-length-10252-cov-3.730909_pt1 | contig 10252 bp, 6 predicted proteins | sample MGYA00237779_ERZ508509 | MGnify/ENA primary metagenome ERZ508509 (study PRJEB26180, sample SAMN06268772) | marine metagenome | isolation source: Bioluminescent Bay, La Paraguera, Puerto Rico | place... | reverse complement strand
CCCATGTTCACGAAGAGACATGGGGCCAAGTGAGAAATCGGTACCGGCGTGAGGCCATTGCGCTGCGACGGATTGAACCGAAGTCCCACTTCTCGTTTTTCGATTTCATTCACTTGTTTGTCGCCAATGTCGTGTCTGACGGGCTCGTCGCAAAAAGGCACGGAGTCCTAAGCAAAGAGTGGATTTCCATCGTTCTGTTCCGTTTCAATCAATTCTTCGGAGCATGGCAGGGGCATCGGGGGCCTTGTGACATCTCGCAGGACCTAAAGCGGCGGTTCTATTTTCCGAACCGTATGCCTCATCATCATGCCGACCCTGCCCCGCAATCCGATCATCCGGTTGAAAAGGATGGCCGGGCGAGGATCGACTATACCCGGCTTCCGCATTGTAAAGCAGAAGAACACATCTGATCATCGAGGATATTATGGACCCTGCGGAGCGCAAGATTGTCGCACTCATGCCCATGCGCCACAATTCCGAGCGCGTACCAGGAAAGAATTACCGTCCTTTCGGCGACGGGCGCCCTCTGTTCCATCACATGGTTGATGTGATGTTGGCATGTCCGCTGATCGAGACAATCGTGATCGATACCGATTCCCCTACGGTCAAGGAACAGTGTGCGGAGAAATACCCGCAGGTTCTCGTTCTCGATCGACCTGAACACCTCAGGGACGGCGCTACGCCCATGAACGACGTGCTATTGCGCGACATCCAGGAAGTTCCCTCGCGCTTCTACTTGCAAACCCATTCGACCAATCCGCTCCTGAAGCCCGAAACGCTGGCCGATGCGGTAGAAACCTTCTTTGAGAACTATCCAGTTTACGACTCCCTCTTCAGCGTGACGCGGAGACAAACGCGTTACTGGGATCCGCTGGGACGCGCGATCAATCACAATCCAAATATATTGCTCCGAACCCAGGACTTGCCGCCCGTCTACGAAGAGAATTCTTGCATCTACATATTCGAGCGAGACACATTGGTCGAAAAGCACAATAGGATCGGCAATCGCCCCTACCTCTATGAGATCGAACAGGTCGAAGCACAGGACCTCGATGAAGAAATCGACTTCCAGGTCGCCGACCTCATCTACAAGCAAACCCGCACGTGATGGGGTAGTGGCATGACCAAGGTTCTGATCACATGCATGCATCTCGCACGGCATTTCGAGACATTTCGCCCGCAATATGAGGCAGCAGACGTTGAAGCTGTCATTCCCCCTCTTCAAGGCCAGCAGTTCACGGCTGCAGAAATGGCCGGGCATATCGTGGGTGTCGACACGGTCATAGCGGGTGACGATGCCATCGATGCCGCCGTGCTTGACTCGGGCAAAGCCAGCGGACTCAAAGCCGTCATCAAATGGGGTATCGGGACGGATGGGATCGACAAGGTCCATGCCTCGTCGATCGGCATGCCGGTATACAATACACCGGGCGTGTTCGGCGGCGAAGTGGCCGACCTTGCGCTATCCCACCTGCTCATGCTCACCCGCAAGACACATCTGATGGATGCGTCGGTAAAAGAAGACGGTTGGTTCAAGTCGGAAGGTCGCTCCCTATCGGGGATGACCGCGGGGATTATCGGCCTGGGTTCGATTGGGCGAGCAATTGCGCAAAGAGTCACCGCATTCGAAATGAATGCCATCGGGTTTGATGTGTCTGAGATCGATGGCGAGGAACTGGCAAAGATCGGGGCAAGGCAGTGCAGCCTGGAGGAGGTTCTGGAGACCTCAGACGTCATCCTGTTGGCTTGCGCTTTGACCGAAGAGAACCACCACCTTATCGGCCGGGATACGCTGACCAAGGTCAAGCCGGGTGTCTTCATCGTCAATGTGTCGCGTGGCCCATTGGTAGATGAGACTGCGCTGGCAGAAGCATTGGCAGATGGACGCGTGACCGGGGCCGGCCTTGATGTGTTCGAGGAAGAGCCCTTGCCTGCCAATTCGCCTTTGCGCGACTTCGAAGATCGCTGCACTTTCTCGACGCACAACGGTTCCAATACCGCTGAAGCCGTGGCACGCATCAACCAGATGACGACTGATATTGCGTTTGATGTGTTGGGGGTGAAAAAGGCGGCATTCGAATTGAACCGAGTGGCTTAGGCGCATCCTTGCCTTCAAGCAATCATCGTAGTCTGGAGAATAAAGTGAAACTGCTTGTGAACTGTCAAAAGGTTGCTTTCAAGAATGCTCTTGGTGTGCCTGGCTTCTTGATCAACCTGTGCACAGCGCTTTCCCAAGATCATGAACTGACCTTCGTGATTAACAAGCGGGAGGATGTGGACGATAGTCCGCTTCGGCAAGCGATTGAAAACGCCGCAAGCGAAATCATACTGGTCGAAGAAGCGAGGAAGCGGGAAACTTCTCTGAGGTCTGAAGCGATCGAGCTACTGCCTCATCATTTCCAAGGATCGGATTACTGTGACCGCTCCATCATTATCTGCCATGACTTGCACATTTACGACATTCCATGGAAGTATCCGAATGTCGAAAAGATGCGTGCAACCTTCAAGGAAAACTTGAAGCGTGCCAGTGCGGTGGTCACGCATTTCCCACGCACATATTATGCACTGGAACGAATAACCGGGCAGTCACTATTGAATCTGTTTTTGACTGAAAGCCCGTTGATGTTCGACACCAGTGAAATCAGTAGGTCTCGTACAGAAAGGCCTTCAAAGTCGGCCAAAGCCCGAGAACTGCTGTATCCTGGCCAGCTACAGGCTCATAAGAATCATGAAGCTTTGATGCGTGGCCTACAATTGCTCAAAGATCGTGGCAAAACTGTACGCATCCATTGTCCCGGCTCGGATTTTGCATCTAGTTTCACCACCAAGTTGAAGGACAAAGCCCAACAATACGGTGTAGACCAAGATTTGATCTTCTCCGGCTATGTAAGTGACGGAGAACTCATGGAGATGTACCGGCGGTGTGACGGGGTCATCGTGCCAAGCCTGGCCGAAGGAGGCGCCTATGTTGCCCTGGAGGCAATCGCTGCAGGAAAACCAGTTGCAGTTCATCAAAATGAACAGGCGCGCATGCACATTAGGGCGGTAGCTGGAGAGGCAATTTGGTTCGATGCCGAAGATATCCAAAAGACCGCAATTGCCATAGAAGAACTGGCCGATGCCGACCGACAAGAGTGGTTCTACAAGAATGCAACCGCCCGTGAACGAATAAAGAAAATGACTTGGGAAAGTGTAGCTGAAAAATGGAATATCCTGATCGAATGGCTTTGCGGCAATAGAGAGCGCCCAATTATCGGTATCGGACGTGATGGCTGGGGAATCGTTTATTGATTCCTTATTTGGAATGAACTGGATATGTAGTAATAACATATTGATAGGTAGAGATTATTGTAATGGAATTTCTTTTTCAGGAATTGGAAGTCAAGGACTTCACCGAGATTCTAGCCGCTTATAGAGAGGCAGGAATCGAATTGGGACATGCGATCGACGGCGGGGCAGGCGCGGGAACCACCGCTGAAAAAATACGTCAACACCTGACGAAAGACGCATTCGTCTTTGCCTATGAACCGTTTACAGGAAATCATCGCTTCTTTGTTGACTGCAATCCCCAAATCAAACTCGTCAAGAAGGCGCTTTCGGACGCTTCTTCGAGTATGACGTTATCGGTCCATGCCGTAGTGCAGGGTGACTCCGCATGGGGCAAACGAGGCCTAGAAGGCTATTCCTCTGCAGGCCACCTTACAGACCAAGCGCCGAAAAACGAACATGACGCTGTCGTCGAATGCGTTCGCGCGGACGAGGACCTGCAAGGCGTCGGGAGGATCGGATTTGTGAAGCTTGACCTCCAAGGAGGTGAATTATCGGCACTGAAGGGAATGAGTGACTTCCTTAAAACCGACGTTTCGATGATGTGGATCGAATACATGTATGCAAAGCATACTACACCTAAAGATATATATAACTACCTTATCGACGACTTTCTAATTCTGGATACAGAGTATCTCTTTAGAGGCGCCCCCACCGACGAAGCCCTCACATATTTCAAACCATCTCGGGAGGGAAATCTATCTAGCGGGGCATCAGTTTGGTACGGCTTTAAACGCAGGCCATGGACAAACTTCCTAGAAGAATCGGAATTATTCGCAAATAGTTTTGGTTTAATACAAACAGATTTAGTTGCTATAAATAAAAGATACTTAGGTGATTTCCTAAAAGCTTTAGGGCATATAAATTAAAATATATTTAATATTAAAATAACAAATACATCTATACGATTATAGAGCTATTTAGGCGGTTATGTAATGGATTTTATCAACACAGAAGATAGAAAAAAGAGAGAGATATGGTCAGAGATCTGTGCATCGATTCCTGCCCTGCCTGATGATGCCTATGATCTCGAGTGGGGAAGGAGGCGGGAGAAATTTTACGAAGAGGTTGGCGGACTTGAGCTTCCGCAAAAAGATAAATTACGATTGAAATCTCTAAAAGACAAATACTGTGGTAATAGAATTTTTATTTTGGGCAACGGCCCCAGTATAAACAATACTCCACTCGAATTTCTGAAAAATGAATTTACTTTTGTCGTTAATAGGAGCTACCTTCTATATGATCGAATAGATTGGAAGCCTACTTTTTACACTGCGCTAGATTGGCGCGTCGTGCCCGATGTTGCAAGAGAAATTAATGCATTGACTGGGTCGACCTTTTTCTTTGAAGAGAGATTTCGAGGAATATTGCGCGAAGGAGAGGATGTCTATTACTATACCCACTCAGCAGCAGATCCAAGATATCCAGAAGAAAAGCAGTTTGCGCTAGACGTTTCCCGAGGCGTGCGCGGAGCCGGCTCTGTTGTCGGTACGGCAGTGCAGCTTGCCTACCATATGGGTTTTGACCCAATCTACCTGATCGGTTGCGATTTAGGTTACAAAGTCCTCAAGTCTGTCGACCAACAAGGTGAAGATAAGTTCGGCAACGGAGTAAAGCTTCATCTGACAAGCACCCGTGACGATGACCCCAATCATTTCGACCCTCGCTATTTCGGTAAAGGTCGGCGTTGGCATGACCCCAATGTCAAACGGATGATTCAGGGGCATGAGCAATGCCGAAAGGCCATCGAAGAAAACGGTCGCAGGATCTTCAACGCTACAGTGGGCGGCGAACTGGAAGTCTACCAGCGGCGCGATTTCCGTAGCTTGTTCGAATGTGAGCCGATTGAATACGAGCGTGAACGTCACGCGGCTCTTGACGAAACAAATGCCATTTCGGTGCTGTTCGACCAAATCGAAAGCCCTGACGAGCGTACGATGATTGACGTCGGCGCGCATAGGGGAACAAGTTCGATGCATTTCGCCGACAAGAACTGGCAAATCTTTTGTTTCGAACCGGATCAAAATAACAGAGCGCTGCTGACCCGGCGTTTTGCCAAGGCCAAAAATGTCATCATTGATCCACGGGCTGTCAGCGACAAAGCTTCGAAGGGAATGTCCTTCTTTAAGTCTGAAGAAAGCAGCGGAATATCCGCGCTCCACGCTTTTCGTGACACTCACGAGGAGGCTGACCAAGTAGAAGTTACGACCGTTGCTGAGATCGTGAAGCAGCACGGCATCAAGCATGTTGACTTTCTGAAGATTGATGTCGAAGGCTTCGATTTCAATGTGTTGAAGGGAGTTCCATGGGACCAAATCACACCAGACGTAATTGAGTGCGAATATGAGGATGCCAAGACAATCCCAATGGGGCATGATTGGCGTGATATTGCTGAGTTTCTGCGCAAAAAGGGATACTCAGTTTACCTAAGCGAGTGGCATCCCATCGTTCGTTACGGCATCCCGCACGACTGGAGACAGGTGGTTCCCTATCCTGAAATGGATGTACCATCAGAGTCCTGGGGTAACATTCTTGCATTCAGAGAAGACCCGGGTTTCGCTAAGGTGCAAGCGGCTTTCGAAAAACTGGTTCAGTTTCGCAAGCCCAAACCAGAAGCCAAGCCCCCAGTCACTCCTAGCATCAGCAAGGCCGATACTCTGCCTCTCAAGGAGGTAGAAATGGCTCGCATGAAGCTTGCGGATTTTCACAACATCTGCCGCGGTCGGAGGTGCTTCATCGTCGGGAATGGCCCATCGCTAAACCACCACGACCTTTCTCTGCTTGAAAATGAGTTCGTCTTCGGGGCGAATGGCATCTTCTACAAATCTGACGAGACGGGTTTTGTCCCTACATTCTATGTTGTGGAAGATACTAAGGTGATGGAGGAAAACATCGAGCGCATCAAAGCTTACGATGTTCCACACAAGTTCCTCCCTTCATTGTACAAGTCACTGCATCCCGATAGCAAGAATGTTCATTTCTTTGAGATGGACCGCGGATTTTACGACCCTGCGTCTTCATGCCATGGCGTTCCGCGCTTCTCAACGGATGCCTCGAAATCACTCTACTGCGGTCAATCGGTTACCTACATCAACCTCCAACTCGCCTATTTTATGGGCTTTTCGGAGGTCTTCCTTATCGGGATGGATTTCGATTACACGATCCCGCCAGAGCATGTACGTGATGGTGATTTGATCTTGTCAACTACTGACGATCCAAACCATTTTCACAAGGACTATTTCGGCAAAGGAAAGACCTGGAAAGATCCCAAGCTCGACCTCGTAGCAATGAACTACCTTAAGGCAAAGCAAACCTTCGAGGCCGCTGGACGTATGATCTATAATGCAACGGTAGGCGGTAAACTCGAGATCTTCCCGCGTGTCGATTATGAAGCGCTATTACGCGACCCTGAGACGGGCAAGAAGAGACTTGAGCCAATTGCCCCAGTCCATGTGAGTTCAGGGGAAATGGACACGTCGGCTGTCAAACTCGCCACCATTTCAGGCGAAGCAACCCCAGTTCCCGAAGCTACAGTTACATCGTCACGATCAATCGAGAAGGCTTCACCCCAACCAAAGGAGAAGAAAAGGAGCCGCGCTGAAATTCGCGCTGCCAGACGCGCGAAATTTAGGCGCGATCCACATCTCTTCTTTCGGGATTCAAACTTCTTCTTGCTCCGTCCACTGCGGCACTTTTTCAAACCAACCGGAGTGAAAAAATGGGAAGCCGAGATGACAGCAGAGACTCGACGCAGGGAGGATGGCTTCTTTTCATTCTTGCCAATTAGTCGGAAGGCTCACTCTAGAAGCCTTGAGAAGCTCAAGCTCGAACGAACCCAGTCAGAAACCAGTTACCGAGCAGAAATTGCGCGTACAAAAAGAGATGCGCAGCAGCGGGAAACGGTTCTACGCAACGACCTCACGAAACTCCGAGAGAATCTTGAATCTCTTGAAGCTCGTTTCCTAGATGAACAGCAGTCCGCAAAAACAGGCCTCCAAGACCAACTGGCGTCGCTTGAAGCTCGGCTAACCGTAGTCTCATCTGATCTGGACGAGGTAACCCGAGATCGGGTCGAAACACTGGAAAGCAAAATTGGACAAGAGCTCTCCGGAATCCAAGAACAGCTTGCAGCAGGAGAGGTAAAATCCGCCAAAGATCAAACCAGATTGCTGTCAGACATCAAGAAGATCCGCGAAATTGGTAGCACGCGAGAGGCGCGACGGCGCGGCGACAACAAGAAAGTAGAGCGGTCAATCGCGGCACTCGACCGACGCCTCGTTGCTACTTCAGAGAAATTGGCAGAAAGCGAAGCCTCGGCCCGCATAGAACTTGCCCAGCTCAACAAGCTCGTGGGGACACTTGAAGCCAAGAAGGACGCCTACCAACAGACCTTGCAAGCCGAGATCTCTGTACTTGATGAACGTATATCTGCGGAAGCAAAGGCAATAGCGGACAACAAGGCGACGGTGCAGGCTGAAATCGCCGCGCTCGACAAGCGACTTGCAACAGAATTGGACAAATTGGCAGAAAGCAAAGCCGTATTACAATCGCAGATTGAATCACAGAAAACATCCACAACCGAGGTCGCTCAAGAGATCGAAGCAACAAAGGCGCAGCTAAACGAAGTTGAAGCCGCGAGCCAGGAGCTCAGGGCCGCCATTGAAGAAAGCATCGAAGCTTTGAAGGTTGCAGATGCGCGACAGTCCAAGTCTGAGAAGCTCTTGCGTCAGCGTGTCATGTCAAGCGAAAGGCAGATCGGTTCCCTGCGCTATTCGGATACACCACAGACTCTCGTGTTCTTCGGTCACCACAAGTGTGGATCGAGATTGTTCCGTCAGGAGATCTTCCAGATTGTCGCCCAAGCGACCGGTGCCAAAATACATCAATACAGGGTGATATCGCCGCCCTTCCATTATTCCAGAGCGGACGAACTGGACCTGTGCAATATCGATTTCGATGCAATCGGCAAGAGCAAGCACGATGTGGTTCTATTTGCCAACGGTTCGCAGCGATCACTCGAACGTCTTGATCGTGAAACCACGGACTGGCGGGGAATCCGGATCATTCGTGATCCAAGACAGGTGCTTGTTTCGAACTACTTTCACCACAAGGGCGATCATGAGGTGGAGTCACTTGGCTGGATTTGGGATCAACTGAAGCATGACCAGCCGATCCTGCGCGAGCTACCGGAAGAAGAAGGCCTGCTTCACGAACTCGATCACATTTCGAAGGAAATCATCGAAACCCAGATCCTCGCTCCCTTTGATGACGAACGCATTCTGACAATCAAGCTAGAGGATTTTGCTGAGGACCAAGATGCTTGGCTCTTGAGAATTTCCGAGTTCCTGAAAGTTGCGGATATTGCTGGTGCGGACCTGTCCCGCACTTACGCCAACCCGGACAGCAGCCCGTGGCAGAACCACTTCACCACGCGCATCCGTGATGTCTTCAAGGAACGCTACGGACAGGCCTTGATCGATCTGGGGTATTCCGACGATCTTGACTGGTGAGACGGCCTAAAGGGAATTGCAAGTTGCATGGGCAGACTCGACATCCATGATCCATGATTCCCCCTCCTTGTCGGTCGTCATTCCGGTTCGAGCGCAATCGGCAGCATTCTATGTTGAACGATTGAGGCTCAGGGATAGTTGCGACCTGACCGGGACAGAGACGATCCTGACCGATGACGGGAGCCCAGAGGCTGAGGCGGACAACCTACGAGCATTCAGCGACGAACGAGGATGGCGCTATCAAAGGCTAGAAACCGGGCACCTGCCCTTTTCTCTTGCCCGTGCTCGCAATGCCGGTGCCGCTTTCGCGAGTTCTCCTTGGGTTTTCTTCGATGATGCGGACATGGTGTACGAAACTGCCTTCTTCAGCAGGTTACACAAGGAGCTCGGGCTCCTGGATGGCACGCCCTTCACCTTCTTGAGTTTGCCGGCAGTATATCTTTCCCAAGAAAGTTCCAAAAAAGTCCTCGCACGAGGTTCGATCGATGAACTCGTTCCCGACTTCCTCACCCGATTGGCACTGGAAGACCCGAGAGGTGGCAACGACAATATCGCCATTCAAAACTATGCGCCCGCATCCGCCATTCTCGTCATGAAAAAGGAAACGGCGCTGGCGAACGGAGGCTATGACGAAGGGTTTGAAGGCTGGGGCGGCGAAGATCGGGAGTTCATCTTCCGTCTACTGGCTGCGAACGACAAACTTCCCAAGCCGAATGACTTTACCGCCACGCGGGTCTGGAATCTCAACGACACATATGAGTTTGCCGGTTGGCGTTCCTTGTTCCGCCTTCATGGCGACTACATGGCCCGCAAAGGCTTCTATGCTTATCATCTGTTTCATGAGCCCAATGCGTGGCGAACGAGTGGTGACCGGGGCAATATCGAAGAAGCAGCGCGGAGGGCTTTGTCCCATTCGGCAGATTCTTGGGGGCCGGCTGAAGAGGACGCGTCGCACCGCAACATACGGAACTCCTTGTTGTTCTCCGTCTACAAAGACGTCGCCTCGGCAAAGGATCGGCACTCTTCCCCGCAAAGGCGCTCGAAGGGCGCTGTGATTGCGGCAAGGATCCGGAAGCTAGCGCATGACCCGCACGCCTTCTTTCGAGATTCAAAGCTGCCACTCTCGAACCGAATCAGTCGCTTGTTTCGCGAAAGAACTAACGAAGTTGGCAAAGCGAACTTTACGCGCATGGACGAGTGATATCCGGCCTGCACCTCCAACAGCGCGACGTCCGTTTCAGCTAACCCTGCTTGCGGCAGGCTTGTGCCCATTAGGTCGGCTTGTCATAAGCTCGGGCAACTGACGACTTGCCGGAATTGGGATTGCCATGGATACGACACGCGCTGTTCTCATCACTGGTGCAGCCGGTGGCATCGGAAGCGCTCTGGTTCAGGCATTTAGCGATGCTGGTTGG
>ENA-ORCV01001143-ORCV01001143.1-marine-metagenome-genome-assembly--contig:-NODE-1143-length-10298-cov-2.558458_pt1 | contig 10298 bp, 11 predicted proteins | sample MGYA00237779_ERZ508509 | MGnify/ENA primary metagenome ERZ508509 (study PRJEB26180, sample SAMN06268772) | marine metagenome | isolation source: Bioluminescent Bay, La Paraguera, Puerto Rico | place... | reverse complement strand
CGCTCCTTACACGTTTGAAGAAGCAGTAAAACTTGGTCGCGAGCTGGAGAAACTGAACTACTTGTGGCTGGAGGAACCTGTTGCTGACGAAAACCCAGCGGCTCTTAGAAAACTAACGAAAACATTGGACATTCCGATCGTTGGCGCAGAAGTCTTGGCCAAGCATCCGTATAGTGTTGCAGAATATCTCGCGACAAATGCAATTGATGCAGTGCGGGCAGATGTTTCATGGTCGGGCGGCGTAACAGGAGTTTTAAAAACAGCCCACCTTGCCGAAAGCTTCGGCGCACGGTGCGAGTTGCACTCGACGATTTTTCACCCATTGGAGCTTGTTAACCTGCATGTTTGCGCAGCGATTTCTAACAACAGTTATTTTGAGCTTCTAACACCCACAGAAACATTTGATCTCGGTTTGAAAAAGCCAATCGACATTGAAGGCGGCGTAGCGAAACTTCCTGATGGCCCAGGCCTCGGGATCGAGTTTGATTGGGATTTCATCGACAACTGCACAGGTGAGAGAGTGTAATTTATGAGTGACACCAACGCAGACAAAATTACCGATAACCGTCTGATTTTGTTGGACGAACAGGACAATATTCTTGGCGTAGCGCGGCCAATTCGGGCCGGGGAGGCGATCCCGGTGAATGGCGAGTATGTCCGTTTAGACCGAAACGCAGGAATTGGTTTCAAGGTTGCACGTCAAGAGATCAAAAAAGGTGACAGCATCGTGAAATATGGAGCGGTGATTGGGACCGCAAGCGTCGACATTGCCGTGGGACAATTGGTCCATGTGCACAATATGAACTCGAACTATCTCGCAAATACAGAGCTTGCAGGATTAGGCGGAGAGAAAAAAGCATGAATGGTTATCTCCGTTCAGATGGCCGAAAAGGCATCCGAAACGTCACGTTAGTGGTCTATTTGGTCGAATGTGCACACCATGTCGCGCGCGCGATTTCCCAAAATTTTGCACCGCAGGACGTTCAGGTGGTTGGCTTTCCGGGTTGTTACCCGAACGAATACGCGCAATCGATGATGGAACGGCTTTGCACACACCCTAATGTTGGTGCTGTGCTGTTGGTTTCCCTGGGTTGTGAGGGGTTCAACAAGCTCAAGCTCAAAGATGCCGTCGCGCAGAGCGATCGTCCCGTAGAAGTGCTGACTATTCAAGGAGAGGGCGGCACGCGCACTTCAGTTGAAAAAGGGGTCAAATGGGTCGAAGAAACCCAAAAGGTACTTGCTGAAACGCCAACAGTTCCAATGGAGATCTCTGAACTTGTGGTGGGCACCATTTGTGGCGGGTCTGATGGCACAAGTGGTTTGACTGCGAACCCAGCAATTGGACGTGCTTTCGACAATTTAGTTGAACAAGGCGCTGCATGCATTTTTGAAGAAACCGGCGAGTTGATCGGCTGCGAAGCGATTATGGAATCTCGTGCTGCAACTCCAGAACTGGGCAAAGAGCTTTCTAAATCAATCGAGAAAGCGGCGCGTTACTATGAAACGCTCGGCTATCCGAGCTTCGCGCCCGGCAATGCGGACGGTGGCTTATCGACCATCGAAGAAAAATCGATGGGTGCTTACGCAAAGAGTGGCCGTTCTACGATTTCTGGTTTGTTGAAACCTGGTGATATCCCACCGCAAGGCGGACTTTATTTGCTTGATGTGGTGCCTGACGGTGAAGTTCGCTTTGGCTTTCCGAACATCGTCGACAATGCTGAAATTGTGGAACTGATCGCGTGTGGTTGCCACGTGATTTTGTTCGCGACGGGGAGGGGTTCTGTCGTCGGCTCCGCTATCTCGCCAGTCATCAAAGTTTGTGCCAATCCGCTCACCTATTCTCGCCTTTCCGAGGACATGGATATCAATGCTGGACGGATTCTTGATGGTGCGGCTTCACTTTCCCAAGTGGGCGAAGAAATATTTGATTTAGTACGCGCTGTCGGGCGTGGGCGGATGACATGTTCTGAAGAACTTGGGCACACCGAATTTGTGCTGACTTACAAGAGTTTTGAACCCATCGGCCCGGCTTGTTTGCCGAATGCATAGAGAGTGAAATAATGCAAAATCTCAAAGGAAAAACCTGTCTTGTCACCGCATCGGCGCAAGGTATTGGGCGCGCAAGCGTTCTTCGACTTGCACAAGCAGGTGCAAGTGTTATCGCAACCGATATTGATCAGGATGGATTGGCGTCTCTGCAAAAGGAGACCCACTGTACAATTCACGTGTTGAATGTTCTTGATCCCGACGCAATCAAAACTCTGGCAGACGAGGTTGGTGCGGTGGACGTTTTGTTTAACTGTGCTGGTTTTGTTGCTAACGGCTCTATTTTGGACGGCTATGACAAAGATTGGGACTTCTCATTCGATCTGAATGTCACCGCAATGTACCGCATGATCAAAGCATTTTTACCGGCGATGCTGGACAACGGCGGCGGATCAATCATCAATATGTCGTCTGTGGCATCTAGCTTAAAGGGCGTGCCAAACCGTTGCGCCTACAGTGCTTCTAAAGCCGCCGTGATTGGCCTCACGAAATCGATCGCCGCAGACTATGTAACCAATGGCATACGATGCAATGCAATTTGTCCTGGCACCGTGCAGTCACCTTCGCTCGAAGAGAGACTTGCGGCGGGCGGCAATTATGATGAAGCACGCGCACAATTTATCGCCAGACAACCTATGGGGCGTATTGGTGAACCAGAAGAGATTGCGGAATTGGTTGCCTATTTGGCCAGCGATTTGTCCGCTTACACAACAGGTCAGGCGCTCGCCATTGACGGCGGTTGGACCATTTAGAGAAAGAACAAAGACAAAATGAAACTTCTTCGCGTCGGCCCGTTGGGTCAAGAAAAGCCAGCAATTCTGGACAAAGATGGTCTTTACCGTGATCTATCTAACCATATAGCCGATTTGTCTGCCGGCAATCTATCGGACGAGGCTTTTGGTAGGATAGCGGCTTTAGACATTGAAACACTCCCCATACTGGATTCCAACGAACGTATCGGCGCATGCGTCGGCCACGTAGGGAAATTCATTTGTATTGGCCTCAACTATGCCGACCATGCTGCAGAATCTGGCCTGGATGTGCCTTCTGAGCCCGTCATCTTCATGAAAGCAACATCTGCGGTTGTGGGTCCAAATGACACGGTTGAAATCCCACGAGGATCGGAAAAAACAGATTGGGAAGTTGAGCTCGGTGTTGTTATTGGAAAATCGGCAAAATATGTCGATGAACGCGAAGCTCTTGAGTATGTCGCTGGCTATTGCGTTGTAAACGATTTGTCTGAACGCGAATTTCAAATTGAACGGCAGGGGCAATGGGTAAAAGGCAAGTCTGCCGACACTTTCGGACCGATCGGTCCATATTTGGTCACGCGGGACGAGATAGACGACCCGCAAAACCTAGGCATGTATCTGGACGTGAATGGCCACCGCTATCAAAACGGCAACACCCAAACCATGGTCTATGGCGTTGCGCATCTGGTGTCGTATGTGTCCCAATTCATGAGCCTACAGCCAGGCGACATTATCTCAACAGGCACACCACCTGGCGTTGGCTTAGGCCAGAACCCACCCGTTTACCTTAAGGCAGGAGACACGATGGAACTTGGCATTGATGGGCTTGGCGTGCAGACGCAAAAGGTAGTTCAGGGCTAATGGAGGAGTAAATGCTTCAGTTTATCGACACTCATCAGCACTTAATGTATCCGGAGCACTTTTCCTATTCTTGGGCGAAAGACATCGCGGTACTCGCTGACACAAAATATGATGTGGAAGCCTATGCGACGCTCGTTGGCGACCATGTTGAAGCATCCATTTTCATGGAAACGGGTGTCGATGAAGCATTTTATCGGGCGGAAACCGAGTTCGCGCTTAGTCTCGCCGCATCCGAGAACAACAATACAGCTGGTGTGATCGCCGCGGCATTTCCTGAGTATGAGGAAGAGTTTGACGAGTGGATTGAGCAAACATCGCTCGATCCGCTTGTATGTGGTTATCGTCGCATCTTGCATGTTGTTGATGATAGCGTTTCACAAAATCAGACATTCAGAGAAAACGTCAAAAAGATCGGACAATCGGACAAAACGTTCGACATGTGTTTTTTGGAAAGTCAGCTCGGCGTTGCCATTGAGCTCGCGAGTGTTTGCGACAACACTCGGCTCATCCTTAACCACTGCGGTGTGCCAAATATTGCAGGAGGCGATATGAATGATTGGAAGTTACGAATATCGGAACTTGCAAAGATGGATCATGTGGCCTGCAAAATTTCCGGTGTTGTTGCCTATTGCGGTCCAGACCAAGACCGCTTGAGCGCAGTTCGCCCATACATTGAATTTGTGGTTGAACAATTCGGTGCGGATAGGTGTGTTTGGGGTAGTGATTGGCCTGTAGTGAATATGGCCAAGGATTTGCCCGATTGGATCGATATAACCCGGGCTATTATTGGTGAAGAACCCGAAGATGTGCAACGAAAAATCTTTGGGGCAAATGCTGCTCGTATCTACAATTTATCGTTCTAATTGTTGATTTCCAGCATATAACTTCGCTCATAATTCCCCTTTTTCGTTTTGACGCAAAATCAGCCAAATGAAAATTGGTACGCCGACAACAGCGGTGATGATGCCTGCGGGGATCTGCACTGGTGCAAAAGCGGCGCGTCCGATCAGATCCGCTGAGGCGACGAGCAAGCCACCAACAGCTGCGGTGATGGCTAGGTGTAGCCCAACGCCGGCATGAACAAGACGCCGCGTCACATGCGGTGCGATGAGGCCGACAAAGCCGAGCGGCCCAACGGCAGATACGGCAATTGCTGCTAGAGCCACAGACAGCGTAATCAACCCAATTCGCCCCCATTTGACATTAACGCCAAGTCCCGTCGCTGCGTCGGGGCCCATGCGCATTGCAGCCATGGGGCGCGAGGCCCATAGAAGAACCGGCAGCAATAGGGCAAAGCAAACAGATGTGATCCACACATCACTCCAATTAGATGTGTGTACCGACCCCGCGAGCCACGCCAGTGCAGTCATAGCGCGGTCAATATCGCCATAGGTCAGCATGGCGGATGTGCCTGCAGAGATGAATGCCGCGACGCCAACGCCTGTCAAAATAAAGCGCATGGTGGCGCCATCCGTTTTTCGCACAGAAATCCATTGGATGAGGGCGGCGACAGCAAGTGCGCCGCCAAAAGCGTAAAGTGGCCTATAGTAATAGCCTACTTCTGGCATCAAAATGGTCAGGAAGACCACCGCAAAGCTCGCACCTTGGGATACGCCCACCAATGAAGGGTCTGCCAAAGGGTTTCTGGTGACATTTTGCAAAGTCGCGCCGGATAGCGCCAGCAGCGCGCCGACCATGACCGAAACGACCGCTCGCGGAAAACGGAACTCCCAAACAATAGTGGTGCCTGTTTTACCGTCCGGCGCATTGCGCAATATCTCGATGACTTGGGTTACTGTTAGCGGATAGCTGCCTGTCATTAGTGACCAAATGACGACAATTGCTATTGCCGCAACCAAAGCCAACAAAACCCAAATTGCGCGCACCGGCAACAGGACGGCGAAGCGTTCGTTGAACGCACGTATAGTCAGTGAGTTGTTCATAGTTTTGCTTTCACCAGCCAAACAAAGAAGGGAGCGCCCAACAAGGAAGTGACAAGTCCGGTTGAAATTTCGACCGGCGCCAAGGCCATGCGCGCGACAATATCGACCAACAACAAATAGGCAGCCCCAACAAGAGCGCTATACGGCACAACGCGCGCATAATCAGTGCCGACAAAAAGCCGGACCACATGGGGAATAACGAGGCCGATGAATCCCATGGGGCCAGCCAAAGCGACAGCGCATGAGGTAAGGCCGACGACAGCTAACAAGACGAGCATTTTTATCTTGGCCACATTGACGCCAAGACCAACGGCAACTTCATCCCCCATTGCGAGAGATGTCACTTGGCGCGCAACATAAAGCGTGATCGCCGAACTGCCGATCAACCAAGGAGTGCACCAATACAGGACCTCAAAACGGGACCCGGAAATGGACCCTGTTAGCCAAACACGTAGGTTTTGGAAATTATCTTGATCGAGTAATTGCACGCCTGAAATGATGGCGGCGAGAAACGCTGTCACGGCAGCGCCCGAAAGGATGAGCGTCAGCGGACGAGCGCCACCCGGAGCGGCTGTAGCGATCCACCAAACAAGGCAGGCGGCCACCAAAGCACCGGCTGAAGCGAGCATCGGCAAAAACGGCATGACCGTGGAGCCAAAAAAATAGTAACCAATCACAACGGCAAAGGATGCGCCTGAAAGCAAGCCGAGTAATCCAGGGTCGGCGAGGGCATTTCGCGTGACGCCTTGCATTAAAGCGCCGGAAACAGCGAGGCAAGCTCCAACAACCAAGGCAATGATGGCGCGGGGCAAGCGCAAGTCCCAGATGACGATGTGGTCAAAAACCTTTGCATCGTAGCTCAAGAAAGCGTCAAAAACATTGGCGAGCGGAATGTGTTTTGCGCCAACTGAAATATGCAGCGCAAAAAAGAAGATGATTGCGCCTATGCACATGAGTGCGCGCGAGGATTCGCCTGCCAATCTTAGATTTGTGTTTGCAGTTGCCATGATCTATCTCGCGATCACCGGCACACAAACGGGGCGACCGCTTTGTTGGTCGACGATTACATTGGCATCCAGATCAAATACTGACCTGAGGTTTTCGGCTGTAAACACCTCTTGAACATCTCCATTTGCAACGATTTCACCGTCGCGCATCATCACCAGCTTATCGGCGTAAGTCGCGGCGATGTTTAGCTCGTGCAACACCACGACCATTGTTTTGTGGGCATCTCGGGCCGTTTTCGTGAGGAGGTTCATAACGTCCACTTGCACCTTGAGATCAAGGAACGTTGTGGGTTCATCAAGGAGAATTATGTCAGTGTCCTGCGCCAAAGACATCGCGATCCAACAGCGTTGACGTTGCCCGCCTGATAGAGATGACACAGGCCGGTCGGCAAATTGAATAATGTCGGTCGCGGCCATAGCGTCGTCCACGGCTCTCGCGTCCTCGGTTGTCCATTGGCGAAGAAAGGATTGGTGCGGGAAACGACCCTGTGCGACAAGCTCTCTAACCGTCAATCCTTCCGGCGCAATTGGCCCTTGCGCCAGTAAGGCCATCTCAAGCGCTACAGATTTGGTGGGCATTTTATGGACGTTTCTGTCCCCAAGCAGCACTTCACCACTTTCTGGCTGAAGTACGCGCGCGATCGTTTTCAGAAGCGTCGATTTTCCGCAGCCGTTTGGGCCGACCAAAATTGTGATTTTCCCTTCAGGGATATCCAAACTGACATTTTGGAGAATGGTGGTTTCGCCATATCCACCGTAAACGGAATTGACAGCTAGGGCAGGCGCTGCCGATGAGTCGACGTAGATTTGACGATCTAGTATTTCGAAAGCTTTTTGCGCATTGAGTTGTGCCATCGTTGATTAATCCCATACAGCTCGTCAGAGGGGGAGCGCTGGCGCACAATGTTTGCGCCAACGTGTTGAATTTCTTATCGATTGTCTTTGTTGGTTGTTGGGTCGCCGTCTGTCGCGGCTTCGAGCATAGGCACCAGTTCGTCGACCAAATGATCTAGGCTGAGCAGGGAGCCGTAGCTGAACGCGGCGCGTGGTCCGTCACCAAGGAATAGTTCGCGGCCTTCTTTTGAAGGTGCGAGGAACTCGCGGCCTTTCCAGTTCAAGATGGTGTCGCGTCCCTCATCGCCGGAGAAGGTCCAAACCAAGAGGTCTGTGTCGAGATATTCAATTTGCTCCTCAGAGAAGGGCGTCCAGAACTTGCCTTCACCTGCGAGTTCATCGATGTTTTTTGGCACCACGAAGCCGAACTCGGCCAACACTTGAGATCGCGTATCTACAGAAGTGAAGGCGCCCGGCAGACCATCGTAGAAAAATGAAATCGCCATTGATTGACCCTGCCAATGCGGGTTGGCGTCGGCGGCAGATTTGAATTTTGCTTTTAGCGCATCAACCTTTGCTTGTGCCTCCGCTGCTTTGCCGACAATTTTGCCTGCCATAAGTGCGCGCGCGTCCCACGGCATGGCGAAATCACCTATGCCGGGCGCAACGGCGACGGTCGGCGCAATTTTGCTGAGCTTTTCATATTCTTCGCTGGTGATGCCCGACGCGATAGCGATAATTACATCAGGGTTGGCAGCTGCGATTTGTTCAAAGTCTAAGCCTTTAAGAACAATTGGAGAGCTATTGAGATGGTCTGCCGCCCAAGGAAAGATACCTTCGTTTTCGCCGAACCAATATCGGATAGTGACCGGCTGCACGCCGAGCGCCAATAGGTTATCAACGCCCGAATAATCGATTGAGGCGACACGCTCGGGCTGTTGATCGATCGTGGTTGAGCCGAACTTATGTTCGATTGTTAAAGGGAAATCTTGGGCCGTTGCGCTTGTTTGCACGATCACGCTTAATAGCATTGCAACGACTGTTATAATGATGGTCTTCATGTTGGAAATCCAAATATTTGCCGCAAGTCGCCATTTTAGAAGGAGACTTTGTTGCGATTGTTGAGAAATGAGAAATGGTCTTTAGGCCGAGCGTTCTAAGAACCTGCGCGCGCCACATTCGTTGTGACCAAATGGATCAGCATATTGAGTTGCTTGAATGAGAAACCGGTGCTCAATTCGCGCGGCAAAATGATGTATTTGCCTTCTGCACATGCCGTGAGAACGCTGCACCAAGTTGGCAGTACTTCTTCCATCCGCTCACCAGGTGTCGCAAAACTATCGCCATAAGCAATTGAATATGTGTCAAAGATGTAATCAGCTTGCTGTTGCGGCAGCAATTCGGCGCTAACTTCTTCGCCCCATGCCACACCTTTGTCGCTCAGTTCTTGCGCAAACGCTGTTCGCTTAAATCCAAGATCTGCCAAAACTTTGGTCAGACCGCCATAGCCAGCATAAATGTTGAGTTTGCCTTCCCAGCCCTGCACTTTGGCATAAACTGCACCGTTCGCTGCTGGTAGGGCGAATTTCGCGCGTTCGATGTTCGCCTTGTAAAGTTCTAGTTCGCCTTCATAAACATCGATTTTGTTGGCTGCGTCCGCGATTTGGCGGGCGAATGCCATTGGGTCTTTCGGGTCATTGTCGATGTAGATAGTTGGCGCAATTGCTGCGTATTTTTCTTGTGCCTCAGCATCGTACGGTCTGCCGATGATCAAGTCAGGCTTCAATGCCGTCATTTTTTCGAAATCCATGGCATCCCATGTGCCGACATATTCGATGTTCGAGTTCTCGAAATCTAGGCCGAAGAGCATGTCTACGGATCGCATGTAGAGGCTATTGTCTTTCTTTTGCACACGTCCCATTGAACCGACTACGGGCGCGCCCAATTCCACAAGGGCGAGGGTGACGGTTTGATCATGTAATCCAATGATCCGTTGCGGGTCTTTTGGAATACATGTCTCGCCCTCTGCATGTGAGAACGGGCGCTGACCTGCTTTACATTCAAGTGCCAGTGCTGGTGTGCCGAGAGCGCACACCGCGACAAGGGTCGACAGGAGGGAAAGTCGCTTGAGATTCGTCATGAAACTACTCTTTTTCAGTTAGAAATTCGCTGCGACCTGAATTAACTAGATTTCTAGTGTCATATTTAAAATTGAATATCAATAGGCCGAACAAAAAAACTTGAGTATAATAATCCATTTTGATATATGCCAATTTCTAGGCGCCACAAAGTTGAGCATTTGATGTGATCGAAGCTATTGAAAAAATTGGACATTTGCTTTCTCAACAGAAGGAAGAGTCCATACCGAAGTTGACGATGGGCAAAGTCGGTTCTGAGCAGATTTCGTTGTCCCGTCTAACAAGTTCTCAACTCAAAACCTTGCTTGAGTTGATGGAAAAAAAGAACCAACCGGCGATGAAAAGCTTAAGGCGGCGTACTTGATGGGGCGGATCAGTTGGTCATGCTGCCTTGTCATTTCTGCTTTCGCTGCACACGGCGCTTGGATCCGGCATTTTGAGCCAAATGGCTTGGCTTTCGCACCTCGAACCGTTTACTGGGAAGAGGGTGGCGAAAGTGGCGAATACACCGTGTTTGACGTCAAAATCGACGCAGAAGCTGCCGTTTGCAGCAAACAAGACGCACCAATTCCGTTGGCGAAAAACATCGAGCGATTGTTAGCACCACTTGTAGATCTTTTGGCAGACGAAACAGGCTTGGGCAAAGCGGCGTTGTGGCGTTTGGTGGCAGATTCGCTTGCAATTGCTCTTTTGAGTGTTGGCAGGCAAAAACAAGAA
>ENA-ORCV01001141-ORCV01001141.1-marine-metagenome-genome-assembly--contig:-NODE-1141-length-10313-cov-2.715807_pt1 | contig 10313 bp, 10 predicted proteins | sample MGYA00237779_ERZ508509 | MGnify/ENA primary metagenome ERZ508509 (study PRJEB26180, sample SAMN06268772) | marine metagenome | isolation source: Bioluminescent Bay, La Paraguera, Puerto Rico | place... | reverse complement strand
CACGGAGTATTCTGGCGCCGAGGTTGGCCAAGGCCGTACCCAAATGGAAGGGATGGAGCAGCCCGTTTATTATTGGGACCCGGTTATCGCACCTTCTGGCATGGCGTTTTACGAGGGCGATATGTTCCCTGAATGGAATGGCGATGTTTTGATTGGTGGTTTAGCCAGTCGAGCGCTGGTGCGGCTCGAATTGACAGATGGCCTTGTCAGCGGAGAAGCCCGCTATTTTGAGGGTGACGCGCGTGTTCGTGACGTAGATGTTGACCAAGTTGATGGCTCAATTGTCGTTTTGATCGATTCTGAACGTGGTGGCCTGTATCGAATTTCGCGTTAGCCCAAAGTGTTGTTTTTGCAACATCGATCTAGTGATTGACAAAATGTCGCACTAGGGGGTTGCGACTTTGTGCAACTCGAAGTAACAGAGCAGCATCATCAACCAAGGGTACGACTCGTATCCGCATTGCCAGGAGGTGCTCTATGGCAACATCGACCACACTCACGGCAAATTATTTGCCGGTTTAACACTAGCGCAACCGTGCTTTTGCGTCGCCCGACGCAGACAAAAGTACATTTCTTCCAACTGACAGGCTGTCATTTGACAGGCTGAACCAACCCAAATCCATCGTGCGCCTAGTCGCGCAATGCGTTTTCGTGTGCGGTGATTTCGAATTTTACACCTAGAGATTAGGAGCGGCGAAGCTTTATCCAGCTTTTGCCGAGCAAAAGACATGAAAAAACAACATGCAATAACACAAGATTACTTCGAGCGATTAGCGTCTTTGTTTCAGATGATGATGAAATTTATAGAGGCGCGGAGCAACAAACGTAAGGTCCGAGCCATCTACATGGATGCAGAGTTAAGCGCTCACATCCGCAAAGACATTGGCTTGGATTATGATAGTGACGTTCACCTCAGACGATAATCGTTTGGAAATCGGGGTGGTCTTTAGGGGCCACCCCTTTTTCTTTGTCTGATGGGTTAGCTAGGGTCAGGACCCACTAATTATGTTGAATTGGCGTTTGATATGGCAAGAGATACTCGGAAAAGCGCGCAAGTCGGGGTATTCCCCGACCAAGCGCTTTGACAAAGTAGATCGCCGTCATATCAAAGCGTCCAATGGATTGGTTGAATTTGCGCGAGCTATTTCGTTGCAAGTGCTTGAAGGACAAAAGTACTCCCTCGCACTCGCGCCTCGTATTCGCACAAATTCAATCCAACCAATTTCAGCAAAATTAGTGGATCCTGACCCTTTAAGCTTCAGAGAGCTTCTTGGCGTTTGGCGAAAAGAAAAATGCCAAAATGAACAACACCGTCATCAATAAAACGATGGTTGGCGCCGGGGCGCTGTCGATAAAGAAGGACAGATAAACGCCAAAGAATGCTGAACCGACCGACAAGGCAAAGGCCCACAGGAGCATTGGTCCAATTTGCCGCGTAATCAGGTAAGCGATAGCGCCAGGTGCGACAAGCAATGCGATGGCGAGAATAATGCCAACGGCCTTCAGCGCTGCGACAACACTTAAAGAGATCACGGCCAAAAGCCCGTAATGCAAAAACTTGACCGGTAACCCAATGGCGCTCGCATGTTGCGGGTCAAAAACATAAAGCAGCAGATCGCGCCACCGAAGTGCAATGAATGCTGCAATGACGAGAGCAATTAGTCCAGTTTCGACGATATCGCCCAAACCGATGCCAAGCATGTCGCCAAATAAAATGTGGTCCAAATGTACGTCGGTTTCGATTTTTGTGATCATCACAATCCCAAGGCCAAACATGCCGGAAAAAACAACGCCCATAACCGTGTCTTCCTTTACCCGAGAATGCTCGGTGATGTAGCCCGTAGCAATGGCGCAGAAAATGCCGGCGACAAATGCACCGATGGCCAGCGGTATTGCTAGGATATAGGCGAGAACGACGCCTGGGAGCACAGCGTGCGAAATCGCGTCTCCCATCAAGGACCAGCCTTTAAGGACCAAAAAACAGGATAGTAGCGCGGCCGGGATAGACACCAATATGGAGATGATGAATGCGTTGCGCATAAACTCAAACTGGAATGGTTGCATCAAGAGATCGAAAAGCTCGGTCATATTGCCTCGCTTTCAACATCTGCATTCGAGCGTTTCTTACGTTGTGCCAACAGGCCATGCTTTGGCGCAAAAACAAAGGCCAGCAAAAACATTGCTGTTTGTAGGCAAACGATAATGCCTCCAGTCGCGCCATCAATGAAATAGCTCGAATAGGCACCAATGAGAGAACTAAGCGTGCCAATAGCCACGCTGACCATGATCAGGCGCGGAAAGCGATCGGTAAGCAGATATGCAGTCGCGCCGGGTGTGACCACCATAGCGATAACCAGAAATGCGCCCACGGTTTGCAGCGCTGCAACTGTGCATGCGCTCAAAAGCGTGAAGAACATGATTTTTAGTGCTGTTGGGTTGATGCCAATAGAGCGCGCATGTTCTTCGTCGAAAAATGTGACCATCAAGTCTTTCCACTTGGCGAACAACACTGCGAGCGACACGACTGAGATAATAACCAGCTGCAATGTGTCGCTAGGCGTTACGGCTAAGATGTTCCCAAGGATAATGGTTTGAATGTTGATCGACGCCGGTGAAAGCGAAATCATAAACAGCCCAAGCCCGAAAAAGGACGTGAAAATTAGGCCAATAATTGCGTCTTCCCGAAGCTTGGTGCGTTGATTGAGGAAAAGCATCGACGCGGATGCCAGTAGCCCTGAAAAGAACGCGCCCACTGAAAAAGGCAAACCGAGCATATATGCGCCAGCCACACCTGGTACGATAGAGTGAGATAATGCGTCGCCAATCAGCGACCAGCCTTTAAGCATCAGATAAGCAGAAAGAAACGCGCAGACGGCGCCGACAAGTGCGCTAACCCAAATCGCGTTGCGCATATAGCCGTAGGAGAAGGGCTCAAGCAACAGGTCAATCATCGTCTTGCGGCCCTTGGGTGCTTCTGTGCTCCATCTTGTCGTCATCACCATACATAACAAGCGGGCGTTCATCGTCGGTAAAGACAGCGATTTTCCGCGGATCTTCGTCGTCATGTAGATCGGTGCCGCCAAATACGAAGTGACGGAGCACGCCGCCAAACGCTTTTTCCAAGTTCTCCTGGGTGAAAACCGTTTCAGTCGGGCCATAGTCGAGGACAGTGCCTTTGATCAGCACCGTGCGGTCACAGAACTCTGGCACCGAGCCCAAATTGTGTGTGGAAACAAGAATGACTTTGCCTTCGTCACGTAGTTCGCGCAGTAAGTCGATGATTGTATCTTCTGTTTTGACGTCTACGCCAGTAAAAGGCTCGTCCAGTAAGATCACTTCACCTTCTTGCGCCAAGGCACGAGCAAGAAAAACGCGCTTCTTCTGACCACCGGAAAGCTCGCCGATTTGGCGCTTGCGGTAATCTTGCATGTTCACGCGCTGGAGCGCTTCTTCTATTTTCACATGGTCTTGGGGCTTTGGTCGTCGCAAAAAGCCCATATGGCCGTATCGGCCCATCATCACCACATCTTCCACCAAAACGGGAAAGTTCCAGTCGACGTCTTCCGTTTGGGGAACATAAGCGACGAGGTTTTCTTTCAAGACGTCACTTACAGGCTTGCCGAGAATTGTAACGTCACCCTCGGTTACAGGGGCAAAACCCATGATCGACCTAAATAGTGTCGACTTACCGCTGCCGTTCACACCCACAAGCGCGGCGATGGTGCCGCGCGGTAGCTCAAAGCTCGCATCTTTGATGGCCGTGTGGCCATTTCGGTAAGTAACGGTGACGTCAGAGACCACCAGGCCTTTGACGGCACCAATTGGATTTACCCCAGAGAGGTCGTTCATTTCGACAAACCATCCGCAATCGTTTGTGAAGTTACACGCAACAGATCAAGAAACGTTGGCACGGCACCATCTGCATCTGTCAGTGAGTCCACATAAAGAATGCCAGCATATTCCGCATCTGTTTCGCGGGCAACTTGTTGCGCTGGAGCAGGGGAAATGGTGCTTTCGCTAAAGACAGCAGTGATGTTGTTCGCACGCACTTGGTCGATTACAGCGCGTACCTGTTGCGGGGTGCCTTGCTGATCAGCGTTGATCGGCCAGAGATAGAGCTCTTTCAGGCCGAAATCTCGGGCGAGGTAGCTAAACGCGCCTTCACTTGAAACCAACCAGCGCTTTTCTTTGGGGATGCTCTCAATGATTGCGCGGATGGGATCGATTACCGCGTTGATCTCAGCTTTGTAGGCTTCAGCGTTCGCATAATAGGTGTCTGCATTTTCTGGGTCATGCTCGGCGAAAGCTTTTGCAATGTTATCGACGTAAATCAGCGCGTCGCTCGGTGACATCCAAGCGTGCGGGTTTGGCTTGCCCGTATATGGACCGCTTGCAATTCCCATTGGCTCAATTCCGTCGGTAAGCACAGCGCTCGGCACGTCTTTGAGGTTGGCGAAAAACTTTTCGAACCAAAGCTCAAGATTCATGCCGTTCCAGAGGATCAAATCTGCATCCTGCGCCCGGATAATATCACGCGGCGTCGGCTGATAATTGTGGATCTCAGCGCCCGGCTTTGTAATCGATTCAACCTCAGCGACATCGCCTGCAACGTTTTTGGCCATGTCAGCGATAATGGTGAAGCTTGTAACAGCCTTAAACTTTGCAAGGGCCGGAGTGGTGGCCACAGAAAACGCGCTCGCCGCAATCAATGCGGCAGCCAAAATTGGCTTGTTGAATTTCATTGGTCTTGATCCCCATCAACGAATAACTCTTCATAAGAATCATTAGTGCAACTGCAAATCACTTGCAACAAGTTTTTTGCAAATGATTTGCAATAGTGTTTTGCGACGTTGAGTTTGCCTGGGTTGGCCCCGTTTAGTTAGCAGCGGTCGCTGCAGATTGGGCGTTAACAACCAGCACCAATGATTTGGTTCTTAATTGCTGACTTGAATTAAACGGGACTGAGCGCTTAAATGGTCTGGTTTTGTTGTTTCGTTTAGGACTTTCTTCCATGAATTTTTCAGCCACAAGATTTGGGTTAGTAATTCTAGTCTCAGCGCTTCTTTGTGCATCGGGAGTTGCAAACTCTAACGTTAGTCTGCCGACTGATGTTGCGTCGGGTTGGGGCAGCAAGTCGAATTGGCGGAAGTCAATGCCAATCGGCTTCAAGTCACATGGCTATAAGATCGTAAGTGCGGAGGGCGAACACCCTATAAGACGCGGTAAAAATGCCATTAGGTTCGAAGTTCGACCGGGTGATTGCGGTCGAAACAGTGATTGGAACGATTGTGAAAACGATCGCGAACGTCACGAGCTTAGCCAGCGAACCAATCTGCACGTTGATGGTGATAATTACTGGTTTGCGTACTCACTTTTTATCCCTGAGGACACGCCCAGCATTTGGCCGACAAAAGTGCATATCGGGCAGTTGCAGCAAGATAATCCGGTCTTTTGGCTCATGTCATGGACAAGCCAAGGTTATCTAGTAGATGTTGCGCCGCCGGGAAGGTTTGGCCGCACGCTTCATACGCGCAAAATCATCGACGCTGACGACTTAAAAGGCAAGTGGCATGACATATTGCTAAATATGAAGTTCTCGACAGAAAAAGATGGCCACCTCCACATCTATTTGAACAATAAAAAGATGTATGAGTATAACGGCAAAACCATCGATAAGGGCGAAAAGAACCGCTTTAAGTTTGGCATCTATCGGAGTTTTATCTCTCGGTACATCAAAGTTAAAAGTGTCGATGAAGCGCCAAAACAAGTTGTCTATTTTGACGAGGTCCACCGTGGAACCAAATTGGCGAAAGTTGACTATGTCGGTGTAGAGCGCCTTCAGCAAAGACTTGCAGATGAGGGGCTATATACCGGTGTAATTGATGGCCTTTGGGGGAAGAATACCAGAAATGCAACAAATGCATTATTGGAAAGCTTAGGTGCCGAACCCATCGAGGAATATGACATGTCGATCTGGGAAAGCATTTTCGGCAGCGAAGCCAAACAGTAGTAGCATTCGGGGGGCACAAGTCTTTGGCACATTGGAAAGAACATCTTCAAGAGAACCAACCACGCTTTGTCGATGAACTACTAGACTTCATCCGCATTCCTTCTGTCTCTGCCTCTCCTGAAAACATCCCGGATGTTGAAAGAGCTGGCGAATGGGTGGTCGCGCGGCTTAAGACCGCTGGTGTTGAAAATGTTGAGATGATGCCAACTGATGGGCATCCGGTTGTTTACGGCGACTGGCTCCACGCAGGCGAGGACAAACCGACCATTTTGATTTACGGGCATTTTGATGTGCAACCGGCGGAACCGTTTGAGCTTTGGGACAATCCGCCATTTGAACCAGTCATCAAAGATGGACATGTCATCGGACGTGGTGCGTCGGATGATAAAGGAGGGATGTTAATCCCCATCCTTTCTGCCGAGGCCCTATTGAAAACCACCGGTGCGCTTCCGGTGAATGTAAAGTTTTTCTTCGAAGGACAAGAAGAAATTGGATCACCCGATCTACCGCCTTTTATCGCTGCAAACAGGGACAAGTTTTCGTGCGACATGATTTATTCGGCCGATGGCCTGCAATGGTCTGCCGATGAACCTAACATCGTTGTAGGCCTTAAGGGACTTGTTGGCGCTGAGATAAGACTTTCAGGGCCGAATGCAGATCAACATACTGGCTTACACGGTGGCGGCATCGCCAACCCTTTGATGGCACTCAGTCAGTTGGTGGCGTCAATGAAGGACCTAAGTGGCAAAATCACCATCGATGGATTTTATGAAGGCGTGGAAGATCTCACCGAGGAAGAGCGTGAGGAAATTGCGTGCGTGCCTTTTGATGAAGAGCAATATGTCAAAGAACTTGGTGTAACCGAAATCCACGGTGAGGAAGGTTATACAACTTATGAGCGTCTGTGGGCGCGCCCAACCCTTGATGTCAATGGTATCTGGGGCGGTTACCAAGGCGAGGGCACGAAAACGGTACACCCGTCAGAAGCGAGTGTGAAAATCACCTGCCGCCTTGTAAAAGGACAGCATCCTTATGAAATATTTGCGCGCATTGCCGAACATGTCGACGCCAACACACCAGTTGGTGTTCGTGCGGAGGTGAAGCGTTTGCCGGGCAGCGCTCTGCCGTTCCATGTGCCACGTCATCACAATGCCAGCCAAGTCGCCACCGAAGTGCTGGAAGAAGTCTACGACATGGCGCCTTATGTTACGCGGCTTGGCGGCTCAATTCCGGTGATGAACATTTTCCAGCAAGAACTTGGCGTCACCGGCACAATGTTTGGGTTTTCGGTCGGCGACGAGAAACTGCACGCCCCGAACGAATTCTTTCGATTAAAGAATTTCGAGCGCGGCCAGGTAGCCTATTGCCGGCTACTTGAAAAGCTGGGTGGGGCTGGCTAAGTACGCCATCTCAACAACTCCTCACGGATTGCTGAGCAAGCGTGATTGGCGCAGTTTGGCCGTTCTTCCTATCACTCTAAACTAGAGCTGGAGGGAGAAAACATGATCTATTCGCTTGGCAATGCTTCGAAATCTACATTTGCATTACTAATTGCCTTTTTGGTGTTCATGATCGTGACCACCGCAAACGCGCAACAATCAGAAACTGTTTCAGACTATGCAATTGAGCAGTTTGGCGAACCGCCTTTAGTGCCAACAGGCAGTTTTAGTGACGAGGTGAAACAAGCAATCCAGATTGTATTCGTAGACAGCGTACGCGGCGGCGGATGGGGTAGCGAGCAAAATCAAGCCCTAGAGTTACTCGCAAACTCAAATGATCCGCGCATCGCTTGGCTGATCGCTGATCTAATGCGATTTGCCACTGGACGAGACTTGGATTTCCAGCTGGCCATGTCTGCTTCCCACTTGTTAGGCTTTGAATATGAGAGCCAAAACTTTTGGGGCGAACTCACAGATCATCTGATCGCGTGGAAAATTCCGGCGCCGCCGAGCTACCTTGATACCAAACGCGCTATTTTTACGACCATCGTGCCGGGTTGGGACAAGATATTTGTCGATGGTGACATTGATTGGCGACATGTCTCTTGGGGTGGAGTTTTGATTGATGATCGCGCCTACGACACCACCGATGAGCCTTGCAACTGCATTCCAGCCGCCGACAATCCGGAGACCAGTAGCGCTTCCGACGCCAAATGGCTAAAGGACGACGACATCATATTCGGCATTGGCATAAATGGCGAATATCGTGCCTATCCGCGCCGGATCATGGAAGTACGCGAGATGGTCAACGACACGCTTGGCGGACGTGACCTCGCAATTCCTTATTGCACGCTCTGTGGAGCCGCGCAGGCTTATTTTACTGATCAATTGCCGGAAGGCATTGATCGCCCGGTATTGCGAACTTCCGGCCTACTAATCCGGTCCAACAAGGTGATGTACGACATCACATCGCACTCGGTGTTCGACACCTTTCGCGGAAACGCAGTCACAGGCCCGCTTGCAGAAAAGGGCGTGAAGTTAAAGCAGGCTCCGGTCGTTACGTCCACTTGGGGCGCATGGAAAGCAGCGCACCCTGAAACAACGGTTCTCGTTGAAGCGTTGGCACTAGGGCGAGATTTCGACTTCCGCAATAACCGTGATGCAAACGGTCCAATTTTTCCTGTTGGCGACGTTGATCCGCGGTTGCCTATCCATGAAGACGTTGTTGGTGTGCTCACCGCGTCAGGTCAGCCAATTGCCTTTCCACGATCAGCAGCTTTTGTGGCTTTGAAAAACGGCAACGAGGTTGTGTTTGACGACGTCAAACTTGCGCTTGAAGCAGATGGCCTACGTGCGTTTGATGCCGAGGGTGCTGAACTTGCAAGCCACCAAGCCTTTTGGTTCGCTTGGTCGCAGTTCTATCCTGAGACAGAGTTGTGGGTGAATTAGGAGAGAGCCCATGGCAGCATGATTACCTCAACTAATTCACCTGCGGCTTTGCCTTCACAGAACGGCACTTGTTTTACAAAGCAGTCGCAGGTTGAAAGTGAGGAGAGGTGGGCGCTGTCGATGGCGCGGGAGGCGTCGACGATCAGGCGATTGTCTGTTTCACGGGTGAGCTTGGCGCGGTGGTAGAACTCACGCGGGCCGTTTTTCCGCAAATCGTTTGCCAAAGGTAGGTGAACGAAATCATGCTGCGCTGTCAGTCCTTGCAGCGCTTTGACCGCCGGTACAGCGAACACTGTTGCTGTTGCGAGTGCGGACACGGGATTGCCGGGCAAGCCAAAGATCAGCGTTTTGCCGTGGCGGCCAAACATGAGTGGTTTGCCGGGGCGCACCGCAATCTTCCAGAAATCCAGTTTCACGCCGAGTTCTTCAAGAACAGGTTTTACATAATCGCGATCGCCGACACTTGCGCCGCCTGTTGTGATCAAGATGTTGGGTTCTTCGTCCAGTGCCGCTTTGAGCGCCGCTTTAAGTGTTTCCGGCTCATCTTTGATGATGCCTTTGTCCTTCACTTTGGCACCATACGCGGACAACAACGGCAACAAGCCGTAGGCGTTCGACGCGATGATTTGGTCTTTGCCAAGTGGTGTGCCGGGTGTCACCAGCTCATCGCCCGTCGCGACCATTGTCACGCGTGGCGCTTTTCGCACGGTCAGAGACGGGAAGTTCGCCGCTGCAGCCAGTGTGACATGAAATGGCGACAGTTTGGTTCCCGAACCAATAACTGTGTCGCCGTCCGCAAAATCATTGCCCGCGAAGCGAATGTTCTGGGATAGTTTTGCAGCTTCGTTGATGGTGATTGCATCGCCTTCGCGGGTCACATGTTCTTGCATGATCACCGCGTCCGCGCCCTTTGGAATTGGTGCGCCGGTGTAGATCCGTGTGCATTCGCCGTCTTTGACTTCACCATCGAAGCTTTCGCCAGCCGCTGATGTGCCGATGACACTCAACGTCGCGTCGATTTCGCAATCGGCCGTTTTTACCGCATAGCCATCCATCGCGCTGCCATCGAACGGTGGTTGCGAGAATGTGGCTTTCGCGTCTTCGGCCAATACGCGTCCGGTTGCCGCCATCAGCGGTACTTGTTCACTGTCGAGCGTCGTTATGGCCTCAAGAATGGTTCTGAGCGCAGTTTCGACGGGGAGCAAGTTCATGAGTTTTAGCTTCTTTTGTAATCGCCGGATTTGCCACCGGACTTGGTTTCAAGCTGTGTTGGTCCAATCACCATGGATTTGTCGATGGCCTTGGCCATGTCGTAGATCGTCAGGCAGGCGACGGAGGCCGCTGTCAGCGCCTCCATCTCGACACCGGTCTTGCCGGTCAGCCGCGCCATCGCCTCGACGCGCAGACCGGGCAGG
>ENA-ORCV01001140-ORCV01001140.1-marine-metagenome-genome-assembly--contig:-NODE-1140-length-10315-cov-2.931334_pt1 | contig 10315 bp, 9 predicted proteins | sample MGYA00237779_ERZ508509 | MGnify/ENA primary metagenome ERZ508509 (study PRJEB26180, sample SAMN06268772) | marine metagenome | isolation source: Bioluminescent Bay, La Paraguera, Puerto Rico | place... | reverse complement strand
GTCCGAGCGCCGCCTCGCTGGCGACCTTGATCAGGTGCGTCGCCCGCGGCGTCGACTGGCCGCTGCGGCCTTTCGGATCGGCGCCGGCGACATTGAAGTAGCGCAGCGCCACATAGTTGAAATCGTGCGCGAACGAGGTGTCGCCGAGCATGATTTCCGTCATCATCTTGGAGCTGCCATACGGCGAGATCGGCTGCAGGGACGCATCCTCCACGACCGGATTGGTCTCGGGCATGCCGTAGACGGCCGCTGTCGAGGAAAAGATGAAGCGCTTCACCCCGCCCCGCACCGCCGCCTCGATCAGGGCCCGGGACTTGACCGTGTTGTTCAGATAGTAGCCGAGCGGATCGGAAATCGAGTCCGGCACGACGATCGATCCGGCGAAGTGGATGATCGCATCGATATTGTCCTCTGCGATTATCTTTTCGACCATAGCGATATCGCCGACATCGCCCTCTACAAGTTTCGCAGGCTGTGCGACCGCCCAGCGAAACCCGGTGGAGAGATTGTCGAGCACCACGACATCCTCGCCCCGATCCACAAGGGACAGGACCATATGGCTACCTATGTAGCCGGCGCCCCCGGTAACCAATACCGCCATCGTTCAATGCCTCTTCGTCGAATCGGGAATCTAAGCTAGCAAACTGCGCGCAAGGTCTGGTAGGTAGCGACTTGACGTCGCGATACCAAGCAGATTGACAGGATCTATGGCAAAAATTCGTAAAGCCGTTTTCCCCGTCGCCGGCCTCGGAACCCGCTTCCTGCCAGCGACCAAGGCGATGCCAAAGGAAATGCTGACCGTCGTCGACCGGCCGCTGATCCAGCATGTGGTCGACGAGGCGCGTGAAGCCGGCATCGAACATTTCGTATTCGTTACAGGCCGCAACAAGGCGGTCATCGAGGATCATTTCGACAAGCAGATCGAACTCGAGGAGACGCTGCGCGAACGCGGCAAGACCGAGGCGCTCGCCGAACTCGACAAGGATCTGCCGGGCGCCGGATGCACCAGTTTCACGCGCCAGCAGGCCCCGCTCGGTCTCGGTCACGCCGTCTGGTGCGCCCGCGACCTGATCGGAAACGAGCCTTTCGCGCTGGTTTTGCCCGACATGCTCATGCAGTCGACGCCGGGCTGCCTGAAGCAGATGGTCGACGCATGGGAGGAACGCGGCGGCGGCAATTTCATCGCGGTCGAGGAAATCGACCCGGCCAAGGTCGGCGGCTACGGCGTGGTCGGTGTCGGTGCCGAGCACGGCCGATCTTTCGAGATCACCGAGATGGTCGAAAAGCCCGATCCCGCCGACGCGCCCTCGAATCTGATCATCACCGGCCGCTACATCCTGGAGCCCGAGATCTTCGGCATCCTCGACAACCAGGAGCGCGGCGCCGGCAACGAGATCCAGGTCACCGACGCGATGATCAGGCTGATGGAGACGCGCCCGTTCTACGGCTACCGGTTCGACGGACGCACTTACGATTGCGGCTCGAAGATCGGCTTCCTGGCCGCCAACGTCGCCTTCGCGCTCGACCGCCCGGATATTGCCGACGAGTTCCGCGCCACGATCGCCGAGATACTGGACCGCTGAGATACTCGACCACTGAGCCGGGACAACCCGACCGTCAGCGCTGGACCCGGACGCCGACCTCGACGCGCGTATCGTCGTAGTCCTGGCCGGCAATATTCGATTCAAAGCGCTGGTAGGTCGCGTCGAGCTGAAACGACAGCCAGCGATTGACCAGATAGTCGAGCCCCGCGCCGGCCTCGTAGTCGCGTTCGAGCCGGCCGGACCCGATGTAGTCCGACTGCTCGAACAGGAAGCTCGCCCCGGCGATCAGGTTGCGGCGCAACGCGTGTTCGACCCCAACCGAGGCCGAATAGACCAGCGCCCCCGAGGCGGTCGCATCGAGCGTCGACTCCTCAGGGAAGATCGACCCCTCCAGCGTGAAGGTCGTCAGCGCGGTCGGCTGCCATACCAGCGATCCCCGGAAGGCGATGCTCTCGATATCGGGCAGATTGGGGTCGTCGGGAAGCTGTGCCTGATAGCCGATGCCGACCTCGCCCGACAGCGGCTCGCCGCGATCGAAGGGGACGCCGACCAGAACGTCGTAGCCGCGGGACCCGCGCCGGACGCCGTTGGCATCGAACCGCCTGCGGTACTTGCGCCGGTTAACGCCGGCCTCCACGAAGACCGCCCGAGACCCGTCGTCGATATCGACGCTGGCGCGGATCGCGCCGTTCAGTTCGCGGTAGTTGCGGTCGCCATTGTCGACCACGCTTCCGTCGAGCAGCACCGCATTGTCGTAGACGAAATCCTCCGCCGCCCCGCGCAGCGACACTTCGAGCCGCCCGAACCGGTGGGCATAGGTGGCCTCGGCGACGGCGGACTCGGAGTCCGGCGGATTGACCACCGAATTCGGCACGTTCGGATCGCCGCGGTCTTCCGGCGTGATGTCGTAGGCAAGCCTCAGTCCCGCGACGTCGCGCGCGGAGATGTCCAGCCGGCCTTCGATCTCCGCATTGAAGGCTGTGGTCGTCTGGCCGGACTGCTTGAAGAAGGACTCGTGATCAGCCGACATGAAACCGCGCAGCTCGTGCCGGCTCCAGTCGGAAATCAGTTCAGCCTTGGGCGCCAGCCGGTAGTAGTTGCCGCCTTCCGGGTCCGTCGTGCTCGAGAACACGTTGGTCGAGTGGCCGAGGAAAGCCTCGATCGCCGGAAACAGCAGGAACGAGCCGAGCCGGATGCCGAGCGGCGCATACGGATCCTCTTCCTCTTCGCGGACAGGCACCGTGGCCGGCGCGATTTCGGTCAGTTCCTCTGCCGCTTCATCGACCGCCGCATCGACGGCGGCCTCCTCCTCGACCTGCGTGGTTCCCCCGTCGGTGCCGCGCAGGTCTGCGGGGAAGCCCGGGGTCAGGTCGGGGAGGTTCTGGGTCGCCCCGGGCGTGACTGCCCAGAGCACCGCCACGGCGGCAATCGCCGCCGCAAAGGCAGCCGCCCGGCAGCAAGCCGGTAGATCTGTTGTGATGGGCAGACTCGTCACAGACCGCGGACCCGTGTTTTCGATTCGGGAAGGCGCGGCAGCCGGGGCCGTCGGGCACCGACCGAAGATAGGGAAAACATGGTTAACCCGGCATTAAGGACGTCAACGCTTGGTCAGGCGCGACAGTGCTGCGCAACACGCCCGAAATGTGCTATTCGGTGCCGGACAGAATCCCTCCCCATACCGCGCGAAAACGGGGAGAGGAGACGAGTTCGAAAAAGGTGTCCCACACGATGGTTGCCCTGAAGACCGTTGGCGACGGTCAGGTTAACGATTCAGATTTGATCGCGTCGGCACTGCGAACGCTTGCGTTCGAATCCGGCGGCCTTGCGGAACTGCGGGAAGCCCTGTCCGACGGGCTTGGCACAGCCTTTGCGGAAGCGGCCCGGATGGTCCGCGACGCACGGGGACGCGTCATCGTCACGGGCATGGGCAAGAGCGGTCATGTCGGTCAGAAACTGGCCTCCACCCTCGCCTCGACCGGCACGCCGGCCTTCTTCGTGCACCCGAGCGAAGCCAGCCATGGCGATCTCGGCATGATAACCGCCGAAGATGTCGTGATCGGGCTGTCATGGTCCGGCGAGACCGCCGAGCTGAAGGCCGTCGTGGAACACACGCGGCGCTTTCGGGTACCCCTTATCGCCTTGACCTCGAAAAAGGAATCCACCCTGGCGGCTGCGGCGGACATCGTGCTTCAGCTGCCCAGGAGCCCGGAAGCCTGCCCGCACGGTCTGGCACCGACCACCTCGACGGTCATGCAGCTGGCACTCGGCGACGCGCTGGCCATTGCGCTTCTGGAAAGCCGGGGCTTCACGGCGCGCGACTTCAAGGTCCTGCATCCCGGCGGACAGCTCGGCGCCCAGCTCGGCTTTGTCGCAGACATCATGCATTCCGGCGACCGGCTGCCGCTTGCCCGGCCGGAAACCTCGATGGCTGACGCAATTGTGATCATGACCGAAAAGAGCCTCGGGTGCCTCGGTATCAGCACCGACGAGGGTCTCGTCGGGATAATCACTGACGGCGACTTGCGCCGTCACATGGGCGCCGACCTGTTGAACCGGACGGCCGGCGATATCATGACCCGATCCCCGACGACGATCGCTCCGGATACGCTGGCGTCCGAGGCGCTTGCAATCATGAATATGCGTGATCGTCCCTTTACGGCACTTTTTGTCATCGAGAACGGTCAACCTGTCGGCGTTGTCCACGTCCACGACCTGCTGCGGGCCGGCGTCGCCTGACCTGTCCGGTCGCGGATTCTCCGAAGTTGCGCGATTCGGTACAGTTCATTGCCGGCAAATCTGAATCGCTGCGTTTAGCCTTTGATTAGGAAGCCTCTCTAGGATGCCCCTTCAACCGCCCTGCTGGGGGGCAGGCGGGCGTGCGTAAGTGTGCAGGGGCACCCGATGGACATCGCCACAATCCTTGGCATCCTTTTCGGCACTGGCGTGGTCGCCGCGGCGATCCTCGTCGGCGGCGATTTCATCCTGTTCGTCGACGTGCCTTCGATGCTCATCGTTATCGGCGGCGCCATGGCCGCGACGATCATCCGCTTCCCCCTGACGGGTGTCCTGTCTGCGCTGGCGCTCGGCGGCAAGGTCGCCTTCACCCACAAGAAGATCGTACCGCGGCAGCTGATCGAGGAAATCGCCAATCTTGCCGAAGTGGTCCGCAAGCAGGGTCCGCTGGGACTGGAAAATACCGAGGTCGACGACGAATTCCTCGCCAAGGGCATGCAGATGATCGCCGACGGCTACGAGCCGAATTTCATCCGCGAGTCGCTTGAACGTGAGCGCGATCTCAATCTCGAACGGCTCGAGGACGGCCAGCGCATCTTCAAGGCAATCGGCGACGCCGCTCCGGCTTTCGGCATGATCGGCACGCTCGTCGGCCTGGTGCAGATGCTTGCCAACATGGACGATCCCTCCTCGATCGGACCGTCGATGGCCATCGCGCTCCTGACCACGCTCTACGGCGCCCTCATCGCCAATCTGATCGCCCTGCCGATCGCCGACAAGTTGGCCCTCAAGGCCAAGCTGGAAGAGGTCAACCAGAACCTCGTTCTCGACGGCATCATGCAGATCCGCGACTCCAAGAGCCCGGCGCTGATCCGCGAGATGCTGTTCGCCTACCTGCCCGAGAAGCACCGCGCCGAAATCACGGAAATGGCGCCGGCCTGAGGTCGCTGAATGGCACGCCAGAAGAAACAGCAGGCCGGCGGTGTCCCCGAATGGATGGTCACCTTCGGGGACCTCATGGCCCTGCTCGCCTGCTTTTTCGTGCTGATCATCTCGTTTTCGATCCAGGACGAAAAGAAGCTTCAGGTCGTCGCCGGCTCCATGCGCGAGGCCTTCGGTGTGCGCACCGACAGCCGCAAGACCGGCATGATCGAGGTGGAAGGCACGCCGCTTCGCCAGTACGTCAAGGACGTTACTCCGTTCGATATCGAGGAGGACACAGAGTTCGCCCAGGAACGCCATGAGTACCGGCACAAGCAGGGTCCCGAAGCCAATACCCACGACATCGACAAGACCGACGTCGAGAAGCCGCGCCAGTTCGCCACCGCGGCAGCCTCGCTGCGCCAGGCCTGGCAGGAAATGCCGGAAATCCTGGAAATCTCCGATCAGATCCTGATCGAGGAGATCCCCGAGGGTCTCAACATCCAGATCGTCGACCAGGAAGGACGGTCGATGTTCCCGCCAGGCGCGCCCTACCCCTACGAGCGAACCCGCCTGCTGCTCACCAAGGTCGCCGAAGTGCTGCGCGATCTGCCCAACCGCATTACGGTCACGGGCCACACCAGTTCCGACCGCAGTGAGGAACCGCCCGGCCGCACGAACTGGGACCTGTCCGTGGACCGGGCGAACTCGGTCCGGTCGATCCTCGCCGAATACGGGGTCCCGAACGATCAGTTCGCCGGCGTAGTCGGCAAGGCCGACACCGAACCGCTGTTTCCGGAAGACACGTTCCTGGCGGCGAACCGGCGCATCGAAGTCCTGCTTCTCGCCGAAGAGCCGCCGCTGCCGGCCGACTACCGGCCGTAACGCCCACGATCCGGACTCACGCTGACTGGGCTTCGACCGCTTCGACGTGCAGCCGTGAGCCGCTCGTGCTGGTGATTGTAACGTGAGTGCCGGCCGGAAGGTCCGGCCCGTCTATCCGCCAGACCGTATCGTCGATCGACAGCCGGCCGCGCCCGTTGACGATCGGCTCCTTGAGCACGAATCCGCGGCCGACAAGTGCCTCAGCCCGGCGGTTGAGATAGGGCGTATCGCCTTCCGAGGGCTTGCGGCGCAAAAGCACCCGCGACAGGCCGACACTGATGACCGACACGATGCCGAACGTGACGAGCTGAACCTGCCAGCTCCAGTCGAGGAACAACGACAGGAGGCCGACGGTCAGCGCGGCGATGCCGAACCAGAGCATGAAGGTCCCCGGCGCCACCAGCTCGACGCACAAGAGCAGGATGCCGAGGATCCACCAGTTCCAGATGCCGAGCGAGGCGATGATGTCCATCATCGGTCAGACACCGCCTCAGGACGAGCCCCAGGGCCCGCTCGGGAAGTCCGGCTGCGCCGGCATCCCGGCGACAGGGCCAGAGGAATGGGAACCGGATGCGACGGACGCCGACGCCGATGCCGCTCCCGACGGCCGGCTGGACGGCCCGCCGCCGGTCCCGGGCGCTGGCGTACCGCCGGGACCGCCTTCGGGGGACCCGCCTGAGCCGTTTCCGCCGAAGGCCTCGCGGGCGATTTCGCCGATTCCGCTGAGGGCGCCGAGCAGCGAGGACGCCTCGACCGGCAGCAGCATGACCTTCTGGTTCGGAGCAGCCGCCAATTCGCGCAAAGCGCCGACATACTTGTCGGCAACGAAATAGTTGATTGCCTGGATGCTGCCATCGCGCACGGCGACCGAAACGACCTCCGTCGCCTTCGCCTCCGCTTCGGCAAGCCGTTCCCGCGCCTCGGCGTCCCGGAAGGCGGCCTCGCGGCGGCCTTCCGCCGCCAGCACGAGCGCCTGCTTCTCGCCCTCCGCCTGCAGGATTTCGGACTGCCGTTCGCCTTCCGCCTCGAGGATCGCGGCCCGCTTGTCGCGCTCCGCCTTCATCTGCCGCGCCATCGCGTCCACGAGGTCGCGCGGCGGATTGATGTCCTTGATCTCGATGCGGGTGATCTTGACGCCCCACGGCTCGGTCGCCGCATCCACCACGGTCAGGAGCCGCGTGTTGATCTCGTCGCGCTGGGACAGGAGCTGGTCCAGATCCATCGACCCCATCACCGTGCGTACGTTGGTCATGGTGATGTTTAGAATGGCGTTGTCGAGGTCGTGCACCTCATAGCTTGCCCGCGGCGCGTCGAGCACCTGATAGAACGCCACCCCGTCGACCGTCACCGTCGCGTTGTCGCGGGTGATCACCTCCTGGCTCGGGACGTCGAGGAACTGCTCCATCATGTTCATGCGCCGGCCGACGCGGTCGATCAGCGGGATAATGAAACCGAGGCCGGGGCGCAGCGTCTTGGAATAGCGGCCGAACCTCTCGACCGTGTAGTTGTAGCCCTGCGGCACCTGCTTGACGCCAGATATGACGAGCAGGATCAGGAGGACGACAAAGACGATGACGACGATATCAAGTCCGAACGTCATGGCGCGCCCTCTCCGAATCGTTTGAAGGCTGCCATTTTCCTATGAGCGAGGGCGGCTAACAAGGACCGCGTCCCACACATCGAAACGCGAAGGCAGGGTCAGCTGCGCAGCAACCGCGACTAGTCGGAGCGGCCCGCCGTGCTCGATATGAGGGTCGGCGCCGACAGGATCTTGCGGGCCTCGCGTTCGACACGGGTATCCAAGGGCGGCGGTTCGAGATCGATTCCCGTCGCCAGGGCCTCGGTAATGACCTGAAGTGCTGCGATCCGCGCAAACTTCTTGTCATTGGCGGGGATCAGATGCCAGGGGGCCCCCTTCGTCGACGTTTTCTCGACCATTTCCTCAATCGCAGCCTCGTAGTCGGCCCAATGCTCCCGGTTGCGGAAGTCCTCGTAGGAGAGCTTCCAGCGCTTCATCGGATTGCGAAGCCGCTCCTCGAAGCGCGCCAGCTGGACGTCCGGTGTGATGTGCAGGAACAGCTTGACCAGCCGCGTGCCATCTTCGGTCAGCAGTTTCTCGAAGTCGTTGATCTCGCTATAGGCGCGCCGCCAGCGCGATTCCGGCGTGAGCTCTTCGACACGCTCGACCAGCACCCGGCCATACCAGGACCTGTCGAAGACCGAGATCGCACCGTTCGGCGGCAGCCGCTCCCAGAACCGGGTCAGATAGTGACGTTCCAGGTGATAGCGGCGCGGCGCCGAAATCGGCCAGACCTTGTAACCCCGCGGATCCAGCACGGCCGCCATCCGCCGGATTGTTCCACCCTTGCCGGCGGCGTCCCAGCCTTCGAACACGATCGCTGCGGCATCGCCTGTGAACAAGTACTTCTGCTGAATACGCTGCAGCGTCGTCTGAAGCTCTTTCAGCTTCTTTTCGTAGACGGGCTTCTTCAGCCGCTGCGACATGTCGAGGGCGGCGAGATGTCCGCCGGACTTCTTCGATTTCCCGGTTCGCCTGGTCGCCATGGTCTTACCGTTCCTGCCGCCACCAACCGGCTGCGAAGACTAGGTGTAGCGCCGCCGGATGGCGAGGCGCCCTGTCTCGTGCTTACAGGCGGCCCCGGCAGAACGGTATGATCAGGCTCAAATCCAGCCGGCGAGTTCCCGGGAGACCACCGTTTCGATGACCCGCATCCCTTCCTCGCTGTCGTTCAGGCAGGGAATGGCCGCAAACTGCTCGCCGCCATGTTCCAGGAAGATATCCTTGTTCTGCTCGGCGATCTCTTCCAGCGTCTCGACGCAGTCGGCGACGAAACCCGGCGTGACGACCGCGAGCTTCCTGACCCCCTCGCGGGCCAGACGCTCCACGGTCTTGTCGGTATAGGGCTGCAGCCACTCGGCGCGGCCGAACCGGGACTGGAACGTCAGCACAAGCTTGTTTTCGTCCCAGCCCAGCGCCTCGCGCAGCAGCCGCGCCGTCTTGGCGGAGTGGCAGTGATACGGATCGCCCTTGTCGAAATACTCCTTCGGCAAGCCGTGGAAGGAGGCGATGACGACCTCCGGCTCGAACGGCAACTCGGCCAGATGCCGTTTCATCGAGGCCGCCAGCGCCTCGATATAGACGGGATCGTCGTGATAGGCCGGCACCGTCCTGACGGCGGGCTGCCAGCGCATCTTCATCAGCGCTTCGAAGGCCTTGTCGTTGACCGTTGCAGTCGTCGCGGCTGCGTATTGCGGATAGAGCGGAAACACCAGGATGCGCTCGCAACCCGCTTTTTGCAGCGCCTCCAGCCGCGACGCAATCGACGGATTGCCGTAGCGCATCGCCCAGTCGACCACGACCGGGGATCCGTCCCCGGCATAACATTCGGCGAGCTTCTCCGCCTGGCTGCGCGTGATGGTCCTGAGCGGCGATTCGTCGAGTTCGCGGTTCCAGATCAGATCGTAGGCCTCGCCGCTCGACTTCGGCCGCTTCGTCAGGACGATCAGGTTGAGGATCGGCCACCAGATCAGTCGCGACGTCTCGATCACCCGCCGGTCGGAGAGGAACTCCTTGAGATAGCGCCGCATCGACCAGTAATCGGTTGCATCGGGCGTGCCGAGATTGACCAGTAGCACGCCGATCTTGCCGAAGGCGACGGGAGGATGGCCGGAAGGTAGTTTCGCGGGCGCGCCGGCGAAGGCGGGGGGACTGTTACGCTCAAGCATGAATCCGTTCCGTTGGGCGGCCCGGCCGGTCGGGCACAGGCATCTGTGTCGCCCGGGTATACGCCGTTTTCGCCCTAACGGACCGCCGACGCAAGCGTGTCGGCACGGATCATTTCGCCGCGCCGCGAAGCGTCTTCAGATAGGTCATCACCTTCAGGATGTCGTCCTGGTCGATGCGCCGCCCGAAGGCCTGCATCGCACCTGCACCGCCGGCATAGATGATCTCGAACCGGCCGACGTCCTCGGCGACGCGCGGATACTTCCACTGGTCGTCGACGAGGTTCGGCCCGATCCGCCCGGTGCCGTCCTTGAGATGGCACGCGACACACAGCTTGTCCCAGATCTTCTTGCCCTCGACGATGACCGCTTCGTCGCCGTCATAGGCGTTGACCCCGGTCGCGTGAAACTGCTCCACCGCCGGCGTAATCGTCTGGTCGGTGCGGTACTTGAATTCGATCGGCTCGTCGTCGAGCACATGACGGAAC
>ENA-ORCV01001139-ORCV01001139.1-marine-metagenome-genome-assembly--contig:-NODE-1139-length-10323-cov-2.815245_pt1 | contig 10323 bp, 10 predicted proteins | sample MGYA00237779_ERZ508509 | MGnify/ENA primary metagenome ERZ508509 (study PRJEB26180, sample SAMN06268772) | marine metagenome | isolation source: Bioluminescent Bay, La Paraguera, Puerto Rico | place... | reverse complement strand
CCCGACCGCCTGCAACGGCTCGCGGCAGCTCTCGACATCGCGGCCAACGCGGATATGCGAATCGACCGGGTGGATGCTGCCGACTGGGTGGAGGCCCGGCTCGCCGCGAGACCGGAGAACTGCTGCACTGTGCTGTTTCACACCGTCGTCTGGCAGTACCTGCCCGACGATACGCAGGCGCGGATCGAATCCGCGTTGAGATCAGCGGGCGAGACGGCCGATGTCGCATCGCCGCTGGCGTGGCTGCGGATGGAAGGAACCGGCGGGCGCGGTTTCGCGCAGCTCGAAGTGACGCTGTGGCCGGGCGGCGAACGCCGCCATCTGGCGAACTGTGACTGGCACGGCCGCTGGATCGAGTGGCTCGACCCGCCGGTCGGCTTATGAGGCCTTCTCGGCCTCTTCCTCTTCCAGCCCATACTTCTTCAGGAGCGGCAGCTGCAACGTCGCGAACACCATGGTCAGCGGCATGATGCCGAACACCTTGAAGCTCACCCAGAAGTCGGTCGAGAAATTCCGCCAGACCACTTCGTTGAGCACGGCGAGAAACACGAAGAACGCTGCCCAGCGCAACGTGCAGACGCGCCAGCCCTCCTCGTTCATCCGGAACACGGTACCGAACGCATATTTCAGGAAGGCGCGGCGGAAGTAGAGCCCGACCAGCAGCATCGCCGCGAACATCAGGTTCACGATTGTCGGCTTCATCTTGATGAAGGTGTCGTCCTGCAGCCAAAGCGTCAGCCCGCCGAACACCGTGACGAAGACGGCAGTGACCATCGGCATGACCGGGACGCTGCGCAGGAGGTACCAGGAGATGCCCACCGCAATCAGGGTCGCGGGAATGAACACCCCGGTCGCCCAGAAGATGCCGGCCTTCCAGTTTGCCGCAAAGAAGATGACCAGCGGCCCGAGCTCGAGCGCCGGTCGCACCCATTCTGGCGGGCCTGCATGGTGTTCGATCGTCTCAGGCCGCATCGTCTCTCGGCTCCCCGGGTTGCACGACGGCGTCGCCGACGATCGCACGGGCGAAGTCGGCGGCGTCGAAAGGCTGCAGGTCGTCGACTCCCTCGCCGACGCCGATGGCATGGACCGGCAGGCCGTGCCGCGCCGCGATCGCGACAAGGATGCCGCCGCGCGCCGTTCCGTCTAGTTTCGTCATCACGAGACCTGTTACGCCACAAACGGCCTTGAAGATCTCTGCCTGGTTCATCGCGTTCTGGCCGGTGGTCGCGTCGAGCACCAGCAGAACGTCGTGCGGGGCGGTCTCGTCCTGCTTCTTGATGACCCGGACGATCTTTTCCAGCTCCGCCATCAGCTCGCTCTTGTTCTGCAGCCGTCCGGCGGTGTCGAGCATCAGAATGTCGGTTCCCTGCTCGCGGGCGAGCTTCATGGCGTCGAAAGCCAGGCCCGATGCATCCGACCCCTGCGGACGCGCGACCACCGGCGAACCGGTGCGCTCGCCCCAGATCTTGAGCTGTTCGATCGCCGCCGCCCGGAAAGTGTCGCCGGCCCCCAGCATCACCGACTTGCCCTCGCCTCGGAACTTGGCCGCGAGCTTGCCGATCGTCGTGGTCTTGCCGGCGCCGTTCACCCCGACCACCAGGATGACATGCGGCGTGTGCGCCGGATCGACCTCCAAGGGCTTCGCGACCGGCGTCAGGACGTCGGTGATCTCCGTGGACAGGACGGCGCGCAGTTCGGCGTCCTCGATCTCCTTGTCGTAACGGTCCTTGGCCAGCCGCTCGGTGATCCGCACCGCCGTTTCGACGCCGAGATCGGCCTGGACAAGGATGTCTTCCAGATCCTGCAGCGTCTCGTCGTCAAGCTTGCGCTTGCGGATCAGCGCGGTGAGGTTCTGGCCAAGCGCGCTGGACGACCGGGCCAGTCCCGATTTCAGGCGCTGGAACCAGCTGCGCGATTCCTTCTCGACATGCTCTGCCGCGGCGCCGGCAGGATCGGCCGGCGGATCGTCGGGCGTTTCGGCAGGCGCAGGCGTTTCGGCGGGCGCGCGGCCGAGCATCCGGTCCATAAAGCTCGCGCGGGGCTTTTCGTCGCTCATGCCGCGATGGCCTCGATGCGGGCTTCGAGATGGCGGCCGTCATGGCCCGTGACCTCGGCGTTCACGATCGTCCCGGCCGCGCCCGCGGCATCGAGCCGGGTAACCGTGAACTGCTCGGTGCGTCCGGTCTGGCCATCCTCGATCAGGATCCGCCGGGCCCGGCCGACCTCACCGTCCAGATGCCGGCCGAGCGCCATTTCGCCTTCGGCCCGGAGCCGCGCCGCGCGCTCCTTGACCAGCGCCCGGTCGACCTGCGGCATGCGCGCCGCCGGCGTACCCTTGCGCGGCGAGAACGGGAAGATATGCAGATGCGTCAGCCCGCAGTCCCCGATGATCTTCAGTGTGTTCTCGAACATCTCGTCCGTTTCGGTGGGAAAGCCTGCGATCAGGTCGGCGCCGAACACGGTGTCAGGGCGGAGCCGGCGCACCTCATCGCAGAACGCCACCGACTGCTGCCGGCTGTGGCGCCGCTTCATGCGCTTCAGGATCATGTCGTCGCCGGCCTGCAGCGACAGGTGCAGATGCGGCATCAGCCGCTCTTCCTCGGCGATGGCCCGCATCAGGTCGTCGTCAGCCTCGACGGAGTCTATGGAGGAAAGGCGCAGCCTTCTGAGCTCGGGAACATGCCGGAGAATGGCCCTGACCAGGGCCCCGAAGCGCGGCGCGCCCGGCAGGTCGCCGCCATAGGACGTCAGGTCGACACCGGTCAGGACCACTTCGGCGTAGCCGTTTTCGACAAGCTGGCGGACCTGGTCCACCACCGCGCCCATCGGCACCGAACGCGACGGCCCGCGGCCATAGGGGATGATGCAGAAGGTGCAGCGATGATCGCAGCCGTTCTGCACCTGCACGAAGGCGCGCGTGCGTCCCTCGAAGCTCTCCACCAGATGCGATCCGGTTTCGGTCAGCTCCATGATGTCGTTGACGCGCACCCGCTCGCCGTCCTCGGCGCCGAAGGGAAGCGGCTTGTAACTGTCTGCCTGAAGCTTCTCCGCGTTGCCGATCACCTGATCGACCTCCGCCATCCCGGCGAAGGTCTCCGGCTCGGTCTGGGCGGCGCAACCGGTGACGATGATGCGGGCCTGCGGATTGCTGCGGCGGGCGCGGCGGATCGCCTGGCGCGCCTGGCGCACCGCCTCGCCGGTCACCGCGCAGGTGTTGACCACGACCGCATCGGCCAGTCCGGCCTCGTCGGTCAGCTTGCGGATCGTCTCCGACTCCACCGCGTTGAGGCGGCAGCCGAAAGTCAGAATATCGGTCCGGGACCCGTTGCTCTCAGACATCGTCGGCGCTCCCGGTCAGGCCGCCGACGCGAACAGGTCGGCAGGCAGCTCGCCTTCGTATTCAAGTTCCCAGGGGCCGGTCATCAGCACGTGGTTGTCACGCTCGCGCCATTCGATCGTTAGCGGACCGCCGGGCAGCGTCACCGTGACGGCGCGCCCGGTGAGCTTGCGCCTGGCCGCGGTCACCGCCGCTGCGCAGGCCGCCGAGCCGCACGCCCGCGTCAGGCCGGCGCCGCGCTCCCACACCCGCAGGGTGATTGCGTCGGGACCGGTCACCTGGGCCAGTGAAATATTGGCGCGCTCGGGAAAGATCGGGTGGTTTTCGAGCATCGGGCCGATCTGCGCTAGATCGTAGGCCTCGACATCGTCGACCCAGAAAATGGCGTGCGGATTGCCCATGCTCACCGCGCTCGGCGAATGCAGGATCGGATCGTCGATCGGGCCGATCTGCAATTCGATGGCGCGGGTGTCGCGGAACTCCTCGGCAAGCGGGATCTTGTCCCATTCGAACTGCGGCACGCCCATGTCGACCGTGATCAGGCCGTCGCCTGCGTCCCAGGCCAGAAGCAGGCCGGCGCCCGTCTCGAAGGTCGCATCGCTGCCGCCGGTCTCCTCCATCACCACCGCCGCGCTGCAGCGCGTGCCGTTGCCGCAGGCAGCCGAGAGTGATCCGTCGGTATTGTAGATCCGCACGGTCGCGTCGATCCCGTGGGCGCGCGGCGGCAGCAGAAGCATGAGCTGGTCGAACCGGGTGCGCGGCTCGGCCGCGATCTTCCGCACGATATCCGGCGTCAGCCGGGCGGACTCCGCCCGCACGTCGACCACGAGGATCTCATTGCCGAGTCCGTTCATCTTGCGGAAGTGGATCGAAGGCACGCTCATTTCAAACTCCATGCCGGGCGGGTCATGTCGCCGACGCCCCGGCTTGCGCCCGTTATATGGCCATTCTGCGGATCCATGCCAGCCTTGGCCTGACCGTCATCGGCCAGCCTGCCCGGTTACCGTTTCGTATCCCTTATCGAGATCGAGGCGAACGAGCGCCGCGACCAGCCGGGGAAAGGTATCGCGGTCGACCAGTCCGGCGAGTTCCGGGGCGGTGTTGCCGAGCCCCAGGATCGCGGCCGCCTTTAGCGCGCGGCGGTCGGCAAAGGGATAAAGCTCCGGCCAGACCACCTGAACCTCTCGGAAGAAAAGGTCGACCCCGACGTCGCCGATTCCTTTGAACACCTTCAACAGACGGCGTTCCGCCGCCGGATCGCGACCGGCGGCCTCCCGGAGCCTGCGCAGGTCGCCGCGATAGCGCTCGACCAGCAGCCTCGCCGTGTCCTCCAACATCCGCGACGTGCTCTCGTCGTAGCGGGCATAGCCCGAGCGGTTGAGCACCCGGGTCCGGGCCGCCCAGCCGGCCTCGATCATCCGGTCCGGCGTTCTCCAGCCCTCGTCGGACAACGCCCGTGCCGCCTTGAGGGCCGCGCCCGCGCGGATCCGCGCACTGAACAGGAGCGAGGCGACCAACCACCGGAACAGCGGGGACGGCGTGCCCCTACCGATATCGATGCCGAGTTCGTCGCAGAAGGTCCGCCCGTAGCGGTGCAGCAGCGTATCGACCAGCCGTTGTGTCTCGGTCTCCGTCATGACCGCCTCCGGCATTCATCCTAGGCCAGCAGATCGGGCGCGACACCGCAGCCGATTGCCGCGCGACCGGCCGGCGCCTACCTTTGCGGCCCTGCCGGGGAGGTCTGAATGCATTGCGGTCCGAAACACCCGTCGCCTTGGGTGACGCGATTCCTCGCCGGGGTGAAGCCCGGCGGCACGGTCCTCGACGTCGCCTGCGGCTCCGGCAGGCACCTGCGCCACGCGCTGGACCACGGTTTCGCGGTGACGGGCGTCGACCGCGATCTGTCCGACGCGCGCGACCTGGAAGGCCACGGCCGCGTCACGTTGATCGAGACGGATCTGGAAGACGGCAATCCCTTTCCATTGGCCGGACAGCGCTTCGACTGCGTCCTCGTCACCAACTACCTGTGGCGGCCGCTCTTCCCCGATCTCGTCGCCTGCGTGGCCGGTGACGGGGTGCTGATCTACGAAACCTTCGCCCTCGGCCACCAGCGCCACGGCAAGCCGTCGCGCTCGGAATTCCTGCTCGGGCCCAACGAGCTGCTCGGCTTCGTGCTGCCCGATCTCGTCGTCGTCGCCTACGAGCACGGCGAGATCGCCGGCGCCCGCCCCCGGATCGTCCAGCGCATCGCCGCCTGCGGGCGGGAACATCGCTGGGCGACCGACGCGCCTGTCGAGCTGGGGTAGGAGCGTCGACCGGCAGGCATCACGCCAGATAATCGTGCACCACCTCGCCGAGACCGAGCGTCAGGTCGGTGACGATGTGCGTCGCCCCCAGCACCTGGCGGACCGGCAGTTGCGCGACCGGCGCGAGCGCATGGTGAAAGAGCTCCAGCGCCGCCGGCCCGGACCAGGCGCCCTTGAAGACGATGTCCTGCATGTAGTAGCGCACCAGTTCGCAGACGCGCGGGCTGCCATCGACATGCGGAATGATCTTCAAAAGGAAGTTCGGCGCAGTCAGCGCGGGCATCACGTCGGCTTCGGCAAGCTCACGGTGCTTGTAGCCCATCGTCGCCGTGGCGATCCGGATCGAGCCGAAATCCAGCGTCCCCACCAGGGTTTCCTTCTCCACCTTAAGCGTCGGGCAGGCGAGCTTCTTGGGAAACCCCCACAGCTCGCGACCGCCCGCGATCGGGGAATCGTCGTCCAGATACATGGCGTGGACGTAGCCGCCGCTCCTGCCCTCGTACGACACCGGAATGACCTGCCCGGACTCGGTGTAGTCGCCGAAGCCGGTCGAGTCCGGCATGCGGATAAACTCGTACTTGACGACCGGGTCTTCGATCCGGAGCGGCGCGGGAACGACCGCCTCGAGTGCGTCGCGGTCGGTTCGGTAGGTGATGATGAAGAACTCGCGGTTGACGAAGCGGTAGGGGCCGGGCGGAAAGGCCGGGCTGGTAAGCGGCATGGCGTAGGCGCGGGCGCGGACCTCGTCTTCGCTGATCATTTTGGCCTCCTCGATGGGTCAGCTGCGGTTCGGACGCGGATATTGCAACTGCACAAATTAACGTAGCCCTTCTTCGCAACTGCGAAAAGGCAGGTTTAAGCCTTGAAAAAGCCGCACAAATCGACCATGTAGTGCCCATCCGAGACTCGCGGACCGCGTTGCTTGAAGACCTGATTCCGGTTTTCCGTCCGCCAGATTAGACCTCGTCCCTTATCGACAACCCAGGCCACGCGGGGTGTCTTCACCCCACTACCGCGCGTGCGCGGCGGCCATGCTTTGGCGCCCGCAGCACCGCGGCAACGAAAGCGTATTACTTGACCACCTTTTCCGAACTGAACCTGTCGGCATCCCTGCTGCGCGCGCTTGACGACGCCGGCTACGCGACGCCGACCCCGATCCAGGCCCAGGCCATCCCGCATGTCCTCAACGGCCGCGACCTCGTCGGCATCGCCCAGACGGGCACCGGCAAGACGGCCGCCTTCGCGCTGCCGATCATCGATCATCTCGAACGCCGCCGCGACAAGGTCGCGCCGAAGTCCTGCCGCGTCCTGGCGCTGAGCCCGACGCGCGAACTGTCCGGCCAGATCGTCGACTCCTTTAGGAGCTACGGCCGCCATCTGAACCTGCGCGTCGAACTGGTCATCGGCGGCGTGCCGATGAACCGTCAGATCCGCGCGCTCAGCAACGGTGTCGACGTGCTCGTCGCCACCCCGGGCCGCCTGCTCGACCTGGTCGAGCAGCGGGCGTTGCGCCTCGACGACGTCGAAGTCTTCATCCTCGACGAAGCCGACCAGATGCTCGACATGGGCTTCATCCATTCGATCCGCGCGACCATCCGCAAATTGCCCGCCGAGCGCCAGACGCTGCTGTTCTCGGCGACCATGCCGACGGCCATCGCCGAATTGTCGAAGCAGTTCCTGCGCGATCCCGCCCGTGTGTCGGTGACCCCGGTCGCCAAGACCGCCGACAAGATCGCCCAGACCGTCATCCACGTGAACCGTGCCGACAAGCCGGCCCGCCTGGCCTCGGTGCTGAGCGATCCGGCAATCGACCGGGCGCTGGTCTTCACGCGCACCAAGCATGGCGCCGACAAGGTCGTACGCGTCCTCGCCAAGCACGGCATCAAGGCCGCCGCGATCCACGGTAACAAGTCGCAGAACCAGCGTGAGCGGACGCTCGCCGCCTTCCGCGCCGGCGACGTTCTCGCCCTGATCGCCACCGATATCGCGGCCCGCGGCCTCGACATTCCCGGCGTCAGCCATGTCGTCAACTACGACCTGCCGAACGTGCCGGAATCCTATGTTCACCGCATCGGCCGCACGGCGCGTGCCGGTGCCGACGGCATTGCGGTCGCCTTCTGCGACGTTGAGGAGCGGCCTCTGCTGCGCGACATCGAGAAGCTGATCCGCATGACGATCCCGACAGCCGACGGCGAACCGCTTCCGGTGCCGCCGGCCGTGGCGGTGGGTTCCGATACCGGCCAGAAGGCCGGCGCCAAGCCATCCGGTTCGCGGCGCCCCGGACGCCGGCAGCGCCGGCGCAAGGCGGCGCAGGGCCAGACGGAATCCGGACGCAAGGATACGGCGCGCAAAGAATCGGCGCGAACGAACCCCAAGCGGGTTGACTCCGGCTCAAACGCAAAGCGAAACCGCAAGCGGTCCGGTAGCCCCGCCCGTGCGACCGGAACGGGCGCAGATCTCGCTGCCATGCCGTTTCTGCAGAGGTAGGGTGATCTGCGGCCCAAGCCGTGGCATAACCCCTCCGCCATCTAGACGATCGAAAGCCTACCAGGAGACCTGAATGGCAAAGGAAGAAATGCTCGAATTCGAAGGGACCGTCACGGAAGTTCTTCCGGACGGGAACTTCCGCGTGAAACTCGACAACGACCACGAGATCCTCGCCTACGCCGCGGGCAAGATGCGCAAGCATCGCATCCGCACCATCGCCGGCGACCGTGTCACCGTCGAGATGAGCCCCTACGACCTTGAGCGTGGTCGCATCAATTTCCGCCATCGCACCGCCGGCCCCGCGCCGTCCGGTCCGCGTCGTGGCGGCGGCAACTTCCGGCGTCGCTGAGCGCCTATCGCCGCTGCCGCCCCGCAACTTGCGGAAGGCCGCGCACCGGCTTTCCTTGACTCTTCGAGGCACCGCGCGTATCACCCGCGCGCTCTCTTTAGGTAGAGATTGAATTCGGCAAGGCCGCTCCGCACATGAGGCGGAAGGGGTCAACACCCGCCAGCGAAGGTTCGCCCGCGGGTGCCGTTTGCGTTTGGAGAAACGGTTTTCGCGAGGATCGCCATGACCGAGACGCTGAACATCGCCGATTGCATCAACGAGGTCTGCCCCTGGTCGGGCAAGCCCGTGAGCCCGGATTCGCTTGTTCGCTATCGCGGCCAGGTGGTCGGATTCTGCAATCCCGGCTGCCGCGACAAGTTCGCCGCCGCCATGACGATGTTCGACGGTGCAATCGGCGCCGACCGGACAATGGCGGGCTAACGCAAGATGTTCGAAAGTCTCCAGGAACGCCTCTCCGGAATTCTCGACACGCTGACCCGGCGTGGCGCGCTGACCGAGGCCGACGTCTCGGCGGCGCTGCGCGAGGTGCGCCGCGCGTTGCTGGAAGCCGACGTCGCCCTCGACGTCGTCCGCGACTTTACCGACAAGGTCCGCGAGCGCGCCGTCGGCGCCGAAGTCGTCAAGTCGGTCAGCCCCGGCCAGATGGTCGTCAAGATCGTCAACGACGTGCTCGTCGAGACGCTTGGATCCGATGCCCAGCCGATCGACCTGAACGCGCCGGCGCCGGTCGCCATCATGATGGTCGGCCTGCAGGGGTCGGGCAAGACGACCACGACCGCGAAGATCGCCAAGCGGCTGACCGAGCGCAACAAGAGCAAGGTCCTGATGGCCTCGCTCGATACCCGGCGCCCGGCCGCCCAGGAGCAGCTCAAGGTTCTCGGCGAGCAGGTCGATGTCGATACCCTGCCGATCGTCGCCGGCCAGACGCCGGTCCAGATCGCCGGCCGCGCCATGCAGTCGGCCCGGCTTGGCGGCTACGACGTGGTGCTGCTCGATACAGCCGGCCGCCAGTTCGTCGACGAAGCCCTCATGGTCGAGATGGCCGAGGTCGAGAAGGCCTCGAACCCGCATGAAATCCTGCTGGTCGCCGACGCGCTGACCGGACAGGACGCCGTCAATCTCGCCCGCGCCTTCGACGAACGGCTGCCGCTCACCGGCATCGTGCTGACCCGCCTCGACGGCGACGGACGCGGCGGCGCGGCGCTGTCGATGCGCGCCGTCACGGGCAAGCCGATCAAGCTTGCCGGCGTCGGCGAGAAACTCGATGCGCTCGAGGAGTTCCATCCCGAACGCATCGCCGGCCGCATTCTCGGCATGGGCGACATCGTCAGCCTCGTCGAGAAGGCCGCCGAGACGATCGACGCCGAGAAGGCCCAGAAGATCGCCGAGAAGATGCGCAAGGGCGCCTTCGATCTCGACGATCTCGCCGAGCAGCTCAAGCAGATGCAGAAGATCGGCGGCATGCAGGGCGTGCTCGGCATGATGCCGGGCATCGGCAAGATGAAGAAGCAGCTCGACGCCGCCAATCTCGACGACAGCATCATCAAGCGCCAGACCGCGATCATCTCCTCGATGACCCGTCAGGAGCGCCGCAAGCCGGATATCCTCAAGGCCAGCCGCAAGAAGCGCATCGCCGCCGGCTCCGGCACCCGGGTCGAGGACGTCAACCGCCTGCTCAAGATGCACCGCCAGATGGCCGACATGATGAAGGCCATGGGCAAGGGCAAGGGCGGCCTCGCCAAGCTGTTCGGAATGGGCGGCGGCATGCCGGCCCCCTCGCCGGAAGAGCTCGCCGCCATGCAGCAGGGCGACATGCCGAAGCTGCCGCCGATACCCGGCGGTCT
>ENA-ORCV01001138-ORCV01001138.1-marine-metagenome-genome-assembly--contig:-NODE-1138-length-10328-cov-3.570383_pt1 | contig 10328 bp, 8 predicted proteins | sample MGYA00237779_ERZ508509 | MGnify/ENA primary metagenome ERZ508509 (study PRJEB26180, sample SAMN06268772) | marine metagenome | isolation source: Bioluminescent Bay, La Paraguera, Puerto Rico | place... | reverse complement strand
CTCTGAATGTAATTTTGTGGCGGTCTGGTCAGCGGTGGCAGCTCGCGAGACACGCCGTGAACCCATCCCTGGGGGCTCTTCTAAAACATCCCTGTTTTAGAAGGTCTCGCGAGCTGCCCCCGCTGGCCAGCCCTTCGATTCCGACGGATTCACTTTGCAGGGGAGATCGAACTCTCCGAAGAAGATCCGTACAGCTGAAACGGTGGTAGTTCAAACCCGGTAACTTACCGAGGTCATCGCCTTGGACACCAGCGTCATCAGCCCCTTCACTGGCCCCGGGAAGCGCGCGCCGCCGGCATCCAGTGCCGCGTGCTGGTGCCTGGCCTCGTCCACCAGCATCTGCTCCACCACCGCGCGGCTCTTTTCGTCCTGCGCCGGCAGTTTCTGCAGGTGGCTCTCCAGGTGCTTGCATACCTGTTCTTCGGTGGCCGCGACGAAGCCCAGGCTGATCCTGTCGCTGACCTTGCCGGCGGCGGCGCCGATACCGAAGGACAGGCCGTACCACACCGGATTCAGCAGGCTGGGGCGGCTGCCGAGGTCCTGCAGACGCTGTTCGCACCAGGCCAGGTGGTCGATTTCCTCGTCTGCGGCGTGCTCCATTTCCGCCCGCACCTGCGGCAGCTTTGCGGTCAGGGCCTGGCCCTGGTAGAGCGCCTGCGCGCACACCTCACCGCTGTGGTTCACCCGCATCAATCCCGCCGCGTGGCGACGCTCGACATCGGACATTTCTGCCTCATCAGCCGTTTTGCCCGGCGACGGGCGCTCGTGACAGGGGGAGCCGGGACTCAGGGTGCGCAGGGCGCGGTCCGCCTGCAGCAGCAGGCGGTCGAGTCCGGATAGTTGGCGTTGGCTACTCATGCTGGAACTCCGTTCAGCCTCTCAGACTTCTTCAGACTGCTCCCGCTCTACCGCGCGGTAACCGATGTCCTTGCGGTAGAAGGCACCTTCCCAGTGGATCTTGCGGGCACATTCGTAGGCATTGTCCTTGGCTTCGGCGACGGTGTCACCCAGTGCGGTGGCGCACAGCACGCGACCGCCGCTGGTCACCACACGTTCGCCATCCAGTGCGGTGCCGGCGTGGAAGACCTTGGCATTGTCGCTGTCGCAGCGGTCGAGGCCGGTGATGGCGTCGCCCTTGCGGTAGCTGCCGGGGTAGCCGCCGGCGGCGAGGACCACGCCGAGGGCCGGGCGGGAGTCCCACTCGGCGGTGACCTGGTCCAGTCGCTTTTCGATTGCCGCCATGCACAGTTCCACCAGGTCGGACTTGAGGCGCATCATGATCGGCTGGGTTTCCGGGTCACCGAAGCGGCAGTTGTATTCGATGACCTTGGGCGCGCCTTCTTCGTTGATCATCAGGCCTGCGTAGAGGAAGCCGGTGTAGGGCATGCCTTCGGCCGCCAGACCTCTGACGGTGGGCTCGATGACTTCTTTCATCGCGCGCTCGTAGACGTCCGGGGTGACCACCGGTGCGGGGGAGTAGGCGCCCATGCCGCCGGTGTTGGGGCCAGTGTCGCCGTCGCCGACGCGCTTGTGGTCCTGGCTGGTGGCCATGGGCAGGATGTTTTCGCCGTCGACCATGACGATAAAGCTGGCTTCTTCGCCGGTGAGGAATTCTTCGATCACTACGCGGCAGCCGGCGTCGCCAAAGGCGTTGCCGCTGAGCATGTCGCGCACAGCCAGTTCAGCCTGCTCTACGGTTTCGGCGACGATGACGCCTTTACCGGCGGCGAGGCCGTCGGCCTTGACCACAATCGGGGCGCCCTGGGCGCGGATGTATTCGATCGCCGGTTCGACTTCGGTGAAGTTCTGGTAGGCGGCGGTTGGGATGGCGTGACGCTCGAGGAATTCTTTGGTGAAGGCTTTGGAGCCTTCGAGCTGCGCGGGGGCTTTCTCCGGGCCGAAGATGTTGTGGCCGCGGGCGTTGAAGAAGTCGACGATGCCGTCCACCAGCGGGGCTTCGGGGCCGACGATGGTGAGGTCGATGCCTTTTTCTTCGACGAGGTCGGACAGGGCGGAGAAGTTGTCGACGCCGATGTTGACGTTCTGCAGTTTGGGTTCGCGGGCGGTGCCGGCGTTGCCGGGGGCGACGAAGACGGTGTCTACGGCGGGGTTCTGTGCGGCCTTCCAGGCCAGTGCGTGTTCGCGGCCACCAGAGCCGATTACCAGGATGTTCATTACTTGAGTTTCCCCGTGCCTGTTATTTAGGTGGGCTAGTTTAGCATTGTGCGCTGGGTTGCCGGGTAGGGACTGGGGGTGTCGAGGGGTTTGTCGTGTTTCGCTGCCAGTCCTGTGGCGGCTCTGTCGCTGGTGCGCCTTCCCGAGACACGCCGTGAACCCATCCATGGGGGCTCTGCACCGCCATCCATGGCGGTGAAGGTCTCGGGAAGGCGCACCAGCGCCAGAACCTTTCCGTAAAGCGCAGTAATATGACGTACCGGTGTCGGCAGTCGTCAGGATTCGCGCTTAGTGACGGAAGTGACGCATGCCGGTAAACACCATCGCCATGCCGTGCTCGTCGGCGGCGGCGATGACTTCGTCGTCGCGCATGGAGCCACCGGGCTGGATCACGGCGCTGATGCCGACCTTGGCGGCGTTGTCGATGCCGTCGCGGAAGGGGAAGAAGGCGTCAGAGGCCATCACTGCGCCCTTCACTTCGAGGCCGGCGTGCTCGGCCTTGATGGCGGCGATGCGGGCGGAGTTGACGCGGCTCATCTGGCCGGCGCCGACGCCGATGGTGCGGCCGTCTTTGGCGTAGATGATGGCGTTGGATTTGACCATCTTGGCGACTTTCCAGGCGAACAGCAGTTCGTCCAGTTGCTCGTCGGAGGGCTGTACCTTGGTGACCACCTTGAGGTCTGCCCTGGCGACCATGCCGTTGTCTTTTTCCTGTACCAGCAGGCCACCGGTGACGCGCTTGTAGTCGAACGCGGTCGGGCGCTCGGCACCCCATTCGCCGCACTCCAGCAGGCGCACGTTTTTCTTCGCGGACACGGCCTGGGCGGCTTCTGCGGAGACCTTGGGTGCGATGATGACTTCGGAGAACTGCTTGTCGACGATCAGCTGGGCGGTTTCGGCGTCCAGTTCGCGGTTGAAGGCGATGATGCCGCCGAACGCGGATTCAGGGTCGGTGGCGAAGGCCAGTTCGTAGGCGGTCTTGATGTCCGCGGCTACGGCGACGCCGCAGGGATTGGCGTGCTTGACGATGACGCAGGCGGGCTCGTCGAACAGTTTGACGGTTTCCAGCGCGGCGTCGGTGTCGGCGACGTTGTTGAAGGACAGTTCCTTGCCCTGCAGCTGGGTGGCGGTGGAGACGGAGGCTTCCTCGGCGTCGGCTTCCACGTAGAACGCCGCTTTCTGGTGCGGGTTCTCGCCGTAGCGCATGTCCTGCGCTTTTTCGTACTGGACGTTGTAGGTATTGGGGAATTCGCGGGCTTCGTTGCTGGTATTGCGGGCGCCGAAGTGGTTGGCAATCATGCCGTCGTACTGGGCGGTGTGCTCGAAGGCCTGCACCATCAGGTCGTAGCGGGTCTCGTAACCGAGCTGGCCGTCGTTGGCTTTCATCTCTTCGATCACGGTGTCGTAGCTGTGGGCGTTGACCACGATGGCGACGTCTTTGTGATTCTTGGCGGCGGAGCGGACCATGGTGGGGCCGCCGATGTCGATGTTCTCGATGGCGGTGGGCAGGTCACAGTTGGGGTCGGCGACGGTGGCCTTGAACGGGTACAGGTTGACCACGACCATGTCGATGGGCTTGATGCCGTGCTCATCCATCACCGCGTCGTCCTTGCCGCGACGGCCGAGGATGCCGCCGTGTACCTTCGGGTGCAGGGTCTTCACGCGGCCGTCCATCATTTCCGGGAAGCCGGTGTAGTCGGAGACTTCCACCACCGGGATGCCGGCCTCGCCCAGCTGGCGGAAAGTGCCGCCGGTGGAGAGGATCTCCACGCCCATGGCGGAGAGTTCGCGGGCAAATTCCACAATGCCGGTTTTGTCAGAAACGCTGATCAGCGCGCGGCGAACGGCCACCTTGTCAGTCATATCGCATCGTCCATCTATATGTACAAAGAGCAGGTTAAAAAAGTCGAAAATACAAATAGCGAGGGGGGATGGGTAAAACCCATCCCCCCTCGTCGAATTTTTACCGCTCCGGCTTATGACCACCGGTAGCGGTTGGCCGCCTTACAGCAGGCCGTAGCGCTTGAGCTTCTTGCGCAGGGTTCCCCGGTTGAGGCCCAGCAGCTGTGCGGCGCGGGTCTGGTTGTGGCGGGTGTGTTTCATCACCACTTCCAGCATCGGCGCCTCGATCTCGGACAGCACCATATCGTAAACGTCGGTCACCATCTGACCATCCAGGTGACGGAAGTAGTTTTCCATCGCCTGCTCAACCGCATCACGCAGTGACTGCTGCTGCGGTTGTTGTAGTTGTGTCTGGCCCCCGGTGGATACCACATCGTTGGCATCCGGAATCAGTGCTTCATTGTTCATGCCGCTTTTGCCCCTCTAGTTATTCGGCGTTCAAACCACTCACGAACGCTGGCATGTTGTGCTTCTGCGCTATCCAATTGGTTAAAGGTCTTGCGAAAGGACTCGCTGTCGGCGAGCGTCTTTACGTACCAACCCACATGCTTGCGAGCAATACGTACCCCCATAACCTCACCGTAGAAACGGTGTAATTCGCTCAGGTGAGCGAGCAATATGTCCCTGACTTCTTCCAGTGAGGGTTCGGGTAACCGCTCTCCCGTTGCGAGAAAGTGGGCGATTTCCCGAAAAATCCATGGACGTCCCTGAGCCGCACGGCCAATCATGACCGCCGCAGCGTCGGTGTATTCCAACACCTCGCGGGCCTTTTCCGCGCCGGTGATGTCGCCGTTGGCGAAGACCGGAATCTTCACCGCGGACACAATCTCGGCAATGGTATCGAATTCGGCCTGACCATGGTAGCCACAGGCGCGGGTGCGTCCGTGAACTGCCAGGGCGGCAATGCCGAGCTCTTCGGCCATCTTGGCCACCGTCACTCCGTTGCGGGAATCCGGACACCAGCCAGTGCGAATTTTCAGCGTCACTGGTACTGAGACGGATTGAACCACCGATTCCAGAATGTCGGCGACCAGTTTTTCGTCGCGCAACAGGGCAGAGCCCGCTGCTTTTTTACACACCTTCTTTGCCGGGCAGCCCATATTGATATCAATGATCTGGGCGCCACGCTCGACGTTCGCGCGCGCGGCATCGGCCATCATCTGCGGGTCGCCGCCGGCAATCTGAACCGAAATCGGGCCCGCCTCGCCGCTGTGGTCAAGGCGCGTGCGGGATTTGCGGCTGTTCCAGAGGCTGGTGTCCGAAGTCACCATCTCGGAAACCACCAGACCGGCGCCGAGTTCGCGACAGAGCTGGCGGAAGGGGCGGTCGGTAACGCCGGCCATCGGTGCCAGAATCACTGGCGCATCGATTTCGTAGGGGCCTAGGGCGATACTGCCTCGCAAACGCGTCTCCGCTGCATCAGGTGTCAAAGAGCGGCCTATGATAGCGGCTGCCCGGCCGGCAGAAAAGCGAAAAAGCGCGCAAATTGGTCGATGGCTGGTCGTTTAGGGCGAAGTTTGTGCAGAAACCCGTAGACTTATGCGTCATACGGGGCGAGCACGGCGCTCGCCGGGCCGGGGTTTCAGCGCGGTGCAATCTGCAGTTCGTAGTTCACCGCTTCCGCGCCCGGGTCCACGATATCCAGTGCGATGTGTACCGGGTTGCCGCTTGGCATCAGGCGCCGGCCCGCCAGCTCGCCCTTGAGGTAGTCCGAGGGTTTGAAGCGACGGCTGGCGACCGGACTGTTCTTCAGGTCGGTAAAGCGCAGCTGCAGGTCCGGGAAGGGTTGTGCGAAGGGGGCGCGATTGAGCAGTACGGCTTCCACCGCGAGGGCGCCGGCAATCTGGGGGTGGCTGCGCACCACCAGGTTGGAGGTGTGAATGGCGCGGGCATCCACCTGCGGCGGCAGGGTGCAGCCGATTACCGGGCAGGCCGCGGCGTACATCTGGCGCCACGGCTCGCGCTTGCTCAGGGTGTCGAAGCGGAAGTAGGCAACCTGGGCCGCCAGCCCCACCAGCAGAACCAGAGCGGAGAGGCTCCAGACCCAGGTGGGGACGCGGTTGTGGCGCCTGGGTTGCCAGTTGACCTCCAGCGGCGCCGGTCCGATGCCGGATATCAGCTGGTCCCGCTCCAACAGTGGCGCGGTATCGCGTTGCAGGTCGTCGATATGGTCATCGCGCGTGGCGGTCAGCGGGGTGTCGTCGGGTACCGGGGAGAGCTCTTCGCGTTCGTTCAGCTGGTCAGCCCGGTTCTCCTCGCCGGCGGGGTCCTTATGCCAGTCGTCCTCATTCCAGTCGTCCTGCGGCGGGGTTGCCGTGTGTTTCGGGCTGGATGCGGGCTGTGCCAGGGGGGCTTCCTGGGCCATTTCTTCCGCCCACAGTGTGTCGCTGGCGGATTCGAGGTCATCTCCCAGAATGAGGTCGTCGTCTTTGCTGTCTTCTTCCCCGAGTTCCTGCCACTGGTGTTCGCCGAAGGCGTCGTCGATCAGCGGTTGCTGTCGGGGTTCTTTGGGCGGTTCCGCGCTTTTGTCTGCAGTTGCCGGAGGTTTTGTGGCTTTGCGCCTGCCGGGAAGCTCGCCATCGTCTTCGCTGCCGTCTTCGCCGTCGAGTTCGATATCGTCGTGAATCAGGAAATCGTCGTCGTCCAGCAGGTCTTCAATGGCTTTCTTGGCCGCCGGTTGCGGGTCGTCCTCGTTGAACACGATGTTTTCGTCGGCGCGAAACACCTGCAGGCAGGAGCCGCAGCGCACCGCACCACGGGCGGCGCGCAGTTGCTGTTCACTGACGTGGAAGGAGGTGCTGCAATGGGGGCAGCGGGTGACCAGTTGCGACATGGAATTCGACGATTATTGCTTTGGCGGAGAAGTTTATCAGTCTGCAGGCGCGGCGCGTAGTGCCGGTTTTAACTGCTTCGCCGGGAGAGTTGGGCGGCCCTGCTAGCGATACTCTCTCGCCGGACACGCTACAAGCACATCCCTGTGCGCTCGGACGCGGCCGTCCATGGCCGCGTACGGTCCAGCGAGAGAGTATCCCTATCAGCACCTTCGCATCTCGGTATGGTTTCTATTGAAAGCGCGTTCCACTCAGCCGCACCCACTCCTCTTTTTCACCGTCGGCGTCGAAATCGATCCACTGGCTGTAGGCGGCTTTCACCTTGTCTGCCTGGGTGGCAAGGATGCCGGACAGGCAGATGCGGCCGCCGACCCTGGTGCGCGCGACCAGCTGGGGTGCCAGCTCGACCAGGGGGCCGGCGAGGATGTTGGCGAGCATGATGTCCGCGAGGGCGTCTTCTGGTGCCGGTGCTTTTTCCGGCAGGTAGACCGGGAAGCGCGCGGGGTCGATGCCGTTGCGCAGTGCGTTGTCGCGGCTGGCGATCGAGCCGCGCATCCACTACCTGCGCGGGCGGCCGCTGTGGGAGATGCGGACCTGGCGGGAGGTGCAGACCGAGGTCGCCGCGTTCCTGCAGGCGCTGCCGAGGCCCTGCGGTCTGTTCGTGGTCGACGACTCCCTGGCGGCGGTGGTCCTGCGGGCGGCCGACACCCTCGGCCTCAAGGTGCCGCGCGACCTGGCGGTGATCGGCTATGGCGATGACCACGCCTACTGCTATGCGAGCTATCCCGCGCTCAGCAGCATGGTTCATCCGGCCCGCGAGATCGGGCGCCTGGCCGCCGGCTTGCTGGCGCGCCAGATGGACGGCGAGAAGGTCGAGGGAGTCAGCCGGGTGGCGATCGGCAAGACCGTCGGGCGGGAGTCGAGCGACACCCTGGCGATCGACGATCCCGTCGTGCGCGACCTGGTGGGCTGGATCCGCCAGGCGTCCGCCCACGACGCGATCCGGGTTTCCGACCTGACGGATCGCTGCGCCCTCTCGGCCACGACGATCAAGGAACGCTTCGCGCGCCACCTGGGTCACAGCCCGAAGCAGGAGATCAAGGAGGCCCGGCTGCGGCACTTGCGGCGGCTGCTCGAGGACCCGGTGCTCGGGCTGTCCGAAATCGCGGAGCGGATGGGCTTCGCCTCGGCCCACGAGCTGAGCCGCTTCTTCGCCAGCGCCACCGGCAGCCGGCCGAGTGAGTTCCGCGCGCGCCTTTCGCAGGGCCGTCCCGCGCCCGGAGCGGGAGTGCTGGCGGTGATCTTCGACATGGACGGCACGCTGTTCGACAGCGAGACGATCTTCTACGAGGCCTTCTCCAGGGCGTTTGCCGAACAGGGCGGCCAACTGCGGCGCGAGGATTACTTCCGCCACCATTCGGGAACCACCAACGAGGCCATCGAGAGCCACCTGGCGGAGATCGCCCCGGCGGGTTTCGATGCCGTCCGCTTCGCCCGCGCGTGGCGCGACTGGTTCAACAGCCTGCTGGACTCGGAGGGGCTCCGGCCGTTCCCGGACGTGGTCGACGCGCTCGGGCAGCTTCGCGAGCTGGGGGTGCCGCTCGCGCTCGCCAGCTCGAGCGACGTCGCGGACATCGCCCACTTGCTCGAGATGACCGGCCTCGACGACATCTTCACCTGCCGGACCGGTGGGGACGAGGTGGAGCGTGGCAAGCCGGACCCGGAGATCTTCCTGCGTGCCGCCCGCCGGGTGGGCATTCCCGCGGAGCGCTGCGTGGTGGTGGAGGACTCGACCGCCGGGGTGGCGGCCGCCCGCGCCGCCGGCATGCGGGTGATCCACGTCGAGCGCTCGCCGGACCGGAACGACTCCGCCGCGGCGGTCGCCAGCCGGACGGTCACCACCCTCGCGCAGGTCGAGTGGTCGAGGCTGAACGAGTGGATCCCGGCACCGGGCACCGTCTAGCTGTCCCAATACAAGTCTCCGGCAGCGGGGCGTTGCGGGGTCCTTCGACAGGCTGCTTGGGGCACGAAAAAGGGCCGGACGGTTTCCCGTCCGGCCCTGCGATTCGCGTGGAGGCAACGATTACATCATGCCGCCCATGCCGTGGTCGTGGCCGTGGCCACCGCCGGCGGGCTCGTCCTCCTTGATCTCGGTGACCACGCACTCGGTGGTCAGCAGCAGGCCGGCGATCGAGGCCGCGTTCTGCAGCGCCGAGCGGGTCACCTTGGTCGGGTCGACAACGCCCGAGGCGATGAGGTCCTCGTACTTGTCGGTGGCGACGTTGTAGCCCTCGCTGCCCTTGCCGTTCTTGACGCGCTCGACGATGAGCGCGCCCTCGCGGCCGGCGTTGGCGGCGAGCTGGCGGAGCGGCGACTCGACGGCGCGCGCGACGATGTCGGCGCCGGTCGACTCGTCACCCTCGAGCTTGAGCTCGCCGGTGAGGGCCTGGGCGCGGATCAGCGCGGTGCCACCGCCGGCGACGATGCCTTCCTCCACCGCGGCGCGGGTGGCGTGCAGGGCGTCCTCGACGCGGGCCTTCTTCTCCTTCATCTCGGTCTCGGTCGCGGCACCGACGTTGATCACGGCCACGCCGCCGGCGAGCTTGGCGAGGCGCTCCTGGAGCTTCTCGCGGTCGTAGTCGCTGGTGGTGTCCTCGATCTGCTTGCGGATCTGGTTGACCCGGCCGGTGATGGCGTCGGAGGTGCCGGCGCCCTCGACGATGGTCGTGGCTTCCTTCGAGATGGTGACGCGCTTGGCCTCACCGAGGTCCTCGAGGCCGACGGACTCGAGCTTGATCCCGAGGTCCTCGGTGATCACCCGGCCGCCGGTGAGGATCGCGATGTCCTCGAGCATCGCCTTGCGGCGGTCGCCGAAGCCCGGGGCCTTGACGGCCGCGATGTTGAGGATGCCGCGGAGCTTGTTGACCACCAGGGTGGCGAGGGCCTCGCCCTCGACGTCCTCGGCGATCACCAGCAGCGGGCGGCTGGTCTTGGCGACCTTCTCGAGCAGCGGAAGCAGGTCCTTGAGGTTGGTGATCTTCTTCTCGTGGATGAGCAGGTAGGCGTTGTCGAGGACGGCCTCCATGCTCTCCGCGTCGGTGACGAAGTACGGCGAGAGATAGCCCTTGTCGAACTGCATCCCCTCGACCACGTCGAGGGTGGTCTCGATGCCCTTGGCCTCCTCGACGGTGATGGTGCCGTCCTTGCCGACCTTGTCCATCGCCTCGGCGATGATGTTGCCGATGGTGTCGTCCCAGTTGGCCGAGACGGTGGCGACCTGGGCGATCTCCTTGGTGTCGGAGACCTCCTTGGAGATCTCGGCCAGCTTGGCGACGATCGCCTCGGTGGCCTTCATGATGCCGCGCTGGAGGCTGATCGGGTTGGCGCCGGCGGTCACGTTGCGGAGGCCTTCCTTGTAGA
>ENA-ORCV01001137-ORCV01001137.1-marine-metagenome-genome-assembly--contig:-NODE-1137-length-10332-cov-2.685129_pt1 | contig 10332 bp, 11 predicted proteins | sample MGYA00237779_ERZ508509 | MGnify/ENA primary metagenome ERZ508509 (study PRJEB26180, sample SAMN06268772) | marine metagenome | isolation source: Bioluminescent Bay, La Paraguera, Puerto Rico | place... | reverse complement strand
CGTGAAATCCTTCGGCCAGAAGAAGACGACCAGCCATTTGCCGGCATAGGTCTCGTTGGAGATCCGCTGGAACGCGGTATCGAGTTCCTCGGATACCGTGGCCTGCAGCGCGAAAGCGGGAAACTTGTCACCAACCGTAAGCATTTTGACCTCCTGATGGTCGGGATTGAGGGTACGGGCTCGTCGTGAGCAATGCCGAAAGGTTAAGGAGGCCGATGTAATTAATCCAATGGATTGTTTTTATCTCAACGATAGATTTTATGTTAGTAGTGGACCGCCGGGCGCGAGGCCGGTCCGTTCTGCGCCGTGCGTGCGCTCGAACGGCGATAGAACTGGTCGGCGGCGCGTCGGTCATGGCCCGGATATAGCGCCGAGCGGCGTGAACGCCAAATGATGACCGACGTGGCTGCCGGAAAGGACTTCAGCCGCAGGCGATGAAGGGCAGTACACCGCCTGCGGCCGAGTCACCCGGCCGAAGCCGGGCGAAACGAAGTTATCCTTGCGCGCCCGCGACCTGCTGAATGCCCCGGACCGTTCCTTCCACGGTGCCCTGCCAGGGAATGTCGCGATCGATTGCTTGCAGCGTGTCGACGCCGGGTACCGAGTCTTCGCGGGTCGCCGCGCCGCCGAAATCGGTCTCGGAGAGATATTCGTAGAGAAGCTGAGCGCCGCGTTGGGCCTTCTGCCCGAACGTTTTGGCAACTGTCGTGCCGGTCTCGCAGGTATCGGGATTGCGGTCACAGAAGCCGGCCAGGTCCGACACCGTGTGACGTGCGGCCGTGATCGCCTCGTACGCCGACAGGTCGGGCTTTGCGACACCCTGATTGTCCGCCTCCCCGGTGGGGATCAGCAGGATGATCAGGGACAGCCAGAATGCGGTCCGAATAAGAAACATGGTTCTGCCCTTGGTCTCCAACGCTGGTGCGTTGCATCCGACGCTTTTCGCGCCGGTTGAGCGGAACGTTAGCGCACAAGGCTTGAGATCGGATTTTCCGGAAAATGAAAATTTGAACTATTTGCCGAATAACTGAATAAGGTTGGGGCGTGACGCTGCGGCAGAGCGGGCCCCGCTGGAATTATCTTGTTGTTAACCCTGAAAAATTTGGTCGCGATTTAATCCGGGCGGGCGGTGCCGCTTAGCGTTCCTTTAAGGGAGGGCTGGAATGATCGCTGCGTATCAGTTCAACCCCCGTTTTTACTGGGGGACAGCCTTGCACCTGACGCCCTTGAATGACGGCGCTTCAGCGGCGGGCGCGGTCCCCGGAAGGGCGGGTCGTCCGCAAGCGGCGGTCGGAGTAGCGTGTGCGTCTGTTCGAGTTGAGTTCACCGTTTGCCGGGGTGGTCGCGTCGATGGTTCATGCCAGCGCGCGCCGCGACCCGATGCTAGCCGCCTTCCATGCGACGTTTATAGCGACTCGTCTGATCGGCGGCGCTCTCGCCGTTCTGGCCCTGCCGGTCTATCTGGCACTGTGGGGCGCGCCGGATCCGCTGGCGGTCATCTGTTTCGCATGGCTCGCCGCGCCGATCGGGATCGCCCTCTATCTGTCGCGTACCGGCCGGCTCGGCATTGCCCATGTCATGTCGGCATCGACGCTGTCTGGCCTCGTGATCTTCGTATCCGCCTTCACCGGCGGGACGGCGTCACCGTTCCTGCCGTGGCTGATCGCGGTTCCCGCCGAATCCGCGCTATCCGGATCGGGCAGGGTAGTCGTGGCTGCAACGGCTATTGCCGCTGCGGCGCTCGCAGGGCTGATCGGGTTCGAAGGTCTGGGCGTCCTGCCCGCCGCCCTGGCGCTGCCGGTACCCTCGTGGACGCTGGCGGTGTTCGGCGTATTGCCGGCATTGGTCTATGCCGGCGTTCTGGCCGCGCGGTCGAGCAAAATGGCGCATGGAATGGCGGTCTCGGAGCGCCTCGATCGGGATCGCCTGCGCGACCTGGTCGATGAGGCAACCGACGTCATCATGACAGTGCGCCGCAATGGTAACGTTACCTTCGCGACCAATGCCGCGCGCAGTCTTCTCGCCACCTCGGGGGAAGCGCTACAGGGTGACGGGCTGTTCGCACGAATCCATGTTGGCGACCGCCCTGCCTATCTGAAGGCGCTCGACGAGGCGGCCGCGGGCACCGATTCCTGGGCGGAGTTCCGCGTGCTATGGGGCGAAATCGGCGAAGACGCCGGGCATATCTGGGTCGAGATGCGCTGCCGGCCGCGGGCTGCGATCGACGGTGGGTCGCCGGACATCGTCGCCGTCCTCAGCACGGTCGACGGGCGCAAACGGGTCGAAGGACAGCTTCGCGACGCTCACGACGAGGCGGAAAAGGCAAATATCGCCAAGGGACGTTTCCTGGCCAGCATGAGCCATGAGCTTCGCACACCGCTGAATGCCATCATCGGCTTCTCGGAGATCCTGACCGAAGGCACCGGGACCGACGGAAACGAGGCGGAGGCGTGGAAACTCGACGCCGACAAGCAGCGCGAGTACGCCAGACTGATCCACGAAAGCGGCGTTCATCTGCTCGAGGTCGTGAACGACGTGCTCGATATGTCGAAGATCGAGACCGGCAATTTCGACATCTGCCCCGAACCCTTGGATGTCGGTGAACTGATCGGAAGCTGCTGCCGGATGATCGAGGGACAGGCGCGCGACGCCGGATTGCGTCTGGAAACCGACCTGCCGCACGGTACCTCCGAAATCAACGCGGACAGGCGGGCCTGCAAGCAGATCGTTCTCAATCTGCTCTCGAACGCGGTGAAATTCTCCAGGCCCGGCGGCCGCATCGTTGTCGGCGCTTACCGCGACGACGCCGGCGCGGCAATCTATGTCGCCGACGAGGGAATCGGCATCGCAAGGTCGGACATCGGTCGTCTCGGCGCACCGTTCGTCCAGCTCAACAACGGCTACGATCGGGGCCATCACGGCACCGGGCTCGGCCTGTCGGTCGTGAACGGGCTCGTGTCCCTGCACGGCGGGGTGATGGACATCGACAGCGAACTGGGCGTCGGCACGCGGATCACCATTAGGCTGCCACAGGCAGCAGTGGTGCCGATCCATGCAGGAGATGCCGCGGACCTGTCGCCGGAGGTTTCGGAGACGATCCGGCTGAGCGCTTAGCCGCAGGGGTGATGAACGCATGATGAGCAGGCTGATCGGTCTACTGGTTCGCAACCCGATGGGCGTACTCGCGGCAGCGGCCGTTGCCGTGGCGTGGGGCGGGATCTCCGTCAACGCGGTGTTGCTGCAGGAAGGCCCGCATCCCGCGCCGTTACTCGGCCGCGAGGCGATGGCGGCCGTTCCGAAGGCCGAGCCGAAGCCCGGGCCCGGGCGCCGTGTCATCGAAGGCGCGCCGGGCGACATCGTGGACGCCGAGCAGCGCCGCGCCGCCGAGCGCGCCGCCGTCATGACCCGCGACCTGCAGATCGAGCTGGCGCGCCGCAATTTCTACAACGGCCCGGTCGACGGTCGGTATGGTCCTCAGACTGAAGCCGCGATCCGCGCTTATGAGCTCGCCGCAGGCCTGGCCGATACCGGGCAGGCGACGGACGTGCTGCTCGCCCATGTGCGCCTGTCTGCTCTCAGTGCCCCTCCGGTGCCCTCACCAAGTCCGTTGCGCACGCCGGCATCGGTTTCGACGGGATCGGTTCCGCCTGCCGAAGATCCGGTCGCAGCGCTGCTCGAAAATCGTAAGCCGGCCCCTGTTCCCGCCCCCGTCCCGGCCCCTGTCACCGTCAAGACGGTGACGATTACGCCGGTCCCGGTCGAGCCGGTCGCAGAGACTGCCGGGGAAGAGGCGGCGACGCAGCACGATCCGACGGTGGAAGCCGTCCAGGCTATTCTGGCCGATCTCGGCTACGCGCCGGGATCCATCGACGGCCAGATCGGTCCGTCGACCAGGCGCGCAATCGAGGACTTCGAGGTCGATCGTGGCCTGCCGATGACCGGCACCATCTCGCCGCGCCTGCTCGAAGAGCTGTCCGCAGTCAGCGGCGTTCCGTTCAGCTAGCAACAACGCCTGTCCTGTCCCTAGACTAAGCCGCGATTCCTGCGGCAAAGGGAGAGGGTCCGTGCGTCTGAAATCCGCTGTCTGGGTCGCCGCCTATGTGCGGCGCCTGTCCATGGAGGGCATTCCGGTCGCGGTGGTGCGCCGCGGCGCGGAAGAGGCCGGCGCGATCTTCGTCAAGATCAATCGCCTCGACGGCACCGCCGAAGTGTACGGACCGGCGCCGCAGACCTCCTTTGACGATGATCATCCCAATGAGCGGCTGTGGATGCGCACAACCGGCGACAGCCCGGTCGAGGAGGCAAAGGCCGAGGACTTCCTGTCCCGGCAGCACCGATTCGATCCCGATCTCTGGGTGGTCGAGGTCGAGGAGCGTCACGGTCGGCACCTGCTCGATCCCGTGGTCGAGTGATCGCCTGTGCTGAATCTAGGCGGTACCCGCCATGATCGCACTCAGGACCGCGAGGATGTGTGTTATGTAAAACAGTAATTAATTATCGTTTTACAGAAAGTTTTTTCTGAATTAGTCAAGCTTCCGTGGCTGGGGTGGCCGCAAACGCCGAACACCACGGAGCCCATCGATGTTTGCCATTGCCCGAACGCCGCTGCTGGCGTTGACCCTGTCCCTGGCGGTCACGGCCTGTGGCCACGTCCCGCTGGCGAGCCTTCTCAAATTGTCGGGCGTCGACTTCGCCACCACAGACATTTCGGCCATCCGCGCCGGCATAGCGCTGCCGGAGACGCTGGAGCCGCTGGCCGACACGGTGAAGCTGACCGTATTGGCCGAGACCGACGATGGCGTGACCATCCGCCGCTCGTTCATGCTCGAGGAGGCGCCGGCCGGCGAGGACACCTCCGGGCTGGATGCCGACGAAAACATTCGCGTCTACCGGCTGAAGGAGCGGGAGGCCGAGGACCTGGCGGTGGTGCGGGCCGACGTTCTGGCGCGCAAGGAAAAGGCCGGTGGCGGCAAGCTCGAAATATCGGTCGGCGCGACCGCCTGCCGGACCGGCGCGCTGCCTGACAGCCCGCTGCCAATGAGCACGTATCTGAAGACGAGCGAAACCGGGTCCTTCGTCCCGCTGACCCGCGATGTCGACCTCAGATCGCTTGGCGGCAATCCGGAGCTCGTTGCGGCGATACCACCGTGCTTTGCCGGGGTTGCCGGATCGTGACGCGCGAAACGAACCGAACCGGAGATCGCGGAATGTCCTTTTCCGACGATAAAGAGGCTGAGCCCGATACGCCGTCGAGCCAGATGGCCTCCTTCCGCCGGTTCAGCCGTCTTGTGCGGCGCCTGACGACGATCACGATGATCGCGCTGCCGTTGCTGATCGCCGTCTATGCCTTCGGGTATTCCGAGCAGATCGCCTCGCGCCCGGAGGTTGTTTCGCTCGATGCGGTTCCTGCGCCCCTCGGCCTGTGGTGGTCGGCGGCGGCCTATCTCGTGATGCTCGCGGCGGTCCTGCCTGTGCTCTATGCCCTTGGCGCGGCCCGCAGCCTGTTCGGCGGATATGCCCACGGACGCGTCTTCACGACCACGGCGGCCGCCGATATCCGGCGGATCGCGATCGGCCTGTTTCTTGCGGCTCTGGCCGGTCCGGTCGCCAGCATCGCCATGTCGCTGGTGCTGTCGGGCGCCGGAAATGCGCACGGCATTGCCGTCTCGATCGGGTCCGACCAGTTCTTTTTCGCGCTGTTCGGGCTGATCTTTCTCGGGATCGCCCGGGACATGCGTGAGGCCGCGGCGATGGCCGAAGACCACGCCGCGATCGTCTAGATGCCGATCATCGTCACTCTCGACGTCATGCTCGCCCGCCGCAAGATGAAGGCGCGCGACCTGGCCGCCCGGATCGGCATCACGGAATCCAACCTGTCCCTGCTGCGCACCGGCAAGGTGCGCGGCCTGCGGTTCGAGACGCTTGCCAAGATCTGCGACGCGCTCGACTGCCAGCCCGCAGACCTGCTGGCCTACGAGGCCGCAGAACCCGAACAGCCGGAGACTTGATGCGACGGCGGCGCATCGGCCCCGCTCCGGCGAATATCAGGACCCCGTCTTCCGCGTGATGTCGGCAACGACATCCTCGAGCCGTCGCGGCGCAGAGGTCGCGCCGCGCTGGCGCGAGGCGGCGGGACCGGCCACGGCAGGTTCGTAGCGGGGTGCCGCATGACCGGCCTCTTCCGAGAGGCCCCACAGATCGGTGATGTGACGTGCCATGCCGGGCGTCAGGTCTTCGGCGAGGCCGACCAGCGTACGCAGAATATCGAAGGACCTGCCGGCTTCGGGAACGGCGAGCAGCACGATGCCCGTGATACGCTCCGGGGACAGTCCGGCGGCGCGGGTGGCGATCGCAAGGGCTTCGCCTTGCGGATCCGCGATGATCTGCTGTCCGATACCTTGTGGCAGGCCGAGTGTTTCCGAAAGCCGCGCGGCGATTTCCCGGTGTTCGCCGGCTGCCGCCAGCGCAAAAAGTGCATCCGCGAGCTGGTCTGCGTCTTCCGCTCCGAGTCTGCCGGTATCCACGTTTTTTGAGTGCCGGCGTGCCATGCGATCGATGATGCGCCGCCGGGCGTCGCTCTCCACCGCCCAGAAAAGCTGCGCCAGGATCTCGTCTGACAGGTCAGCCAGTTCGATCAGCCGGCGCGCGGCGACGCGCGGCAGGCTGGGTACGCGTGCGATGCGTTCCGCCATTCCATCGTCGATTGCGTTTGCGCCGGACAATGCCAGGGATGCAGCGATGACGGCGTCCTGCCGGTCGATCAGCGCGGAAACCAGGTCGCCGGTCAGGTCGGTCCGCCCTGCGATGGAGCGCGCCTTTTCGTCGGAGTCCCCGGTGGCGATGTCGATCAGGTCGAGCTCGTCGAGAACCGGGCTTTGCCGCAGGATCGGACCGGCTATGGCGGCCTCGTCGCCGGCCAGCATCCGCGCCGTTCCCGCCGGCAGCAGGTCGCAATGGGCGAGCCTGCGCGCCAGATCGGCGCGCACATGCGGGCTGACTCTCGGCAACAGCGCCTGCATCAGTTCGTCGAAGTGGTCCGGCAGCCGCCGTTCGCCGATGCGCGCGCTCTCCAGCATCAGGTCTGCCAGCGTCGTGACGGCGGTCTGGCGGACGTCATCCGATTCGATGGCGCGATTCTCGAAAAGGCTGGTCAAAGCGCTGTGAAACCTGGACTCGAACACGTCCGTCATGTCTGCCCCGTTGCCTGCCGAAGCCGACCGTCAGGTGCCTGACCCTGCGGATTCCGGCATTTCCAATCCCGGCCCGACCCTAACGGAGACCTGTTAGCGAACTGTTAACCCTACCGAACCGTTAATGCCCCTGTTCGGCCGAGCGTCGAAGTCCTGTTCTGGCGCCGGGCCGCACACTCCAATCGGGAGATGAGCGATGGCAGCGGTGCTGCAATTCCGAAACGACATGCGTCGAAGCAGACGTGGCCCCGGCATGGCCGGTGCCCGGGAGTTCGATCCGGCGGACATGGGGCAGGTCATTATATTTCCAGGTGTCCGCATCGAGCGCACCGACCTGGACCTGTCGCATCGCCTGGTCCGGGTCGCGTCAAAAGACGGCGGCGCATCCGGAACGAAGGCGGGCAAGTCCTGACCGTCTGACGGCGAGGTACGAAACGCGTGACTTTCGGGCGCGCTTTCCGGACGTCCGGGCCGCTGGCCCAGGCAGCGACCCTGTTCGCGGCGCTGTCGGCGTTCGCGCTGGGCGGCTGCGCGGCCCAGCAGGGCGACTTCGGCCGCCCGGTCAAGAACTACGTCAACGATACGCTCATGCCGGCGATCGGCGACCGGCTGGCCCGCCAGCGCGGCGAGCCCGTCTCCAGCTTCATGCTCACCGACGATGAAAAGGAGCTCAGGGCGCGCTCCTACCGCTCCATCATGCCGATCCACCGCGACGCATTCCGGGCGCGCAACGAAACGGAATGGGTGCGCACCCGTATCTGGCCGGATTCACTCTGGCGCCCCGATCCGACGCTCTACTACCGGCTGATGCGCAAGGACGACTACCAGTCGAATGTCGGGCGATGGAATGCGATCCTTGACGACATCACGGCCGATATTCCGCTGATCCAACCCTACTACGTGGTCTGGCAGGAGGTCTGCCACGCCGATCTGGAACGCCTCGAGGCGATGAATAGGACGGTCGGCCTGACGCTCAACGAAGCCGACGACGCCGAAGCGCGCGTCTGGGAGAACCGTCGCGTCGCCACCTGGGCGGTGACGGCGCTCAGATGGCGGATCGAATCCTATGCCTATGCGATCCAGCGCACCGCGATCGAGATACCGACAGGCCGCGAAGCGGAAACCGACCTGGCGCTGGACCGGCTGACCAACGAGGTCGACTGGCTGGAAGCCGCCGTCGACGATCCGACCTGCAGCGGCGCCGCGCCGGTTGTTGCCGCGCCCGTCGTCAGCGGCCCCGTCTACAAATACTGATTGCCCGCAGATACTGCCGACGCGCGCTAGTCGGGAAACAAGCTCGTTTCACGGCGTTTCCAGCGGCCAATCGACGATATGGTCTTCCAGTTCCGCCTCCGGGACGTCGGCCTCGGCGACCGTGCGGCCGCGTACCGAGATGCCTGCGCTGTGAACCGTTTCCGGGTCGCGCGAGACCAGCGGATGCCACCAGTAGAGGTCGTTGCCCTCGTCGATCAACCGGTAGGCGCAGGTCGGCGGCAGCCATGACAGCATACCGATCCGTTCAGGCGTCAGCGCCACGCAGTCGGGAATGCGCGCCGTCCGGTTCCGATAGTCCGTGCACCGGCATGCGTCGCGGTCAAGCAACGCGCAGGCGATGTCGGTGAACCAGATTTCCCCGGTGTCCTCGTCCTCCAGTTTCATCAGGCAGCACCGCCCGCAGCCGTCGCACAGCGATTCCCATTCGGCGGGCGTCATTTCCGCAAGGGATTTGGTTTTCCAGAAGGGTAGGGTTGGCATGGGGTCGGAGTTTGGTCTGAAGGCCTGTCGCCCCTTACCGTCGTGACCGGCTCTCATCCGGAGATTTCGAGCCGGCTCGGGCGATGGTCGTTGGCCGAGGACGTGCGTAACGGTACTGTACACGAAGGCAATGAGCGGTGTCGCTCTCGTTTGCCGCCACGGCCCCGGAGTTCTGTCGCGGCGTTGAGACCACGAAATCCGTACCCTCAGCCATTTCACCCGCTAACCAATCCCCGTATTGCCAGGCTCACACTGCCGTGACCGTAGCGAATCCCTTGCCATTTCCTGCTAAACTGGTTCATTAGATGCGCGGGGTGAGCGCTTAGGCGGTAAACGGGTCTGGACGGAGTAGATTGGTGCGCGACCCCTTCGAAGGCGGGACGAAGACCGGACTTTGGACGCGCTTCCGGCGGCGGATGCTGGAAGCCGATTCGTTCATCGACGCGTTCTTCTATTCCATTCTCGATGGCGTAAAGCGGGGCTACGAGGCCTATTCGGCCCGTCTCGAGCGCTTCAATATCAAGGGCTGGCGCCGGGCTTTGGTCGAGGTCACCTCGGACGGGCTGACCATGGGCTCGGGCGGCGCGGTGCTGATGCTGGCGCTGGCTATCCCCGCCTTCGACGAGACCAGCGACGACTGGCTCGCCCAGGCGCAGTATTCGGTCACCTTCCTGGACCGCTACGGCAACGAAATCGGCAAGCGCGGCATCCTGCACAACGATGCCGTGCCGCTCGAGGAAATCCCCGACCACATGATCAAGGCGACGCTGGCCACCGAGGACCGGCGTTTCTACGAGCATTTCGGCATCGACTTCATGGGCACCCTGCGCGCCATGATCGAGAACATGCGCGCCAAGACGGTGGTGCAGGGCGGATCGTCCCTGACCCAGCAGCTTGCCAAGAACCTGTTCCTGACCAACGAGCGCACCATCGAGCGCAAGATCAAGGAAGCCTTTCTGGCGCTGTGGCTCGAGACCCACCTGACCAAGAACGAAATCCTCAAGCTATATCTCGACCGCGCCTATCTCGGCGGCGGCACGTTCGGCGTCGATGCGGCGGCCGAGTTCTATTTCGGCAAGTCGGTGCGCGACATCAACCTGGCCGAGGCGGCGATGATCGCCGGCCTGTTCAAGGCGCCCGGCCGCTATGCCCCGCATATCGACCTTCCAGCCGCCCGCGGCCGCGCCAATACGGTGCTGGAAAACATGGTCGAGGCGGGCTTCAAGACCGAGGGCCAGGTGTTCGCCGCCCGCCGCAGCCCGGCCACGCCCGTCGACCGGTCCGGCCACGCCGCGCCCGACTATTTCCTCGATTGGGCCTTTGACGAGGTCAAGCGGATCACGGGCGGCAAGGCCTTCGTGCTGACCGCCAAGACGACCATTGACAC
>ENA-ORCV01001136-ORCV01001136.1-marine-metagenome-genome-assembly--contig:-NODE-1136-length-10344-cov-2.830330_pt1 | contig 10344 bp, 8 predicted proteins | sample MGYA00237779_ERZ508509 | MGnify/ENA primary metagenome ERZ508509 (study PRJEB26180, sample SAMN06268772) | marine metagenome | isolation source: Bioluminescent Bay, La Paraguera, Puerto Rico | place... | reverse complement strand
CCACGCTGCCGAGCCGGCGGCCCGCCGTTTCCTGGAAGACGTCGAACTCGTCGACATGGACGAGGTCCCGAACACCGGGGAAGAACCGGCGGTCGAGGACATACCGGTCGTCGAGGAGGCCCTAAGCGCTCGGGAAGCCCCTAGCGCTCGGGAAGCCCTGGACGTCGACGAGCCGGCCGACGCGAACATCGACGCGACCCCGGAGCCCACGCCGGAAGTTGCCGTTTCGGCCGATATTGCAGACATGGAAGACGACGCGCCGCCGCTGGCCGCCGCGCCGCCACCGCAGCTCGCCGAGCCCGAACCGCAGGACGCGACCGGCGACGTCGGTGCAGACACGTCCGCGCAGCAGATCGCGGCAAGGCCGTCTCCCGGCCTGCCGACGCCGCCGGCCGACCTGACCGGCCTCACCTTCGACCAGAAGATGATCCTGTTCAGCTAGACCGGATCGCGGTCCGCCGGCCCGGCTGCGCGGCTTGACTTGGCGGCGTGTCTTGGCGACCTGCGCCCTGACCCAGCGGAATTCGATTTGGAAACCGGCTTAGGCGGGGATACCCTGCTGCGCCCCGCGGCCGGAACACGGTTTTCCGTGGGCGAATGTGTCCCGGAAAACGGAGTTCCGTTGCATGCGCCTTCTCCACGACCTGGTCAATTCCTTCATCGTCAACGGCAAGCTGCGCGTCTACAACGTCTCCGGCACGCTGCAGGAGTACGGAACCGGCGAGAACGGCCCGACGGTGACCGTCCGGCTGCACGACAAGGCGCTCTACCGCAAGCTGTTCCTCAATCCGGAACTGTCGGTCGCCGAAGCCTATATGGACGGCACGCTGACGGTGGAGGACGGCTCCGAAATCTACGATCTCCTGACCCTGTTCTCGGTCAACCGCAAGCCGCTCGGCGGCAGTTCGCTGCACCGGACCCTGCGCCGCAAATGGCGCCAGCTGCGGCTGCGCCACCAGCGCAACGACGTGGAAAGCGCCAAGCGCAACGCCCGCTCGCACTACGATCTGTCCACCGACCTGTACCGGTTGTTCCTCGATTCCGACCTCAGCTACAGCTGCGCCTACTTCCGCTCGCCGGACGACGATCTGGAAAAGGCCCAGTCCAACAAGCTGACCCACGCCGTCTCCAAGCTGGGGCTGGAGCCGGGCATGCGCGTACTGGAGATCGGCAGCGGCTGGGGCGCCTTCGCGATCCGCATCGCGCAGGCCGGCGCCAACGTGGTGTCGCTAAACGTCTCCAACGAGCAGCTCACCGTCGCCCGCCAGCGCGCCGAGGAGCTTGGCGTCGCCGACCGCATCGACTTCGTGCTGAAGGACTACCGGGAGTACGAAGGCGAGTTCGACCGCGTCGTCTCGGTCGGCATGATGGAGCACGTCGGCGTCAACTTCTACGACGCCTTCTTCGGCAAGGTGCGCGACCTGCTGACGCCCGACGGATACGCCTATATCCACTCGATCGGTCGCATGTCGCCGCCTGGCACGACCGGCCCGTTCCTGCGCAAGTACATCTTTCCCGGCGGCTATTCGCCGGCGCTGTCGGAGGTCTTCGCGTCGACCGAACGGACCGGCCTGTGGGTCGCCGACATGGAAGTGTTGCGCCTCCACTACCACTACACGATCAGGCACTGGCGCAAGCGCTTCGCGGAGAACCGCGAAAAGGCCGCCGAACTCTACGACGAGCGGTTCTGCCGCATGTGGGAATTCTATCTCGGCGCGGTCGAGCTCGACTTCCGGGACGGCGCCAGCATGGTCTTCCAGATCCTCTTGTCGAAGAGCCGCGACGCAGTGCCGATCACCCGCGACTTCATGTTCGACGCCGAACGTGCCGACCCGTTTTTCCAGCCCTGAGCCGCATCAGCTTGCGGGCGCCGTCCCGACCGCCCGGGCATAGACCTCCGGATCGGCATTGCCGCCCGACAGCACGACCGCAACGGTTCGCCCCTTCACGTCGATCTTGCCCGACAGGACCGCAGCCAGCGCGACGGCGCCGCCCGGCTCGACAACGAGCTTGAGTTCCCGCCAGGCATAGGCGACGGCTTCGAGCGCCTCGGCATCGGACACGACGATACCTTCCGAAACACGCGACCGGTTAACCTCGAAGGTCAGTTCGCCGGGCTGGCTGGCCAGCAGCGCGTCGCAGACCGACCCCGACTTGGCCGGATTGTGCTCGCGCCGCCCGGAGCGGAACGAGCGGGCGTAGTCGTCAAACCCTTCCGGTTCCACCGTGATCACCTGCGCGTCCGGTAATAGCGCCTTGACCGAAAGCGCCAGCCCCGCCGTCAGCCCGCCGCCGCCGCACGGCGTCAGCACCGCGTGCGGTGTCAGCCCCATCTCGCCGGCCTGACGGACCAGCTCGAGGCCGGTCGTGCCCTGTCCGGATATCACCCCGGCATTGTCGTAGGGCGCGACGAACACGCCCCCGGTCTCCTCGACGATTTCCGCCGCGATCGCGTCGCGGTCGCCCGTGGCGCGGTCATATGGAACGATTTTGGCGCCCAGCGCCTCGGTACGCTCGCGCTTCAGGCGCGGCGCGTCCTCCGGCATCACGATGGTCGCCGGCACGCCGAACAGGGCGGCAGCGGCCGCCACCCCCTGCGCATGGTTGCCCGAGGAGCAGGCGACGATGCCTTTCGCGCGCGCCTGCGGATCGACCCCGGCGATCGCATTGTAGGCGCCGCGGAACTTGAACGAGCCGGTCCGCTGCAGCGTTTCCGCCTTCAGCAGCACAGTGCCGCCGGTCAGCGCGTCGAGGCTGCCCGAGCGGATGAGCGGAGTTTTAGTCGCAACGCCCTCGAGCCGCGCCGCGGCGGCTTCGACGTCGGCGAACGAGGGAATGCCTTGCATGGCCATGATCGTCTCTTGCATGTCGCCCGGAAAATACCGGTCCGGACCGTACAGCAACGCGGGAATGCGGCAAGCCGAAGTCTAGACCGCCTCGGCGAAGTCTGCGCCGGCCGGCGCGTCGCCGGTTCCCCCGTTCACCGACCGGACGATGTCCGTGAAGGTCTTCGCGCTGTTGGCCCAGTTGAACTGCAGCGCCCGTTCCCGGCACGCCTCGCGCGGCAGCTCCAGGGCCTTCAGGGCCGCGGCGCGCAGGTCCTCGTCGCAGACACCGGCACCGGAGTCGCCGATCACGTCGATGGGACCGAGGACCGGATAGGCGGCGACCGGCACGCCGCAGCCCATCGCCTCAATCGACACGAGCCCCAGCGTATCGGTACGGCTGGGAAACACGAACACGTCGGCTGCCCGGTAGAGCCGGACGAGATCCTCGCCCTTGTGCACGCCGAGAAACTTCGCCTCGGGATAGCGCCGCTCGAGATCGGCGCGCTGCGGACCGTCGCCGACGACCACCTTGGTGCCCGGCAGGTCGAGTTCGAGGAACTTCTCGATGCTCTTCTCGACCGCGACCCGTCCGACATACATGAAGATCGGACCGGGATAGTCCAGCGAGGCCGGCTCGCCCGGGCAGAACACGTCGGTGTCGACCGCCCGCGGCCAGATCGCCGTCTTCGTGAAACCGCGCCCGGTCAGGTCCTCCGACAGGCGCGGCGTCGAGACCATCGTCACCAGCCCCGCATTGTGGAACCGCCTGAGCCACGCATAGGACACCTGCGGCGGGATCGGCAGCCGCGAGGCCAGGTACTCGGGGAAACGTGTGTGGAAGCTCGTCGTGAAGCCGCGCCCCTCGCGCCGGCACCAGCGCCGCGCGGCCAGACCGACCGGACCTTCGGTAGGGATGTGGACGTAGTCGGCCCCGGTCGCCTCGATGCGGCGGCCCACCTCCGTGGCGCTGCACAGCGCCAGCCTGATCTCGCCATAGGTCGGCAACGGCACCGTGGAAAAGCCGTCGGGCGAGATCACGTCGATCTCCAGCCCGAAGGCTGGCGTTTCCTGCCGCAGCCGGTCGAGCACCCGCACGACGCCGTTGACCTGCGGATGCCAGGCATCGGTCGCGATGACGAGGCGTCTGGTGGGCTGACTGGTCATGCCCGATCGGTCCTGAGCTGGTTCGCGATGGTTCGGCGGTCAGGCCGCGGCCTGCGCCGTTTCGATGTCCGAACGGGTCCGTGCTTCCATGACCGTCGGCCAGTGGATGATCTCGAGCGTCCCGTCCTCGTGCTCGGCCAGTGCGGTACAGCTTTCCACCCAGTCGCCGCAATTGAGATAGCGCACGCCCTGCATGATCCGGTCGGCGGGATGATGGATGTGGCCGCAGACGACGCCGTGGACATCCAGGCGCGAGGCTTCGAGCGCCAGCGCTTCCTCGAACTCGCCGATGAAGTTGACGGCGTTCTTGACCTTCAGCTTGAGCCACGCCGACAGCGACCAGTAGGGGAATCCGAGCTTGCGCCGGACCACGTTGAACTGCGTGTTGCAGAACAGCGCGAACCCGTAGCCGACATCGCCGAGCAGCGCCAGCCAGCGCGCATAGCGCACCACGACGTCGAACTCGTCGCCGTGGATGATCAGCAGCCGTTCATTATTGGCCGTCGTATGGATCGCCCGGCGCATCACCTCGATGCCGCCGAAATGGGTGCCGATATACCCGCGCAGGAACTCGTCGTGGTTGCCCGGTACGTAGACGATGCGCGCGCCCTTGCGGCCCTTGCGCAGAAGTTTCTGAATGACGTCGTTGTGCTGTTGCGGCCAGTACCAGGTGCGCTTCAGGCGCCAGAAGTCGATGATGTCCCCGACCAGATAGATCGTCTCGGCATCGTGATGCTTGAGAAAGTCGAGAAACAGGTCGCTCTGGCAGCCTTTGGTCCCCAGATGCAAATCGGAGATAAACAGGCTGCGATACGATTTGGCTTCCGGTGCCTGGCTCAAAGTGCGCCTCGCCCTGCTAATGTCCGTTCGTCGCCCTTAGATGCGATTCCGTTGGCAGGATTATGACGTATGTCACACAGTTTCAAAACACTAACGGACGCAGCGGCACGTGCGCCTGATGCATATCAAGCATGCAGATTGCCGCTACGGATCACAGGATCATCCACACAGGATGGCCCGGTCAAGACCGATGAACTCCACTGAAGGAAAGGAACACTTATGGATCTTGGAATCAGCGGCAAGCGCGCGATCGTCTGCGCCTCCAGCCGAGGGCTCGGACGCGCCTGTGCCGAAGCGCTGGCCGAAGCCGGCTGCGAGGTGGTGATCAACGGCGTGGACAAGGACCGTCTCGCCGGCGTTGCCCGGGAGATCGCCGCGGCGACATCGGCGAAGGTTACGCCGGTGGCCGGCGACATCAGCGCGCGCGAATGCCAGGACGCCCTGCTGCAGGCCTGTCCGGATCCCGACATCCTCGTCAACAACAATGGCGGTCCGCCGCTGCGCGATTTCCGCGAGCTCGACCGCGAGGCGATGCTGAAGGGCGCCACCATGAACATGGTCACGCCGATCGAGATGATCCAGCGGGTGATCGATCCGATGGCCGAGCGCGGATTCGGGCGCATCGTCAACATCACGTCCTATTCCGTGATGATGCCGCTGCAGGGCCTCGACCTGTCGAGCGGCGCCCGCGCCGGGCTCACTGCCTTCATGGCCGGCGTCGCCCGCCAGTTCGCCGATCGCAACGTGACGATCAACAATCTGCTGCCGGGCATGTTCGAGACCGACCGCCTCCGCTCGACCTTCGGGCCGCGCGCCAAGGCGACCGGCAAGACCGAGGCCGAGGTCGCCGACGAGCGCCGCGCGCTGGTGCCCGCCAAGCGCTTCGGCACGCCGGCGGAGTTCGGCAACACATGCGCCTTCCTGTGCAGCGTCCACGCCGGCTACATGACCGGCCGCAACGTGCTGCTCGACGGCGGCATCTTCGAGGGAACCTGGTAGGCAGACGCTAGCGCCCCCATTTTGGACCCCGCTGCCCGCGGCACACGGCCGGAGACTGGCAGCCCCGAAAAGAGCGAGGGCCGACCCTTTCGGATCGGCCCTCTTAGCCACGTGGGACCAGCCCCCCGTTCCCCCGCGACGAAACGCGGTGCAGCGAATCTGCCTACTGCTTGTAGACCATTTCCGCCGGCTCTGCGCCACCGAACCGGTATTTCAGGCCGACCGACAGGATGTGGACGTTGGCGTCCACGTCGGCGGAATAGGTGACCGGCGGGATATAGACCGGATTTCCCGGTCCGATCGCGATCCTGGTGTCGAAGGTGGTGATGAACGAGTAGCCGAAGTTGAGCTTCAGGCGGTCGTTCCAGTCGTAGGAGCCGCCAAGCGACAGCCACAGGCGGTCGTCGTCGGGCAGCCGGATCGCCCGGGTCTGGTCGTCGACCGGCGAGAGTTCCCAGCCGACGCCGGCACGGAACGTCCACTGCTCGGTCCACTCATACTCGCCGCCCAGCGAGAAGTACCAGCCGTCCTCGTATTCGAACGGCAGGAAGGTCGCCGGCAACCCGGTGATCGCGTTGGTCACCGTGAACGTGCCGAACCGGCTCCAGTTGGTCCATTCCGCCGTGCCCATCAGCGTGAAGGCATCGGTGACCCGCTGGCGGAAGCTGGCGCTGACCATTTCCGGCAGGGTCGGCTCGACGGACACCGGCAATAGCGCCACGAAGGGAATCGCCAGGCTGCCATCCAAGGTGTGCTCGATCGCCGAGCGGAAGCCGATGCCGATCTCGGTGTCCGGTCCCGGCGTGATCAGCAGGCCGGCGGTGGCACCGAACCCGATATCGTCACCCTTCAGCTCCGCGGTCGGGGCAAACGGCAGCGGCGAGACCGCCTGGGTCAGCCGCACGTCGAGATACTGTGCCTGGATGCCGACCGCCAGCGCGAACACCTCGTTGAACCGGTAGCCGACGATCGGATTGACGTTCAGCGAGAACACTTCCGAGTCTCGCCCGTAGATCTGCGCGGCGTGGTTCAGGTCGGTCTTGGTGGCCAGGCCGAACGGCGCGTTGATCGTGGCGCCGACATACCAGTTCTCGTTGATGTCATAGGCGACCGTCGTCGCCGGCACCACCGCGGCTTCGCCGATGTCGCCGGGATCGCCGGCAAAGAACAGCGGGCTGCCCGGTCCGAACAGGCTGAACGGGAACGGATCGGTGGTGATCTTGGTCTGCGGCAGGATCAGCGAAAGCGATCCCTCGACCTCCAGGCCTTCGGCGCAGGTGATCACCGCCGGATTCCAGAAGGCGCCCGCCACGGATTCGCCGCACACCGCCTCGCCTGCGAAGCTCGCGCCCTGGCCGTAGGCACTCTGCTCCCGGATGGCAAAGGCGCCGGCCATCGCTTCAGCGACAAATACGGCCGGCAAAATTGCCGCCGCGGCAAGTATCGATACTGTACTCAACTTCACGTTACGGTAAACGGGCCGCATCCTTAACTGCTCCTCCAAGAGTGCCCCACGACTCTTTTTCATGAGCTATTTGCTCAAGACTTGCGGAGTGTGCCGAATGCCCATTTCGCGTGCAATTGGCGTGCAAATCAATTACTGCGGATATTTGTCGGCAATCGCTCCTTTGGATCGGTTTGTGACAATACGGCAACAGAGATTTCCATACGGCACGTCACGATTTCGGGCACTCCGTTGGACCTGTCGGCTTGCTACCAGCCGGCCTATCGCCGATGATCCGCGCCGAATTGACCAGTATGCGAGGGAACGCCAATGAAACTTGTCCGGTTCGGCCCGATGGGCAGTGAAAAGCCGGGGATCGTCGCTGCCGACGGCACCATCCGCGACCTGTCCTCGATCGTCGACGACCTGAGCGGCGACGTGCTGTCGCCGGCCGGGCTGGACCGCCTCCGCGCCGTCGATCCCGCTTCGCTTCCCGCTGCCCCTGCCGGCGCGCGGCTCGGCTCGTGCGTGCCGATGCCCTACAACTTCCTCGCCATCGGCCTGAACTACGCCGACCACGCCGCCGAGACCGGATCGCCGATCCCCCAGGAACCGATCCTGTTCAACAAGGCGCCGACCTCGATTTCCGGACCCAACGACGACGTCGTGCTTTTGAAGGATTCGGTGAAGACGGACTGGGAAATCGAGCTGGCCTTCGTGATCGGCACCGAGGCCTTCAACGTCCCTGCCGAAAAGGCGCTCGACCACGTCGCCGGCTACTGCATCTGCAACGACGTGTCGGAACGCTTCTGGCAGCTCGAAAGCACCGGACAGTGGGTCAAGGGCAAGAGCGCCCCGACCTCCGGCCCGGTCGGTCCCTGGCTGGTGACGACCGACGAGATCCCGGATCCGCAGAACCTGGCGATGGCCCTGGATCTGAACGGCGAGCGCCGCCAGACCGGCTCGACCTCGACCATGATCTTCGGTGTCGTCGAACTGATCGCCTACGCCACCCGCTTCATGAAGCTGCTTCCCGGCGATGTCGTCACCACCGGCACCCCGCCCGGCGTCGGCCACGGCATGAAGCCGGAACTGTTCCTGAAGCCCGGCGACCGGATGGACCTGACCATCGAAGGCCTCGGCGAACAGCACCAGACCGTCAAGGCGGGGTAGTCTCCGAACAGGGGCGCGCCCGGTCGGGCGCTCCCTTTCGGGTCAAATCGGCCAGAAATCTCTCTACTTCCCTGCAGTTTCTCCGCTCATCCCCGCGAAAGCGGGGATCCAGCGTCACACTCCGGCGCAGCCGCCGCACCTGGATTCCCGCTTTCGCGGGAGGGCCGGCGGCTCAGCCGGACGACGGCCGCCTCAGGCTACCCGACCCGCCAGATACGGCGCGACCGACAGTGCCGACCAGCCGCCGAGCAACGCCAGCGCGGCGTTGTAGGACTTCGAAATCTTCCGCGTGTCGTCCGACTTCGCCGCCAGTTCGCCCATCACGTCGACGGCCGCAAGCCGGGCGGCCTCGACCACCTCGGCGGGAAAGCGCTCGAACTGGACCTTGCCCTGGTCGCGCAGCGTCGCGACCGTGGTGCCGTTCAACCAGTCCGCCTCGGCCAGCGCGATCGAGGCTTCGGCAGCGCAGGCGGTCGAAACGATGGTCTGCAGCTCCGCATCGAGCGCCTCGTAGGCTTTCGTCGCGACCAGCGCCTCGCCGGTACCGTTCGGCTTGTTGAAGCTCGGCCACAGGTAGTAGGGCGCGATCCGGTCGAAGCCGAGCGCGATGTCCGAGAAGGGCCCGAGGAACTCCACGGCGTCGACCACGCCGGAGTCCAGCGCCGAGAAGATTTCCGCCGGCGGGATGGCGACCGCATTCATGCCGAGACGGCGCAGCACCTCCGCGCCGAGGCCGGCGGCCCGGATGTTGAGGCCGGCGAGGTCATCGAGCGACGTCACCGGCTGCTTGAACCAGCCGCCCATCTGGAAGCCGGTATTGCCGGCCATGAACGGCTTCACGCCGAACGGCGCATAGAGACCGTCCCAAAGCGCCTGGCCGCCGCCGCGCTCGACCCAGGCGACATGCTCGGTGGGCGTCAGGCCGAACGGCACCGTGGTGAAGAAGACGGCGCCCGGGATCTTGCCCTGCCAGAAGAACGAGGCGGTATGGCCCATTTCGGCGGCGCCCTGCGACACCGCGTCGAACACGCCGAACGCCGGCACCAGTTCGCCGGCCGAAAACACCTCGACCGTCAGCTTGCCGCCACTCAGGGCCCCGATCCGGTCGGCGACCCGCTGCGCGCTGACGCCCGGCCCGGGCAGGTTGGCCGGCCACGAGGTCGCCATCTTCCACTTGACGAGCCCCTGGGCGATCGCCGGCGCGGCCAGTCCGGCCGTGCCGATCGCCGCCGCACCGGCGCCGAGCGCCTGCCGGCGTGTGAAACGTGATGTCATCCTTGCCCTCCCCCAAGTCGGGACCAGACTGCGTGAAAGTGATGGACCGGCCCGTGGCCGTGCCCGATATCCAGGTCGTCGGCGGCGGCAAGCGCGGCCGTCAGATAAGCCTTGGCCTCGCGCACCGCGTCCGCCAGCGGCAGACCGCGCGCCATCCCCGCCGTTATCGCCGAGGACAGCGTGCATCCGGTGCCATGGGTGTTTTGCGTATCGATCCGCCTGGCCGCCAGCCGGACGACGCCGTCGCCCGTGATCAGCAGGTCGACGGACTCCGCGCCTTCGCCGTGGCCGCCTTTCATCAGCACGGCCTTCGGCCCCAGCGCCATCAGCCGCTCGCCCTGCGCCCGCATTTCGACCTCGCCGGCGGCTGGTTCGGCGTTTAGCAGCCGCGCGGCTTCGGGCAGGTTTGGCGTGATCACCGTCGCCATCGGCACCAGCACGTCGCGCAGCGTGTCGATCGCCTCGGGCGTGATCAGCGGGTCGCCGCTCTGGGCGATCATCACCGGATCGAGCACGATCCTGCCGACACCGAACGCATTCAGCCCGTCGGCCACCGCGCGGATCGTTTCCGGCACGCTCAGCATGCCGATCTTCACCGCATCGACGGCGAGGTCGGAGAAC
>ENA-ORCV01001135-ORCV01001135.1-marine-metagenome-genome-assembly--contig:-NODE-1135-length-10348-cov-2.159965_pt1 | contig 10348 bp, 8 predicted proteins | sample MGYA00237779_ERZ508509 | MGnify/ENA primary metagenome ERZ508509 (study PRJEB26180, sample SAMN06268772) | marine metagenome | isolation source: Bioluminescent Bay, La Paraguera, Puerto Rico | place... | reverse complement strand
CTGGGAATCGCCGGATCTTACCCAACTCGGCTGGCTCGCGCTCGCCGGCATCCTCGGCGCCGCGGGGCAGGAATTCCTCGCGCGCGCATACGACGCCGGCGAGGTCAGCATCGTCGCGCCGTTCGATTTCGTGCGGCTGCCGATGTCAGCGTTCTTCGGCTGGCTGGTCTTCGCGGAGCTGCCGGATTCCTGGTCCATCGCCGGCACAGTGGTCATCATCATCTCGGCAATCTACCTGATGCGGCGCGGCGCGCGGGAGCAGAAGGAACAGCGCGCCGCAGCGGCAGCGGCCGCCAAGACGTCCTAGGCTTCGTCAGATAAACCGCGCGCCCGGATCCAGACCGAACGCGATCCGGCCGTAGATCGTCCCGCCAATATCCCAGTTCACCGTCACATGGCGCGCGACCGCCGACATGTCGCGGTACTTCCGCTGCGCGATATTGGAATTGAAGATCGCGACCGAGCCCGTCGCCCCGAACAGCCGGTTGACGGCCTGACTGCAGAGCCGCCCGGCATAGCCCATGTCTCGCCGGTTGCGGCCCTTTTCCATCAGGGTCAGGTCCCGTCCCTCTTCCATCGCCGCCATGGTCTCGCGCGCGTCGCGCATCACCAGCAGGCGGGCGCAGTCCAGCTCGGCGGATGCCTCCGCGATATGGAGCTGCATGGTCTGGTATTCGGCGACAGGCTGGCCGCGCGACGAATGGGTGCGCATCGTCTCGGTCGTCGTTTCCAGGAAGCTCTCGGCGATGCCGAGCGCCGTGCCGCAGAACAGGAACGGCACCGCGGTGATGTGCGGCAGGCGATAGAGCGGCGGCACGTCACGCCCCCGGACGCCGCCGCCGCCGTTTACGTCGGCGAAGGGGATCGTCCGCCAGGCCGGCACGTCCGCACCGTCGAGGATCACCGTCTTGCTGCCGGTCCCGGCGAGGCCCATGACCTCCCAGTCGTCCTCGATCTGCACGTCGCTGCGCGGCACGAAACAGAGCGACGGGACCTTGTTGCCGTCAGAATCCGGCAGCAGCGAGCCGAAGATCAGCCAGTCCGCGAAATCGCAGCCGCTCGCGAAGCCCCAGCGCCCCGACAGCCGCCAGCCGTCCGCCGCGCGTTCGGCCGTGCCCGACGGCAGGTAGCCCGCGGAAATCGCGGCGTCCGGGTTCTCGCCCCAGATCGCGTCGGCAACGGCGGGATCGCACATGCCGGCGATGATCGCGTGATCGGAATAGACGCCGCAGACCCAGGCGGTCGAGGCGCAGCCGCGGGCAAGGACGGAAACGATGTCGATGACGGAATCGAGGGGAAGCTCCGCGCCGCCGAACCGGCGCGGCTGGGTCAGGCGGTGAAGCCCCGCCGCCCTGATGTCGGCAATGGTCTCATCCGGCAGCCGCCGCAGGGATTCGGTTTCCCGCGCGCGGGCCTCGATGGCCGGAACCAGCGCCTCCGCGCGGCCCTTCAGTTCCGCCGCACGCGCGGCGGCATCCTCCCGTACCCCATCCATCGGCGTTCCCCCGCCGTTTATGACTGTCCGGGCGTGTATCCGCCCCGCGCTTAGCGCTTCGACATCGGCTTGACCTTGCGCTCCTTGACGCCGTTATAGGCGCTCAGCGGCCGGATCAGGCTGTTGCTCGCATTCTGTTCCAGGATGTGTGCGGCCCAGCCGGTGATGCGGCTCATCACGAAGATCGGCGTGTACATGTCGATCTCGAAGCCCATCAGGTAGTAGGCCGGCCCGGCCGGGAAATCGAGGTTCGGGTGGATGCCCTTCTCGTTGATCATGATCCCCTGCAGGATGTCGGAGATCTCGATCCAGTTGCTGTCGCCCTTCCACGCGGCGAGGTCCTCCAGCGCCTTGCGCATGGTGGGGACGCGGGAATCTCCGTTCTTGTAGACGCGGTGTCCGAAGCCCATCACGAGGCCCTTGTCCTCGAACTTCTTGCGCAGCCACGGCTCGGCCCGCGCCGGACGCTTGATCTCCAACAGGTTATGCATCACCGCCTCGTTCGCACCGCCGTGCAGGGGGCCCTTGAGCGAGCCGATGCCGCCGGTCACCGCACTGTAGATGTCGGAGCGCGACGAGGTGATGACGCGCGCCGTGAAGGTCGACGCGTTGAAGCTGTGCTCGGCATAGAGGATCAGCGAAATGTCGAACGCCTTGATGACCTCCTTCGGCGGCACCGTGCCGAAGCACATGTGGAAGAAGTTTTCCGACATCGACAGGTCCGCGCGCGGCTTCTTGCGCGGAAGGCCCTTCCGGAAGCGGTAGTCGGTGGCGATCATCGTCGGGATCTTCGCCAGCAGGTTCATCGCGCGGTCGAGGTCCTTCTCCGCCGGCTCGCCGCCCCAGGCGGTGTCCGTCGTGCCGAGATAGCTGACCGACGTGCGCAGCGTGTCCATCGGATGCGCGCGCTTCGGATACCGGCGGATCACCTCGACATGGTTGCGCGAGATTTCGCGCCGCGAGCGTTCGTCCTTCGTGAAGGCGTTGAGCTGCTTGCGGGTGGGAAGTTCGCCGTGCCACATCAGGTAGGCGACCTCTTCGAAGCTGCACGAGGCGGCGAGGTCCTGCACCGGATAGCCGCGATAGGTGAGCGAGTTGGTCTCCGGCATCACCTTGGAGACGGCCGTGGTGTCGACCGTGACTCCCGCAAGCCCCTTGTAGATCACGGGTTCGCTCGCGGCCTTTTTCGTCTTCTTCGTCTTGCTCGACTTGGCGGCGGTCTTCGCCTTTGCCTTGGCGGGTTTCTTCTTCGCCGTTTTCGCAGCCATTCCCTGCCTCCCGTTATCAGACCTTGAAGTTGAAGATGTCCTGGTCGAACGCATTGTAATCCTCGTAGCGGATCACCTCGTAGAGACGCTTCCGCGTCTGCATGCGGTCGACGATGTCCTTCTGCGTGCCCTGCTCCCTGATCGCGGCGAGCCCGTCCTCCACCGCCTTCATGGCGAGGCGGAGCGACGTGACCGGATAGATCGCGATGTTGTAGCCGAGCTCGGTGAGCTCATCCTTGGTCAGCAGCGGCGTCTTGCCGAACTCCGTGAGGTTGGCGAGCAGCGGCTCATCGACCGCTTCACGCACCGCCTCGTATTCCTCCATGCCCTGCAGCGCCTCGGGGAAGATCGCGTCGGCGCCGGCATCGACATAGGCCTTCATGCGGTCGATGGCGGCATCCAGCCCCTCGGACGCGCGCGCATCGGTGCGCGCCATCAGCAGGAAGTTCGGATCGCGCTTCGCATCGGACGCCGCGCGGAGCTTGCGCACCATCTCCTCGGTCGAGACGATGGACTTGTTGTCGAGATGCCCGCAGCGCTTGGGGTTCACCTGGTCCTCCAGGTGGCAGCCCGCAAGGCCAAGCTCCTCCAGCTCCTGGATGGTGCGCGCCGCGCTCATCGGCTCGCCCAAGCCGGGATCCACGTCGATCAGCGCCGGCAGCTCCGTCACCCGCGCGATCTGGCGGCCGCGCTGGACCACCTCGGTCAGGGTCGTCAGGCCGATGTCGGGCAGCCCCATCTCGGCGGACAACGCCGCGCCGGAGATGTAGATGCCGTCGAAGCCCTGCTCCTCGATCACCAGCGACACGATGGGCGCGTGCGCGCCGGGAAGCTGCAGCAGCCGGCCGGTGGCGAGCTCCTTGCGGAAATCCGCGCGCTTCTCGGCGGCAGTCTTTTTCGCGAACAGCATCAGAAGATTCCCTTGCTGTCGGGCTCGGAATGGGTGAGCGCCGAATTGTCGAGCGTGACGTGCAGTCCGCCGAGCTCCTCGGCCGACAGGTCGGGCAGCGACTGCACCGTATCGAGGAAGCGGTTACGCTCACCTTCCGTGATAAGTCCGTCAACGAGAATATTGAATTTATTGATGTAATTCTCTCGCGCGAACGGCCGCGCGCCGGCGGGATGTGCATCCGCGACCGCCAGTTCGTCCTCCAGCTTGGAGCCGTCCTTCATGGTGATGACGACGCGTCCGCCGAAAGCCCGCTTGTTCGGATCGGGATCGTGATAGCGCTCCGTCCATTTCGGGTCCTCGACGGTCGAGATGCTGTGCCACAGCTTCACGGTGTCGGGCCGCTGCGCGCGCTCCGGCGCGTAGGACTTCACGTGGTGCCACTCCTGGTCCTGCAGCGCGACCGCGAAGATGTACATGATCGAATGGTCCAGCGTCTCGCGGCTGGCGGTCGGGTCCATCTTCTGCGGATCGCCCGCACCGGTGCCGATGACGTAGTGCGTGTGATGGCTGGTGTGGATGACGACGCTGTCGATGGCGTCAAAATCGGAAATCTGCGCGCCCATCTTGCGCGCGAGGTCGATCAGCGCCTGGCTCTGATATTCCGCCGAGTGCTCCTTGGTATAGGTCTCGAGGATCGCGCGCTTGGGCTCGCCCGCCTCCGGCAGCGGCACGGTGTAGTTGGCATCCGGCCCGTCCAGCACCCAGGCGATGACGCTGTCCTCGCCCTCGTAGATCGGCGACGGCGCGCCCTCGCCCCGCATACAACGATCGACGGCCTCGATCGCGAGCTTGCCGGCATGCGCGGGCGCGTAGGCCTTCCAGGAGGAGATCTCGCCCTTGCGCGACTGGCGGGTGGATACCGTGACGTGCAGCGCCTGCTGCACCGCCTGATAGATCGTCTCGGTGTCGAGCTTCAGCAGCGTGCCGATGCCGGCCGCCGCCGACGGGCCGAGATGCGCGATATGGTCGATCTTGTGCTCGTGCAGGCAGATACCCTTCACGAGGTCGACCTGGATCTCATAACCGGTGGCGATGCCGCGGATCAGATCGCGCCCGCCGATGCCCTTCTGCTGCGCGACAGCGAGGACCGGCGGGATGTTGTCGCCGGGGTGCGAATAGTCCGCCGCGAGGAACGTGTCGTGATAGTCGAGCTCGCGCACCGCCGTGCCGTTCGCCCACGCGGCCCATTCCGCGCTGTAGCGCTTGTCGGCGGGCATGCCGAAGATCGTCGCGCCCGTCTCCCGCGGGTGGCAGATCGCCATGGCGCGCGCGGTCGCCACCGGGCGGCGGTTGACCGACGCCATCGCCACCGACGCGTTGTCGATGATCCGGTTGATGATCATGTCGGTGACGGCGTCCTCGACCTCGACCGGGTCCGACGCGACGGACGCGATCTTCCAGGCAAGCTGGTCCTCGCGCGCGAGTGTCTGCTTCGACGGGTAAACCTTGACGGTATGATTTTTCACGGGGGTGCGCTCCGAATGGCCCTGATATCGGGGCGGCCATCATAGCCGCGCGCACGCCGCCGTCAACGCGACGAAAAGGCAGGTTTTCTGGCCGCGGGCGTGCCCTGATGGAAGGTCATCCGCCAGCCCGTCTCCCCCCTCCGCCAGACGGAACTGCGCAGCGAATTGCGCATGGTGCCGTCCGCATCCGTCCGTTCCGCACGGTAGGTGACGAGCACGAAATCGGCCCCGAGCGTCCGCACCGCGAAGTCCGTCATCGTGCGCCGCGACGGGGTCTCGGACGACAGCGCGGCGATCACCTCGTCTCTGCCGAACGCTGCGCCCGAGCTGCCGAACTCGCGGAAGTCGTCTGCGAGCAGACGGCCGACCGCCGCGGGATCGCTGCGGACCTCCGGGTCCAGGAGCGCCTCTTCCAGTTCGCGGAAATAATCGTCGCGGGGCATTGCCGGTGACATCGTTCGCTCCCTCCACAATCGCCGTCCCGGACCGCAGCATAGGGCCGCGGCGCCCGCAAGACATGCGCTTCTTGCCGCCTTCCGGCCCGTGTGATACGCCGGTTGAAACAGGGAGATATCACAAGGGAGGGAGCCCCGATGGCCGCTTACATCAAGCGCCTGTACACCGACATTCTGACCGAGAAGGCGAGCTTTGCGGCACCGCTTCCGGGCTGCGTCCGCGCTATCTACGTCGCGAACGGCATGGCGACGGTCCGCAGCGGCGGCAGTGCCGCGACGCTGAGCGCGAATTCCGCGTTCTATTCGTCGGACGACGTCACCGTGACCGCCGGGGCCGACGGCGCGCGGCTGCTGCGCTACGAGGTCGCGCCGGCGGACAAGGCGGACGACATCCTGGCGTCCGGCGACGGCGTCACGTCCATCGCGAAGAAGGCGGCCGAAATCGAGCTGAAGCCCGGCGACGGCTACCTGCTGCGCTGCGACCGCGTCGATATCCCGCCGTCCGGCATCGCCTACACCCACGTCCACCAGGGCCCCGGCATCCGCTGCCTGCTGGAAGGCGGCTTCACGGTCGAGACCGGCGGCGAGACGCACCACATCGCGGCGGGCGAGCCGTGGTTCGAGGCGGGCCCCGTGCCGGTGCTCGCCTACGCCCCCGACGACAAGCCCGGCAACTTCTCCCGCGTCATGATCCTGCCGCGCGCGCTGAAGGGGAAATCCTCGATCAGCTACGTGAAGGAGGAGGACAAGGACAAGCCGAAGCGCCAGAAATACACGATCTTCCTGGATGAGTTCATCGAGGTGTGATGGTGCGGGAGAGGCACCCTCTCCCTAACCCTCTCCCTCAAGGGAGAGGGGACTGCACCGTGCCCGCGTTTTCCGTTTCACGTCCCCTCGCCCCTCCGGGGAGAGGGACAGGGAGAGGGGAAACACACGGCAATGAAGCCCCGCCTGTGCAACAATAACCGCGACCAGCCCCAAGGACCGCCACCATGCCCGACAGCGCCCCCGTCTCCTCGAATTCCCGCACCGGCGGGCAGATCCTCGTCGACTGCCTGAAGCTGCACGGCGTCGACACCGTGTTCTGCGTGCCGGGCGAAAGCTACCTGGCGACGCTGGACGCGTTCCACGACACGCTGGACCGGATCAAGCTGGTCGTCTGCCGGCAGGAGGGCGGCGTCACCAACATGGCCGACGCCTATGGCAAGATGACGGGCAAGCCCGGCATCGCGTTCGTCACCCGCGGGCCGGGCGCGACCAACGCGTCGGTCGGCATCCACACCGCGCACCAGGATTCCACGCCGCTGATCCTGTTCGTCGGCCAGGTCGGCCGCGACATGATGGAGCGCGAGGCGTTCCAGGAGGTCGACTATCGCCGCTTCTTCGGCGAGATGACCAAGTGGGTGGCGCAGATCGACAACCCCGCGCGCATCCCGGAGATGATCAGCCGCGCCTTCCACGTCGCGACGTCGGGCCGCCCCGGCCCCGTCGTCCTCGCGCTGCCCGAAGACATGCAGACCGAACGCGCCGACGCGACCGACGGCCACCCCTACCGCACGACGCAGGCGCATCCCGGCGCCGGCGACATGGCGACGCTGCGCGACATGCTGGCCAAGGCCGAACGGCCGCTGGTGATGGCGGGCGGCGGCGGCTGGACGCAGGCGGCGTGCGACGACCTCAAGACCTTCGCCGAGAAGAACGACCTGCCCGTCACCACCGCGTTCCGGCGGCAGGACCTGCTGGATAACCGGCACCCGAACTTCGCGGGCGTGATCGGCATCGGCATCAATCCGAAGCTGAAGCAGCGCCTCGACGAGACGGACCTGCTGATCGCCATCGGCCCGCAGCTCGGCGAGAACCTCACGGGCGGCTACAAGTGGCTCGACTTCCCCAAGCCGCGCCAGACCTGGGTGCACGTCTCCGCCGGCGTCGACGAGATCGGCAAGGTCTATCAGTGCGACCTCGGCATCAATGCGGGCATGGGCGAGTTCTGCGCCGCGGCGGCGGCCATGGAGCCGGTGACGCCGAAATGGTCCGACATGCGCGAGGCCGCACATGCCGATTACATGGCCTTCTCCACCCCGCCCGCCATGCCGGGCGACGTGAACTATTCGGAGATCGTCGGCTGGCTGTCGGACACCCTGCCCGAAGACGCGATTATCACCAACGGTGCGGGCAACTACACCGTCTGGGTCCACCGCTTCTTCCGCTACAAGACATACGGCACGCAGCTCGCGCCGCAGTCGGGCGCGATGGGCTACGGCGTGCCGTCGGGCGTGTCGGCCGCCGTGATGAACCCCGGCAAGATCGTCGTTTCGTTCTCGGGCGACGGCTGCTTCCAGATGAACGGCCAGGAGATCGGCACCGCCGTGCAGCAGCGCGCGAAAGTGATCTTCGTCGTCGTCAATAACGGCATGTACGGCACCATCCGCATGCACCAGGAACGCGAATACCCGAAGCGCATCTCCGGCACCGAGCTGGTCAACCCCGACTTCGCCGCGCTCGCCCGTCTCGCGCCGCGGGCGGTTATCGCCACCGCGCCCTGTGACGATCCGGGCGACGACTGCGATTTCGTCTCGCGGTTCTTCGCGCCGGCGCACGGGATCGAGGAGGATCCGGTCACCGGCTCCGCGCACTGCATGATGACGCCTTATTGGGCGAAGCGCCTCGGCAAGACGCGCCTTGAGGCGCGCCAGATTTCCGCCCGCGGCGGACGTCTGACCTGCGAGGACCGCGGCGAGCGCGTCGGCATCGCCGGCCGTGCCGTGCTGTTCCTGGAGGGGACGATCAGGATATAAGCCGCTGAGGGATCTGACGTCGCGGATTTGCTGTTCGAAACGTCCCGGGGACGGACCGTGTCCTTAAGGATCTCGCCGTGGCGGTCGCGACCGCCGCCGGAATTACGGCCCGGCATCGGAGGCTGCTGCGTTTCGGCCCTGCATCAAAAGGTCCGGGTTTCGGAATGCGGTCGGTTCGCGCAAACTAAGACGGCTTTGACGGCCAGTACCCTGCCCACGTCTCGTTCGGCAGGAGATAACAGCAGAGAGGGGAGCCTGATCGCGTGCGGAAAATCGCTTGGGTAGCCGGTGTCAATCTCGGGATACTCCTTGTCCTTCTTCTTGTTTTCGAACTCGTAATGGGGAAATGGCTGAACGACGACCGGTTCGGTGATCTCAATATCCCGATTTTACGTCCGGCCTCGTTCGATATTTCCGAGTTGTACGACCGGGATCCGCCGCTCATCGCGTATCGGACGAACAAGTTTGGATTTCGGGGCGGCGAGTACGAGGCTTCAGACATCGATATCCTTGCGCTCGGCGGCAGCACGACCAAGGAGGGAATGATCGCCGACGGCGAGACCTGGACAGACCGGCTCGCGAAAATGCTGTCGGACGACCTCGACAGAAAGATCGTAATCGCGAATGCGGGTCAGGACGCGCAGTCCACTTTCGGGCATATCGTCACGGTCGACGTCTGGCTGAAGAAAATTCGCGATCTCAGGCCGAAATTCATCCTTGCGCTTGTCGGCGTCAACGACCAGTCCCTCGGGCGTCCCCTGAAGGGCTTCGACGACTTCAATCCGCGAAACCGGTACCATCGCATCCGGACCTACATATGGAACCACAGTGCCCTGTACGATCTGTATCGGCGCGCGCGGGGGGTGTACCGGGCCTATGTGACGCGGGTCATCCACATGTCGCGGTCGCCGGTGGATTTCGGCGAGACCTATCCCGACGCGGATCTGATAAGGGTCGATTCGCCCGTTCCCGAAATGCCGCCGCAAATTCGCGACGATCTCGCCGAGCATCTCGCCGCTTACGAAAGCCGGCTGACGGTTCTGACCGAACGCATCCGTTCGCTCGGCGCGAAGCCCGTCCTGATCAATCAGATCCGCGGCGACCTGGTCGATTACGGGGACTATTTCACCTACAAGAAGCTGAGCGGGTGGGAACTTCCCAAAATACTGAAGGTGTTTCACACCTCCCGCCTTTACGCCCGGGAAACGATGCGGATCTGCAAAAAGCTGCGGGCAGTCTGCATCGACCTTGCCGGCGGGGTGACCATTCCGGCAGACGAGCGATACGATCTGGTTCACACAACGCCGCAGGGAGCCAAACGGATCGCGGAGTTCGTCATGAAGGAGCTGGCGCCGCACGTGCGCGCCGCCGAACGTTGACTCCGGAGGAGTCAGACAGGGGCATCACTGAAAAAGCCCTCGTCGCTTTGAGCGCCGAAGGGGATTCCCTTATGCCTCCTCTTCCCGATCGTGCTCTACCTGTGCGCCCAGCACCCGCGCGCGGTCTTCGGCGCTGATCATGCCGAGCAGCACCTCGCGGTAGCCCTGCACGGCCTCCGCGCCAGCCTCCCGGTACGCCGCGGCGATGCGCTTGCCGACAGGCGGCGCTCCAGCGCCACGCCCTTTTCGGTCAGCTCCAGCAGCCTCTGGCGGCGGTCGCGGACGCCCTCGTGCTGGACGATGAAGCCCTCGCGCACGAGCTGGCCCAGAACGCGGGACAGGCTCTGCTTGGTGATCTTCAGGATGGCGAGCAGATCGGAGACGGTGATTTTCGGGTGGCGGCCGACGAAATAGATCACACGGTGATGCGCGCGACCGAATCCGTACTCGGCAAGGATCGCGTCCGGCTCCGCGGTGAAGTCGCGATACGCGAAATAGAGCAGCTCTATCCCCTGACGCAGGTCCTCTTCGCGGA
>ENA-ORCV01001134-ORCV01001134.1-marine-metagenome-genome-assembly--contig:-NODE-1134-length-10349-cov-2.682243_pt1 | contig 10349 bp, 7 predicted proteins | sample MGYA00237779_ERZ508509 | MGnify/ENA primary metagenome ERZ508509 (study PRJEB26180, sample SAMN06268772) | marine metagenome | isolation source: Bioluminescent Bay, La Paraguera, Puerto Rico | place... | reverse complement strand
GTCGGCAAGCCGGTCTACGAGCTGCTCGGCGGCCGCGTCCACGAGCGGCTCAGGACCTACACCTACCTGTATCCGAGCGCCGAGGAGGGCCACGCCAACTCGGACGCCGCCGTCTATCGCGACCCGGACGTCGCCGCGAACCGCGCCGCCGAATTCGTTGCCATGGGTTTCACGGCGGTCAAATTCGATCCTGCGGGCGGCTATTCGGTCTTCGACCCCCGGCAGCCGAGCCTCGAACGGCTCGAACTGTCGGAAGCCTTCTGCCGCAGGATCCGCGAGGCGGTCGGTACCCGCGCCGACCTGCTGTTCGGCACGCATGGCCAGTTCACGGCGTCGGGTGCGGTCCGGATGGCGCGGCGGCTGGAAGCCTATGACCCGCTCTGGTTCGAGGAGCCGACGCCGCCCGAGATGCCCGAGGAAATGGCCAAAGTCGCCCGGTCAACCACGATCCCGATCGCCGCCGGCGAACGGCTGACGACGAAATACGAGTTCGCCCGCCTGCTGGAGACGGGCGCGGCTTCGATCCTGCAGCTCAATCTCGGCCGCGTCGGCGGCCTGCTCGAAGCCAAGAAGATCGCCGGCATGGCGGAAACCCGCTACGCCCAGATCGCCCCGCACCTCTACTGCGGCCCGGTCGTCGGCGCCGCCAACATCCATCTTTCGGCCGCAAGCCCCAATTTTCTGATCCTCGAGTCGATCCGCGACTGGAGCGGCTTCCACGCCGAGATCCTCAAAAGTCCGATCCGCTGGGAGGACGGCTACGTGATCCCGCCGACCGCGCCCGGCCTCGGCGTCGAACTGGACGAGGATGTCGCCCGGGCACATCCCTATGTCGGCGACGAACTGCACCTGATGCCGGCGGAGGGGCCGATCTACTGAGAGCATTGCGGACTTAAGTCCGGTGCAATCGGATTCCACCCGCCGGGTCCCGGATCGGGTCCGGGACATCGGCAGAAGCAAAACAACAGGCGTCATGCCCGGACTTGTTCCGGGCATCCACGAACGGCGGTTCCATGTCGCAAAGACGTGGATGGCCGGGACAAGCCCGGCCATGACGGGCGTGGGATTGGGCCGCGGATCGCAGACGGAGCTCCGAGCGCGCCGCTACGCCCTGCGCCTAACTCCGCCCGCGCTGTCGTCATCCCGGAAGTCGCACAGCGATTATCCGGGATCGGAGGGCCGCGGACGGAGCGGGGGCTCTCCGATCCCGGCTCTCCACAGCGTTCCGACCGGGATGACGACGGACGGCCGTTTTCGCGGCAGCCGTCCACTGGGTCCCGGATCAGATCCGGGACATCCGCCGGGTCGGAATGCACGGCCGGAACCAAACAACGGGCGTCATGCCCGGACTTGTTCCGGGTATCCACGAACAGCGGTTCCTTGTCGCAAGACGTAGATGGCCGGGACAAGCCCGGCCATTTCGCGGGTTGAATGTGGCCCCGGATTGCGGACAGAACTCCGGGCCCGCCTCCGCACTGCGCGACATGTACAAGCCTCTCCATCGACAAGACGGAGACGCCCCTTCGATACCTTCGGGAGCCTCCCCATGCGCTACGGTTTCATCGGCCTCGGCCATCTCGGCGGCAATCTCGCCGCAAGCCTCCTGAAGGCCGGCTACACGGTGACGGTGTCCGACCGCGACCGGTCCGCCGCCGACCGGCTGCTCGACTTCGGCGCGACCTGGGCCGATACGCCGAAAGCGGTCGCGGAAGCCTCCGACGCGGTGATCACCTGCTTGCCCTCGCCCGCCGACTCCGAGGCTGTGCTATTCGGCAGGGACGGCATCGTCGAAGGGCTGAAGTCCGGCGGGGCCTGGATCGAGACCTCGACGCTTGGCCGTGACGAGATCCGCGGACTCGCCGGCCGCGCCGCCGAAAAGGGCATCGACACGCTGGAGGCCCCGGTCACCGGCGGCGTCCATCGCGCCGCCCACGGAGACATCACCGTGCTCGTCGGCGGCGACGAGGCGTTGTTCGAAACGCACCGCCCGGCGCTCGAGGCGATGGGCGGCGAGATCTTCCACATGGGTTCGCTCGGCTCGGCCTCGGTGATCAAGGTGATTACCAACATGCTGGCCTTCATCCACCTGATCGCCGCCGGCGAGGCGCTGATGCTGGCCAAGCGCGGCGGCCTCGACCTGGGTCAGGCGTTTCAGGCGATCCGCGCCTCGTCGGGCAATTCCTTCGTGCACGAGACCGAAAGCCAGCTCATTCTCAACGGCAGCTACGACATCGGTTTCACCATGGACCTCGCCTGCAAGGACTTAGGGTTCGCGATGGACTTCGGCCGCGAGTTCGGCGTGCCGCTCGACCTCGCCGGCATGACCGCCCAGACCTTCATCCGCGCCCGCGAAGCCTTCGGCGGCGACGCCTGGTCGCCCAGGGTCGTGAAACTTCTCGAGGACGCGCTCGGCACCGATCTGCGCGCCGACGGTTTCCCCGACAAGCTCGAATAGCTGCGGGAACCCTCTGGTCACGATATCTACCGACACCTCCAGGTCGTCGGCTCCAGGTCGTTAGCTCCACGGGCTGCCCGGTCCGAACATCGTTCGTCCCTGCGCCGGGATGGCAGCTTTCGCCGTCCCCGACACCGTTTCCGGTGCCGGGCATGCGCCGTTATTGGGCCGGCAAAACACGTTTGAGCCCCAAACAGTTTGGCTTCACACTTGTTCGGAAATGGAAAAAATTGCGCACTAACATATCAAATATTTTAAAATATTAGGAGTATTTTCTTAGTTGATACAAATTATATCGCGTTTATACTGACGACTCCCAAGTGAAATTGGCTGGACACCGGGGCTTCGGAACCGCGAATGCGCGGCGATTTGCTGCGCGCGCGTGCCGTTGATCCTGAAAATACTCCATCCGATCGAAACTGGTTTGAAAACAAAGCCCTAAGGCCGCCCCCGAGGCAGCGAAATGTGATTGTCCCGGCCAACCGGGATCAGGAGGAGGAAACGATGGCTACCATCAACGTGAACGGGGTCGACCGTCAGTTCGACGGCGATCCGGATACACCGCTGTTGTGGTTCGTGCGTGATCAGCTCGACCTCAACGGCACCAAATATGGCTGCGGCACCGGCCTGTGCGGCGCCTGCACCGTGCATGTCGACGGCGTCGCGGTACGCGGCTGCCTGGCCACCGTCGCCGATGCCGACGGCAAGTCGGTGACCACCATCGAGGGCCTGAGCGAAGACGGAGATCATCCCGTGCAGGTCGCCTGGCGCGATCAGAACGTCCCGCAATGCGGCTTCTGCCAGTCCGGCCAGATCATGCAGGCCGCCGCCCTGCTGGCCGCCAACCCGAACCCGACCGACCAGGAAATCCTGGACGAAATGCAGGGCAACATCTGCCGCTGCGGCTGCTACCAGCGGATTGTCACCGCGGTTCGTCAGGCCTCCACGGGAGCGTAATGTCATGTTGCAGTATCTCAACAAGCACCATGCGATCTCGCCCCTGCCGCAGGCAGGCCGCGCGATCATCGAGAACGTCAGCCGCCGGTCGTTCCTGAAAGGCACCACCGGCCTCGTCGTCGCCATGCAGCTCGTCCCCTTCGACACCGCCGCGGCGTTCGATTCCTATCCCACCAACGGGCTCAACATGCCCAACGGAGTCGTCAACGATCCGCACGTCTTCGTGGCGATCGATCCCGACGGCACCGTCACCATCGTCGCGCATCGCTCGGAAATGGGCACCGGCTCGCGCACCAGCCTGCCGATGATCATCGCCGACGAAATGGAAGCCGACTGGGACCGGGTGAAGATCGTCCAGGCCCCGGGCGATGAGCCGAAATACGGCAACCAGGACACCGACGGTTCGCGCAGCCTGCGTCACCACATCCAGCCGGCCCGCGAGATCGGCGCGGCCGCCCGGCGGATGCTGGAGCAGGCCGCCGCCGAGAAATGGGGCGTCGGCGTCGACGAGGTCGTGGCGAACAATCACCAGGTCGTCCACAAGACCCTCGGCAACCGGCTCGGCTACGGCGACCTGGCCGAGGCCGCGATGGCGATGGACACGCCGGCCCGCGACGATCTCGACTTCAAGGACGAGAGCGAGTTCCGCTATATCGGCAAGGGCAATGTGCAGATTACCGACCTGCACGACATCACCACCGGCAAGGCGGTCTACGGCGCCGACGTCAAGCTGCCCGGCATGCTCTATGCCGTCGTGGCGCGGCCGCCGGTCGTCGGTGGCACGGTCAAGTCGGTCGACGACGCCGCCGCGCTGGCGGTTCCCGGCGTCCAGCGGATCGAGATGATTCCCGGCACCGGCCTCGGCGCCAAGTTCAAGCCGAAGGGCGGCGTCGCCGTCATCGCCGACAGCACCTGGGCGGCGCTGAAGGGCCGCAACGCGCTCGAGATCGAATGGGACGATGGCGAGCACGGCAGCTTCAATACCGCCGACTACCGCAAGGAGCTCAGTGCTTCGGCCAATGCGCCGGGCAAGTCGGTGCGCAGCCAGGGCGACACCGAAGGCGCGCTGGCGAACGCGGCGAAAGTGCTCTCCTACGAGTACTACCAGCCGCATCTCGCCCATGCGCCGATGGAGCCGCCGGCGGCGCTCGCCAACGTGGCGGGCGGAAAGTGCGAGGTCTGGGCGCCGGTGCAGAGCCCCTATGGCACGCGTGTCGACGTCGCCGACTATCTCGGCATGGACGAGAAGGACGTCGTTATCAACGTCACGCTGCTCGGCGGCGGCTTCGGCCGCAAGTCCAAGTGCGACTTCGCCATCGAGGCGGCCTATCTGTCGCAGCAGGTCGGGGCGCCGGTGATGGTGCAGTGGACCCGCGAGGACGACATCCAGCACTCCTTCTACCACACCACGTCGGTGGAGAAGATCGACGTGGGGCTGGACGCCGACAATAAGGTTGTCGCCTGGCGGCATCGCAGTGCGGCACCGTCGTTCCTGTCGACCTTCGTGCCCGACGAAGGTTTCGAGCACGAGATCGAGATCGGCATGGGGCTGGAAAACCTGCCCTACGACATCGCCAACATCTCGGCCGAGCAGTGCAAGGCGATGGCCCATACCCGGGTCGGCTGGTACCGGTCGGTGTCGAACATCCCGCGCGCCTTCGCCGTGCAGTCGGCGACCGCGGAGGTGGCCAACGAACTCGGCCGCGACCAGAAGGACTTCCTGCTCGAGATGATCGGCCCCGCCCGCATCCTCGACTGGCAGGCCTCGGGGCTCCCCCAGAAGTTCTGGAACCAGTACGAGCCCTACGAGGAATTCCCCTTCGACACCGGCAGGCTGTCCGGCGTGATCGAGCTGGCCGCCGACCGGGCCGGCTGGGGCAAGTCGCTGCCGGCCGGCGAAGGCCTTGGCATCGCCGGGCATCGCAGCTTCGTCAGCTACATCGCGATGGTCGTGCACGCCAAAGTCGAAGACGACGGCACCGTGCGGGTGCCGCGGGTCGACGTCGCCATCGACTGCGGCTTCGTCGCCAATCCCGAGCGCGTCCGCTCGCAGATGCAGGGCGCCTGCGTGTTCGGCATGACGGCGGCGATGCTGAGCGGCATCACCTTCGAGAACGGCAGGGTCGTGGAAAGCAACTTCCACGACTACGAGATGGTGCGCGCCGATAACTTCCCCGAGGTGGTGCACACCCACATCGTGCCGCATCCCTTCTCGGTGCATGCCACCGGCGTCGGCGAACCGGGCGTGCCGCCGTTCCTGCCGGCGCTTTCCAACGCCATCTTCAACGCCACCGGCAAGCGCATCCGCGACCTGCCCGTCGGCGACCAGCTGAAGGCGTGATGTAACGACCGCCCGGGCGGGGCACTCCCTCGTCCTGCCCGGCGCCCAGACCTTGGTCGGCCTCTGCCCGGCGTCTTCGCGACGCCGGGTTTTTTGTCAGGATGAAGGCCGGACGTGCCGCGCCAGCCGGGCGTCGACCTCGTCGGCCAGTCCGACGATCCCGTCGGAGATCTCGACCGGGTAGGATGCCGCCTCGTCGAGCTGCCGAAGCGCATCGGGCAGCCGTTCGAGTTGCCGCGCCGCCCACGCGCGGGCATCCGTCAGCATTGCCGGCGGTTTGATTCGCCGGCCGTCCTGCATCACCTGCTCGATCAAGGGCTCGCCGGGATGCGCCTCGCTTTCCAGCCCGATCGTGTCGCCGGCCATCCGCCCGTCCGGTCCGTAGTGTCGCCAGACCTGCTTGCGGCCGGGCCACGTCGCCTTGCCTGTCGACAGCTTGCGTCGGGCGAGGCCTGCGTATTCCTGGATCTTGTAGGCGCAGTCCAGCGCCGGCACGTCCGACGACGTGGTCAGGCTGGTGCCGATCCCGAACCCGTCGATCGGCGCTCCGGAGGCTTCCATCTCCTGCAGCCTGTCCTCATCGAGCCCACCGCTGGCGAAAATGCGAACGTTCTTCAGCCCGCCCTCGTCGAGGATCTCGCGCACGCTCTTCGACAGCGCCACCAAGTCGCCGCTGTCGAGCCGCACGGCCCGGACCTCGATGCCGTCGGCGGCGAGTTTCGGCGCAAGCGCCACCACCTCCCGCGCGCCCTCCTCCGTGTCGTAGGTGTCGATCAGCAGCGTCAGGTTTTCCGGCCGGGCGCGGGCGAAGCTTTCGAAGGCCGCCATCTCGTCTTCGTGCGCCTGCACGTAGGAATGCGCCATGGTGCCGAAGATCGGCACGCCGAAGCGCTGCTCGGCGAGTACCGTCGCGGTGCCGGCAAACCCCGCGATGTAGCTCGCCCGCCCGGCCATCAGGCCGGCCTCGGCCCCATGCGCGCGCCTCAGCCCGAAATCGACCAGCGCCTTGCCGGGCGCAGCCAGCACCATGCGCGCCGCCTTGGAGGCGATCAGCGTCTGGAAATGCAGAAGGTTCATGATCCGCGTCTCGACCAGCTGCGCCTCCGGCAGCGGCGCCGTCACCCGGATGATCGGCTCGTCGGCAAAGAACACGGTGCCTTCCGGCATGGCATGAACGTCGCCGGTGAAGCGGAACGCGGCGAGATAGTCGAGAAAGCTCCGGTCGAAGCGATGGCTGGCGGCCAGCCAGTCGATCTCCTCGTCGGAGAACCGGAGCGTCTCCAGAAACATCAGCACCGGATCCAGACCGGCCGCCAGCAGGAAGCCGCGCCTTGCGGGGAACTTCCGCATGAACAGCTCGAACACGGCCGTCTTCGTCTCGCCGCGGCCGACATAGGCCTGCATCATGTTGAGCTGGTAGAGGTCGGTGAGCAGCGGGCTCATCCCAATTTCCATACCGGTATTCCCCCATACGAGACTGCCGCGTCGGTCCTGTATGGCACGTGCGGCCGTACTGCGCGACGATACCGCTACGCCGTTGCGGCCTCAGATTTGCCGGACGACGGCGCCTTGGCGACGGGCCGGCCGCTGCAGGAATGCGTCCGCACGCTCGATCACGAGATCGCGGAACAGCCGGGCGCGGTGCGACATCCAATGCGCGTCCGGATAGACGATGTTCAGCGGCAGCGGCGCGATGGCGTAGTCCGGCAGCAGATGGACCAGACGGCCCGCCGCGATATGGTCGACCGCGCACCAGTTCGGCAGCACCGCCGCCCCCAGCCCCTCGAGCGCCGCTTCGGCCATGACATCGGCGTCGTCGCAGGTCATGGCAGGCGAAACATCGACGACATGTCGGCCGGTTTCGGACTCGAACGTCCACTGGTCCCTGGGCGAGAACCGCGAATAGGTCACGCAGGGCAACCGGCGCAGATCGTCCGGCAGCAGAGGAACGAGCGAGCGCAGCAACAGTTCGGGCGAGGCCACCAGAAACAGGTCGACGGAACCGATCCGCCGCGCCACCAGCGAACTGGAATTGAGCGTGCCGACCCGGATCGCCAGTTCGGTCCCTGTCTCGATCAGGTCGACGAACTGCTCGGTGAAGCGAACGTCCAGCCGCACCTCCGGATAGCGGCGCATGTACTCGGCCACGGTCTCGCGGAAAAAGGTGCGGCCGAACGACGTCGGCACCGAGATCCTGAGTATGCCGGACGGCCTCGGCGACGTGCTCCGGGTGGGCGCGCCGGCCCTCTCGAAGGCGGCGATGATGTCCCTGGCGATGGCGTGGATCCGCTCCGCCTCCGGCGTCGGCCGCAGGCGGCGCGTGTTGCGCACGAACAGCCGGCATCGGAACTCGGCCTCGAGCAGCGCGATACGCTTGCTGACCGCCGGCTGCCCCAGGCCGAGGTCGTTTGCGGCCTGCGTGAAACTGCCGGTCTCCATGACGCGGACGAAGGTGCGCAGGGCGTCGATCCGGTCCATGCATTCCCCATAGGAATGATTAATATTCTGACCATTCCATATACCGTCGATACCAACCTGGTCTAGCCTCGAAGCTCCAAGGAGGAAACAATGAGCAAATCAATCGGCATCGTCGGGGCCGGCATCGGCGGCCTGCATCTTGCGCTTTATTTGCAGCAGCATGGCATCGCGCCCACGATACTGACGGATCGCACGCCAGACGCCTACGAGACGATGCGCCTGATCAACACGGTGGCGCATCACTACGTCACGATCGAGCGCGAGGACGAACTCGGCGTGAACCACTGGGACGATCCGGAGCTGGTCTATCACCACCACGATCACTTCTTTAATTTCCCGGACAATCCGCTTCTGTTCCGCGGCGCCTTCAACAAGCCGAGCCGCGCGGTCGACTACCGCATCTATCTGCCGGCATTGATGCGGGACTTTGCCGAGCGCGGCGGCGACATCGAGTATGTCGACATCCAGGAAGACGCCATTCCGGGCCTTCTTGAGCGCTTCGACCTTTTGGTGGTCTCCACCGGCAAGGGCGCGCTGGGGCGAATGTTCGCCCACCGCCCCGAACACTCTCCCTATTCCCAGCCGCAGCGCATGCTGTGCGTCGGTCTTTACGACGGCGTCGACCACGGCGGCGCCTCGGACGACGACCCGCGCGGCGTCACCCTGTCGGTCTCGCCCGGGCATGGCGAGATGATCGTCATCCCGACGCTCTCCTTCGGCGGCATGAAGACGGCGCTGCTGATGGAAAACGTGCCGGGCAGCGATCTGGCCGAACTGGTATCGCTGCGCTGCGACGACGACCCGGCCGCATTCCGGCAGGCCGTCCTCGACAGGCTCGAGCAGCATCATCCCCATACCTATGACCGGATCGACACGCACCGGTTCGGTCTCTCCCAGCCGAACGACGTGCTGCAGGGCGCGGTGGTGCCGACGGTTCGCCAGACTTCGGTCGCCTTCGGCGACGAGAAGTACGCGATCGCGCTCGGAGACGTACACTCGGTCGTCGATCCGCTGATGGGCCAGGGCGCCAACATGGCCTCCTACGCCGCTTTCGAGCTCGGCCGCGCGATCGTCGGGTCCGACGTGTTCGACGCGCGTTTCGTCGAAAAGGTCGACCGGATGCGCGAGGACCGCGTTCTCGCCGCCTCACGCTGGACCAACCTGATGCTGCAGCCGCCCTCCCAGGCGCTGGGCCGGCTCATCTTCACCATGGCGCAGGACCGGGGTCTGTGCGACGAGTTCACCGAGAACTTCAACTATCCCGAACGCCAGTGGGACCGGCTGGCGAGCGAAAAGCGCATTCACGCCTGGATCGACGGCCGCGAGCAGATGGCAGCCTGACGGCGGGCATCAGCAGCACCGAAACGACCGCAAGGAGCACGCCATGCATTGCCTGACCGTCCTTTATCCGACGCCCGAAGATCCCGAAGGCTTCCGGGACTATTACGTCAACACGCACCTGCCGCTGGCCGCCGGGCTTCAGGGCGTGATCCGCAGCACCTTTGCGTTCCCCGAGCAGATGGGCCCCGGCGAAGCGCCCTTCTGCATCTTCCAGGCCTACTTCCCCGACGCCCAGACGATGGGCGCGGCGCTCGCCTCCGAGCAGGGGCAGAAGATCGCGGCCGACGTTCCCAACTATTCGCCGAAGGGTGCGGTCCTGTGCAATTTCCCGGTCGAAGACGCCCCCTGAGCGGCGACCCTCCGGCGGGACGGCCCGAGGCGGCCGACTTCCGGGCCGCGGCCTCCCGCTTCCTGACGGGCGTCACCGTCGTCACCAGCCTGGGCGCCGACGGATCGCCGGTCGGCGCGACCGTGAACAGCTTCACCACGGTATCGATGGCGCCGCCGACCGTGCTGGTCTCGCTGAAGCGCGGACGCACCTGGATGGCGGTAAAGCACTCCGGATCCTACGTCGCCAACGTCATGCACGCCGGGGACAGCGCGCTGTGCCGGCACTTCGGCGGCACGCCGACGGCGGATGCGGAGCCGGAGTTCATCGACCTCAACGGCTTCCCGGCGCTGCCGAATGCGATCGCACGCTTCGCGTGTCGGGTGGTCCGGACCTTCGACGTCGCCGACCACACGCTGTTCATCGGCGAGGTGTCCGCATGCGGCCAC
>ENA-ORCV01001133-ORCV01001133.1-marine-metagenome-genome-assembly--contig:-NODE-1133-length-10357-cov-3.193385_pt1 | contig 10357 bp, 9 predicted proteins | sample MGYA00237779_ERZ508509 | MGnify/ENA primary metagenome ERZ508509 (study PRJEB26180, sample SAMN06268772) | marine metagenome | isolation source: Bioluminescent Bay, La Paraguera, Puerto Rico | place... | reverse complement strand
CGCCATAGGGCTGCTGGTCGGCGCGGAAGGTCGGCAGGTCGACGATCGTGAGTTCCGGTGCGAACTGGCCGAGATCATGCCGATCCGGCCGGATCAGCAGGTGACGGATGAACAGCGCGTGCCAGGCGTTCTCGACGAACAGCCGGGTGTGCAGCCGGTTGTTGGGGTCCGCACCGCCGTAGAGGTCCTGAACGTAGAGCCGCTTGCCCTTGGCATGCTCCAGCATGTCGGCGCGCAGCGTCTCGTAGTGCTCGGGTGAGATAGGCTTGTTGTTGTCCCACCAGATGACGGGATCGGTGGCGTCGTCGCGAACGACGAACTTGTCCTTGGCGGAGCGCCCGGTGTGCTGGCCCGTCTCGACAGAGAACGCGCCGGAATCGGTGAGTTTGCCTTCGTTTGCCGCGACCGCCGCTTCCAGAAGCTGCGGCTCCGTCCAGTTCCAGCGAATTTCGTCCAGTCCGGTGAAGCCGAAGTCTTCGGCGCCGCGCGCCGGGTTACGAACACCGATTTCTTTCACCTTCAGTCTCCCCGTGACGGCCCGTATTTCCCGGACCTATCAGATTTCCACACCGGCCGGCCCTTGCTGGACCATCGCGTTGTTTTCCGGTGCTTTCCCGTCGTCGTATCAGATGTTTTCCCGGTATCCGGTCCGTGTCGGAGCGGACATGGCTCTAATGGCCCCGGCAGGTTGCCGGGAAACCTAGACAATGGTGTATCAGGGAGCAAGGGGCGCACGCATCCGCATTAATACTTGGTTTACGATGTTGGTTTACGCGGCGGCGCCTCGCGCCTCCCCGGCCAGAGCGACCAGCATTTGTCGCAGGCTTCCCGGCCCGTCCACCGCCGCCGGAAAATCGAGCCTTGCCGGCGTACTATCGCAAATCAGGTCCAGACCGAGCGGATCGAGACCGGTCAGCCGCCACGGACCTTCGGCCAATCCGAGCAGCTGCGTCGCGTAGAGCTGGATGGCATCGGCATGGTCGTCATTCATATGCTCGACCGCGCCCGCTTCGCCGTCGGCCAGGGCCTCGGAGGCTTCGACCAGAAGGTCGGTTGCCGGAATTCCCACGATACGGCCAAACCCGGCGACCAGATGAGCGCTTTCGACCGTCATCCGGTAGAAAGCGAAATCCTTGAAATCCGCGTAGCCGCGCGCTTCGGGATGCCGCGACAGGAAACGCTGCCGCAGCCGCGGATCGTCGTCCACCGCGACGCGGCCCAGCACCGTGACCCGCGCGCCAGCCAGCGGATCGCCGCCTTCGCCACCCGGTCCGACAAGCAGCAGCGAAGCGCGGGGATCGCGCTCAAGGTTCTTGGTGTGCACCGCAAGCTGCGACAAAAGCAGCACCGGCTTGCCGGAAATCGACGTCGCCGTGGTGACAAGCGAGGTGAATGGATGCCCGTCCGCACCCAGCGTCCCGAGGCTCCCCGTCAGCGCCAGGCGGCTCACCCTGCGGGCGCTTTCGACGGCATCGAAAGGGCGGTCCTCGGTGTCTTCTGCCATTATCCAGGTTCTCCCATCAGCCCATGACAGTTTAAGGTATTCGCACTAGACTAAGCGGCACCTATGGAAATCCGTTCGCGGCGCCGCCACATTTCTGCCCTGTGGGCGCGATGTTTGGCGTCCGTAAGCAATGACAACAGCCGCGAGTCGCCCGTAAAATGCCGACCATCGCCCTCGTCGACGACGATCGTAACATCCTGACCTCGGTGTCCATGACGCTGGAGTCGGAAGGCTATCGCATCCTGACCTATACCGACGGCGCCTCGGCGCTGGAAGGCCTGAGTGCGACACCGCCGGATCTGGCCATCCTCGACATCAAGATGCCGCGCATGGACGGCATGGAACTGCTGCGCAGGCTCCGCCAGAAATCGGAAATGCCTGTAATCTTCCTCACCTCCAAGGACGAGGAGATCGACGAACTGTTCGGCCTCAAGATGGGCGCCGACGACTTTATTCGTAAGCCGTTTTCACAGCGCCTTCTGGTCGAGCGGGTCAAGGCGGTGCTGCGCCGCGCCAGCGCACGCGAGCCCAACGCACCGCGAGAGGAAGGCTCCAAGGCCATCGAGCGCGGCCAGCTGATGATGGATCCCGAGCGGCACACCTGCACCTGGGACAACTTGCCGGTTACGCTGACCGTCACCGAATTCCTGATCCTGCAGGCGCTTGCCCAGCGTCCCGGGGTGGTGAAGAGCCGCAATGCCCTGATGGATGCCGCCTACGACGACCAGGTCTATGTCGACGACCGCACCATCGACAGCCACATCAAGCGGCTGCGCAAGAAGTTCAAGGCGGTCGACAAGAGCTTCGACATGATCGAGACGCTCTACGGCGTCGGCTATCGCTTCAAGGAGGCCTGATCGGGAGCGGATGGCGGTCGAGGCGGAACACGGCTGGAGAGACGTCGAGGAACCGGACGACGAGGCAACCGAGGAACGCGTCGAAGGCGCGTCGCAAAGCCGCGTCCGGCGTTTCGGCCGGTATCTCGCCGACCACGCCTTTTCGAGCCTGTCGCGTCGTATCGCGATCCTGAACCTGGCCGGCCTGGTGGCGATGGTCTCGGCCATCCTCTATCTCAACCAGTTTCGCGAAGGGCTGATCGACGCCCGCGTCGAGAGCCTGCTCACCCAGGGCGAAATCATCGCTGGCGCCATTGCGGCATCGGGCACCTACGATCCCGGCGCCCTGACGATCGATCCCGAAATCCTGCTCAATCTCGGCCAGGGCCAGAGTGTCGCGCCGACCGAGGAACAGCTCGGCGTCGTCGACTTCCTGATCAATCCCGAGCAGGTCGCGCCGATCCTGAGGCGCCTGATTTCGCCGACCCGGACGCGGGCCCGCATCTACGACCGCGACGGCTTTCTTCTGTTGGATTCCCGCCACATCTTTTCGCGCGGCCAGATCCTGTCCTACGAGCTGCCGGCGCCAGGTGGCGACGGTCCCGGGCTGATCGAACGCACCTGGGATGACCTCCGGCAATGGTTCCGGCGCGGCGATTTGCCGCTCTACGAGGAGATCGGCCCGGACGCCGGGCGCACCTATGCCGAGGTCGATGCCGCGCTGAACGGCTCAGCGGCAAGTGTCGTGCGCGTCAATGACAAGGGCGAGATGATCGTTTCCGTCGCGGTTCCCATCCAGCGCTTCCGGGCCGTCCACGGAGCTTTGCTGCTGTCGACGCAGGGAGGTGACATCGATGCCATCGTGGCGGCCGAGCGCATGGCGATCCTGCGCATCTTCCTGGTCGCCGCCGTCGTTGTGCTCGGCCTGTCGATGCTGCTCGCCTCGACCATTGCCGGGCCGGTTCATCGGCTCGCCGCCGCCGCCGAACGGGTGCGCTACGGCACCAGGGCGCGCACCGAGATCCCCGACTTCACCGACCGCCACGACGAGATCGGCCATCTCTCGCACGCCCTGCGCGACATGACGCAGGCGCTCTACAAGCGCATCGAAGCGATCGAAAGCTTCGCGGCGGATGTCGCGCACGAGCTGAAAAATCCGCTGACGTCGCTGAAAAGCGCCGTCGAGACCCTGCCGCGCGCGCGCACCAAGGAAGACCGCGACCGGCTGATCGCCATCGTCCAGAAGGACGTCGAGCGGCTGAACCGGCTGATCACCGATATTTCCGATGCCTCGCGCCTCGACGCCGAATTGGCACGGACCGACGCGGAGCCGATCGACCTGGTCACGCTGCTCGAAACGGTCGTGGTGCTGTTCAACGACATGCGCAAGGAAGGCGAGGCGGAGGTCGTGCTGGCGATCGCCAAGACCGACGATCCCGCCGCATTCTTCGTCAATGGCCACGACACCAGACTCGGTCAGGTCATCAACAATCTGGTCGACAATGCCCGGTCGTTCTCCCCGCCCGGCGCTACGGTGCGGGTGTCGGCCCGGCGGATTCGCCGCGAGGTCGAGATCACCGTCGACGACGACGGGCCGGGCATTCCGGTCGAGAATGCCCACCGCATGTTCGAGCGGTTCTACACGGACCGGGGCGACAACGCCGCCTTCGGTGATCATTCCGGCCTCGGCCTGTCAATTTCCCGGCAGATCGTCGAGGCGCTCGGTGGCCGCATATGGGCGGAAAACCGCCTGTCCCGCGGCAGCGCCGAAAACGGCGAAAACCGCCGCGTGCTGGGCGCCCGCTTCGTGGTGCGCCTGCCCGCAGCCGACTGAGCGCCGCTATGCGCCGCCGCGACCGCCCGCTGCCGCTGACCCAGGCGACCTGCGTTCTGATCGGCGCGGGCGCCGTTCTGATCCGTGGCGAACCGGGCATGGGCAAATCGTCGCTGGCAGCCGCCCTCAGCGCCAGGGGCGACGCGCGCCGTCCGGTCCGGCTCGTTTCCGACGACGCGGTGCGCCTGCTCGTAGCCGGCGGCCGGCTCGTCGCACAGGCACCGGAGCCGATCCGCGGCCGCATGGAAATGCGCGGCATAGGACTTGTCCCGACCGCTTTCGAACCGCGCGCCGTTGTGCGGCTGGCCGTCGACCTTGTCCGCCCGGAGGAGGTCGAACGGCTGCCGTCGGAAAACGATCGCTGGACGGAAATCGGCGGCCTGCGTCTGCCGCGCATTGCGCTGCCCGGCAATGATGCGGCGTCCGCCGAACGCGTGCTCTCGGCGCTGGCCGGCGCCGATGTCCGACCGACCCGCGACGGGTCCGCGGACGTATCGGAAACCGGGCCACCAAAGCCCGGACGCCGTTTTCGGGCTTGAAACCGGGCGCGCGACCGGTTCAAGATGCGCCGGCGCCGTGGCCGGGAGGGCTGCGGAGCGGGGCCGCCGGTCCCTACGGATCGACAGCAAAGTTCGCCCGGGAACCTAAGCACTCAAAGCATGATAGGTCTTGTCGTCGTAACCCACGGCCGCCTCGCCGCGGAATTCCGCGCCGCCCTCGAACACGTGGTCGGCCCGCAGGATCACTTCGAGACGATCTCGATCGGCCCCGACGACGACATGGAGCAGCGCCGCAACGACATCCTGTCGGCGGTGAACAAGGTCGACGACGGCGCCGGCGTCATGGTTTTGACCGACATGTTCGGCGGCACGCCATCCAATCTGGCGATTTCGGTGATGGAAAACGCCAATGTCGAGGTCGTTGCCGGTGTCAACCTGCCGATGCTGATCAAGCTTGCCAGCGTGCGCGGCGAGACCGGCCTCCGGCAAGCCGCCGAAATGGCGCGCGATGCGGGCCGAAAGTATATCAGCGTCGCCAGCGAGGTTCTGTCCGGCGGCAAATAGGCATGACCGACTCGCGCTCTTCATTCGATTCCGGCTCCGAGGCGGAATCCGAGGACAATATGGCGTCCGGCGACCGCGTCGCCCGGACCGTCGAAATCTGCAACAGGCGCGGCCTGCATGCCCGCGCCTCGGCCAAGTTTGTCAAGCTCGCCGGCACCTTCGACGCCCGCATCACGGTAACCCGCGACGACCAGACGGTCGCCGGCACCTCGATCATGGGTCTTCTGGTGCTCGGCGCTGCGCCCGGCTGCCGGATCGAGATCGCGGCCGAGGGCGCAGACGCGCAATCCGCCGTCGCCGCGCTCAGCGAGCTCGTCGAATCCCGCTTCGGCGAAGACTAGTTCCTCAGGGCCTGACCGGCGGCCAGCGCCGGTGCAGATCGTCGATCACGAAATCGTGCATGTGACGGCCGCCGGACGCATCGGCAAGATGCGGGTGATCGGCCGGCAGATCCGGGTGATCGTGAACGATCCCGGTGGGATCGGCGGCCGGCCACATCAGAAAGGCGCCGGCAGCTCCCAGCACCGACAGCCCGCTCATCGTCAGGAACGTGACCGGAATCCCGGCCGCCGGACCAAGCCAGCCGGCCAGAGGATAGGTTGCGAGCCAGCACGCATGCGACAGGGCGAACTGTGCCGCGAAAACAGCCGGCCGGTCGCCGCTCGCCGCCGAGCGCCGCAGTAGCCGTCCCGGCGGGGTCATCACGGCGGAGTAGCACAGTCCCAGCGCGAACCAGGCGGCAAGCAGGCCCCACCATGCCCGGCCATCGACGGGGCGGCCGGACGTCAGGCCCGCTGCCCAGGCCAAAACGGCGGCGAGCCCGCCGGCCGCGCACAGCATGACCGCCCGGTCAGGCAACCGGTCGAGCAGCTTCGGCAGCAGCAGCGCGGCGATCATCGATCCGCCCCCGAACGCGGCCAGCGCAAGTGCGACGTCCTCGTCGGAGCGCTGAAGAAGCACCCGCACGATGACAACCGTGTTGACGATCACCATCGCGCCCGCCGCCGCGACGCTGAGATTGAGCGCCAGCAGACCGCGCAGACGCGGGGTCTTCAGGTAGATGCGCAGGCCATGGGTGATCTTGTCGTAGATACCGCCTGTTCGGGCGACCGGACGCGTTTCCGGCAAGCGGACCGACAGGACAAGTGCGGCGGAAGCGGTGAAACCGATGAATGTCCCGGCGAACAGCCAGTGAAATCCCATGACTCCAAGCAGCGCGGCCGCCAGCACCGGGCTCAGCAGGCTTTCCAGATCATAGGCGATCCGCGACAGCGACAGCGCCCGCGTATAGCGGCTTTCCTCCGGCAGCACATCGGGGATCGTTGCCTGGAAGGTCGGGGTGAACCCCGCCGAAGCGGCCTGCAGCACGAAGATCAGCACGTAAATCTGCCAGACCTGATCGACAAACGGCAACATGGCCGCGATTGCCGCCCGCACCACGTCCATCGACACGAGAAACGCGCGCCGCGGCAGCCGGTTCGCGAAGGCGCCGACGATCGGCGCCACGCCGACATAGGCGATCATCTTGATCGCCAGAGCCGTCCCGAGCACCATCCCGGCGTCCGCGCCGGCGAGATCGTAGGCGAGCAGGCCGAGCGCCACCGTCAGAAGCCCGGTGCCCGTCAACGCGATCACCTGGGCGGCAAACATATGCCGATAGACCTTGTCGGCCAGGATCTCGAACATCTCGGACCTTGCTCCATTCCGCGCCCGGCCGGTGCGCACCGGCTATCCAGTCTAGACCGGCTTGCCGGCGCGGCAATCCGGACCGCCGCCGAACTGTTGTCGGGAACCGCCGTTGAGAAGCCGGCACTGCCCTGCTATAGAGCGCGCCGATCCATTCGGGCCGGCCCTGCGTAGGACTCGCTGCCGATGTTGCCGGCCCCGACTTTGATGCTTTCCGAAAAGGACCAGGCGTTATGACCGCGGACTATGTGGTGAAGGACTTGGGTTTGGCGGACTGGGGCCGCAAGGAGCTGGACATTGCGGAGACGGAGATGCCGGGCCTGATGGCGACGCGCGAGGAGTACGGGTCCTCGCAGCCGCTGAAGGGCGCGCGGATCGCCGGCTCGCTGCACATGACGATCCAGACCGGCGTGCTGATCGAGACGCTGCAGGCGCTGGGCGCCGAGGTGCGCTGGGCCTCGTGCAACATCTTCTCCACGCAGGACCATGCCGCTGCCGCGATCGCGGCGAAGGGCACGCCGGTGTTCGCGGTGAAGGGCGAGAGCCTGGAGGAGTACTGGGACTATATCGACCGCATCTTCCACTGGCCCGACGGCGAAGTGGCCAACATGATCCTCGACGACGGCGGCGACGCGACGCTGTACGTGCTGCTCGGCGCCAAGGTCGAAGCCGATCCGTCCGCGATGCCGGTGCCCTCGAGCGAGGAGGAGGAAACCCTCGTCGCGCAGCTGAAGAAGCGCATCGCGGCGACGCCGGGCTGGTTCGCGAAGGTCAAGGCCGCGATCAAGGGCGTGTCGGAGGAGACCACCACGGGCGTGCTGCGTCTCTATGACATGCAGAAGAAGGGCGAGCTGCCGTTCCCGGCGATCAACGTCAACGACTCGGTGACCAAGTCGAAGTTCGACAACAAGTACGGCTGCCGGGAGAGCCTGGTCGACGGCATCCGCCGGGCGACCGACGTGATGATGGCGGGCAAGGTGGCCGTCGTTGCCGGCTACGGCGACGTCGGCAAGGGCTCGGCGCAGTCCCTGCGCGGCGCCGGCGCCCGTGTGGTGGTCACCGAGATCGACCCGATCTGCGCGCTGCAGGCGGCGATGGACGGGTTTGCGGTGCAGACCATGGAGGAGGCCGCCCCGCACGGTGACATCTTCGTCACCGCGACGGGCAACAAGGACGTTCTGACCGTCGACCACATGCGGGCGATGAAGGACATGGCGATCGTCTGCAACATCGGCCACTTCGACAACGAGATCCAGGTGGCCGGCCTGAAGAACTACAAGTGGACCAACGTCAAGCCGCAGGTCGACATGATCGAGTATCCCGACGGCAAGCGGATGATCCTGCTGTCGGAGGGCCGGCTGGTGAACCTCGGCAACGCGACGGGGCACCCGAGCTTCGTGATGTCGGCCTCGTTCACCAACCAGACGCTTGCCCAGATCGAGCTGTGGACCAACGGGGCATCTTACGACAACCAGGTCTACGTGCTGCCCAAGCATCTCGACGAGAAGGTCGCCAGCCTGCATCTCGACAAGCTCGGCGTCTCCCTCACCACCCTCACCCCCGAGCAGGCCGCCTATATCGGCGTCGCACAGACCGGGCCCTTCAAGACAGACCAGTACAGGTACTAGGCGGGACTCGTAGCAGCCGGGAGGCGGACGCGGATGCGTGTTCCGCCGCCCGGACGGTCCTCCACGACGATCGTGCCGTTCATCGCCTCGACGAGCTGGGCGACGATGGTGAGGCCGAGACCCGTGCCCCCGGTGTCGCGGTTGCGGGAGGCATCCATCCGGTAAAAGGGCTCGAAGATCCGCTGGCGCTCGGGCGGCGGGATTCCGGAGCCGCAGTCGTCCACACGCATCTCGATCGTTGCCCCGTCCTCCAGGATCGACACTTCGGCCGACCCGCCATAGGCGACCGCGTTGTCGATCAGATTGCCGGCGATGCGGCCGACGGCGGACGCCGACCCGAGCACATGGGCGGCGCCGGCCGGTGCGGTCATGGTGACCGGCGCGTCGAAATTGGCGCGTACCTCGACCTCGTCGGCGACGACGGTGACGACGTCGACCGGGCTCTTCTCGACGCTGTCGCCGGTCAGCTTCGCAAAGGTCAGTGCCTCCTCGACGATCGCCTGCATGTCCTCGACGTCGCGGATCGCCGCCTCCTTCAGGTCGCCGTCGGGAAACAGCTCGATGCGCAGGCGGAAACGGGTCAGGTAGGTGCGCAGGTCGTGCGAGATCGCGCCGAGCACCAGCGTACGGTTCATTAAAAGCGAGGCGATGCGGCCCTGCATCCGGTTGACGACGGCGATCAGGGCGCGGACCTCCGGTGCGCCGCGCTCGGGCAGATGCACGGGCTCCAGCTCGGTGCCGAAACGTTCGACGGAGCGGGCGAGCTGCGACAAGGGCCGCGTCTCGCGGATCACCAGCAGGACGGCGAGACCGGCGACGACGAAGCCGACCATGGCGGCGAAGAAGCCGAGCGGCAGGCCCATCAGGCGGACGGTCAGTTCGCCGGTCGCCTCGACGTTAAGGGTCTGCCCGTCCGGCAGGGCGACCACCGCGATCACCCGGCCGCCGGCGACGTTGCGCAGATAGGGAATGCCGCCGGAAAAGGTTCCCGGCCCGTCGGTGAGCCAGACCGAGACGTCGCGTGCGGGGTCGCCGAGATAGGCGCGGATCGCCGTCTCGATGGTGGTCAGCTCGACGCCGGTACCGGCGCCGTCGGGGGCTTGGCCGCCGTTCAGCCAGACCTTCATGCCGGCCCCGTTGACGGCGCTCAGGATGAGCTCGCGCGACGGCGCGTCGGCGGCGTCGATCAGAAGCGCGATGGAGGCGATCTGGTCGGGCAGCGGCAGGCGCATGGCGCCGGCGCCGGTGCGCGCGCGCTCGCTCATGTAGACAATCGCCGAGAACAGCTGGAAGGCGATGAAGACGCCGAGCAGGATCAGCGCCAGCCGCCAGGAAAGCCCGATCCGTTTCATGGCCCGGCGGGCGTGACGTCGATCGACAACAGATAGCCGCCGTTGCGCACGGTGGTGACCATGGCGCCGGAGCCGGCGAGCGCCGATTCGAGCTTCTTGCGCAGCCGGCTGACGGTCACGTCGATGGTGCGGTCGAACGGATCGGCGGTGCGCCCGCGGGTCAGATCGAGGAGCTGGTCGCGGGACAGCACGCGCTTCGGGCGCTCGAGGAAACAGGCGAGCAGGTCGAACTCGGCGGATGTCAGCGCCACCGCCCGGCCGTCCTCGGTGGTGGTCGAGCGGGCGTCGAGGTCGGCGACGAAGCCGCCGAAGGCAAACCGCCGGCGCGGGTCCTCGCGGGGCGCGGCGGGATCGCCGGTGCGCCGCAGGATGGCGCGGACGCGGGCCAGCAGCTCGCGCGGATTGAACGGCTTGCCGAGATAATCGTCGGCGCCGAGCTCGAGGCCGACGACG
>ENA-ORCV01001132-ORCV01001132.1-marine-metagenome-genome-assembly--contig:-NODE-1132-length-10374-cov-2.523842_pt1 | contig 10374 bp, 9 predicted proteins | sample MGYA00237779_ERZ508509 | MGnify/ENA primary metagenome ERZ508509 (study PRJEB26180, sample SAMN06268772) | marine metagenome | isolation source: Bioluminescent Bay, La Paraguera, Puerto Rico | place... | reverse complement strand
GTAGGTATTTTCGCCTCGGCGCGCGGCCCGGGTCCAGGCGCCGACGACCTCGACATCCTCGATCTTGGCGACCGGAATCGGCACACCGTCGGGCCCGACTTCCGCGTCTTTCTTGCTTCCCGCCGCCTGGACAGTCGTTGAAACGGCGATGATTGCGGCCACCGCAGCGGCTTGCCGCAGGTTCGAAAACACGTGCGTAATCAAGGTTCTACCCACATCCCTTGGATAAGAGTGAGTATAAAACCGCAAATCCGTTTAAATCTGACTAACCGCCCATGGAGACTTAGTAAAATTTTAGAGAGAGGCCTCAGTTCGCCCCTTCGCCGAGCCCGAAAAGCCGCTCCGCATTGCGCCACAGGATGTTCTCCCGTGCCTCCCCCTCGACCCCGGCATCGTCGAGGACCTTGAGGCGGATGGAATACAGGTCCGCGGGCTCCCGTACGAAACGCCATGTGGCCGACCAGTCGGTGCCGAACAGGATGCGCTCCGACCCGATGGCGTCCAGGGCGATCCGGAGATGCTCCGGCGTCGTCCCCACGACGTCGAAATAGATATTGGCGTTGCGCATCGCGACGGTCAGGCACGGCTCGAAATAGGTGATCAGGCCGCGGCCCATCTTCGTCAGGATGATCGGCACGTCGGGATAGCGGCACGCGACTTCGTCCGCCCAGATGGGATTGCCCCAGAACAGCCCGCCCGGGAACTGCGTCCAGGCGGTGGGAAACTGGACCGGCACGCCGTAGCGGCTGACCGCGTCCATCATGGGGGTGAGGTCCTTCGCGATCTTCTCGGGATGCGTCTGCGTCGTCAGCGCGCGGATGAAGATTTCACCGAGCCCCTTCATGCCGAGATCCTCGATCGCGTGCGACACCGCATCGCCGGCACCGTCGCGGACCTCGGTCGTGTCTTCCAGGTACTCGTAGGCCGCTTCCTGGTCGTGCCCTATCCGCATCAGCCCGGCCAGCCGGTCGGGGTGGCGGCGAACCGATTCCGCGACATGCTCGTTGGTCACGGCCCCGGGCCGCGCCTGTACCAGCGCGCGGTCGATGCCGGCCTCGTCCATGTGCGCAACCAGCATGTCCGCATTATCGACCGGGTCCTCCGTCAGGGTGCGATCGTAGAGATCCGGATACCGCGTCCGGAAGGCGACGAGATCCTGCGTCGTGCGGATCTTGTCGCCGACGTCCATCAGCGCGGGAAAGCTCCAGACGTGGACGTGCGAGTCGATGATCATGGCCGTTCTTCCCTTCCCTCTTTGTCTTTTTTGCCTGCCGCCGGTCAGCTTCCGGGGACGGTCCCCGGCGGCAGCGCCGCGACGTGTTCGTAGATGTCCCGCGGACGGCAGAACCACACCCGGTCCGCCTCTTCATGCTCCACCATGTGCATAAGGATGTCACGCAGCCCCGCCAGACGGTACGGCTGGCCGACGACAAAGGTGTGAAGCGCCAGGCTGAACACCAGCGGCTGGTTCTCCGACTGCCGGATCTGCTCATCGAAATGGCCCGTCACCATCCGGGTGAAGTCGTCGGCGGTGTGACGCCGCGTGAGTTGCGCCGGCGAGTCGTTGATCTCGATGTGATACGGGATCGACAGCAACGGCCCGGACCGCGTGCGCATCCAGAAAGGCTGGTCGTCCGCCGACCAGTCCATGATGTAGCGGTACCCCGCCTCCTTCAGCAGGTCGGGCGTGTGCGCGCTTTCGGAAATCCATGGCCCCATCCAGCCGCCCGGCCCCTCGCCCTCGTGCGTCCGGAAGGCGTCCGTCGCCGCCCCGATCAGGCGCCGCTCACCGTCCTCTTCGTAACCGCCCTGCTCCTCGGAATTGGTGCGCCCGTGGCCGACGAACTCGTCGCCACGCTCGCGGATTTTCGCGGGGATCTGCGGCGCGTAATCGTAGATCGCCGTGTTCATCAGGTGACAGAGCGGCAGGCCGATCTCGTCGAACAGGTCGAACACCCGCCAGATGCCGACGCGCAGCCCGTAATCGCGCCAGGAATAGTTCCGGACGTCCGGCTGTGTGCCCGGGTTGGTGGGGGTGTGCCCCAGCCCCTCTCCGAAACTGAAATGCTCGATATTGAGCCCGAAATAGACCGCGAGGCGCTTTCCCTCGGGCCAGTCGTAGTCCGCGCGCTCTGTGATGGGGGAATAGTCGTAGCGGTCGTGCTTCCTGATTTCCACAGATATGGGTCCCTCTGATCAGCCGTTAATCCAGCACAAAACGGCCGCCAATGCATCGCCCTCATGCACAAATCCCCCTTGCACGCCTGCAATGCAGATGGGACGATTGCGCCTCATTTCGAGAATTTCAGGACAACCGGGACAGGAGGGGGCGTGAAGGCGCCAAAGTTTAGATATGTTCGGGCGGAAAGCGTCGCCGAGGCGCTGAAACTGCTCGACGAGTACAGCGAGGACGGTCGTATCCTCGCGGGTGGTCAGAGCCTTATGCCGACGCTGAACATGCGTCTCTCGCAGCCGGAAATTCTGATCGACATCAACCGGCTCGACGATCTCAAGGGCATCTCGCTGGACGGAGATACGGTGCGCATCGGCGCCCTGACCCGCCATGTCGAGGTCATGAAATCCGATATCGTCAGGGAGCACCTCCCCCTGATCGCGGAGGCAATCCCGCACGTCGCGCACGTCGCCGTCCGCAACCGCGGCACGTTCGGCGGCAGCGTCGCGCTGGCCGACCCGGCGGCCGAAATGCCGGCCTGCGTTCTCGCCCTCGGCGGCACGCTGGTTCTCGAAAGCGTCGACGGAAAGCGCGAGGTCGCGGCCGACGACTATTTCAAGGGCCTGTACGAGACCGAACGCCGCGACAACGAGCTGCTGATCGAGGTCCGCATCCCGTCGCAGAAGAAGGACAGGGTCTCGGTGTTCCTCGAGCTCGCCCGCCGCCACGGCGACTTCGCCATCGCGGGCATCGCCGCCTACGGCAGCGTCTCGGGCACGACCGTCAACGACATGCGCCTCGTCTATTTCGGCAGCGAGGACAAGCCCACCGTAGGTGCGAACGCTATCGCGGCCCTGAACGGCAAGACGTGGTCGGACGAGACCCGCGATGCCGTGACCGCCGCTTTGGAGAGCGACCTCGACCCCATGGCGAACCTGCACGGCAGCGCCGCCATGAAGATGCACCTGCAGAAGGTGCTGACCGGGCGCGCCCTGGACGCCGCCATCGAACGGGCGGGAGGCGCGCAATGAGCGAAGAAACAATGACCATCAGCCTCACCGTCAACGGCGAGGCGGTCACGCGCACGGTGCCGGTGCGTCAGCATCTCGTCGATTTCATCCGGACGGAGCTCGGCTTCACCGGCTCTCACCTCGGGTGCGAGCACGGCATCTGCGGCGCGTGTTCGGTGCGGGTGGACGGCGACGTCGTCCGGGGCTGCCTGACGCTGGCGGTCCAGTGCGACGGCGCCGAGATCGTCACGATCGAGGGCGTCTCCGAAAGCGGCGAGATCGCCGACCTGCAGGAGAAATTCGTCGACCGCAACGCCATGCAGTGCGGCTTCTGCACGCCCGGCATGCTGCTGACGGCGGCGGAGCTGCTGTCCCAGAAACAGGAGATGAGCCGCGAGGAAATCCGGGAGTTCATGTCCGGCAATTACTGCCGCTGCACCGGGTATCACGCGATCGTCGATGCGATCGAATCCATTAATAACACCCGGCTGAAGGGGTAAGAAAATGGGATTCATTCACCCCTACGACCGACCGAACTCCTATATCGGGCGCAACCTGTCCCGCACCCGCGCGAAGCGCGCGGTCGCGGGCCGCGGCCGCTATACCGACGACATCACGCCGCCGCGCACGCTGCACGCCGCGTTCGTCCGCAGCCCCTACGCGCATGCGAAGATCGTGAAGATCGACACCGAGGCCGCCAAGGCCGCGCCCGGCGTGAAGCTGGTGATGACCGGCGCGGAGCTGAAGGAGATGTGCACCGGCCCGTGGGTCGGCACGCTGACCGTCTTCGAGGGCATGAAGGCCGCGCCGCAATATCCGATGGCCGTCGACCGCGCCTGCTGGCACGGCGAGCCTGTCGTCATGGTCGTCGCGGAGACCCGCGCGCAGGCGGAGGACGCCGGCGAACTGATCGAGATCGCGTACGAGGAACTTCCCGTCGTCATCGACAAGGAGAAGGCGCTGGCGCCCGGCACGCCGGCCATCCACCCCGACCTCGGCGACAACAAGGCCTGGGAAAAGGAGGCCGTCATGGGCGACGTGGAAAAGGCCTTCACCGAGGCCGACCACGTGCTGGAAGAGACGTTCTATTTCGGCCGCCACACGGCGGTGAGCCTCGAGCCCCGCGTGCTGTTGGCGGAATTCGATCCCGGCACCGAGCGACTGACGATCCACACGTCCAGCCAGTGCCCGCACATGATCGAGACCGTGTTCGCGCGCACCCTCGGCATTCCGGAGCACAACGTCCGCCTGATCTCCGCCGACGTCGGCGGATCGTTCGGCCTGAAGATCCACACCTTCGGCGACGAGGTCGCGACCACGGCCGCGTCGATCAGGCTCGGCCGGCCGGTCAAGTTCGTGGCCGACCGCCTGGAATCCTTCGGCTCCGACATCCACGCGCGCGAGAACCGCGTGCGCGCCAAGATCGGCGTCATGAACGACGGCCGCCTGACGGCGGTGGATTTCGACGTTCTCGGCGGCGCGGGCGCCTATTCGCAGTATCCGCGCACCAGCGTGTTCGAAGCCAACCAGATCATGAACATCACGTTCGGGCCGTATAAGCACGAGCATTTCCGGTCCAAGGCGACGGTGGTCTATCTCAACGCCGTGCCGACGTCGCAGTACCGCGCGGTCGGCCATCCGATCGGCATCTCGGTCGGCGAGTTCATGATGGACTGGGCCGCCGACGTGACCGGTCTCGACCCGTTCGAAATCCGCCGCATGAACGTGATGGAAGACGACGGCTATCCGCGGAAGATCGGCACCGGCATCCCGATGAAGGACCTGTCGCATCAGGCCTGCCTCGAGAAGCTGGAAAGCCTGATGAACTACAAGGCGCTCCGCGAGGAACAGGCGGAGCTCCGCAAGAAAGGCATCTATCGCGGCATCGGCATTGCCGGCTTCATCAAGGGCACGGCACCGGGGCCGGAAGGCTATTACGGCGCCGGCGGCGCGCGCATCGTGTCGCAGGACGCGACGACCGTGAAGCTGGAGCCGTCGGGCGGCGTTCTCGTCTGCCTCGGCGTGACCGACCAGGGCCAGGGCGTCGACACCGTGATGGAACAGATCGCGGCGGCCGCGCTGGGCACGTCTCCGGATATGGTCCGCGCGATCTCGGGCGACACCGACTCGGTCCCGTACGGCGGCGGCACCTATGCCTCGCGCGCGACCGCCATCGGCGGCGAAGCGACCTATCAGGCCGCGCTGGCCCTGCGGGCCGAGATCCTCGAGATGGCGAGCAAGCTGCTCCAGACGGATCCGGACGCGCTCGACATCGTCAATGGCAGCGTCGTCGATGCGGGCACCGAGGTCGAACGGATTCCGCTGTCGGAGATCGGCCGCATCGGGCATTTCCAGCTCGGCGAGCTGCCGCGCGGCTACCAGCCGATCCTGTCGCACACGCGCCGTTTCCGGCTGGAAGGCTTGCCCTACATCTTCACGAACGGCATCCACGGCGCCTACCTGGAGGTCGACGTCGACACGGGCTGGATCAAGCACCTGAAGCACTGGGTCGTCGAGGATTGCGGGCGCATCATCAACCCGCAGCTCGCCGACGAGCAGGTGCGCGGCGGCTGCGTCCAGGGTCTCGGCGGCGCGTTCTACGAGCACTGCATCTACGACGAGCACGGACAGCTTCAGAACGGCACGATGGCCGACTACATCACCCCGATGATGGGCGAGATGCCCGACATCGAGGTCGCGCACGTCCAGACGCCGACCAGCGAAACCGAGCTCGGCGCCAAGGGCGCGGGCGAGTCCGGCACGGGCGCGGCGCCCGGCGTGGTGATGAATGCCGTCAACGACGCCATCAAGCCGCTGACCAAGGGGCGCGTCACCGAACAGCCGATGACGCCCGAGGTCGTGCTGAAGGCGCTCGGAAAGGTCTAGGGGGCGGGCGTCAAAGCCGGAGCGGCGCCCGGCTTTCCTCGTTATTGCCGTCCGCCACCTTCTGCAGGTAGCGCAGGAAACGTTCGCGTTCCGCGGGCGTCAGCGGCGACAGCATGCGTTCCTGCGCCGCCTCAACCGCGGGCATAGCGGCACGCACGAACGCCTCGCCCTCCGGCGTGATGCTGATCAGCTTGGACCGGCGGTCGCGCTCCGACACCGCGCGGCGCACGAAACCCCTCTCTTCAAGCTTCTTGACGACGACGCTGACCGTCGTCCGGTCGAGGGCGGCGTAGCCGCCGATGCCCACCTGGTCCTGCGGCCCCGTCTGCATCAGCGTCGACAGCACGGTGAACTGCAGCGGCGTCAGGTCATGCGGCCGGCATTCGTTGAGGAACACCGAAACGGCGATCTGCTGGCACCGGCGCAGCAAGTGACCGGGCATCCCGGTCACCCGGTCGAGAACCTCGCCGTGTTCCGGCGCCTTTTCCTTCTCCGCGGTTACGGCTGAAGCCCGTTCCATCGGACGCGTCCGTCAGGCCGCCGCGGTTTCGAGGCCGGTGCTGCCGTAGAGCCACTGCAGCCGGTCGTAGAAATCTTCGTCCGTCATCGAGCGCATGATCGCATTGCGAAGCTGCGCATGGACTCCCGACGGATGGTAGATGTGCTCGCCCAGCGCGCGCGAGCCGATCTGGATGCGCGCGGTGCGGATGACGCGCTGCTTGCGGTAGTCCTCGTAAGCCTTCTCGTGATCGCCGCTATAGGCCTCCATCATATGCGACAGGCAGACCGCGTCCTCCAGCGCCATGCACGCGCCCTGCGCGTAGTACTGCAGCGTCGGGTGTGCGGCATCGCCCAGCAGGACCGCGCCGCCGTCGACCCAGTTGTCGACCGGCTCGCGGTCGCACAGTACCCACACCTTCCAGTCGGTGCCGTGGTCGATCAGGCTCCGCGGCAGTTCGTGAATGTGCATGAACTGCTCGCGCACCTCCTCCGTCGTCACCGGCTTGCCGGCGACGGCTTCCTTGGCGTTGTTGTCCTTGGTGATGACGAGGTTGAAAACCTTCCAGCCCGAAAGCGGGTAATGAACGATGTGACACTTCGGTCCGCCCCACAGCGTCGCTGCGTTCCAGCGCAGCTCTTCCGGCATGCGCTCCGTCGGGATGACCGAACGGTAGGTCGAATGCCCGGACACGCGCGGCTCGCCGTCGGCGACGATGCGCGCCCGCACGTTGGAGCGCAGCCCGTCGGCGCCGACCAGTCCCCTGCCCGTCACCGTATCGCCTCCAGCCAGCTTCGCCGTGATGCTGCTGCCGTCCTGCTCGTAATCGACGACCTCGCTGTTGACGCGGAGATCGATCCTGTCGTTCGTCTCGCAGGCGGTCAGCAGAACGCCGTGCAGGTCCGCGCGGTGCACGACCGCGTAGGGGTTGCCGAACCGCTTGCGAAAATCGTCGCCGAGAGGGATATGCGCGACCTCTTCGCCGGTGACCGCATCCATCATCCGCAGCATGTCGATATAGACCGCGGCATCGCGCGCCTCGTCGCCGACGCCGAGATAGTCGAAGGCGTGAAACGCGTTCGGCCCGATCTGGATGCCGGCGCCGATCTCGCCGAACTTCGACGCCTTTTCCAGCACCACCACGTCGAAGCCCTTCTGCGCGAGCCCCAGCGCGGCGCCCAGCCCGCCGATTCCGCCGCCCGCCACGATCATCGGATTGTCTGCCATGTTTTAATCCTCCCTCGGATCTGAATTTCGTCAGCATTATGCGCATAATACTGATTAATTCAAGCCTGATGTTCCCATACCGCGAATCCCGGCCGCGTACGGGGAATTCCGCTCCTCCCGGCGTTTTGCTATGGTCCCCGAAACGACCGCCACCGCAGAACAAACCGCGAGGAAACAGGGAATGACCGTACAGCATATCGTCCTGCTCGAATTCAACGCAGGCGTCTCCGACCTGCACAAGGAGAATGCGCTCGACGCGATCAAGCGCCTTAAGGAGTCGATCGACGGGATCGAGAAGATCGAGGCGGGTGAGGATTTCTCCGGCCGCGCCGGCGATTTCACGCACGGGGTGATCGTCACCATGCGCGACAAGGACGTGCTCGCGGCATACGGCCCGCACCCGGCGCACAAGGCGGTGCAGGGCATCCTCGGCCCGATCGTCAAAACCCTCTGGGTGGTCGACTTCGAACCGTCCTGACGCCCCGATGAACGCAAGCGACATCGAACGCATCCGCACGGAACGGTTCCGGCGGACGATGACGGCCGTCTGCGCCGCGTCGCCCTTCTACCGTGCGCGTCTGGCCGACGCCGGTCTCTCCGCCGGCGACTTCCGCACGCTCGACGACCTCGAACGCCTGCCGCTGACGGACAAGTCCGACTACATCGCGGACCCGCAGGCCTTCCGGCTCGACCCCGACGCGCTGCCGGACGACTGCGCGCTGGAGGAACGCGTGACGTGGGACATCGCCTACACCTCGGGCACAACCGGCGGCCGCCCCTCGCCCTTCTACAACACGACGCACGACATATACGGGATCCTCGACCAGGCGCGCCGGTGCAACGAGGCGGAGGGGCTGGTGCCCACCGACCGGATCGCCAACCTCTATCCCGTCGCCGCCTTCCCGACCGGCGCCTTCCTCAGCGTCGTGCGGTCGGGCATGATCGGCGGGCAGGCGGTCGTGCACGGCCTGACCGGCGCGGCGAACTCCGATTTCAAGGTGCGGAATTCGACCGCCGAGGCCATCGAGAAGATCCAGCCGTTCCGGCCGACCGTGCTGTGGGGCGTGCCGAGCTTCGTCCGCCGCTTCGTCGGCGAGGCCTGCGAGGCGGGTGCGGACTTCTCCGACGTCCGCCTCGTCGTCACCTCGGGCGAGCCGGTCTCGCCCCGCCTGCGCGAGGAACTGCGCACCAACCTGCAGCGCATGGGCGCGGGCGATATCGGATTCCGCGCACGCTACGCCTTTACGGAAATGCAGGGCGGGCTGGTCCAGTGCGCCGACGATGCCGCCCCCCAGAACATCACCCCCGATCTCTATTTCCTCGAAACGGTCGATCCGGACACCGGCAAGCGGCTCCCCTACGGCGAGGAAGGCCACCTTGCGCTGACCCACCTGCACCGGCGCGGCACCGTGATGCTGCGCTATATCGTCGGCGACGTCGTGACCCTGTCGCTCGACCCCTGCCCCGTTTCGGGCCGCCCGGGCGAGCGCGTCGTCGCCACGCCGCGCCGCACCGGCAACCTGGTGAAATGCCGCGGCATGTTGGTGAATACCGACATCGTGCTCGACTATCTGGCGTCGCTGCCGGACGTCGGCGACTACCAGATCGAATTCGCCCGCGAAGATGCCACCGGCGCGATGGACGACATGATCGTGCGGCTGGAGACCGACGAAAGCGACGATCTGCGCTCCGAGATCACCGAGCGGATCCGACGCGCAGTCTCGATGCGCCCGACCGTCGAATTCGTCGGCAAGGGCACGATCTACGACCAGCGCGATTCCATAAAGACGCGGCGGATCATCGATTCCCGCCCGCGCGCCGACTGAAGGAAAACCCATGGACCCCGTAAGAAGCCTTCTTTTCGTTCCCGGTCACCGCGAGCGCATGCTCGAAAAGGCGCCCGGCTCGGACGCCGATGGCCTGCTTTACGACCTCGAGGATTCCGTGCCCGCCGCGGAGCGCCCGCTCGCCCGCACCATGCTGGCAGAGGCGCTGCGCACGGAGTGCACGAAGCCGCGCTACGTCCGCGTGAACGGCATCGTCGACGCCGGGCGGGACGAAACGCGCGCGGATCTGGAGGCCGTCGTCCTGCCGGGCGTCGACGGCATCGTTCTGCCCAAGGCGCAGTCCGCCGACGACATCACCTGGACGGCGAGCAAGATCGACCGGCTGGAGGCCGACCGCGGCATCGCGGCCGGCAGCTTCGAGATCGTGCCGATGATCGAATCCGCGCTGGGCGTGCATTTCTCCTACGAGATCCTGACGGCGTCGCCGCGTATCGCGTCGGTCGTCATCGGCAGCGCGCAGGACGGCGACCTGCAGACCGACCTCGGCGCCGACTGGTCGCCGGAGGGCACCGAGCTGCTCTATGCGCGCTCGCGCGTGCTGCTGTCGGCGCGCGCCGCCGGGATCGACCATCCGCTCGACGGCGTGTTCCTCGGCCTCGACGACGAGGACGGACTGATCCTCGACAGCGAGAATGCCCGGCGTCTGGGTTATCGCGGCAAGAGATCGGAAGAGCACACGTCTGAACTCCAGTCACTAATCGATCTCGTATGCCGTCTTCTGCTTGAAAAAAA
>ENA-ORCV01001130-ORCV01001130.1-marine-metagenome-genome-assembly--contig:-NODE-1130-length-10396-cov-2.507607_pt1 | contig 10396 bp, 9 predicted proteins | sample MGYA00237779_ERZ508509 | MGnify/ENA primary metagenome ERZ508509 (study PRJEB26180, sample SAMN06268772) | marine metagenome | isolation source: Bioluminescent Bay, La Paraguera, Puerto Rico | place... | reverse complement strand
CTCAGTTCTTCTGGGCCGCCGTCTCCGTCGTTTCGGGCTCCGAGTCCGAAGCCGGTATGAGAATCGGTACCGGCATACCGCGCCGCTCCATGGCCGCCTTCTGCGCCATGTCCCAGTCGATCCGATGCTGATCGTTTCCTGCGGCGGTAACCACCTGATATTCGAATTCCGGCGGCTTAGACGGCGATAGCGTTCCCGTCTGTTCCACCTCGTGCACCTGGTCCGGGTTCGGATGAACCTCGAGCCAGAGCTGACCGTCCATGCGCGCGAGCTTGACCTCCTGGTCGATCACGCGGACCGGGGTCCCGACCGGAACGGTCGCGAACATGCGCGCGATGTCCTCGGGATACAGGCGCACGCAGCCGTGGCTGACGCGGCGGCCGACGCCCAGCGGCTTGTTGGTGCCGTGGATCAGATAAGCCGGCCAGCCGAGATAGAGGGCGTGCTCGCCCAGCGGGTTCTGCGGGCCGGGACGGATGTATGCCGGGAGCTCCGGATCCTGTTCGCGGATCGACTTGGGCACGTACCAGGTCGGGCGGTGCTTCTTGCGCACGACCTTCGTCTCGCCCTGCGGCGTGTCCCAGCCTTCGTCGCCGATGCCGAGCGGCGCCGTGTCGACGGACGTCCCGTCGGGCATGAAATGATAGAGGCGCTGGTCGGCGAGGTTCAGGACCAGGCCCTTGCGCTCCACGCTGGGCAGGATGTGCGCCTTGGGGAGCGTGATCTCGACGTCGGCGCCGGGCACCCAGGGATCGATCCCCGGATTGGCCGTGACCATTTCGGTGTAGCCCAGCCCGTGCGTGCGCGCGAGGTCGACAAGCGTGTCCTCGTAGCGCGTCACGTAGGTTTCGATTTCGCCGATGATCGGCGGATAGGACGGGGCAGGGATAGAGGCCGGCGTTTCCGCGGCCGCACGCGCGCCTGCGGGCAGGAGCGGCAAGGCTCCCGCCGCCGTCATCGTCGCGAGAAAGCGGCGTCGGTCAAGATAAGTCATGGCTACTTTTTTCGGCCTCTAAGGGGATATGGCCCCCGATTACGCGGTGACAATAGTTAAAGCTTCGCTAATTGCAGTTCTAAACACATTTCCGCGCGTTTTGTTCAGTCCGATCGCGCATCCGGCGGCGCGATTCCTTCCGGAAGATGGCTGCCGCGGCCGTAACGGCAGACCACCTCGCCCGTGGCCAGCAGGTTGCCGTCGCCGTCATGCACGTCGCAGGACGAAACGTATACCGTCTTCCCGCCGCCGCGCTTGCGCGCATCGGCGATCAGCCGGCCGGACGAGACGTTGCCCATCAGGTTCACCGACATCGACACCGTCATCGCCTGACGGATGTTGCCCGGGACGGTGCAGTACATGCCGGCATGCGCGCCCGCTGTGTCGAGAAGCGCGGCGATGACGCCCCCATGAACGACATCGATGGCGTTGAGATGTATGTCGCCGACATCCATTTCGATCACCGCACGGTCCAGCTCCCACAGGGTGAGGCGGGCGCCCATCGCGCTCATGAAGCCTTTGAATTCCTTTGTCCCGGCGGGACCCGACTGCGTTTCCGGCATCTCATCCTGCATCCGTTGCGTATCCCGTTCGTACACCGATTTGGCGCCGCATCGGGTGCGGCTGACAAATCCTCTTTGAATCAACAGCTTATGTGTAAATCAATCGACACGTAAGATTATTGCGCTATATTGGCGCTGCCTAGTTCAGGGAAGAAACAATGAAAAGAGTAATCGTCGGCATCACCGGCGCCACCGGTACGATCTACGGTGTGCGTCTGATGGAACTGATGCGCACGGACCCGGAGATCGAAGTCCATCTCGTCATGAGCCGGTCGGCCAAGCTGACGCTCAAGATGGAGCACGATATCGAGCTCGACTATATCAACGGTCTCGCGCACGAGATTCACGAGCCCGGGAATATCGGCGCGTCCATCTCGTCCGGTTCGTTCCATTCCGAGGGCATGATCGTCGCGCCGTGCTCGATCAAGACGATGTCGAACATCGCGATGGGCAACACGGGCGACCTGATCAGCCGCGCCGCCGATGTCATCCTGAAGGAGCGGCGCACGCTCATCGTCGCGATCCGCGAGACGCCGCTGCATATCGGGCACCTGGAGAACCTGACGAAGCTCGCCCGCATCGGCGCGGTGATCTTCCCGCCGGTCCCGGCGTTCTATAACCGGCCGAAATCGCTGCAGGACATCGTCGACCAGTCCTGCATGCGGATGCTCGATCAGCTTCATATCAATATCGAATCCGCCCCGCGTTGGGGCGAGGAGGGCGGCGTTCCCGCCGTCGGCCAGAAGATCGAGGGCGGCAAGGCGGGCTGACCGCAGGGCCTCACGGCGGCGCGTCGGCTTCGAAGCGGACCGATACGTCGCCGATTTCCTCGATCTCGATCCGGGCGTCCGCCGGGAAACTTTCGATCCAGATCACCGGCGCCACCGAGCCGGTCAGAACGATGTCGCCCGCGGAGAGCGGCGCACCGCGTGCGGCGCGGGCGTTGGCGAGCCATGCGACGGCCTCCAGAGGGTGCCCCATGACGTCCGCGCCGGTGCCCGCGCCCCGTTCGGTCCCGTCGATCAGCGTGCGGCCCGCGAGCGCGGCGAGGTCGAGCGCATGCCACGCCTCCGTCGCCATGCCCGGCACGCAGGCCTTGTGAAAGAAGTCGTCGGCGATCAGCGTCGGCGTGCCGCGCGCGAGAAAATCGCCGTAACGGTTCTCGACGATCTCGATCGCCGGAAACACGGCGCCGATCACCGCGGCGATGCGGTCGCGGTCGTACGGGCCGGAATCAGCATCCGCCGAAAGCCGGACCGCGATCTCGCATTCGATGCCCGGATTGCAGAATTCCGCGGCGGGGAGCGTCGCGCCGTTGGCCAGCATACTGTCCGTCAGGATATGGCCGTAGGCGGGACCGTCGACGCCGAGATAGGCCTGCATGCCCGGCGTCGTCGCGCCGACCTTCCAGCCGGCGCGTCCGTCGCCCGATGCCGCGCACAGGAACCGGTGCAGTGCATCCTGTACGTCATAGGCCTCGTCGCTGGTCGTTGGGCGGATATCGGGTGGGATCTCCGGCACGGGCCGGGCGGCGCGGCGCGCTTCGCCCAGAAGCGCGGCGACCTCCCCTGCGGCCCCGGGACGCATGTCAGGCGGCCGGCCCTTCGTCCTCGAAGCTGGCGGCCTGCTTGCGGTCGTTCCGCGCGACCTCGGCGCGGCAGCGGTCCCACAGGCCTTCGCCATAATAGCGCGTGAAGTCGTCATGGATCCGGTCGAACGGCATGTCGGACCAGATCCCGTGGCTCGCGACATACTGCATGTGTTTGCGGCCGCGCTTGTCGTATTCCTGCAGCAGGGCGTCGTTTACCCCGTCAAATTCGGTCGGCTCGACGTCGAACTTGTCGCACAGGCCGAGATTGAAGGCGGGCGCGGCCTTTACCCATTTGCCGTCGATCAGCATGATCGCGTAGCCGTGATGCAGGAACAGGTCCTTGCCGTCCATCACGTCGCGCAGCCGCGGGCTGCACAGGTGGTTCGTGACGTCCGACAGGCCGATCCCCGTCGGGATGCCCGCGTAGCGCGTCACCGCCGCCAGCAGCGAGGCCTTCGGAATGCAGTAGGCTGCGCCCGTGGAGAGCACGTTGCTCGCCCGGTAGACCTCCGGGTCGTCGGAGATGCGGTACGGGTCGTACCGGATCTCGTCGCGTACCGCGTAGAACGCCTTCACCGCCTTGTCCCGGTCCGTCGTCGCGCCCTCTATCCCCCGCGCTGCGAACGCAGCGCCCTCGGGGTTGTCGTAGTCGAAGAACCAGGTGGGCTTGAGATACTCGTCACTCGGCTCGGGATAGCCGGTTTCCAGAAATTCCATTTCGCACTTTCTCTGTCGGACCGGCGAACCTTAGGGGGGAAGGATCGACCCGGCAAGTGGCGAGAAACGGGCATCGTTTACCGAACCTTAACGGGGGCTGAAATATCCTGAAACCGGATCGTGCGGCCCCGTCGGGCCGCTGCCTAGTTGCCCGGGGGACAAAAAATGTACGCGCGTTTCGATTATCCCAAAACCGACTGGAAAACCGCCAGCAGGCTCTGGCTGTTCGTCCTTGCCGTCTCGGTCGTTGCGGCCGGGATGGGCGTCGGCCGCGATGCGAAGGCCGGCGGCGGTGCCATGGAGACGAAATCCCGCGCCGAATGGAAGGCGGAATACGTCCGTCCGTCCGAGGTGCCGTTTCCGGAGGAAAATCCCTACACCGCGGATAAGGCGCGTCTCGGCAAGATGCTGTTCTTCGACCCGCGCCTGTCGGGGTCGGACTACATCTCCTGCGGCAACTGCCACAACCCGAGCTTCGCCTGGGGCGACGGCTTGCCGAAGGGCATCGGCCACGGCATGACCCGGCTGGGCCGGCGAACGCCGACCATCCTGAACGCGGCCTGGAACGAGCTGCAGATGTGGGACGGCCGGTTCGAGACGTTGGAAGAGCAGGTTCTCGGGCCGATCGAAACCGGCGCCGAGATGAACCAGCCCATGGAAGCGCTGATCGGGGAGTTGAAGGCCATCCCGGGCTACCGCGCGCTGTTCAGCGTCGCGTTTCCGGAAGAGGGCATCACGGAGGAAACCATCGCCAAGGCGATCGCCACCTATGAGCGCACGGTGGTGAGCGGCATCGCGCCGTTCGACCGCTGGATCGCCGGCGACGAGGACGCGATCTCCGAAGAGGCGAAGCACGGCTTCGACCTGTTCAACGGCAAGGCCAACTGCGTCGCCTGCCATTCCGGCTGGAACTTCACCGACGGCAGCTTCCAGGATATCGGCCTGCCGGATGCGGATATCGGCCGCGGAAAGCAGTTCCCGCAAGTTCCGATCCTACAGCACGCTTTCAAGACGCCGACGCTGCGCAACGTCGTCGAGCGCGGGCCGTACATGCATGACGGCAGCCTTCCCGATCTCGCCGCGGTCATGCGCCATTACAATGACGGTTTCGTCCAGCGGCCGAGCCTGTCCGAGGACATACATCTCCTTAGCCTCACGCCGGAGGAGGAAAAGGCGTTGGTTACGTTCATGCACACGCTGAGCAGCCGGGACGAGCAGGTCGCGTTCCCGGTCCTGCCGCACTACGACCAGAAATCCGGCAGCGGCGTCGCGCGCGTATCGTCCGCGGCGGGCGAAGACGACGGCACGGCCCGGCGGCCGCTGTGCGGCGGCATCCGCCACTGCAGCGACTGACGACCGAACGAGAAGGGTGAGACGAAGGGGCCGGTTTTCCGGCCCCTTTTCGTTCCGGCGCACCCCGGGGAGGCCTCCGGCCGGAATGGCGCGGGCGTTTACGATCGCGTAAGATCGGCGCCAAGAAGGGTGAACAGGAATAAAAGATAGATGGCTGCGCCAGCGGGTGGGCCCGACAAACACAACCCGGTCGCCGGCATTCTGTGGATGGTCTGCGCCGCGATCTGCTTTTCCGCGTCGCTGACGCTCGTGAAGGCGCTGCAGGACGGCGGTATCAGCGTTTTCCAGACCGTGCTGTTCCGCCAGGTGTTCGGCCTGCTGATCTTCACGCCCGTGCTGATCCGGGGCTGGCCCGGCCTGCTGAAATCCGAGGTCCGCCCGCGCCACTTCTTCCGCGCGGCGACGGGGTTCACCGGCATGTGCTGCGCCTATTTCTCGCTGACGCTGATCAATCTCGGCGAATCCGTGGCTCTTCAGTTCACGCTGCCGTTCTTCACGATGCTGTTCGCCGTCTGGTTCCTGGGGGAAAAGGTACGCAGCCATCGGCTGATCGCCGCGGCGATCGGGTTCGCGGGCGTGCTGGTCATCGTCCGGCCTGGGTTCTCGGAGCTCAATTCCGGGATATTCTTCGCGCTGGCCGGCGCTGCGTTCTACGCCGCATCCGATACGACCGCGCGGTTCGTGGCGCGCTACGATCCGCTGCCCGCGATCATGGTCTACAATTTCCTGTTCGTCATTCTGCTGGCGGCCATTCCGTCGGCGATCTGGTGGGTGACGCCGGCCACCGATCTGTGGCCGCAAATCCTCGGCTTCGTCATCGCGGGCGTGGGCGCACAGTTCTGCCTGACGAAATCATTCAGCTCGGCCGAGGCCAGCCTTGTCTCGCCGATCCTGTTCCTGCGGTTGCCGCTGGTGGCGGTCATCGGCTTTTTCGTGTTCGATCAGACGACCGGCCTGCTGACATGGGTGGGTGCCGGTGTGATCGTCACGGCGACGCTCTGGATGACCCACGTCGAGACGCGAAACCAGCGCGCGGCCCAGGCGGCCTGACGCGCGGCGATAAGGGAGGGACGCATGGCGGACGGCACCACATCCCAGGGGAACGAGGCGGCCGTGCATGCGGCTCTCGTCGAGAAGGCGAAGAGCTTCATCGCGCCCTTCCGCGAGCGCGCCCCGGACGCGGAGCGCAACCGGCGGCTCCACCGCGAGACGCACGAGGCGATGCTGGAGGCCGGGCTCTACAAGGTCCAGATGCCCGCGCGCTACGGCGGGTTCGAGATGAGCCACCGCGGCATGCTGAACATCTCCGCCGAAATCGGCCGCGGCTGCGGCTCCGCCGCATGGATCTTCTCGAACATTGCCGCGCAGAACGGCATCGTCGCAATGGCCTGCCGCGAGGCGCAGGACGAGGTCTGGGCGGACGACAACGACGCCTGCACGGCGTCTTCCTTTCCGGCGCAGGGCGGCAAGGTGCGGCGCGTGGACGGCGGCATCGTCGCCGACGGGGTGTGGAGTTTCGCGTCCGGCGTCGACTGGGCCGACTGGAACAACATGCAGGTCTTCATCCCCAACGAGGACGGCAGCCGCGAGCACCGCATGGCGCTGGTGCCGAAGTCCGACTACGAGGTGATCGACGACTGGTATTCGCCGGGCCTTGCCGCGACCGGCTCGCGCTCGATCCGGCTGGAGAACGTGTTCATTCCCGAACACCGGACGTTGAGCACCGCGGCCGCGCGCCGGGGCGAGACGATCGAGGCTTCGGAGAATTTCGGGCCGATCTTCCGGGTGCCGCCGATGTGCGGCGCCAACAAGATCTTTTCCGGCCCCGTGATCGGCATGGCGCGCGGCTGCCTCGATGCGATCGAGCGCGAGCTTTCCGGCCGCGACACCGTCGGCGGCGCGCCGATGGCGAAGCTGACGACGGCGCAGCTTCGCGTCGCTGAGGCGGGCGCGCTGATCGAGGCGGCGTGGGCGCTGATGCAGCGGGATTGCGACGTCGCGCTGGAGATCGGCCGGGAAGGACGCCTGACCACCGTCGAGGACCGCGCCTTCTGGCGCCGCAACAACGCCTATGCGGGGGTGATGTGCATCCGGGCGGTTGATATCCTGCATCCGCTGATCGGGGCCCGCGGGCTGGTTCCGGAAAGCGACTTCCTGCGGTCCTACCGCGACATCCACGCGGGGACGATGCAGATCAACATGGCGTGGGACCGGCATGCCATCGCCGCCGGCGAAATCCAGCTCGGTCTCACGCCCAGCGATCCGCGGATCTGACGAACAACGAAAGCGACTACATGGCGTATCACGATCTCAGGGACTTCCTTGCCGTCCTTGAACAGCAGGGGCTCCTGCGGCGGGTCACGGAGACGGTGGATCCCGCCTCGGACATCGGCGCGATGGCGAAGTGGGCGTTCCAGGCGGTGCCGGAGGACGAGCGCTACGGGCTGCGGTTCGATGCGGTGGCCGGCAGCGACATCCCGGTGGCGCTCGGCGCGCTGGGCGCATCGCCGCGGGCCTACGCCACGGGTCTCGGCGTGGAGCCGGACGGCATCAATGCGAAATGGGAGGACGCGCTGTCAAATCCCGTGGCGCCGGTCGCCGTGACGGACGCGCCCTGCCAGGAGGTCGTGCAAGAGGGCGGCGGTATTGACCTCGGCGCATTTCCGGTCCCGGTCTGGACGCCGGGCAAGGACGCGGGTCCCTATATCACCGGCATCGTCGTCACGAAGGACGCGGAGACCGGGCTCCAGAATTACGGCATCTACCGCACCATGGTCCTCGGGCCGGACCGTCTGACCTCGAACCTGTCGCCGGGCCGCCAGGGCGGGCGCTGCGTGCAGTCCTGGCTGCGCCGCGGCGAGCCCGCGCCGGTCGCCTTCGTCATCGGCGCGGAACCCGCAATGTACTACGCGGCGGTCACCTCGCTGCCGCTGGGCACGGACGAGGCGGCCATCGCGGGCGGGCTGAAGGGCGAACCGCTGGAGTTGGTGCAGGGCCAGTCGGTGGACCTGATGATCCCGGCGCGGTCCGAAATCGTGATCGAGGGCTTCGTGCATCCGGGCGACGAGGCGGTCGAGGGGCCGTTCGGCGAGTTCGCGGGATACATGGGCCCGGCGGAGCCGCGGCCCGTGGTGCGGGTCACGCGGATCACGCACCGGACGGACCCGCTGTTCTACGGCATCGCGAGCCAGATCCCGCCGAGCGAGAGCACGACGATGCAGGGCCTGACGGTCGCCGGCCAGCTCATGAAGGTGCTGCGCCGCGATCTGGGCGAGACCGGTATCGTCGACATCGCCATCGACCGGACCTTCGGCGGGCTTCTCGGCCATCTGGTCGCCGCCGTCCGCACGGGACCGCCGGGCGACGGCAAACGGATCGGGCGGCTGCTGGCGGACGTCTCGCCCTGCAAGCGGATCACCGTGGTCGACCACGACGTCGATATCCGGGACCCGCTGCACGTCGACTGGGCGATGAACTCCTGTTACGACCCGGCGCGCGATACGGTGATCGTCGACGGCGTGTTCGTGCCGGTCAACATGGACCCGTCGGTTCGCGTCGGCGGACCGACCAACGCGGGTAGCAAGATCGTCGTCGACGCGACGGCCAGCGTCGATGCCGGCCCGCTGTCGCTGCCCGACCGGGCGACCATGGAGGCGGCAAGGGAGACCTGGCGCCGCGCCGGGCTGCCGGATTTCGACGTGCCGAAACGCCTGAAACTCCGGCTCGACCGCGCCTGAGGCGGCTTTTTGCCGCAAATCCGGGGGCGGGCCATGCGGCGCGTCCCCTTGACCTTTCGCCCCCGCAAATGGGAGATTCCTGCAGGGTTTACGTATGACCGGGACGGTCGGGAGTTCGAGAGATGGCAAAGACGGGCGCAGAACATCTGAAATCGCTGCAGGACGGGCGTGAAGTCTACCTGAACGGCAAGAAGGTCGACGACGTCACCACCCATCCGGCCTACAGGAACGCCGTCGCCGCCGCATCGGCGCTGTACGACTTCCAGGCGCATCCCGACCATATCGACTACATGACGTTCGAAAGCCCGACCTCGGGCGAGCGCGTGAACCGCTGTTGGCAGCTCACGAAATCCTACGAGGAACTGGTGACGCGCCGGAAGGCGGTCGAGGGCTGGTCGCGCCTGTCTGGCGGCTGGCTCGGCCGGTCGCCGGACCACATCGCGTCGTCGATGGTGGGGCAGGTCATGGGCCTGCCGGTGTTCGAGAAGCATTCGCCCGAGCGCGCCAAGGCGCTGTGGAACTATTTCGAATGGGCGCGCGACAACGACATCTACATGACGTACGTCATCATCAACCCTCAGGCGGACCGCAACAAGAGCACCGGCGAACAGCAGGACGAGTTCCTGGCCACCGGCGTCGTCGACGAGGATTCCGAGGGCATCACCGTGCGCGGTGCGAAGATGCTGGGCACGGGCTCGATCATGGCGAACGAGGTGCTGTTCGCGAACATCCAGCCGCTGAAGCCGGGCGAGGAGAAATACGCGATCTCCTTCGCGGTGCCGATGAACGCGAAGGGCCTGAAGATCATGTCGCGGCGGTCCTACGAGGAATCCGCCTCGACCTCCTTCGACTATCCGCTGTCGTCGCGCTACGACGAGAACGATGCGCTGGTCTATTGCGACGACGTCAAGGTGCCGTGGGACCGGGTGTTCATCTACAAGGACACCGACACCGCGCGCGCGCAGTTCCAGGACACCTACGCGCACTACATGCAGAACTACCAGGCGATGACGCGCCTGATGGTGAAGATGCAGTTCCAGATCGGCGTCGCGCGGCGCATCTGCGAGACCATCGGGACGGTCCACATGCCGCCGGTGGCGGAGAAGCTGGGGCACATGGCGGCGCAGGCGGCGATGGTCGAGGGGCTGGTCTACGGCATGGAATCCGGCGGTGGCGAATATAACGGCTATTACGTGCCGGACCGGAACCTGATGTACACGGCGCAGGTCCTGACCCAGCAGCTCTATCCCGAGTTCATCACCGCGATGCGCGAGCTCGCGGGCGGCGGGCTGATCATGCTGCCGTCGAGCGCTGAGGACTTCGCCAACCCGGAGCTGAACAAGTACATCAACGCCACCCAGAAATCCGCCATCGGCTCGGCGGAGGAGAAGGTGAAGTTCATGAAGCTCGCCTGGGACGCCGTCGGCTCGGAGTTCGGCTC
>ENA-ORCV01001129-ORCV01001129.1-marine-metagenome-genome-assembly--contig:-NODE-1129-length-10396-cov-2.803276_pt1 | contig 10396 bp, 6 predicted proteins | sample MGYA00237779_ERZ508509 | MGnify/ENA primary metagenome ERZ508509 (study PRJEB26180, sample SAMN06268772) | marine metagenome | isolation source: Bioluminescent Bay, La Paraguera, Puerto Rico | place... | reverse complement strand
ATCCGCTCGTAAGTGATCCGTTCGTGCGCCGCGTGCATGTCGACGATGATCAGCCCGTCCGCGTTCTCGGCAAGCACGTAAACGCCGCCGAGCTGGGCAAGCGCGAAGCCGAGGGGCGGAATTTCGCCGCGCGTCGACGCGTCCTCCGCCGGCATGCTTTCGTCGCGCGCGTAGAGTCGCTGATACAGCGGCATGTGCTCCCGCACGCCGCCGTGCAGCGCGAGACGCGCCTGACCGCCGCCGAACGCGGCGGCCTCGAGCGCGAACTGGTGCGAGTGCGTTGCCATGCCCCCGGTCTTGAACACCGGGAGCCCCTCGGACTCGAGCGCCTCGGCCAATGCCTGCGCGGTAGCGATCATCTGCGCCGCGTAGGCGCGGCCGTGGGTTTTCCAGTCGCAGAGCGTGACGGCGAGCGCGGCGGATTTGGCAGCGTCGAAATTGGCGGTGAGGCCGGGAAAGGCGATGGCATCGAGTCGTTGGGCGAGGTCCGCATCATTGGTGACGATCAGCCCCCCCGCCGGGCCGCCGAGGCTCTTGTAGGTGCTCATGGTCATCAGGTGCGCGCCCTCGGCCAGCGGGTTCTTCCACGCAGCCCCCGCGATGATGCCGCATTGGTGGGCCGCGTCGAAGAGTACATGCGCGCCCACCTCGTCGGCGATGGCGCGCACCTCCGACACCGGGTGTTCGGCGAGGTTGAGCGACGCCCCCAGCGTGATCAGGCGCGGGCGTTCGCGCCGGGCGAGCGTGCGCAGCGCGTCCACGTCGACGGTATAGCCCTCGCCCGCCACCGGGGCCTCGACGATACGCAGACCGTAGAGCCCGGCGCAGCCCGGCGCGTGGTGGGTGACATGCCCGCCGATGGCGGCGGGGGGCGCGAGGATCGTGTCGCCGGGCCGGCAGGTGGCCATGAACGCGTAGAGATTGGCGATGGCGCCCGAGGGCACGCGAATTTCGGCATGGGTCGCGCCGAAGACCTCTGCGGCGAGGGCGGCGGCGATCACCTCGATTTCCTCGATGGCCTCGAGCCCCGTCTCGTACTTGTCGCCCGGATAGCCGAGCGAGGGCCGCGCACCGAGGCCCGAGGCGAGCAGCGCCTCGGCGCGGGGATTCATCACGTTGGTGGCGGGGTTGAGGTTGAAGCACTCGGCATCGTGGATGCGGCTGTTTTCCGCTGCCAGCGCCTCGACGCGGGCGGCGATGGCGGCGGGGCTCTCGGCACCGGTGCGGGCGGCGAGGCGCTGGACGAGGTCTTCGCAGGGGCGGGGCACCCAGTCGCGGCGGCCGAGGGGCATGTCTAGCGCCCCCGGATGCGCGGGTCGAGCGCGTCGCGCAGGCCGTCGCCCATGTAGTTGATCGACAGCACCGTGAGCGAGATCGCGAGCCCGGGCCAGAACACCCGCTCGGGGTAATCCTGCAGGTATTGCGTGGCGTCGTTCAGCAGGCGCCCCCAGGTGGGGAAATCGGGCGGGAAGCCGAGGCCCAGGAAGGACAGCGCGCTCTCGGTGATGATCGCGTTGGCGATGCCAAGCGTGGCCGAGACCATGATCGGCGACATCACGTTGGGCAGGATATGCCGGGTGATGAGGTTGAAATTCGTGGTCCCGATGGAGCGCGCGGCGAGGATGAACTCGCGCTCTTTCAGGGCCAGCACGTCGCCGCGCACGATCCGCGCCGTGGGCATCCAGCTGGTGACGCCGATGGCCACCACGATCAGGATGAAGATGCCCAGTTCCGGGCCGAACATGCCGTTCAGCGCCTCGCGGAACAGAAGCACCATCACCAAGAGCAGCGGCAACAGCGGCAGCGACAGGAAGAGGTCGGTCAGGCGCATGAGCGGGCCGTCGAGGCGGCGAAAGAAGCCCGCGAGCACGCCGATCAGCGAGCCCAGCACCAGCGCCAGCAGCATCGCCGTGAGGCCCACGGCGATCGAGGTGCGCCCGCCCTCCAGCATGCGCGCCAGCGTGTCCCGGCCCAACTGATCGGTGCCGAACGGATGCGCGAGGCTGGGCCCCTGATTGCGCGAGCGGATGTCGATATAGGTCGCGTCGTAGGGCCAGATATAGGGCCCGAGGAAGACCGCGAGGATGATGAACAAGAGCACCAGCCCGCCGGCGAGCGCGCCGCGATGCGATTTGAACTGGTCCCAGACATCGCGCAACTGGCTGCGCGGCGGTGCTGTGGGCCCCTCGTCGGCGAGGGCGGCGATCGGCTTGGGGGTCTCAGTCATAGCGGATCCTCGGGTCGAGCACGCCATAGAGCACGTCGGCGACGATATTGAAGAACACGATGAGCACCGCGATCATGAAGGTCACGGTCTGCACCATCGGCAGGTCATTGGCCTGAATGGCGGTGATCAAGAGCTGGCCAAGGCCGTTCACCTTGAAGATCTGCTCGGTGATGATCGCCCCGCCGAAGATGTAGGGCACCCCGAGCGCGATCACCGTAACCACCGGGATCATCGAGTTGCGCAGCACATGCACCATGACGACCGCCCATTCCGACAGCCCCTTGGCGCGGGCGGTGCGCACGTAATCCTGGTTGAGATTGTCGAGCATCGAGGCGCGCATGAAGCGGCTGATCTGCGCCGTGGTCTGCAGCGCCAGCACCATCACCGGCATGACCATCTGCAGGATCTGTTTCTTGAAGGTCTCCCAGTCCACGACCTCGAGCGTGGTGTCGTAGATCGAGGGCAGCCAGCCCAGCTGCACCGAGAAGATCACGATCACCAGCACGCCCGAGAAGAACGGCGGCACCGAGTAGCCCACCATGGTGATGAACGTGCCCGCCTGGTCGAAGAGCGAATATTGCCGGTAGGCGGAGTAGATGCCGATGGGCAGCGCGATGAGGATGCCCACCACGTAGGACATGGCCACCACCCAGAGCGTCTGCGGCATGCGCTGGATGATCACGTCCATCACCGGCGAGCGGAACTGCCAGCTGAGCACGCGCTGCTGGCCCTCGGCCAGCGCCGTGCCGAAGATGTGGTCGATCAGCATCATCGGTTCGACCACGAAGAACTGGTACATCCACTTGCCGAAGCGGATATGCGTGGGCTCTCCGAGCCCCAGTGCCTCGCGCATGCGTTCCTTGACCTCGGGCGGCACGGTGAGCGGCACCTGTGCCATCGGGTCGCCGGGGGCAAGCTCCAGCAGCAGGAAGATCACGAGGCTGATGAACAGCAGCGTCGGGACGGACAGGACGAGCCGTCGGATCGTGTAGGTCAGCATGCGCGGTGCCTCGGGCAGGAGGGGCTATTCGACAAGAGGGGGCCGGGCATCCGCCCGGCCCCTGTCCGGTTGCGCCCGGATCACTCCTTGATGCGGTACCAGTCGGCCGCGTTCCACAGCTCGGTATCCCACACGTTCAGGATCACGCCGCCCAGGGTGTTGGACTTGGCCGAGACCCGGCCGCGGTGAACCAGCGGGATGATCACGTTCTGCTCCTTGGTGATCATGTTGTTGAGCTTGATGGCGATTTCCGCCCGCTTGGACAGTTCCGCCGTGCGGCCCAGTTCCTTGACCAGCTCGTCATAGGCCGGGTCGCAGAAGCGGTTGATGTTCTCGCCCTGCCACTGCGTCGCGGGGCGCGGGGCCTTGTCGCAGGTGCGCGAGGCGAGATAGTTCTGCGGGTCGGTGCCGTCGAAGAGGTTCGCGTACATCTCGACATCGGCATAGAACTTCTGGAACGTGTCCGGGCTGCCCGGATCGCCGCCGAAGAATACGCTGGCCGAGATGTTGCGCAGCTCGGTTTCGACGCCGATCTCGCTCCACCACTGCTTGATCAGCGCCTGGAAATCCTGGCGTACGGCATTGGTCGAGGTCTGGAACAGCAGCGAGAGTTCCACGCCATCCTTGTCGCGGATGCCATCGCCGTCACTGTCGATCCAGCCCGCACCGTCGAGAAGCGCGTTGGCGCCCGCAATATCCTGTTCGAGGCAATGGGTGTTGTTCGCCGCATAGGCATCGGGGCCCGGCACCCAGTCGCAGGTCGGGCGGCCCGCCTGGCCATAGCCGATCTCGGTCAGCAGCACGCGGTCGATGGCCATCGACAGCGCCTTGCGCACGTCCGGGTCGGTCAGGAAGGGATGCGGATGCGCCGCAGTGGCGCGCTCGCCCTCGGGCAGGTCGGGCGAGGGGTTGGTGAGGTTGACCTCGATCCGCTCGACCAGCGTGCCGAAGGCCGCGAGCGCCTCGCCCTGGCCCGCCTCTTCCATGTTGGCGATCACGTCGGGGGCAAGCTGCAGGTTCCAGGCATAGTCGAACTCGCCCGTCTCCAGCACCGCGCGGCCCGCCGCCGTGGCGTCGCCGCCGCCCTTGAAGGTCATGGTGGCGAAGGCGGGCTTTGCCGGGTCGCGATATTCGGGGTTGGCCGAGAGCGAGATCACGTCATTGGGGCGGAACTCGTCAACCTTGAAGGGCCCGGTGCCGATGGGCGCGAAATTCTCCTCGGCGCATTCCGAGGCCCGCGCGCCGGTGCATTCGGCATACTGCGCGGCCTGGATGATCGGCGACTGGCCGCCCATGAAGGGGCCGTAGGGGTTGGGCTGGGCATCGGCGAAATTGACCTTGACGGTCAGGTCGTCGATCACCTCGACCGACTCCACGCCCTCGAACTTGGCCAGCTGCGCGCAGCCGCCCTCGGGGTTCATGCAATAGTCGGCGGTGAATTTCACATCCGTGGCGGTGAAGGCCGTGCCGTCGGACCACTTGAGCCCCGGCTTGATCTTCCAGGTGATCGACTTGAGGTCTTCGGCCACGCCGCCATTCTCGACGGTGGGGATTTCCTCGGCGAGGTAGGGGACCATCTCGCCTTTCTCGTTGTAGCGCCCGAGCGGCTCGATCACGAGGCTCGCCGCCTCGATCTCCTTGGTGCCTCCCGAAAGGTAGGGGTTCATGATCGACGGCGCCTGCCAGTAGATCACGTTGACATGGCCGTCCGCGCCGCGCTCGGCCATCGCCATCGAGGCGAAGCCCGCAAGCGCGGTGGCGCCAAGAAGAATCGGTTTGAGGGTCATGACGGTGCGTTTCCTCCGCTGTTCGGATGGCTCTGCGGCCACCCATGGTTCCGTTTTGCCGTGGCAGGCGGGCGAGTGGCACCCGTTCCCGGCCCGACCGGTCCGGCCATCACAGACCGGATTGGATCAAAAAGCAAGGGCACGCGCGCCAATGGAACGCGACCCGGTTTCGCTTGTGCTCGCCATTTGACAGCCCGGTGCGGTTATGCGTAGCGTTCAGGCTTGGGCGACACACCGGAGCGAGGCGCGACATGCTCGACAAACCGCTGGCGAGGATCGAGAATCTTCGCGTCGAATTCGAGACCCGCGACGGCCGTGTCGTGGGGGTCGAGGACGTGTCCTTTGCCGTGAACCCCGGCGAGACGGTCTGCATCGTCGGCGAATCGGGGTCGGGCAAGTCGGTGTCGTCGCTGTCGCTGATGCGGCTGATCGAATATGGCGGCGGCACCATCGCGGGCGGGCGGATGCTGTTCGACCGCCGCGAGGGCGGCGAGATCGACATCGCGCAGACCGATCAGGGCCTGATGCGCACGATTCGGGGCAACGAGATCGGGATGATCTTCCAGGAGCCGATGACCGCGCTCAACCCGGTCTTTACCGTGGGGCGGCAGCTGTCGGAGGGGCTGCGCGTGCATCGCGGGATGGACAAGCGGCAGGCGCGCGCGCGGGCGCTGGAACTCTTGCGCGAGGTGCGCATCCCCGAGCCCGAGCGCCGCCTCGATCAATACCCGCACGAATTGTCGGGCGGCATGCGGCAGCGGGTGGTGATCGCCATGGCGCTCGCCTGCAAGCCGCGCCTGCTGATCGCGGACGAGCCGACGACGGCGCTCGACGTGACCATTCAGGCCGAGATTCTGGCGCTCATGGACCGCCTGAAGCGCGAGACGGGAACGGCGGTGATCTTCATCACGCATGACATGTCGGTGGTGGCGCAGATGGCCGACCGCGTGGTGGTGATGTTCCGGGGCAACAAGGTCGAGGAGGGGCCGGTCGAGGAGATTTTCGAGGCTCCGAAGCACGACTATACCCGCGCCCTGCTCGCCGCCGTGCCGAAACTGGGCGAGATGCGCGGCAAGCAGTATCCCGAGCCGATGAAGCTGCTGGGCCGCGAGGGGCAGGAGATCAAGCCGATCAAGGGCAGCGAGGAGACGCTGCTGAAGGTCAGGGGGCTCATCACGCGCTTTCCCGTCGCGGGTGGGTTCTTTCGCCGCACGGTGGCCAATGTTCACGCGGTCGAGGACCTGTCCTTTACCCTGAAGAAAGGCCGCACGCTCAGCCTCGTGGGCGAGTCGGGCTGCGGCAAATCCACCGCCGGGCGTTCGATCCTGCGGCTGGTCGAGCCGATGGCGGGCGAGGGGGTGCTCGACGGCACCGATATCATGGCGCTCGACGCAGGCGGGCTGCGCCGCGCGCGGGTGGACATGCAGATGATCTTTCAGGACCCGTTCGCGAGCCTCAACCCGCAGATGAAACTGGCCGCGCAGGTGGCCGAGCCGATGAAGAATTACGGCCTCGTCAGCCGCTCCGAGATGGACGACCGGGTGGCGATGCTGTTCGACAGGGTGGAACTGCCGCGCTCGTTCCTGCGCCGCTTCCCTCATGAATTGTCGGGCGGGCAGCGGCAGCGCGTGGCCATCGCCCGTGCGCTGGCGCTGAACCCCAAGCTGATCGTCGCCGACGAGGCGGTGAGCGCGCTCGACGTGAGCGTGCAGGCGCAGGTGGTGAACCTGATGATGGAATTGCAGGCCGATCTGGGCCTTGGCTACCTGTTCATCAGCCACGACATGGCCGTGGTCGAGCGCGTGAGCCACGACGTCGGCGTGATGTACCTGGGGCGGATCGTCGAACTCGGCCCGCGCGCGGCGGTGTTCGAGAACCCGCAGCACCCCTATACGCAGGCGCTGATGAAGGCGGTCCCGATCGCCGACCCGCGCCAGCGCAAATCCGAGAAGGACCTGAATTTCAAGCCGATCCCGTCGCCGATCCACCCGGTGGGATACGAGCCGGGGCCGTCGGAATACAAGGAAGTGGACCCGGGCCATTTCGTCCTGACCTCGGACAGCGGCTACTGACCATGACCCGGACACTGTCGCCCGTCGAGCTGATGGCGCAACTCGTGAGCTTTCCCACCGTGAGCCGGGACAGCAACCTGCCCCTGGTCGACTGGGTCGAGGCATATCTGCGCGACCATGGCATCGCCGCGCATCGCCATTACGACGAGACCGGGCAGAAGGCGGCGCTTTTCGCCCATGTCGGGCCCGAGGTCGCGGGGGGCGTGGTGCTGTCGGGGCACACCGACGTGGTGCCGGTGGATGGGCAGACCTGGGCGTCGGACCCGTTCACCGTGACCGAGCGCGAGGGCCGCTATTACGGGCGCGGCTGCGCCGACATGAAGGGATTCGACGCGCTGGCGATCTGGGCGCTGGTCGAGGCGCAGCGGCGCGGCGTCGCCCGCCCGCTGCAACTGGCGCTGAGTTACGACGAGGAGGTGGGCTGTCTCGGCGCGCCGCCGATGATCGCCGCGATGCAGGGCGTCGTGCCGCGCGCCGACCTCGCCATCATCGGCGAGCCGACGACGATGCAGGCGGTGACGGGCCACAAGGGGGGCCTTGGCTACAACGTGCATGTGCGCGGGTTCGAGGTGCATTCGTCGCTCATGCACCGGGGGGTCAACGCGATCATGGCCGCCGCCCCGCTGATCGACTGGGCCAACCGGATGAATGCCGACAATCGCGCCAAGCCGCGCACCGACCTCGCCGCGATGTTCGAGCCGCCCTGGACGACGCTGCATGTGGGCCAGATCGAGGGCGGCACCGCCCACAACATCACCGCCGCCGATTGTCGCTTCGGCATGGATTTCCCGAGGAGGTGCGCAAGGCCGAGGCCGAGATGCAGGCGGTGCGCCCCGAGACCGGTATCGACGCCACGCGCCGCTTCACCGTGCCGGGGCTGCGCCCCGAGACGGGCGGCGCGGCGGAGGCGCTGGTGCGCCAGATCACCGGCGACAACGCGAGCCACGTGGTCAGCTACGGCACCGAGGCGGGGCAGTTCCAGCAGGCGGGCTATTCGGCGGCGATCTGCGGCCCCGGCGACATCGCACAGGCGCACCAGCCCGACGAATTCATCTCCGTGGAACAGTTCGAAGCCGGGCACCGCTTCATGCGCGACCTCGTGGACCGGCTCGCTTCGGGCTGAGCGCGCGGCCCCTTGCCGCCGCCCGCGCTTTGGTCCACCCTTGCCGCATTCCCGAACACGCGAACAGGAGAGGCTCATGCCCATCAGGAACCGCTTTGCCGAGTTGCACGACGAAATCACCGAATGGCGACGCGACATCCACGCCCATCCCGAGATTCTCTTCGAGACCCACCGCACCAGCGCGCTGGTGGCCGACAAGCTGAAGGAATTCGGCTGCGACGAGGTGGTGACGGGGATCGGCCGCACCGGCGTGGTGGGCGTGATTCGCGGCAAGTCCACCGGATCGGGCAAGGTGATCGGCCTGCGCGCCGACATGGACGCGCTGCCCATTCACGAGGCAACGGGGGTGGAGTATGCCTCGAAGACGCCCGGCGCGATGCATGCCTGCGGCCATGACGGGCACACGGCGATGCTGCTGGGGGCGGCGAAATACCTGGCCGAGACGCGCAATTTCGACGGCACCGTGGTGGTGATCTTTCAGCCCGCCGAAGAGGGCGGCGGCGGCGGCAAGGAGATGTGCGACGACGGCATGATGGAGCGGTTCGGCATCCAGGAGGTCTACGGGATGCACAACTGGCCGGGCAAGCCGGTGGGCAGCTTCGCCATCCGGCCAGGTGCGTTCTTTGCCGCGACCGATCAGTTCGACATCGAGGTGACGGGCCGCGGCGGCCACGCCGCCAAGCCGCACGAGACCGTGGACACGACCGTGATGGCCGCGCATCTGGTGACGATGCTGCAGACCATCGCCAGCCGCAACGCCGACCCGGTGGATCAGGTGGTGGTGTCGGTGACGTCGTTCCAGACCTCTTCGACCGCGTTCAACGTGATCCCCGCGTCGGTGCATCTGCGCGGCACGGTGCGCACCATGTCCACCGCCATGCGCGATCTGGCCGAGCGCCGCATCCGCGACTTGTGCGCGCATGTGACGGCGGGGTTCGGCGGCCAGGCCGAGGTGACCTATCACCGCGGCTACCCCGTCATGGTCAACCACGAGGAGCAGACCGATTTCGCGGCGGGCGTGGCACGCCGGATCGCGGGCGACTGCGACGAGGCCCCGCTGGTGATGGGCGGCGAGGATTTCGCCTTCATGCTCGAGGAACGGCCCGGCGCCTATATCCTGGTGGGCAATGGCGATACCGCGATGGTCCACAACCCCGAATACAATTTCAACGACGAGGCCATTCCCGCCGGGTGCAGCTGGTGGGCGGGCATCGTCGAAGAGCGCATGCCGGCCTGAGGGCGGGCGGCGTCGGAGATCGAGTATTTAGGGCAAGATGAAGCCGGGGGCGGGAGACGATCCCGCCCCTTTCGCATCAGCTGGATGTGGGCACGCAGCTCTTGGAGGCGCTGTCATAAACGCTGCCCTCGGCGCAGGACATGGCCTGTTTCTGTTTGCCATAGCTGCATCCCGCCGCGGCGAGCGAGGGCATGGCCACGAGGGCGAGGGCGGCAAGTCCGACTGTCAGTTTCATGAAATGTCTCCCTGTTGAACAGGAGAGAAAGATATCACGATTCCCCGAAAACCCGCGCGAAAATCGTGTCCACATGCTTGGTGTGATAGCCCAAGTCGAATTTTTCATCAATTTCGGCCGGGCTGAGCGCCGCCGTGACCTCGGCGTCGTTCAGCAACTCGGTCCTGAAGTCGCAGCCCGTCTCCCAGACCTTGAGCGCATTGCGCTGCACGAGGCGGTAGGCATCCTCGCGGCTGACGCCCGCCTGCGTGAGGGCGAGCAGCACCCGTTGCGACATCACGAGGCCCGGGAACTTGTTCATGTTAGCCAACATGTTCTCGGGATAGACCAGCAGCTTGTCGATCACGCCGGTGAGCCGCGCGAGGGCGAAATCGAGGGTGATCGTGGCATCGGGGCCGATCATCCGCTCGACCGAGGAATGCGAGATGTCGCGCTCATGCCAGAGGGCCACGTTTTCCATCGCCGGAATGACCATCGAGCGGACCATGCGCGCGAGCCCCGTGAGGTTCTCGGTCAGGACCGGGTTCTTCTTGTGCGGCATGGCCGAAGAGCCCTTCTGCCCCATCGAGAAGAATTCCGCGCCCTCCAGCACCTCGGTGCGCTGCATGTGGCGGATTTCCACCGCCACGTTCTCGACGCTCGAAGCCACCACGCCGAGCGCGGCGAAGAAGGCCGCGTGCCGGTCGCGCGGGATGACCTGCGTGCTGATCGGCTC
>ENA-ORCV01001128-ORCV01001128.1-marine-metagenome-genome-assembly--contig:-NODE-1128-length-10397-cov-2.707267_pt1 | contig 10397 bp, 12 predicted proteins | sample MGYA00237779_ERZ508509 | MGnify/ENA primary metagenome ERZ508509 (study PRJEB26180, sample SAMN06268772) | marine metagenome | isolation source: Bioluminescent Bay, La Paraguera, Puerto Rico | place... | reverse complement strand
CGGCAAGGGAGCCGAGTTCGTCCACCTGGACGATCAGGGCGTCACCCTGCGCCGACGGTCCGGCATCCCGGAGGCGTACGGCGGAGTGGTCGCCGGTGGCACGATGCTGCTCGCCAAGAGCGATCTGGAGGCTGTCGGCGGGTGGCGCCCGGTGCCCCGCTCGGTCGACCTCGGGCTGATCGAGCGGCTCCACCGCCAGTGCCTTGAGGTTATCAAGGCCGATCTCGATCGCCAGGGCATCCGCGACCTGAACAACGTTCAGGCGCTCATCCTGTTCAATATCGGCGAGGAAGAGCTCTCCATCGGCGAGCTGACCCAGCGCGGCTACTACCTGGGTTCCAACGTCTCCTACAACGTGAAGAAGATGGTCGAGAACGGCTATCTGATCCAGGAGCGTTCGCCGCACGATCGCCGCTCGTTCCACGTCCGCGCGGCCGACAAGGGCGTCTCCGTCTACCGCAGCCTCTCCGCGCTCTTCGACCAGCATTCCACGCAGCTCGACGACATCCAGATCTCCGAAGAGGCGCTGGATCAGGCGAACCACGCGCTGCGCCGCGTGCAGCAGTTCTGGTCCACCCCGGCCAGCATGGCCCGGAACCTGAGCCCGGCTGCGTAACCGAATTTACCCCGCGCGCCCACCGGGTCTTTCGGGCGCGTTTTTCCGCACGCATCCTCGCATCGATACGAAAGCCCCGGCCAAATTGGCCGGGGCTCTTCGCATTTGGACTGTGGCTTCGCATGGTTCGAGACGCGCTGCTGCACAGCGCTCCTCACCATGAGGTTCAGTTCAAGCCCTCACCCTGAGGAGGCGCGCAGCGCCGTCTCGAAGGGTGTGCAACCGCTCAGAAGAACGCCTGGATGCCGGTCTGCGCGCGGCCGAGGATCAGGGCGTGCACGTCGTGGGTGCCCTCGTAGGTGTTGACCGTCTCGAGGTTCGCCAGATGCCGCATGACGTGGAACTCGTCGGCGATGCCGTTGCCGCCGTGCATGTCGCGGGCCATCCGCGAGATGTCGAGTGCCTTGCCGCAGTTGTTGCGCTTCATGAGCGAGATCATCTCCGGCGCCATCCGGCCCTCGTCCATCAGCCGCCCCACCCGCAGCGAGCCCTGCAGGCCGAGCGCGATTTCCGTCTGCATGTCGGCGAGCTTCTTCTGGATCAGCTGGGTGCCGGCCAGCGGCTTGCCGAACTGCTTGCGGTCCAGCGTGTACTGGCGTGCCGCATGCCAGCAGAACTCGGCGGCGCCCATCGCGCCCCAGGAAATGCCGTAGCGGGCCCGGTTGAGGCAGCCGAACGGCCCCTTCAGGCCGGACACGTTGGGCAGCAGGTTTTCTTCCGGCACCTCGACACCGTCCATGACGATCTCGCCGGTGGTCGAGGCCCGCAGGCTCAGCTTGCCTTCGATCTTCGGGGTCGACAGCCCGTCCATGCCGCGCTCCAGGATGAAGCCGCGGATCTTGTCGTCATGGGCCGCCGACTTCGCCCACACCACCATGACGTCGGCGAACGGCGAGTTGGAAATCCACATCTTCGAGCCGGTCAGCCTGTAGCCGGTCGCCGTCTTTTCGGCGCGGGTCACCATGCCGCCGGGGTCGGAGCCGTGGTCGGGCTCGGTCAGGCCGAAGCAGCCGACCCATTCGCCCGACGCGAGCTTCGGCAGGTACTTCTTGCGCTGTGCCTCGTCGCCATAGGCGTAGATCGGATGCATGACGAGGGAAGACTGGACGCTCATCATCGAGCGGTAGCCGGAATCGACGCGCTCGACCTCGCGGGCGACCAGCCCGTAGGACACGTAGCCGGCGCCGACGCCGCCGTATTCCTCCGGGATGGTGACGCCGAGCAGGCCAAGTTCGCCCATCTCGTTGAAGATGGCCCGGTCCGTCTGCTCGTGCCGGTAGGCCTCCAGCACGCGCGGCATGAGCTTGTCCTGGGCGTAGGCCTGCGCCGTGTCCCGGATCATCCGCTCGTCTTCCGTGAGCTGGTCTTCCAGCAGGAACGGGTCCTCCCAGACGAAGGAGGCGTATTCGGAACCGGCGGATTTCTGGCTCGCGGCGACGGACATCGGCAAATCCCTTGGTCTTCACTGTTCGCTGCGCGCACATCTAGCGCACGGGGCACGCCTTGGCGAGGCGTTCGGCAAAAATATTTTAGACCTAAAATAAATCTGGGTCAAAAAGCCGCCGGGCGATCGCTGGGATCGCAGACCGGCGGCCGGGATGGGCGGTGGGTCGGGTCCGCCGCGCAGGCGCGTCCTACTGATGACAGAAGACGAGGACGTGGAACGACGTGTCGACGAGCGTTCCGGAAGTGTTGAATGTCTCGATCCGGGCCTTGTTGCCGTTGTTGGCACCGGAGACATAATCCATCTGTGTCGATCCGAGGGTGGCAACTGTGCTCGAATAGGCGCCGATGCTCGAAACAACGACGCAATCGCGAATATCGCGATCGAAACTGACCTGGCAGATTCCCGTGTTCTGTTTGTTGACTCCGGTGGCGCCGGCGCCGCGGTACGTCGTGCAGCCGGACAGGACGGATATGGACATCATAGCCACACCCAATGTCTTGTCCGCCGCTTCCGGCAGGGGCGTATGACGATAGCCGGGTTCATCTTCCGACGCCGCGAACGCCGACGAGGCCGAAATCAATCCGGCAAGGGCGAGTGAAGCAAAGAATTTAATGCGCATGACAAGCTCCGTTTGGATTCGCTTTGCCTTTCGCAAGACCGATAGAGTTTAGACGTCACAAAAAGCAAAGCGCGTGTTGTAAAGATCTGAACGATTCTCCGAAGTAAATATTCCAGCAGGAATATTCAGGTCGAGAATCAGTAGTTGCAGAAAACAATCAGGAAGAACGTCAGGTTCTTCGCTGCTCCTGAGCTGGACTGCGTTGTCACGCGAAGTTTCTTGCTGTCGCCAGGAAAATGCGAAACCGAGGCCTGGCCGCCGTTGTTGCCGAAAATCGTCGCGGAGTACGAGCATTTCTTCACTTCGCGAGTAAACTCGACGGTGTACTTGCCGACGCTCGTACGCGTCGAGCTCTCAACGCCCGATCCGCGGGAGGTCTGCCCTTTCTTGTTGATGTGCGCGATGAAAGTCGCGTAGCCGAAACTCTGCGCGCTGACGGAGCCCGCCGCGCCGAAGGTCAGCGCTGCGGCGAGAGCGAGCGCCAGTGACTTGCGCAAGGGCCGGGTGCCTTTAATTCCGAATGGCATTTTCTGTCTCCAGTATCGTTTGACGACTAATGGGCACCCTACTGTCCGTAACGGCAGTTTCCCCGTTGTTTCAGATCGGCAAATGCAATGTTTCAAATGTTTCAGGACGTTGGCGAAGTTCTTGAACCGGCATGTCGTCGCATTATATGGTTTAACGTTAAACCAGGTGGAGACAGATCATGAACCGGCGTACGGCACTCGGACTGCTCGCCTCGACGGCGGTCGTCGCCGCAGCCGGCGGGGGCTATGCCTTAACCCGTAAGCCGACCGTTGCGCTCGCGCCTTGGACATCGGCGGGAACGCAGGCCGACCCGCGGCTGTTTGCGCTGTCCTATGCGATCCTCGCGCCCAATCCGCACAACATGCAGCCCTGGATCTTCGAACTCGACGGGGAGGACGCGCTGCGGGTCTACTGCGATCCGGACAGACGCTTGCCCGAGACCGATCCGTTCGACCGGCAGATCGTCATCGGCTTCGGCTGCCTGCTCGAAATCCTCCGGATGGCGGCTGCCGAAACCGGGTACGAGGCGGAACTGGATCCGTTCCCCCAAGGCGAGCCGGCGCCGCGGCTCGACGACCGGCCGGTTGCCAGTGTCCGCTTTGCGAAGAGCGCCGATGTCGTGCGCGATCCGCTGTTCGAAGCCGTCGCCGCGAGGCGCACCAACCGCAAGCCGTTCGATACGGCGCGCACCGTTTCAGCCGACGCGACGGACCGGCTGACCGAAGCCGCCGTTCACGCCCAGGCCCGCGCCACCGTCGATCCCGAGCGGGTGGCGCGGCTACGCGACCTGACCTGGCGGGCGCATGTCCGGGAGGTCGAGACACCGGCCACCTGGCGGGAAAGCGTAGACGTCATGCGTATCGGCCGCGCCGAAACGGACCGCACGCCCGATGGCATCGCCCTTTCGGGTCCGATGGTGGAGGCACTGCGCCTTGCCGGCATTCTCACACACGAGAACATGGCCGATCCGAATTCGACGGCGTTCGCGCAGGGGCTGGAGATGTTTCGCGACGTGATGGGTACGGCGATGGGATATGTCTGGCTTGAAACCGGCGAGGGCAGGGCGGATGAGATCAATGCCGGACGGGCCTGGGTGCGGGTCAATCTCGCCGCGACGGCGCAGGGTCTCGCGTTGCAGCCGGTGAGTCAGGCCCTGCAGGAGTATCCGGAAATGGCCGACCTTTACGAGGAGGTCCATGCCGAACTCGGCATCGAACAGCCGCGCAAGCTGCAGATGCTCGGCCGGTTCGGTTACGGCCCCGACATCGGCCCGAGCCCGCGCTGGCCGGTGGAGAGCCGCATCAGGACGGGCGCATGAGCGACGACGCGCCGGTTTCGTTTCAGGTCCTCAACGAGATCGGCATCATCAGCCAGCTCGCCGGCAACCGGCTCGAAAGGCTGCTTCCCGACGGGCTGCGGATCCCGCATTTCGCCGTGCTCAACCATCTCGTCCGTCTCGGCGGCGACTGGAGCCCGGTCCGGCTGGCCGCCGCCTTCCAGGTCACCAAGGGGGCGATGACCAATACGCTGCAGCGGCTCGAGGCGCGTGGCTATGTCGCCGTTCGGCCGGACCCGCGCGACGGGCGGGCCAAGCTGGCGTCGATCACCCGCGACGGCCGGCGCGTTCACCGCAAGGCCATCGCCGCCGTCACGCCTGATCTTGCCAACTTGCAGACCATCCTTTCCGAAAGCCGTTTCGCCGAGGCGCTGCCGTTCCTGCGCGATCTGCGCACCCTGCTGGATGAGTCCCGGAACAGATCGTAGTCGATCCCCGATCCGGGTTAACCGGCCTTGCCGGCGATCTTCAGCGCGAAGGCGTAGACCAGGGCGACTTCCTTGAGCCGGTCGAAGCGGCCCGATGCGCCGGCGTGGCCGGCGTCCATGTTGGTACGCAGCAGGATCTCGTTGTCGGCGGTCGAGTTGGCGCGCAGCTTCGCGGTCCACTTGGCCGGTTCCCAATAGGTCACGCGCGGATCGGTCAGGCCGCACAGCGACAGGATGTGTGGATAGGCCTGCGCGCCGACATTGTCGTAGGGACTGTAGGCGGCAATCGCGTCGTAGGCTTCGGCGCTCTCGATCGGATTGCCCCATTCCGGCCATTCCGGCGGCGTCAGCGGCAGTGTGTCGTCGAGCATGGTGGCCAGCACGTCGACGAATGGCACCTCGGCGACGATGCCCAGGAACAGGTCCGGCGCCATGTTGGCGACCGCGCCCATGAGCATGCCGCCGGCCGAGCCGCCATGCGCCACGATGCGCTTGCGCGAGGTGTAGCCGGTCTCGGCGAGATACTCGCCGACGGCGACGAAATCCTTGAACGTGTTGGTCTTCTTCGCGCCCTTGCCGTCCAGGTACCAGTGGTAGCCCTTGTCCTTGCCGCCGCGGATATGAGCGATGGCGTAGACGAAACCGCGGTCGACCAGCGACAGGCAGTTGGTGTTGAAGGAGGCTGGGATCGAGATGCCATAGGAGCCGTAGCCGTAGAGCAGGCACGGCGCCGAGCCGTCGATGGGCGTGTCCTTGCGGTGGATCAGCGAAACCGGGATCGACGCCCCGTCCGGTGCGGTGGCGTGCAGGCGCCGCGTCACATAGGCGTCCGGGTCGTGCCCGCTCGGTACCTCCTGCTCCTTGCGCAGCACGCGCTCGCGGGTCTCCATGTCGTAGTCGAAGACCTCGGCCGGCGTCCGCATCGAGGAATAGTTGAAGCGGATCGTGGTCGTGTCGAACTCGTAGCCGTGCGACAGGCCGAGCGAATAGGCCTCCTCCTCGAAGGCGATGTCGTGCTCGGCGCCGTCGGCGAAGCGGTGCACGACGATTCGCGGCAGCCCGTCCTCGCGTTCCAGCCGGACGAGATGGCCGGAATAGCAGACTGTATCGAGGATCAGCCGGCCTTCGCGGTGTCCGACCAGATCGCGCCAGTTCTCCGGCCCCGGCGCACCGATCGGCGCGGTGACGATCTTGAAGTCCTCGGCGTCACCGTCGTTGGTCAGGATGACCAGCCGGTCCCCCTCTGCCTGGTCGACATGATGCTCGACCCTGTAGTCGACACCGGGACGCCGCGCGGCGACCAGCACTGGCGCGCTTTCTGGTTTTTCGGCGTCGATCAGCCGGACTTCCCAGGTCTCGTGGTCGTGAGCGTTGATCGTGATGTAGCGGCCCGACTGGGTCTCGCCGGCGCTGACGAAGAAGCCCGGATCGGATTCTTCATAGACCAGCACGTCGTCGTCCGGCGAGGTGCCGATCTTGTGGCGCATGACCCGCTTCGGGCGATGGTTGTCGTCGAGCCAGGTGTAGAACAGATAGCGGCTGTCCGCCGACCACACCGCGCCGCCGGTGGTCCGCGGAATCTGGTCCTCGAGGTCTTCGCCGGTCGCAAGATCGCGGATATAGACCGTATAGAACTCCGAGCCCTTCTCGTCGGTGGCGTAGCAGAGCAGCTTATGGTCCGGGCTGTGCTCGGCGCCGGCCAGCCGGAAATAGGCCTTGTCGGCGGCCATGAAGTCGGCGTCGAGCAGCACGGTTTCGGCACCGCCCTCGCGCGGCTCGCGGACGATGTGCGGGTGCTGCGCGCCGGCCTCGTAGCGCACCGCGTAGGCATAGGGGCCATCGGGCGAGGGAACCGAGGAATCATCCTCCTTGATGCGTCCCCGCATCTCCGTGAACAGATGTTCCTGCAGGGCCTCGGTGTGCTCGAGCGCCTGTTCGGTCCAGGCGTTCTCGGCTTCCAGATAGGCGCGGATGGCGGGATCGAGCACGCTCGGGTCGTGCATCACCTCCTGCCAGTTCGCGTCCTTCAGCCAGGCATAGTCGTCGACACGCTCGCGGCCGTGATGGGTGGTGCGTTCGGGGCGGCGCTCGGCAATCGGTGCGGGCATGGGGATACTCGGCAGGACAGGGGGGACGATAGGCGCAGGCTAGTACCGCTCCGCGCAGCCGTTCACAAGTGCGCGCCGGCCGTCACTCGGCCTCCGTCACCTTCTTCAGCGCATGCCCGTTCATGCAGTAGCGCTGGCCGGTCGGCTGCGGGCCGTCGGGAAAGACGTGGCCGAGATGGGAATCGCAGTTCGCGCAGCGGATCTCGGTGCGGCGCATCAGGAACGAGCGGTCGGAATGCTCGGACACCGCATCCGGCGCGATCGGTGCGTAGAAGCTCGGCCAGCCGGTACCGGAGTCGTACTTGGTCCCGGCATCGAACAGCGGGTTGCCGCAGGCCACGCAGAGATAGGTGCCAGGCTCCTTATCGTTCCAGTAGGGGCCGGTGAAGGCGACCTCGGTGCCGTGCTTGCGGGTGATCCGGTACTGCTCCGGAGTCAGTAATTCCCGCCACTCCTGGTCGGTTTTGACCACCTTCGGGGCAGTCTTCTGATCGCTCATTTCTGCGTGCCTCTCATTAGGGATCGTACCTTTAGGGAACAGATATCGTTCACCTGCGAACAATGCCAAGTGCGTGTCGATGAAATGCTGAAAATCGGACCGGTTTTGATTGACCTGAGTGGTCCCCTTCGTATCTTCAACACAAGGTGATTCGCGGATTCGGGGGCGATCATGCGCGGATTACCCAGGGGCATTTACGCCGATGGCGAGCCGGGGAGGGGTGAGGCCGAAACATGCGGCTGATAATCTTGGCGGCGGTACTTTTCGCGTTCTGGCTATTGCTGTCGGGACACCTTGAGGCGTTGCTGATCGGCTACGGGCTTGTGTCCGTGGCGATCGCCGTGGTGTTCGCCTGGCGGCTCGATGTCGTCGACGCCGAAAGCTTCCCGGTCACCAAGATGGTCGGCGGCATCACCTACTGGCCGTGGCTGATCGTCGAGATCGTCAAGTCGGCGATCGATGTATCGAAGATCATCGTCAATCCCAGGCTGCCGATTTCGCCCAACCTCATCCGTGTGCCGTCGCACCAGAAGAGCCCGGTCGGCATCACCACTTACGCCAATTCGATCACCCTGACGCCGGGAACGATCTCCGCGGTCGTGCTGGAACGCCGGCACGAGATCCTGGTCCACGCGCTGACCGATGAAGGCGCCGATGCGCTGGAAGAGGGTGAGATGGACCGCCGCGTAACCGATTTCGAGGGCGAGTCATGATGTTCTTCGTGGCAGCCGTCGCGGTGCTGGTGGCGCTCGCCCTGGCGGTCGTGCGCGCGCTCGCCGGTCCGACGGTGTTCGACCGGCTGGTGGCCGCCAATTCGATCGGCAACGGCGCCATCCTGCTGCTTGCGCTGTTCGGCTTCCTGACCGGGCGGCCGGAGTTCCTCGACATCGGGATCCTCTACGCGCTGCTCAATATCATCGGCACCATTGCGGTTCTGAAATACTTCCGCTTCGGCGATCTCGGCCATCGCGGCGGCGAGGAACCGACCTCATGACGCCCGATCTCATCATTGACATCGTCAGCGGTGTCCTTCTGTTCGGCGGGAGCGTCTTCCTGGTGATCGGCGCCATAGGCCTGATCCGCATGCCCGATGTGTTCACCCGCATGCACGCGGCGTCCGTCAGCGACACGCTCGGCGTCGGGCTGCTGGTGCTCGGGATGATCGTCCAGGCCGGCTTCACGCTGGTCACGGTGAAGCTGCTGATCATCCTGGCGATCTTCTTCTTCACCGGGCCGCTGGCCACGCACGCGATGGCCCGTGCCGCGCTTGCCGTCGGCCTCGAGCCGGTCCTGTTCGACCGCAACGGCCGGCGCCGGCGCAAGGAACTCGAACTGATCGGCGAGTTCACCTCCGCCCAGCGCCTCGAGCCGCCGCCCGGACGATCGGCCGCGCCGAAGAAGACGGCCGCAAAGCGGTCGACGGCGAAGAAATCGGCAAAGAAGGCCCCGGTCCGTCGCAAGCCCGTGTCGAACCGCGGCAAGGGAGGCTCGTCATCGAAGCGCTGATCAACATGGTGCTCCTGACGATGATGGCCGCCGTGGTGATCGGTGTCGTCAGGCTCCGCAACCTGTTCGCGGTCGTCATCCTGTCGAGCATCTACAGTTTCCTGATGGCGAGCGTCCTGATTGTGCTCGACGCTGTCGACGTGGCGATGACGGAAGCTGCCGTCGGCGCCGGCGTCTCAACGGTTCTGATGCTGGCAGCCCTCTATCTCACCAAGTCGGAGGAGGCCGCACCGCGCCATACGCCGCTGCTACCCATGTTCGTCGCCGTCGTGATCGGCGCGGCACTGGTCTACGGCACCATCGACATGCCGCCCTTCGGATCGCCGGATACGCCGATGAACACGCATGTCGGGTCCGGCTATCTCGACCGCTCTATACCCGAGACGGGCGTGCCCAACGTCGTCTCCTCGGTGCTGGCCAGCTACCGCGGCTTCGACACGCTGGGCGAGACTGTGGTGGTGTTTACCGCCGGTATCGGCGTGCTTTTGCTGTTGCGGCGCAACCGTCGCGGCAAGACCGGGGAATGAGGGCCGCCGATGCGTCTTGATGTCGTTCTTCGTGTCGTCACCAAACTGCTTCTGCCGTTTATGGTGGTGTTCGGCTTCTACGTTCAGTTCCACGGCGAGATCAGCCCGGGCGGCGGCTTCCAGGCCGGCGTCATCATCGGCGCCGCCGTGATCCTCTACGCGATCATGTTCGGTCTCGACCGGGCCATGCGGGTCCTGTCGGTTTCGGTGGTCGAGAAGATGATCTCGCTCGGCGTTCTGCTCTATCTCGGGACCGGCTTCGTCGGCATGCTCAAGGGTGGCGAATTCCTCAACTACTCGGTCCTCGAACACGATCCCATCGGCGGCCAGCATCTCGGTATCACGCTGATCGAGCTCGGCGTCCTCGTCACGGTCGCGGGAACCATGATCGCCATCTTCTATGCATTCGCGGGGCGGGGACGATGAGCGAGTACCTCAGCGAGGTCGTCGACCACTATAACCAGTGGATCACCATCTTCTTGATGGTCGCCGGGCTCTATGTCGTCGTCGCGCGCGGCAATATGGTCAAGAAGCTGGTCGGCCTGTCGATCTTCCAGACGTCCGTGTATCTGCTTTACATCTCGCCGGGAAAGATCCTCGGCGGCACCCCGCCGATCCTCGCGGACGATTTCGCGGTCTATTCCAATCCGCTGCCACACGTTCTGATCCTTACCGCAATCGTCGTCGGCGTCGCCACTCTGGCCCTCGGCCTCGGCCTGGTCGTGCGCATCAACGAGGCCTACGGCACGGTCGAGGAAGACGAGATCTTCGACAAGGGCGGTA
>ENA-ORCV01001127-ORCV01001127.1-marine-metagenome-genome-assembly--contig:-NODE-1127-length-10408-cov-2.690349_pt1 | contig 10408 bp, 11 predicted proteins | sample MGYA00237779_ERZ508509 | MGnify/ENA primary metagenome ERZ508509 (study PRJEB26180, sample SAMN06268772) | marine metagenome | isolation source: Bioluminescent Bay, La Paraguera, Puerto Rico | place... | reverse complement strand
AATCAAGACCGGCATCGCCCATGTGCTTGAAATGCGCGTGTTTGCGTATTCGCTCAAAAGCTCAAAATCGTAAGATGCTTTGGTGCCAGAACTGGAGGTGAGGCGTTGACGAGCATCACTAACGGTTCGCTGTCGCGACCGTGGAGTAGCCGACCGGGAAAGGACGGAGTTATCCGGCGTGGATGCTGTGGACATGAAACGCAATACTCACAATTTGTCCGTTGCGGAGCAAGAAACCTGATAAGAGACTAGCCAATGATGGTTAATCACTGGTTACGCGAATGCGATTGCGAAACAAATTTTTAGGCATTTTACGCAGCGCGAAATTGCTAGTGATGTTGGCGATTTTTATCGCCGGACTGATCGCTTTGGTCGTGATCTCCGAACGCGCCGAAGTCCGGTCAATCAACGGTTTAGCTCACATTGTTGATGGGGATTCCATTCGAATTGACGGCAAAAGCATCAGATTGGTCGGCATTGATGCGCCGGAGTTGAAACAGCAATGTTTGCTCAATGGGAACAACTGGTCCTGTGGTGACGCAGCTAAAGACGCGTTGGTCGACAAGGTTGGCAAAAACCGCGTTGCCTGTGTCACGGAAGGTCGCGACAAATATCGAAGACACTTAGCGAAATGTACCGTTAAGGGCGAGGATTTGAGCCATTGGATGGTGATTTCCGGCTGGGCAGTTAGCTATGGCGACTATGAGCTGGCTGAGGCATATGCCAAACAGCGGGAGATCGGTATTTGGCAGTCAGATTTTGAGTTGCCCGAAAACTGGCGAAAACATGCTGGCGTATCAGAGCCCGGGTTCGACTTGCTAGGCTTAATTCAAAATCTAGTGTCTTGGTAAAAAATTCTGCAATCAATCAAATATCTTGTCGATGTTTCTAATCTAAGCTATCGTTTTGCTAGATATCGGAATGAAATGCCTTTGGGGGCTTTATGTTGGACAAGATTGATCGCAAAATTTTGGCGCTGTTGCAAAAAGACGCGACCACACCTGTTGCTGAGATTGGTAAGAAGGTTGGTCTGTCCACAACCCCTTGTTGGCGCCGCATCCAAAAGATGGAAGAAGATGGCGTGATCAAACGCCGCGTCGCCATTCTTGATCCCGCTAAGGTGAATGCTGGGGTAACCGTCTTTGTGTCTGTGCGCACAAACCAGCATAATGACAAATGGCTCAAAGACTTCGCGCGCGTTGTTGAATCACATGACGAAGTGGTTGAATTCTATCGTATGAGCGGAGATGTCGACTATGTGTTGCGCGTTGTGGTGCCAGACATTGCTCACTATGACCGCTTCTACCAAAAATTGATTGCGGAAATGTCCATGAGTGACGTGAGTTCAAGCTTTGCGATGGAGCAGATTAAATACACCACTGCGTTGCCGCTCGAATTTGTGTCCGACGAAAAAGACAGCTAGCGCCTAGCCGCCTGTTACCGACATATGTCGGCCGACACTTTTTTGCGGCACGTTGCGATCAATCACAAAGTCATGCCCCTTCGGCTTAATGTCCATGGCGTGGTCGAGCATTTTGTCGACCGCTTCCGGTCCTTCATTGCGCAAAAGGTCGCGCAGAGAAACCTTGTCGTCTTGGCCAAGACACAAATAAAGCTCGCCGGTTGCTGTCATACGCACGCGGTTGCAGCCTTCGCAGAAATTGTGGGTAAGGGGCGTGATCATGCCCAACCGTCCGCCAGTTTCTTCCACGCGAACATATCGGGCAGGCCCACCGGTTTTATGATGATCGTCGCGCAGCGTAAATTGATTTGAAAGCGTTTCACGCACTTCTGAAAGTGGCAAATACTGGTCGGCTCGCTCAACATCTACAGCGCCCATTGGCATGGTTTCGATCAGGGTTAGGTCCATTCCCTTTTCATGTGCCCATTCCATCATGGGTACAATCTCATGATCGTTTTCTCCGCGCAGCGCCACCATGTTGATCTTGATTTTGAGCCCCGCATCTAGCGCGGCGTCGATACCGTCTAAAACCTGAGACAAACGTCCCCAGCGGGTAATCTCAGCAAATTTTCCGGCGTCGCGCGTGTCCAAAGAGACATTGATCCTCTTTATGCCGTTCGCAACCAAGTCTGCCGCATGTTTGCGCAATTGCGAACCGTTGGTGGTCACCGTCAATTCTTCAAGTCCGACATCATGCAAGTGATTGAGTTGCTCAAATAGCTTCATTATGTCCCGCCGTACAAGCGGCTCACCGCCCGTAAGGCGGAGCTTTTTCACCCCGCGATTGACAAATATCCGCGCAAGTTCGGCGATCTCTTCAAGCTGCAAGATCTCTTTTTTGGGCAGAAAGGTCATGTTTTCCGCCATGCAATAGGTGCAGCGGAAATCGCAGCGGTCGGTAACCGAAATGCGCAAATATTTAACTGTACGACCAAAATTATCAATCAGTGGCCGTTTGGAAATTGACGGATCAGACATGCAACGACTTTAGAAGGAGGTTCGAGCAAACTCAATCGCGTTTCCATCAAAAAAGCCGCCCCAAAATGGGGCGGCTCATCAACTTGTCTTGATCAGCGTGCGACTAGTGGCGAACAATGATCCGCGCGCCAACTTTAGCGCGGTTGTACAAATCAATAATGTCTGGGTTGGTCAAACGGATACAACCAGAGGATACAGCTGTACCAATTGTCCATGGCTCAACTGTGCCGTGCAAACGGAACAATGTGTTGCCGATATAAAGTGCGCGGGCGCCCATTGGGTTATTTGGGCCACCTGGCATAAATTTCGGAAGGCCAGGGACACGCTTGCGCATGGCTGGGGGAGGTGTCCAGCTTGGCCACTCTGCTTTACGCGTAATGCGGTGCGTGCCAGACCAACGGAAACCATCCCGACCAACACCAACGCCGTATTTCATTGCGCGACCATTGCCCAATACAAGGTACAAACGACGCTCTGACGTCTCAACGATGATCGTGCCTTTTTTGTACTTTGTCGGGTAGTCGACTTCTTTGCGTTTAATCTTTGAACCGCCGCGTCGACCAGTTACCTTTGGTGCATCGCTATCGACCCACTCGTTGATCGTGGCGTCGAAATACCAATCTGCAAAAGCAGTGCTCGGCATTGTTGCCGAAACAGCAAGCGCAATCAGCGCTGCGAAAACCAGGTGAAGCTTCCTCATTCCCCAATATCCTCAAAATTCAATTCTTCATTTGCAACATGCACGCTTCGTTGCCCCCGAAGGCGAGCCAATTCATGCAAGATTTGCGATACTATGGTTAATACGACGTAATTAACAATTGTCTATTTGCATTTTTATGAAGAATTTTCTTCACAATTTCGTTTTGCAAGGCAAAAAATGCTTGCTATGTGCTGCCTCAAGTGGCGCAAAATGATAAAAGTCAGGGGAAGAGCGTGAGCGAAGAACTTAAGAAAATGGCTGCAAAAGCAGCGATGTCAGAGGTGAAATCTGGCATGCGGATAGGGCTTGGTACAGGATCAACTGCAAAACACTTTGTCGATTATCTCGGCGCAGAAGTTGCAAATGGCTTTGAATGTCTTTGCGTACCAACTTCTGAAGTGACGGCAGCGCAAGCACGTTCTCTCAACATTCCACTGACAACACTGGATGAAATTGATTCGCTTGACGTGACCGTTGATGGCGCCGATGAAATCGACGACCAAAAGCAACTGATCAAAGGCGGCGGCGGCGCGTTGCTGCGCGAAAAAATTGTTGCCGCGGCGTCCGGCAAAATGGTCGTGATTGCCGACACCTCCAAGCAAGTTGAACAACTTGGCGCATTTCCGTTGCCTGTTGAGGTGAACAAATTTGGTTTAGGCGCAACGCAAAATGCGGTTCAGGCGATCATGGATGAGTTCAACGCCGAGGGTGACTTGAAGGTTCGAACCGATGAAAATGGCGCGCCATTTGAGACAGACGGCGGACATTTGATTTTGGATGCATCTTTTGGCCGCATTTCTGATGCAAAAGCCCTATCAGATGCATTGTTGAATGTGCCTGGCGTGGTACAACATGGCTTGTTTATCGGATTGTGCGCGAAGGCGTATCTTGCAAGCCCGGATGGTGTTGTAGAGATTGGGTAGTGGCACAAAGGAGCCAGCTTGAAGATGATTAAAAGAGTAATCGCAGTTGCCGCATTTGTAGTTGCCGGCTTTGTGGCGCCTGTTTCGGCGTCGGCGCAAGAAATTAGCCCTGAGCATCTCGCTCTGGCGAAAAAATATGTGCAAATGACCGACACTGCCGCTGTTTATCAGCGCACGATTTTGGCGACGGCGCAGGAAAGCGTTGACTATTTGGTGCAGCAAAACCCGGAAATCGGTGAATCGATTGTGATCGCTGCGCGGGAAATAGCGACGGGTTATCTAAAAGGTGAAAACCATCTGCATGATAGCTATGCGCGCGTTTACGCATCGCACTATTCCGCTGAAGAACTGACCGAAATTGTTGCTTTTTATGAAAGCGAAGTTGGTCAAAAGATTTTGAAAAGCAATATCGAAATCAATAAGAGCCTTCAAATTTCTGCAGGGCTTCTTGAATCGAACCTTTCAAAAGAGTTTGTGGCGAAAGTCCGTTCGAACCTTAAAGACAAGGGTTTCGATCTCTAAGTCTTTTCATAAGTGTTCACGTAGACGCTCATCAATTCGTGAAGCCCCGCAACTTGTGTGCGGGGCTTTTTTGTGTTCAACCCAACAAAAAGCAATTTCCCAACAAAGGTGATCTATGTCGCGCAAGTATGATTTGGTTGTAATCGGTGCAGGTTCAGGTGGTGTGCGTGCGGCGCGCATGGCAGCGACCTATGGCGCCAAAGTCGCCATTTTGGAAGAGTATCGCTTGGGCGGCACCTGCGTGATCCGTGGATGCGTGCCGAAAAAACTGTTTGTTCTCGCAAGTCGTTACCCTGAAACGTTTGACGTAGCAAAAAGCTTCGGTTGGACGTTTGGCGAGCCAGAATTCAACTGGGAAACACTTTTGGCCAACAAGGATCAAGAAATTGACCGCCTTGAAGGGATTTACGGCAACATCCTTGGCAATGCCAATGTTGAAGTGATCCGTGACCGTGGTGAAATCACCGGACCGAACAGCGTAAAACTGGTCAAAGCAGGCGAAGAATTGCAGGCCGAGCGTATTCTAGTGGCGACAGGCGGCACGCCATTTGTGCCAGAAATTGAAGGTGCTGAGCTCGGCATTTCGTCAAATGAGGCGTTTCACCTTGAAAAGCTACCCGCGCGCGTTCTAGTGAACGGCGGTGGTTACATCGCTGTTGAATTTGCGGGCATTTTTGCGGGTCTTGGTGTTGAAACAACGCTGGCCTATCGTGGTGATCAAATTCTCCGCGGTTTCGATGACACTGTGCGCGATATGGTGGCTGAACAAATGCGCGCACGCGGCGTCGATATTCGCGTGAAAACTGACATTTCAAAACTTGAGAAAGCTGCCAACGGTAACATCACCACAAGCTTTGCAAACGGCGATGTTGAAGAGTACGGCCAAGTGATGTTTGCAACGGGCCGGAAACCCTATCTTCAAGGTTTGGGCCTCGAAACAGCTGACGTTGAACTCACTGCCCGCGGCGCAATCAAGGTGGATGCGCATTCGCAAACCACTTGCCCTTCAATTTATGCTGTTGGCGATGTAACAGACCGCGCTGCGCTTACGCCCGTTGCCATCCGGGAAGGGGCTGCGTTCGCAGAAACTGTTTACAACAACAATGACACTGTTGTTGATCACTCGCTTATCCCGACAGCCGTTTTCTCTGAACCGGAAATTGGAACTGTTGGTATGTCTGAGGCAGAAGCGGGCGCACGGTATGAGAATGTGAACGTCTATGTTTCTACATTCCGTCCAATGCAAAACACATTGAGCACACGCCCGGAAAAAATGCTGTTCAAACTGATCACTGATGGTGACAGCGACAAAGTACTTGGCGTGCACATTGTAGGTCCATCAGCTGGCGAAATGATCCAAATGGTCGGCATTGCTGTTTCTATGGGTGCAACCAAGGCAGATCTTGATCGCACCATTGCCGTGCACCCAACTGCTGCTGAAGAGTTGGTGACGCTAAAAGCACCTAGCTATCAGCTCAAAGAAGGCGAGCGGGTCGCTTAACCGGTCTTTTCTATTGCGATTTGGATTGAGCGCTTGAAGCGCTCAATCTGAGTAGGTTGAAGATTTTCAGCTTGGTAAAGTGCTTTGAACTGAAGCTTTGCCTGTGGCGCGCAAATGCCAATCAACGCTGTTTTAAGAACGCGACATACTGGTCGTCTTAGCAATAGCCAATCGACCCACCATGGCGAACCCATGGTGGTAACGGCGACAACATGTTCAAGATTGTGCAGTTTCGGCTTGATCGCGGATAGATCTGTCGCGTGGTCAAACGCATATCCTGGCGCCCATACGCGGTCGAACCATCCCTTCAGGATGGCAGGAAAACCAAACCACCAAGTCGGAAATACGAGAATGAGCGTGCTGGCTTCAGTTAGTTCGGCAAGCTCCTCAGAAATTGAAGATTTGTCAAAAGTTTCGGCATAATAGCTGTCGCGTTCACTTGCCGAAATTTTCGGGTCAAAGTCTGTCGCATAAAGGCGACGATGTTTGATCTCGTGGCCGTTTTCTGTTGCGCACTTTTGAGCAAAATCGGCGAGGTGATTGCACAAGCTCTTTTCCAAAGGATGTGCGGAAACAATCAGCGTCTTTTTCATTTCAAGAATTTGCCTTTGCCAACTTGCCTTATGCGACGCCAAATACGCCTGTAAGCAGTGCGCCCACAAAATAAGCCAGTCCCGCAGCAGACATGCCAATAGCGAAGGTTTCTAGCGCGCTCCAATACCAAGCCGCTGTCGACCACATTGATTTAACCGCACCGATGGCGAGAAACACGAGGCCAGTGAAGACAGCAGCCCAAACAGCGCTGGCGGGCAAGCCAAAAACGAACGGCACCAACGGCACGGCGCCACAGGCAACAAATGCCCAAAATGTAGCTAGCGCAGCCTTGCGCGGCGACCGCTGAACGGCTGTCATGCCGTATTCTTCGCTCACCATAACCTCAAGCCACACATCGTCATGGCTGGTGATAAGGGAAACAAGTTCTTCCAGCTCTTCGCCGTCAAACCCTTTTGCGCGATAGATTTGGCGCACTTCCTCTTTTTCGCCTTCAGGGTGATCACGGATATGGCGCTTTTCTGCAGCGACGACCCGTTCATAATCATCTATCTCGGCCTTGGTGCCCGAGTAGTTGGATGCGGCCATGGAAAATCCATCGGCCAACAAATTCGCAACACCAAGAATTAAGACGATTGCCGGCGACAAATTTGCGCCGACGACACCAGCAACGATGGCAAATGTGGTGATCGCGCCATCAATGCCGCCATAAATCCAATCGCGGAGATAAGAAACCTTCGGTCCGTCTTTCAATCTTTGGTGAATGGCTTGAGGGGAGTGGGCATGGTCTAACTTGCGCATTGCTGGTGAGCTTTCATTCTTGTTTTGTATTGTCAGACAATGACATGGCGACCACACGTCAAGTTCCGCATTAGTATCACCATTGGTATAATAATGGTCGTCTTTTGGCGTTTCGTTACTGGTTTTCGCCCAAAAAACTTGTTACATCACAACGGTTATTTGTTTGTAATGCATAGAAAGCGAGAAAAACAATGAGTAACTGGACACCTGATAGCTGGAGATCGAAAGACATCCGCCAGGTTCCGGCTTATCCAGATAAGGCGGAGCTGGCTGCTGTTGAAGAGCGCCTATCATCATTTCCGCCGCTCGTATTTGCAGGGGAAACGCGCGGGCTCAAAGAGCAACTTGCCGACGTAGCGCACGGCAAAGCATTTTTGTTGCAAGGTGGCGATTGTGCCGAAAGCTTTGCGGAACACCATGCGGACCACATTCGTGACTTTTTCCGCGTGTTCCTTCAAATGGCCGTTGTCTTGACTTCTGGTGGTTCAAAACCGGTCGTTAAGGTTGGCCGTGTTGCTGGGCAATTTGCCAAGCCACGTTCATCAGACAACGAAACCATTGGCAATGAAACACAGCCAAGCTACCGCGGTGACATCATCAATGGCATCGAATTCAATGCTGAATCGCGTGTGCCTGATCCAAATCGCATGTCGATGGCATACCGCCAGTCAGCGGCGACATTGAACCTTATTCGTGCTTTTGCTTCAGGTGGTTATGCCAACCTAGAGCGCACGCACGAGTGGACAATGGAGTTCCTAAAGGACACAGACTCTTACAAAAAGTACGAGGATCTGGCGAAAAAGATCGATGAAGCCATCGACTTCATGAGCGCATTGGGAATCACAGCGGAAAACACCCCGCAATTGCGTGAGACTAAGTTCTACACAAGCCACGAAGCTTTGTTGCTTGGTTATGAACAAGCGCTAACGCGTCGCGATTCCATCACCAATGATTGGTATGCGAGCTCTGGTCACATGTTGTGGATTGGTGACCGTACACGTGATCCTGATCATGCTCATGTTGAGTTCTTCTCAGGTATTAAAAACCCAATCGGTTTGAAGTGTGGCCCTTCATTGTCCAATGAGGATTTGAAGCGACTGCTTGATAAACTGAACCCAGAAAACGAAGCAGGTCGTTTGACTTTGATCACGCGCTTTGGCGCAGAAAAGGTCAATGATGAATTGCCACGTTTAGTGGAGTTGGTGAAGAGCGAGGGCCGCACGGTTGTTTGGTCATGTGACCCGATGCACGGCAACACCGTGAAAGCGTCAACTGGCTATAAAACACGCCCGTTTGACTCTGTTCTTTCAGAAGTGAAGAGCTTCTTTGATGTGCACCGTCAATTGGGCACTTATGCCGGTGGCGTACACGTAGAAATGACCGGCAAAGATGTGACCGAATGTGTCGGTGGTTCCTCTGCAGTTACTGAGGCAGACCTAGAGAGCCGTTATCACACGCACTGCGATCCGCGTCTAAACGCTTCACAGGCACTGGAGCTCGCATTCTTGGTTGCAGAAGAAATGAAAGATCAGCGCGCTGTGCGTCCACGACGCCTAGCTGCGATCTAACTATTTTTCTTTTCGCAATTTGCTGAAAATTCGCACCGCCCCTAAGGGGCGGTGTTTTTGTTTGATTATAAGTTTGTTAAGGGAGTTTTAGCCGTCCTTTAACCTTAATCAATCATAAAAGACCCAATTGTGTTGTTCGCGCGTTCGGAGGTTTCCATGCGGCGTTTTACTTTTGGGCTATTTGTTTCAGTTGCGGCATTGGCGGTCGCAAGCCCTGCCATTTCAGCCGATCTCGATTTCCCAGATGAAATCCGCGGGACCTATAATGATTGGGATACACCGCAAGATCCGTTGATGGGTTTTGACGCAGGGCTTCGCTACATGTACTCCATGGGCGGCACATCTCTAAACACCAGCGGAAACGCAACTCTCGGTGTACCGGCGTCAAGCGGGAGTACATCTGATACGACACAATTTGCAGAAGCATTCCTTCGTCTGAACGACCATGTAACAGATACTTACCTACATGCTTATGGCGGGTACTCAATGTTCCTAGACACGAGCTACGACAATAACGGAACACCTGGGAGTACTACGCTTGGGAAAGTCGCCTATGCCGTTGCCGATTTTGGTTATCTACCGTTTAAACTAGGCAGCGACGAGACTGGCGCTGCATTTGGAGGATTTCTCGGCTATCAATACATCAATGATGCGCCGACAATTGGTGGCGCAAACTATAGCCCGATTACAGACAATTCTTCGATATCATGGACAACAGGCACCTCTAGCTATTTTGTTCCAGTAGCGCATGCTGATCACACGCTAAACATCAATGCGTTGCGTATAGGTACAGCAGCAAAAGCAAAATTCGGTGCGTTCGATTTAACAGCCGAAGTTGCAGCTATCCCGTATGCTTCAATAACAGGTGTGTTGGGTGGACATACATTCAACCCGATCGACCGTGGCGGCCATGTTACCTACAAAGCCACTGAATCAAAGTTTGAAGGAAATGCATTTGGCGCCGCAGCTGATGCAATGATTGGGTATAACATCACTGATAATATGGCCGTCCGTTTTGGGGGTCGTGCAACATATCTCCGAGGTCAAGGCAACCTTGTCTATGGTCTTGCAGACGTCACAAAGCCTGTTGATACAGACAGCGACGGTACCTACGATATTGCACCAACAACTGGCGGAACATATTATTTAACGCCTGAGCGCATCGATGCTCTATCCCTTTGGCGATATGGTCTATTGGCTGAGCTGAAAGTCAGTTTCTAAGAAACTACATTCCGCAAAATATGAGTTTAAAACGCCCTCGCATCAGAGGGCGTTTTCGTTTCACGCGCTGGCCTTGCGTAAGTCTGGTGAAATCGTTACATCTAGCTCGATTTTGACCAGTTCTGGAATATCTTCGTGACTGACAATTTGCGTATCGCTTTGGCGCAGCTCAACCCTACC
>ENA-ORCV01001126-ORCV01001126.1-marine-metagenome-genome-assembly--contig:-NODE-1126-length-10410-cov-2.492113_pt1 | contig 10410 bp, 7 predicted proteins | sample MGYA00237779_ERZ508509 | MGnify/ENA primary metagenome ERZ508509 (study PRJEB26180, sample SAMN06268772) | marine metagenome | isolation source: Bioluminescent Bay, La Paraguera, Puerto Rico | place... | reverse complement strand
AGCGGCGGCAGTTCGGTCAGGTCGTCTTCCGGCTCGATCCGCTTCTTCTTCCTGGGCTTCTTCCGTTTCGCGGGTTTTTCGCCGGCAGCCTGTTGCTGCTGGAGCAGTTCTTCCTCGTATTCCAGGTCCGGCGCGATGTAGTCAAGGCAGGTATCCTTGTACTTGCTGCCCGTATAGACCGACAGGATCTCCAGCCGGAGCCAGCGCTCCGCCCAGGGTTCCGGGAGATAGTAGGGAAGCACCTCGCTCTGGTCCGGCAGGACGATCGTGGTGTCGACGCCGCGATCCGTGGTGATGCGCACCTTGTGCGGCCGCGCGTTTTCGAAATAGGACTTCTGGGTCTTGCCGTAGCCGTTGCCGATCCAGAATCGGCGATAGGGGATGCCGCCGTCGATGCGGACGGTCACGGTCTCGCCGATGCCGTTGCCGGGGGCGTTTTCGCACCAGGCCAGCCGGCCGTCGTTCTGCGACACCAGATGGTCCGGTCCGTAAGACCATTTGCTAGACGCCGGCAGGACCGAACTGACGCAGTAGTGGATCGCGTCGAAGAACTGCGCCGCGCCCTCGGTATGGCAGATTTCCGCCCTGGCGATCCCGGCGGTCGCAAGCCAGGTTACAGTTGCAATGACCAGACCGGCCTGAACGGGTCTGAAACGGCTACTGGGCAGTCCGGACATGCACGCTCCCTTGGACGCAGGGTGCATGAACCCTATTGGCGGGGCAATCGGGAGCGCATTGAGGTGCGTCAACGGGAGATGGTTGCCGACCCGTGAGTGCGGGCAAGCCAGACGGTCCGGAAACCGGGGCGTAATCGGGTCAGGTGATTTTCGGGGAACCCGAATGGTACAGCTGGCTGGATTCGAACCAGCGACCTCCGGATCCACAATCCGGCGCTCTAACCAACTGAGCTACAGCTGCACAGGGCTTGCCCGTAAATACGGACAAAGGCTGTGGCGCGCAAGGGTGTCGATTCAGGTTCGGCGCACGGTCCCCGGGGAAAACCGCCCAACAAAAAGCCCGGCCGCATGGCCGGGCTTTTCTCAAGTCGTGTTCAGAAGGGAGGGCAGGGCCTCAGTAGGCCGACTTCCACTGGGTCATCGCCTTGGCGATGCCGTCCTTGAACGGCTTGGCGGTATCGGCCTGAACCTGGCTGGCCAGGTCCTGGAATTCCTTCGCCTGCGCCGTGAAGGTGTCGAACTGCTTGCGGGCGAACTCGGACTGGATCTCGATCGCCTCGGCCAGGGTCTTCACGCCGAGCATCTTCTCGGCGAAGTCGAAGCCGGTGTTGAACTGCGTCTTGGCGGCGCCGAGCGCCTTGGACTGCATGTCGGTCGCGCCCTTGTTGATGGTCGCGAAGGTGTCTTCCATCGTGTCGGTCGCCTCTTCGGCCATCGACTTGTAGGAGTCGTAGGCTTCCTTGGCCTGGATCACGCCCTTCTCGGCGATGTCGCGGAACGCGGCCGGCATCTCGAGCGAGGCGAAAGCCGGAGCAGCGGTCTTGGCGGCGGTTTTCGGAGCCGCCTTCTCCTTGGCAGTAGCGTTGGGCATCTGGAAAATCCTCTTAACGTTCGGCGGGCGTATGTGTCGGCGCCGTCGCCGTGAATTCGGGGTTCAGCCGCACGGTATCGCGGGGCAGCGGCACGTCCTGCCACCTACCGCTCCGTAACTGATGCCAATATAGGCAGCGCCATTGTGCGATGCAATAGGAATAATGTTGCATTGCACAAATTTCCAGAATCCGGCCCGGACTGATGACGTCGCAGGTTATGTCGAGCCGGATTTGCCGGCCGACTTGCCGTCGCCGTCCGGAGGGGACTTGTCGTCGGCCGCGCCCGCCGCGCCCGCCAGATCCCGGCCCTGTTTGGAAAACGTTTCCATCTGCCGTTCGACGAAATCCGCCTGGATCTTCAGCATGTCGTCGATCGATGTCGCATTGACGATCCGTTTTGCGAAATCGAAGCTGGCGGCCATGTTTTCCTCGGCAAAGGAGATGGCTGTTTCGCCGAATGCCCTGGCGTTTTCCTGGGCGTCCGCGGCCGAACTCTCGAACGTGCCTACCGCCTTCTGCGCGGAGGCGATGTAGTCCTCGAACGCCTTGCGGGCGTGGTCCACGCTCTTTTCCGCGAAATCCCGCATGGGTTCGGGTATGTCAAACTTCTCGCTCATTCTCGCCTCCCGTTTTCGGTCGCTTTCCGCCCCGCCGGCCCGTCGGAGCCGGCTTAACCAATTCCACGCAAGCAGCGTCGATCCGGCCCCGCGCCGCTGGACGGCCCTCGCGGCACCCGACTATAACATCCTCATGTGACGGGTCCGCAGGCTTGTGCGGCGGCAAGTCGGAACTGGTTTCGTGGGCCGGGAACCGGGCTGATCCGCGGGTAGAAGCGGGAATTGGACGAGACGCCAGCATGACCGGCCGGACTGATAGTTCCGCGCTGCTGCGCGCCCAGGGAGTCGCGGCAGCGATCCTTGGCGTCGCGCCCGCTTGGCTGTGGGATGTCGCCGAGGGGCGCATTCTTCTGGCCAGCGCCGCCGGTATCGGATTTTTCGACGAACCCGGCCTTGAGTCCCTGAGCGCCCGCGAATTCGACATGCGCCGTCCGGTGATGGCGCAACTGGCCCGCATGGGAACGTCGCTGCCGCAGGACGGCACGCCGCGGCTGTCGCTGTTGCGGTTCTTCGTCGGGTTCCGGGACGTGTCCGTCCCCTGTCAGTGCAGCCTGGTCCCGGAGGCGGGGCGCGATCTGGTTCTTGCCGTCGCGAACATTCCCGGTGCCCCTTCCAGCACCCCTGACGACATCGTCGCCCGCGCCACGGCGGCGTTCGCTTCGCTGACCTGTCCCCTCATCCTGCGCGGGGCGTCCGGCGAACTCTACCGGAACGAGGCGGCCGCTGGCCTTCCGACGGAAGGCGGCGCAGGTTTCGAAACGGTCGGCCTGGATCTGCCCGACGGGAAATTCGATCTGGTCGTCGCCATCCCGGAAGCGGACCAGCCGGAAGCGGACCAGTCCGAAGCGGCGGACGCGGGGGATGATGCCGGTGAGGAACTGCTGGCGCCTCTCGACACGCCCGATGCAACACCTGTCGCGTCCGTTTCCGGGCCGGACGGGTACGAGGACGCCGAAATGCCCGACGTTCCGGCCGGTGGACCGGCCTCCGGTCCGACAGACGAGGACAACGAAATTCCGAACGACGAAGCTCCGGCCCGCGAGCCGGCCGGCCGGACATTGGCGGCGGCCCCGGAACGCAGCGGCCCGCGCCAGACCCGCGTGCTCCCCGATACGCGGCGGTTCACGTTTCTGCTCGACCCGGACGGCCGGTTTGCCGAAGTCGGAGCCGGGTTTGCCGCGCTGGTCGGGCCGAAGGCCGCCGACGTGGTCGGCAGGACATGGGGCGAGATCAGCGACCGGTTTGGCCTGGATCCGGAGGGTCGGGTCGCCCGTGCGCTTGAGACCCACGACACCTGGAGCGATGTCTATATCGAGTGGCCGACCGATTTCGGCGAGCGCGCCGAACTGCGGCTGTCGGCTCTGCCGCGTTTCGCCGAGGGTCGGGCGTTTGTCGGCTTTCGCGGCTTCGCGGACGTCCTGTCGGTCATCGCGGACGAAGCGGAAGTGGCAGAAACGCCCGCGCCCGATGAGGGGGCGGCCGAAATCGCGGAACAGACCGCCGGGTTGACGCCCGAACCCGAGGAAGTCGAAGCGGAATCAGTCGACGCCGGGAAACCGGCCGCGATCGACGCCAGCGACGTGATGTTCGTCGAAGCCGACGAACGCGGCGACGTTGACGATCGCGCCGCCGGGCCGCCGAACGTTCACCGGCTGCACAAGTTGCAGGTGGTGCCGCCGGAAGCAGGAACCCTCAACGATCAGGAGCGCAGCGCCTTCAAGGCAATCGCCGAGGCGCTGGGGGCACGTTGGCAGGGTGAAGCCGCCGAAGGCGAGATGCCGGTAGCCGGCGAGCCGGAAGCCCGGGAGCCCGGCGAGGCTGCCGTCGTGCGGGCCCCTGCCGGGGTGATGACGGCCGACACACCGGAGGAAACCGTCCGGGAAGAAGCCGTCCCGGACCTGATGACCCGGGAAGTAGAGGCGCGGGAACCGGAAGCCGGCCTTGGAGCCGAAGCCGAGCCGGAAGTGGCGGCCGTGCCCGCTGATCGTGTCGCCGAACCTGAACCGGCTGCCGAGGACGCTGGCGTGCTGGTCCGCGAGGTGATCGACCGCATTCCCCTCGGGCTCGCCGTCGTCCGGGACGAACGGCTGCTGATGGCGAACAGGGCCTTTCTCGAACTGTTCGGATATCCCGACCTCGAGGATCTGGAGGTCGCCGGCGGTCTTGGCGCCCTGCTGGAAGGGCGCGACGCGGACGACGCCGCCGCCGACACGGCCGTAGCCGCGCGGCGCAACGACGGCTCGACCTTCTCGGTCGAGGCGCGGCTGGGCCGGACGCCGTGGATCGACGGGCCGGCGATGCTGATGAGCGTGCGTGAGGCGCGGACATCCGAGATCGACGTCCCCTCCATCGCCCCGGAGCCGGCCGGGAGCGAGGCGCCCTCCGCCGTCGAGCTGCAGGAGATTCTTGACACGGCCCTGGACGGCATCGTCACGATCGACGCCGGCGCGGCGATCCTCTCCGTCAACGCGGGTGCGGCCAGGCTGTTCGATGCCGAAGCCGCCGACCTTGTCGGAGCCGCCTTCGCCGACCTGATCGCGGAAGACGACCGCGCCGCCGTGTCCGAACTGCTCGACGGTCTGAGCGCAGGCGTTCCGAGCCTTCTGGAGCGCGGGCGCGAGATCACAGTCGTCGGGCCGGGCGGGACAGGTGTGCCCGTGCTGGTGACCATGGCGCGGATCGGTGAGGACGAGCCGGAGCGCTTCTGCGTCGTCCTGCGAGACCTCAGCGACTGGAAGGAAACCGAGGCCGACCTGATCGCCGCCCGCAAGCGCGCCGAGGAGGCCAGCGAGCAGAAGTCGGATTTCCTGGCGAAGATGAGCCATGAGATCCGCACGCCGCTGAACGGCATCATAGGTTTCTCCGAGGTCATCCTCGAGGAGCGTTTCGGGCCGCTCGGCAACGACCGCTATCGCGAGTACGTCAAGGACATCCGCGAGAGCGGCGAGCACCTGATGAGCCTCGTCAACGACCTGCTCGACCTGTCCAAGGTGGAAGCCGGCAAGCTCGACCTGTCATTCACCGGCGTGCGGCTCAACGATCTGGTCGAGCAGAGCGTCGCGATTATGCAGCCCCAGTCGAACCGCGCCCGCGTGATCGTCCGCACCAGCCTCGCGCACGCGCTTCCCGCCGTCGTCGCCGATGCGCGCAGCATCCGGCAGGTGCTTCTGAACCTGTTGTCGAACGCCATCAAGTTCACGCCGCCCGGCGGGCAGGTGATCGTTTCCACGGCGCTGGACGACGGCGGCGATGTCCACCTGCGGGTCCGCGATACCGGACCGGGCATGTCGGAAAGCGATGTGTCGGTTGCGCTGGAGCCGTTCCGCCAGCTGCCTGTCTCGCCGTCGAACGGCGAAAAGGGCACCGGCCTCGGACTGCCGCTGGCGAAAGCGCTGGTCGAGGCCAACCGGGCGACCTTCGCGCTGCAGAGCAAGCTCAACGAAGGCACCCTGATCGAGATCTGCTTTCCCCAGAACCGGGTTCTCGCAGAGTAATTTCGCCGACTTACCGCAGCGCGCGGCCCTGCGGTGGAATGACGCGTGAATCCGGTTTCGTATGCGCGGCGGAACAGGCGCCGGTGGCGCCGAAACGACTGATCCCATCTCCGGTTTCCGCGGCCGATATCCTCGCGAACGCCGCGCATCCGCAGTGATTTACTGGCGTGGATTTCAGGTAGTCTCAAGGTTAGATCGGTCGCTGGGGGCGGGTTTTCTCGGTATCGCGATGTAGAATTATTCTAATTAAAGAGAAATCTGACTTTCTTTGTCAGTTTAAGTTGACTCCTGTTTGCTCTTCGAAGATGGTCGGCGTGCAAGCCGGCATCCTGCCGGCATAACGGCCTTTGATGGCAGGGCCTTGACCCCTGCCGATTGGAGGAAACCATGAAGCCGTCTTTCCGCCGGTCCGTTCGGGCCGGGCTTTCCATTCTTGCCCTTCCCGTCCTCTCCGCATTCGTCGCGGCCGCGCCTGCCGACGCCGCGGAGGTCAATGTCTACACCACGCGCGAGCCGGGCCTGATCCAGCCGCTGTTCGATGCCTTCACCGAGAAGACCGGGACCAAGGTCAACGTGCTGTTCGGCAAGAGCGAGCTGGTCGAGCGTATCCAGGCCGAGGGCGCCAACAGCCCCGCCGACCTTCTGATCACCGTCAATGTCGGCACGCTCAAGCGCGCCAAGGACGTCGGCATCACCCAGCCGGTCGTCTCCGAGACGGTCGCCGCCAACATTCCCGCGCAGTACCGCGACGAGGACGGCCACTGGACCGGCCTGTCGCAGCGCGCCCGCATCGTCTACGCCTCGAGGGACCGGGTTCCGCAGGACACGATCACCTACGAGGAACTGGCCGATCCCAAGTGGCGCGGCAAGATCTGCACGCGCTCCGGCCAGCACCCCTACAACATCGGCATGTTCGCCGCCCAGGTGGCCCATGAAGGCCCGGAAAAGGCCAAGGAGTGGCTCGAGGGGCTGCGCGACAATCTCGCCCGCAAGCCGACCGGCAACGACCGCGCGCAGGCCAAGGGCGTCTATGCCGGCGAGTGCGATCTGGCGATCGGCAACACCTACTACATGGGTCTGATGCAGACCAACGAGGAGGAACCGGAGCAGCAGGAATGGGCGAAGTCGCTCAAGGTCCTGTTCCCGGACGCCGAGGGCCGCGGCACGCATGTCAACATTTCCGGCGCCGTGCTTGCCAAGAACGCGCCGAACAGGGACGACGCCGTCGCGCTGCTCGAATTCCTGACCTCCGACGAGGCGCAGAAGCTCTACGCCGAGGTCAATTTCGAGTATCCGCTGAAGGCCGGTGTGCCGGCGTCCGACATCGTCTCCTCCTGGGGCGAGCTGAAGGCCGATACGCTGCCGCTGTCCAAGGTCGCCGACAGCCAGGGCAAGGCCAGCGAACTGGTCGACGAGGTCGACTACGACGCCGGCCCGAGTTCCTGATCCGGCCGTGCGCCGTATCTCGCCTGAGGGCCGCCCGATGCTCAGGTCACCCGTGAGGCAGGCGCCGGTCACCCTCGACCGGCGCCCCGAACGCCTCGTCGTGCTGGGCATGCGTGGCTGGATGGCCGGCTACGACACCGGCGACATCGCCTGCTGGGAAACGGTCTGGAACGACTACTGCCGCGAACTGGGACCGGGCCGTGCCAAGCGGGTCGTCTCCGAACTGGCCGGCTGGATCCGCGTCCTCCGGTCGGAGGCCTGCCGTTCCATCGACTGTTACCCGCGGCCGTGCCGTTTCATGTGCCGGGACGAATGCCTGGCCTTGCGCCTCGTCGGCGGATGCCAGAAGGGGCTCAAGCCGGTCGCCTGCGACTCGGCATGCAAACTGGTCGCCTGCAGCCGGATTGACGATCTGGTCAGCGCGTCGGAATGTTATGCTGGCGAACTGTCGGAGGCCGGCCTCGAGCTGGAAACGATTTCCGACGAGGTCATGGCCGCCGTTTCGGAGCGCCCGGCGCCATCGGCGCTGAGCTGATCCGGCGAGGGGTATGCAGGCTGCGAGGAACGGTTTCGGGACGGTCGGCGGGGGGCGTACGCCCGCCTTCCGCCGCTATCCGTTCGTCGTGCTGGGGTCCCTGCTGATCGCGGCGCTTGCGGTTGCGCCGATCGTTGCGCTTGTGGTGATTGCCCTGGGCGGCGAAACCTCGGTCTGGCCGCATCTGCTGTCCACCGTCCTGCCGCGGGCGACCATGACCACCGGGCTGCTGATGCTCGGTGTCGGAATCTGCACAGCCACGCTCGGCGTCGCCGGCGCCTGGCTGGTGTCGATGTGCCGGTTCCCCGGACGCGGCGTCTTCGAGTGGATGCTGCTGCTGCCGCTCGCCGTTCCCACCTATGTCGTCGCCTACAGCTACGTGGAGATCCTCGACTCGGTCGGGCCGGTGCAGTCGTTGATCCGTTCGGTGTTCGGCTTCGAGACCGTCCGCGACTACTGGTTTCCCGATATACGGACGTTGACCGGCGCGATCTTCGTGATGAGCTTCGTGCTCTACCCCTATGTCTACCTGACGGTGCGCGCCACCTTCCTGATGCAGTCGATGTGCGTGCTCGACGTCAGCCGCACGCTCGGCAAAAGCGCATTCGGCGCGTTCTTCAACGTGGCCCTTCCGCTGGCGCGCCCGGCGGTCGTCGTCGGCGTGACGCTGGCGCTGATGGAATGCATCAACGATATCGGCGCGGTCCAGTTTCTCGGCGTTCCGACCCTGACATTGTCGGTCTATTCCACCTGGACCAATCGCGGCGATCTCGCCGGTGCCGCCCAGATCGCCTGCGTCATGCTGCTGGTGGTGCTGTTCCTTGTCTGGCTGGAGCGCCGCGGCAGGCGGATGCAGCGCTTCCATCACACCTCACAGCGCATGCAGGCGCTGCCCGACTACCCGCTGCACGGCTGGCGTGCCGCCGCTGCGGTGGCCGCCTGCGCCGCACCGGTGCTGATCGGTTTCGTCTTTCCCGCGCTCTATCTGCTGTCGGCCGCACTGCGGCGGTTCTCGATCGACTTCGGGCCGGCCTATTTCACGCTGACCGCCAACAGCGTCGGTCTGTCGATGGTCGCCTCCGCCGTCGCGGTCGCCGCCGCCCTCGTTCTGGCTTATTCCGCCCGGCTCACCGGATCGCGGTCCGTCGCCGTCCTCTCGCGGGTGGCGAGCGTCGGCTATGCCGTGCCGGGGACCGTTCTGGCGATCGGCATTCTGATGCCGCTGGCAGCCCTAGACAACGCGGTCGACGGGCTGGCGCGTTCGCTGCTCGGCGTCTCGACCGGGCTGCTTCTGACCGGCTCGACCGCCGCGCTGGTCTATGCCTATGCGACGCGGTTCCTCGCCGTTTCGCACGGCACCGTCGAAGCCGGCCTGCAGCGCGTCACGCCGAACATCGACCTGGCGGCCCGATCGCTGGGGCGCACGCCGGCCGCTGCCATGCGCGAGGTCCATCTGCCGCTGCTGCGTCCTGCCGTCACCACCGCGGCGCTTCTGGTCTTCGTCGATTCGATGAAGGAGCTGCCGGCGACCATGCTGCTGCGTCCGTTCAATTTCGAAACGCTGGCGACCTATGTCTACACGTTCGCCTCGATGGAGATGGTCGACCGCGGGGCGATTGCGGCACTGACGATCGTCGTCGCCGGCCTGGTCCCGGTCGCGCTTCTGGCCCGCACCTCGCGGATCCCGCAGCGCGGTTCCAATGCCGCCGTCCGCGGCACCGTCCCGAGCGTCTAGAACCGGCCATTCGCCCTTCCGGATAACGTGCCGCTTGCCGCCGCTCTGCGACTCGCGACAATTAGGCATGTGCCGGTCCGGATCATCCGGCCGGCAGGGAGAGCCTCACGGAGGTAGCGATGCGCGAGAAGGAGCTGCGTCTCGCTCTCGTGCTGTATGGCGGTGTCTCGCTCGCCGTCTACATGTTCGGTGTCTGCCGCGAGGTCGCCAAGCTCGTGCGGGCCTCGAAGATCCTCTACGGCGCGCCGTCCCACGCCCGCGCCGCCGCGCGCCTTGCCGAAACCGATCCGAACCCGGCCCGCGAGACCGACAGCGAGGCGGTCTATTTCGAACTGCTCCGCAAGCTCGCCGCGCACACCGAGCTCCGCGTCGTCGTCGACGTCATCGCCGGAGCGTCGGCGGGCGGCATCAACGGGGTGTTCCTGGCCCGTTCGCTCGCCCACGATCTGCCGCTGGCGCCGCTGCGCGATCTCTGGCTGAAGAACGCCGACGTAACTCGCCTGATCGAGGAAGACGCGCTGGCCGGCCGCTTCTCCAAGCGCTTCATGACGCCGATCGTCAGCCGCATGCTGCGTTACGATCCGGTGCTCGCCGGCAACGAGGAGGCGCGTTCGAAATTCGACCGGTTCGTGCGCTCGCGCTGGTTCCAGCCGCCGTTTTCCGGGCCGCGCTTCACCGGCTGGATGTTTGACGCCGCTGAGGCAATGGGTGAGCCGGTGCCGGGCGCCTCGCTCCTGCCCGAGGACCACAGTCTCGACCTGTTCGTGTCGATCACCGACTACAACGGCCATCCGCGCCAGGTGCCGCTCGACGACCCGCCGTTCGCCGTCGAACTCGACCACCAGTTCAACATGGGCTTCCACTACCGGCGCCGCGCCTCGGGTCTCGTTGAAAGCGAGTTTGGCAACGCCGCGTTACCTGGCCTCGTCTTCGCGGCGCGGGCGACCTCGTCCTTTCCCGGCGCCTTTTCCCCCGCGACCATAGAGGAGATCGAGACCGTGCTGCGCGCGCGCGGACGGGACTGGCCCGATCTC
>ENA-ORCV01001125-ORCV01001125.1-marine-metagenome-genome-assembly--contig:-NODE-1125-length-10410-cov-2.812736_pt1 | contig 10410 bp, 9 predicted proteins | sample MGYA00237779_ERZ508509 | MGnify/ENA primary metagenome ERZ508509 (study PRJEB26180, sample SAMN06268772) | marine metagenome | isolation source: Bioluminescent Bay, La Paraguera, Puerto Rico | place... | reverse complement strand
CGACTTTCCCCATTGTCACCGCTGAAGCAATTGACGAGCCTGAAAGCGCTGCAAATCCCGCACAACCGACAATTGTCGCGGCGGCCAAACCGCCTCTTAGTCGACCGACCACCCGGTATGCCGCGTCAAACAAGTCCTTGCTCAACCCCGCGACGGAGGCCAGATTTCCCATCAGGATAAAGAGCGGGATGATCGTGAGTTCATAAACCGTTGCCGTTGCGAAAACTTGTCCGCTAAGCGTGAACGCCGCGGCTTGAAAGCCGGATAGGATGACGGTGCCCACAAAACCCACAATGAGCAAAGAGATGGCAACCGGCACACCAAGGCCGAGAAACAAAAATAGCGCGGCAAAGCCCACCACGCCTGCAAGTTCAGGTGTCATCTGATCACCTTTTGAAAAAACATAAGAAGCGCTGAAGCAAAGCAGCCTGCTGCAAGCGCGTAATAGCTTGGGCCAAACGGCAATTGCAGCAACAAGGTTGTTTCGCCAAACATCGCCGCCTCGCCACCGCTTTTGAAGGCGCGCCAAGAAAGGTAAACAAGCGCGCAAATACCAAGCAAGGTCGCGCCCCAGTCAAAAACCGCCTGAAGCTTTTTGGGCATCATCAACACGAGTGTGTCGATGGCGATAAGGCGTCCCGCAATCACACAAGCCGGAAGGCTCGCCGCGACAACAAATGACAACAACACCTGTGCATAGTCATTTGCACCAAAAATCGGCGCGTTGAGGAATGATCGCAACAATGCATCTGAAACAGACAAAATCATTAAAGCGAAAACTGCCGCCCCGCCAAAAATAACCAAGCAGCGCTCGACCCAACCCAACCAGCCAGCCGCATTGCTGCGACTGGCCAGAGCAAAATCATCATCTTTCATCAAGCTTAGTTGCCGCTTGTCAATTGCGTCAGCAATGCTTGAGCATCGATGTTTTTCTCTTTGCCGATTTGCTCAACATAGGCGTCTAATGCATCCTTCATTTGAGCGCGAAATTCTGCATACGCAGTCTCATCAATTTCGATGAGCTCAACGCCGGTTTCAGCCGCCAAATCAAGACCTGCCTTGCCAGCCGCATAAAACGAACGGGCACCTTGCAAGCTGATTTCTCGTCCCGTGAGGCCTTCCAGCGCTGCTTTATGTTCATCGCTTAATCCATCCCATGACGACTTATTCATCAACAGGTAAAAACTATCCAGCGCTGACGGAATATTGGTGGTCACATATTTGGCTGTTTCATTGAGCTTGTATGAACGAATGCCTGATGGCCCAATCATCACTGCATCAATAACGCCAGTGTTCATCGCGTTATATGTGTCGGTGGTTGGCATGGAAACCGGAATACCGCCCCAGGCTTTTACCAATTCAGCCATTACAGGATTTGGCGTGCGGATTTTCATGCCTTTCATGTCAGCAACAGAACGCACAGCTTTTTCGCGCGTAATCAGAACTGACGGATTGTTCGCCCAAAGCCCAAGTAACTTTGTTTGCGCATATTCATCTTGGATCAGATCAATATTGTCCCAAAGCGCATTGGTTGCCGCTTCGCCGTTCGCAAAAGCACCTGGAATATGAACCATAGCAGTTTTTGGGAACTGTTTTGGCGTATATTCTGGAATACCAAACACAATGTCCGCGACACCTGTCACAACGCGTTTATATTGCTGAACTGGGCCTTTGCCCAACTCACCTGACGGGTAAATCCTAATGGTCAGATTGCCGCCGGTTGCTTCATTTAGCTGTTCAGCCAATGGTGACATCACGCCCTGGTCCATTGGATGCATGGACGGCATAAAGTGCGCAAGCTTCAGTTCAGCTGCCTGTGCAAGTGATGCTGTTGTTGCGATTGCGGCCACCACGGCCATTTTGGTCATAGGCTTCAAAAAGCCCTTCGAAATTCCCTTCATCATCTCCCCCTCCTGATCGATTGACATAGGTAATTAACAAGGATAGTTATCAATGTTAACTACATAAAAGTGTATGCTATAAGTCAAGTCAACTGATTTGTTTGGAGGTTGTTGGAATTGACCGAGCAATACACATTGCACAACCGCGTGGGCTTTAAAGTCACAAGGCTCGCGCGCATTATGGAGGAACGGCTTGAAAAGCAGCTCGCCGAGCACGGCATCACAAGACTAATGTGGTGCGTTTTGCGCGGCGTGGGCATGGAAGAGGTCGGCACACCGTCTGGGTTGGCACAATATATGTCAATCGCACGGCCCGCCATTTCCAGACTGCTGAAAACCATGGAAGAGAAAGGCTTGCTTGAACGCGTCAACACAAGCGACGACAAGCGCTACACCGAAATTGTTTTGACCGAACTCGGTGAACAAAAAATGGCTGATTGCCATGTGCTGGTACGAGAGCTCAACACGCATTTTTCTTCCAAACTTGACGACCAGCAATATCAACAATTTATGGAGACCATCGACCAGCTGACTGAAGGGGAGGACCTAAACCTGATGCGGCTTTAATTATCGAAGCTCCAAAATGGTTCGCAGCGTACCCGCGAACTGATCTAGAGGCATGAGTGTAAATGAAGTTGTTTTCGAGCAAAGATCGGCCCATCCATTTGGGTTCTTTTCCTATGGAACGGGTAGCCCGCGCCAATGTAGGCCAAGTGAATTTGGCAAATGTACCTGCGTTCCGCCAACTCAGCTTTAAAGATCCAACGCGCCCAGAAAATGTTATCAACGCGATGACCGAAGCGCAGGCAATGCTTGACGCTATTCGAGACGGCATCCCGGCGCGCGCACCATCAGATATTCCAAACTGCGAGCAAGAACGACTTCAGCACTTAAAATCATTTGCTTACTATTCCGACATTTCGATTGCCGCCGCCTGCAAACTTGAAGACGAGCACGCCCTAGACAAACCTTACCGCAATCCAGACATCGACGCGCTCGCGGAAAAGCTGAAATCTGGTGAAACCAAATCTCTTGCCTCTGGTGTTGATGTCATCATGGCCGACTTGCGCGACGCGATGAACGCGCCGCCAAAAAGCATAACCGGTCATACACATTCACTAGTTCTGATGATGGAGCAGCCGCGCGAACTCTGGCAAAATGAGCCAGGTTATGATTGGCTCAACGGTGCGGAAGACGCCCGCTCGTCACTTCGCGCCAACGAAGTCGCCGCCGTATTGGCCCAATATATCCGTCTGCTGGGTTTCGAAGCGCGTGCACATTCTGCGAGCACAGCGGACGTGGACTTAAACAAGCTTGCCGTAAGTTCAGGTCTGGCCGTTGTCAAAAACGATCAGCTCATCAACCCGTTTTTGGGCAAAAGGTTCTCGCTTGCGGCTGTAACGACAAACATGTCGTTTGCCACCGACCTGCCACTTGATGAAGCAACCACGCAATTTTCGGACATCAAATGGCAATTGGGCATTGGCACTTCAAAGAGCGCCAAAAATGCTGATCCGTACAAAAAGCGACGCTTCGTGGACGGCCCTCACCCCTTTGAGACGCTAAAACGCGTTGATGAAACAACAACCTTCATTGATGAGGCGCGTGTGCCGCGCGTACCAAAGCGCACTGACATGTTCGCGCGGTCACTCTTTGGTGACATGGGCAAGCGCAACCAAGAAGCGTCCCGAAACGGCAAATATGTGCGTAAATCGGCACCTTCGATGGCCCAAAGGCGCGCGCTTGGCGCCTTTGTTTTGTTGCAAGATGGCGTTGCTAAAACCGAAAACCGGTTAGAAAAGACGGCGCGTGAGAACGCCGAAAATCTCAAGGCGTTGTCATATTTTTTGGGCATCGACGCCGCGGGCATTTCACGTTGTCCCGAATGGACATGGTACTCTCACGATGCCACCGGCACAGAGATAAACCCTCCCCACGATCAAGCCATTTCGATGGTCGTAGATCAGGGTTATGAAACGATGGAAGGCGCATCAGGCGATGATTGGATTGCAGTCTCGCAGTCCATGCGCGCCTACCTGCGATTCTCGATTCTTGGCAGCATTGTCGCCAAACAAATCCGCAATTTGGGCTACGAGGCCAAAGCACACACCGTGATGGATGGCGAAGTGTTGCAACCACCGCTTTTACTGCTTGCGGGCCTCGGAGAAGTGAGCCGCATTGGTGAAGTCATCCTGAACCCATTTTTGGGACCACGCCTAAAGTCCGGCGTGGTGACCACAACCATGCCGCTGACACATGACAAACCAATATCATTTGGCCTGCAAGAGTTTTGCGAAAACTGCAACAAATGCGCACGTGAATGCCCGTCAGGCGCGATCACCGCAGGCCCAAAACTGATGTTCAATGGCTACGAGATTTGGAAGTCCGATAGCCAGAAATGCACGACCTACCGCATTACCAACGAAGGCGGGGCGATGTGCGGACGTTGCATGAAAACCTGCCCATGGAACCTCGAAGGCACTTTTAAAGAAGCGCCGTTTAGATGGGTGGCCATGACTGTGCCTAAAGCTGCGCCAATGCTGGCAAAACTTGATGACGTCGTGGGTAATGGCGAAATCAACCCCACCAAGAAATGGTGGTGGGATCTCGAATTCAACGAAGATGGAACATACAAGCCAACCGAAAAACCCGTGAATAAACGCGGTCTACAGAAAGATCTGAACCTAAAGTTTGAGGATCAAACCCTCGCGGTCTATCCAGCCAACCTTGCGCCGCACCCTTGGCCCTTCCCGTTCCCAATGGATCGGGAAAAAGGCATCGAAGCCTATCAAGCAATGATTACCGCCAAGCAATATAAAGCGAAGCTTGAACGCGGCGAAACCGAGGGGTTGGCGCACGAATACACGATCGAGGGCGACGCACCGGTTATTCGCGTGGAAATCTCCAAGGCCGAAAAGATGACCGACGGCGTGACCAAATATGAATTCTCGTCTCTCGACGGCACAGATCTACCAGAATGGACCGCCGGCGCGCATCTCGACATTCTCGTCGCACCGGAATTTTTGCGCCAATATTCCATGTCTGGAGACCCAGCAGATCGCAGCAGATATCAAGTCGGTGTCTTACGTGAAGATCAGGGACGTGGCGGTTCAGCGCTGTTGCATCGTATCTTTACTGAGGGTCGTAAGATATTCATTTCCAAACCGATCAACCATTTCGAATTGGATGAAAGTGCGACAAAAACCTACCTGATGGGCGGCGGGATTGGCGTCACCCCAATGATCGCCATGGCACATCGTCTTCATGCCATCAGCGCAGATTTCGAATTCCATTACTCATGCTCATCTCGCAAGAACGCAGGGTTTTTGAAAGATTTGGAGCACTTCGATTGGGCAGACCGCGTTCAACTTCATTTCTCTGATGAAGGCACGCGCGCCGATCTCGACACCGTTTTGGGCAACTATCGGCCCGATAATCATGTCTATTGTTGCGGCCCGGAGCCCTATATGACCGCCGTTATGGATGCTGCAGAACGCCAAGGTTTTAAAGAACACGAACGACATATCGAATATTTCAATGTGCCGGAATTGCCTGAATATGAAAACCATCCGTTCAAACTAAAGCTCGCGAAATCAGGACGTGTGCTCGATGTACCAGCCGACAAAACAGCCACAGATGTATTGACCGAAAATGGCGTCCATATCGACGTCAAATGTTCAGATGGCATTTGCGGCGTGTGCAAATGTGGTCTTGTCAACGGCGAGGCCGAACACCGCGACTATGTATTGTCCAAAAGCCAACAAAAAGACAGCATTATCCTCTGCCAATCGCGCGCAGCAAAGCCAAATGGCGAGATCACGGTGGATTTGTAGCTTTATTTCTCGATCAACGGGAATAGGCGCGAGTTTGGCAAGCTATAATGCCACCATTCAAAGGGATTAAGCTCAAAACCGGCGGCATTCATTACACCTAAAAGCAGCGCCCGATTGCGCTGCGCGTCCGACTTAATGTCTGTCCGCCCATGATGTGACTGCACATCCGCCGCATCAAAGTCGGTGCCCATGTCGTAAACGCGCGCATCACTATCTGTGAGCGTTAGGTCAATGGCAGTGCCGCGACTATGGTCAGAGCCAACAGCTGGATCCGTCACAAACTCTGGGTCGGGTCGAATTGCCCAAAGCTTTTCCTGTACGCTCACAGGTCGATAGCCATCCAAAACCAACAATCTCAAACCCAAACCTGCAGCAAGGTCTGCAGCACGGTATAGCGCGAGCGCCGCTACATGATGCAAGCGCGCTGTGCACTCAAGGTCCGTTTTGTAAAGCACCTGATCCGTAAAATTCTCGGTCGTCGCGTAGGCAAGTTTGATATCAATGTTAGGATGGTTGAGCTCAACAAGCGCCATTTTCTTTTCCCTCACGCATATTCAAATCGCCTGACGTTGCACGAACACAGCGTGCCACATGGTCTTTTTCCCCGCCAACCGGCGACAGACTTTGCGCTTGCCGGCACTCCGAACCCGCAAAGGTGCATCGATCCAAAAAGTAACAGTGCGGGGGCAGGTTTCTGTTGGACGGCAAATCGGTATTGGTCAACGGCTGGCCAAAATCACCTGCGACGCCCATCGTCGGAACGCTTTCCAACAAAAGACTTGTGTAAGGGTGCTGGGGTGCACCGAGCACATCTTCAACGGGACCCTTCTCGACGACCTGTCCCAAATACATAACAGCCACCTCGTCGCACAAATAGCGTACCACCGATATGTCATGTGAAATGAAAATGTAGGTAATGCCGCGTGCTTGCTGAAGCTCAGTCAACAAATTCAAAATCTGCGCTTGGATGGAGATATCCAGCGCTGATGTTGGCTCGTCCAAGACAATAATATCAGGGTCAGAAGAAAGTGCACGAGCGATTGCGATCCGTTGACGTTGACCGCCAGAGAATTCGTGCGGGTGCCGATCAAGCACCTCTTCGCGCAAGCCAACTTGCCTCGCCAATTCCACCGCGATGTTTCGCAACTCCGCAACGCTCGTCCGCTTTCGCGCAAACACAGGCTCCGTAATGACACGCCAAATCGGCATTCGGGCATTCAATGAAGATTGCGGATCTTGGAAAACAATTTGCACCCCGGCTTCTTTGTCCGCCGTTGACGAAAAGCGCCCTTCTGTTGGGTTCAAAATGCCCATGAGCACCTGTGCAAGCGTGCTTTTGCCGCAGCCACTTTCGCCAACAATACCCAGCGTTTTCCCCCGCCGAACTGTCAGATCAACGCCATTAAGGGCGTGAACGAAGCCCTTCGGACGACCGAGCCAGTTTGCTCCGATCGGAAAACGCACATGCACATCATTCAATTGCATCACATGGTTAGACATTTTGCGCCTCCTTCAGCCAGCAAGCGACTTGGCGCTTATCAGCAGCGATTGGTTTTAGCGCTGGCCTTTGTATGCATTTCTCAATCGATTTTGTGCAGCGTGCTTCAAACGCGCAGCCGGTCGGCGGCTTCACCAAATTCGGCACCGTTCCGTCAATCGAACTCAACGCCTCGCCCTTTTTTGCGTGCTCTGGCAACGCTTCGATCAAGGCTTGAGTATAAGGGTGAGCGGGCGACCCGAGAGCATCTGCCGTTTTGCCGCTCTCGATCACCCGCCCAGCATACATCACATAAACGCGGTCGCAAAATTGGTTCACGACCGCCAAATCGTGCGAGATAAACAGAACGGAGGCCCCGGTTTGCCTCGCCTTGTGATGCAATAGCTGGAGAACTTGTCGCTGTACGGTGACATCAAGCGCAGTTGTTGGCTCATCGGCGACAAGCAGCCTTGGCGAACAAGCGAACGCCATGCCTATGAGAATACGTTGGCGCATACCGCCTGACAGTTCGAACGGATAACGATCAAGTATCTCTTCAGCATCGTTGATCCGCATATCACGTAGTAAGGAAAGCGCATGGTCTTTGGCCGCCTTCCCTTTTAGCTCGGTATGCAGCTCGATGACTTTGATCATCTGCTTCCCGATTTTTTTGGTCGGGTTCAATGCCGTTTGCGGTTCTTGGAAAATCATTGCCACATCACGACCGCGCATTTCGTTCATCTCAGTTTCTGTAATCGTGGCCAGATCCTTGCCTAGAAGCGTAATTTTGCCACTCGGCATATCGAACGCGCCCTTTGGTAAGAGCCGCAATGCAGACATTGCCGTTACAGATTTTGCTGAGCCGCTTTCCCCGACAATGCCAACGATTTCGCCAGCGCCAACTTCAATATCCACCCCGCTCACAGCGTGCACGGCACCGGCAAAGCCAGGGAACTGTATTTCCAATCCTTCGATTTGTAGAACCGCGTCACTCATCTCATCGCGCCTTCTGTTTAGGATCAAGAATGTCGCGCAACCCGTCGCCGAAAAGGTTGAACGCGGTTGCGGTGATCAAAATCGCAAAGCCGGGAAATGCCGAATACCACCATTGATCAAGAATGTAGTTTCGACCTGTTGCCACCATGGCACCCCATTCAGCTGTCGGCTGTTGTGCGCCAAGACCAATGAATGAAAGAGCGGAAGCGAGCAAAATCGTATTGCCAAGATCAAGGGTCGTTTGCACCAAAATCGGTGACATAATGTTGGGCAAAATATGCCAGCGCAAAATATGTCGTTTCTTAGCGTGGAACGTTTCAGCCGCCGTCACATATGCCATTTCACGCACGAGCAACGTTTGGCCGCGTGCGAGGCGCACATAAAATGGAATGCGAACAATCGCGATGGCCAACGCCGCGTTTTGCAGACTTGGTCCCAATGCTGCTGCCAATGCGAGCACCAAAACGAGCGAAGGGACCGAAAGCACAACATCCATCAAGCGCATAATTGCAGTGTCGAGGCGGCCGCCAACAAGACCTGAGAATGCGCCAAGCAAGGTGCCTATCCCGCCAGCAAGAACCACAACGAAAAAGCCAACGGCAATGGATTGTTGTCCGCCATATAGAATGCGCGAGTACAAATCACGGCCAACTTCATCCGTTCCAAAGAAGTGATCCCAGGATGGCGGGGCCAATCGCTCGCGAAGACTAATTGCATTTGGATCATGTGTTGCGAACAAAGGCGCAAAAATCACCAAGATCAAAACAATCGCGATAATACTGGAACCAATCATCATCAAAGGACTGCGACTAATCTGATACCAGATGTAGCGCCAATTGATATTTAGACCACGCGGTTTTGAAGTTTGAGCAGCATCACTCATTACGACACCTCCCGAATACGCGGGTCGACAGCCATATAGATAAGGTCTACCGCCAAGTTAATCAGCACGTAAGCGAGCGAAACAACGACGGTGAAGCCCATCACCGCAGGGAAATCCAGCGCCTGAATGGAATTGACAACATATGCGCCCATGCCTGGCCACGCGAACACTGTCTCGGTGAGCACCGCACCATACAAAAGGTCCCCAAGCGCCAAACCAAGAACAGTGATCGACGGGATCATTGCGTTTGGTAGCGCTTCGGTGAATACAATCCTGAACGAACTGATGCCGTTCGCACGCGCCGTCCGCACATAATCTTGCTGAAGCTCATCGAGCAATGCCGCGCGCACCTGTCGAGCGACAACACCTAGGTGAACGAACCCAAGCGTGAACGCCGGCAAAATGAGATGCTTGAAAGCACTTGCGAATGCATCAAAACGCCCTGCCAACAGGCTATCGACCAGCAAGAAACCAGTTATAGTCGCTGGAACGTCCATCGATGGATCAATGCGCCCGCCGCTTGGTAGCAAACCGAGCTGCCCATAGAATAAAAGAATGACCAATAGGCCGAGCCAGAACGCAGGTGTCGAAATACCGGTAACCGCAATCACACGAACAAATTGGTCAATAAGTTTGTTTTTCCAAACTGCAGAAGCAACACCAAGCGGCACGCCAAGGCTTGTGGCAACGAGTAGCGCCACCAGCGCCAACTCTAGAGTTGCAGGGAAGAAGATACGAAGATCTTCTAAAACTGGGCGGCGGGGTCGGATGGATGTGCCGAAATCACCTTGCACGATGCCAGTGACATAGCGCGCATACTGTTCGTAAAGGGGCCGATCGAGCCCTAGATCATCACGAATCTTTGCAACAATTTCAGGCGTCGCTCGGTCGCCAGCTATCATACGGGCCGGGTCGCCAGGGATGAGATGTGAAATTGTGAAAGTGATGAGGGTCACGCCCAGCAGCACAAGCACCAAAAAGATGAGCCGTCTGCGGACAACATTGAGAAACGACATGATCTACCGCCCAAGGAAAGTGGCAATGGGAGACGTTGGAGACGTCTCCCACTGGTCCGGATTATTTATTCAAGCTCATGCCTTGGAAGTTAAAGATATCTTCCAACATTGGATTGAACACGAAACCGGACAGGGAATTGCTCATCGCAACGCGATAGTCTTTTTGGAACAAGTAGACGTAAGCCGCCTCGTCCGTCACAATTTCCTGTAGCTCGCCATAAAGTGCAGTACGCTCATCTTGGTCAGTGCTTTGAACCGCAGCAGCCAAAATCTCGTCGACGCGCTCATTTGTGTACCACGAACG
>ENA-ORCV01001124-ORCV01001124.1-marine-metagenome-genome-assembly--contig:-NODE-1124-length-10429-cov-3.017774_pt1 | contig 10429 bp, 11 predicted proteins | sample MGYA00237779_ERZ508509 | MGnify/ENA primary metagenome ERZ508509 (study PRJEB26180, sample SAMN06268772) | marine metagenome | isolation source: Bioluminescent Bay, La Paraguera, Puerto Rico | place... | reverse complement strand
TCGATCAGCGCGGTCGCGATTATCGTCAGCGAACCGCTTTCCTCGATGTTACGGGCGGCACCGAAGAAGCGCTTCGGCCGCTGCAGCGCGTTGGCGTCGACGCCGCCGGTCAGCACCTTGCCCGACGACGGCACCACGGTGTTGTAGGCACGTCCCAGGCGCGTGATCGAATCGAGCAGGATCACCACGTCCCGGCCGTGCTCGACCAGACGCTTGGCCTTCTCGATCACCATCTCGGCGACCTGGACGTGGCGCACCGCCGGCTCGTCGAAGGTCGACGACACCACCTCGCCCTTCACGGAGCGCTGCATGTCGGTGACTTCCTCGGGCCGCTCATCGATGAGCAGTACGATCAGGTAGCATTCGGGATGATTGCTGGTGATCGAGTGGGCGATGTTCTGAAGGAGCACCGTCTTGCCGGTGCGCGGTGGCGCGACGATCAGCCCGCGCTGGCCCTTGCCGAGCGGTGCCACCAGATCGATGATCCGCGCCGATTTGTCCTTCGAGGTCGGATCCTCGAGCTCCATCTTGAAGCGTTCGTCGGGATACAGCGGCGTCAGGTTGTCGAAATTGATCTTGTGACGCGCCTTCTCGGGATCCTCGAAGTTGATCGTGTTGACCTTCAGGAGTGCGAAATAGCGTTCGCCTTCCTTCGGGCTGCGGATCATGCCCTCGACGGTGTCGCCCGTCCTGAGCGAGAAGCGGCGGATCTGGCTCGGGCTGACATAGATGTCGTCGGGGCCCGGCAGATAGTTGGCATCGGGCGAGCGCAGGAAGCCGAAGCCGTCCTGCAGCACCTCGACGACGCCCTCGCCGATGATTTCGACATCGCGGGCGGCGAGCTGTTTCAGGATCGCGAACATCAGCTCCTGCTTGCGCAGGGTGCTGGCGTTCTCGACTTCGTATTCTTCGGCGAAAGCAAGCAGCTCTGGCGGGGTTTTCGCCTTGAGTTCCTGCAGTTTCATTTCCCGCATCTGGGAAGTACTCCTGGGGGGCGGCGTTAAGCCGATAGGTTTGAGATGGATGTTGAGATCGTCGGAACGCTCGGGTTCCGTCACAATGTTCGGTGAAGACGATCGTGCGGCCGGTGCCCGTTGGCGGGCAGGACTCCGGCGCTCAAAGAGGTGAGTCGGAGCTTATATATACCGCCTGCCGCCGACCGACAAGTAACCGGGGCGTGAACCGCGTCAGAACGGCTTGACGATCACCAGGACGACGATACCGATCATGAGAAGCGTCGGCACCTCGTTCATGATCCGATAAAATCGTTGCGATTTCGTGTTGCGGTCTTCGGCAAAGGCCCGAACGTAACCCGAGAACATGCCGTGCACCGCCGACATCGCGATCACCAGCGCGAACTTGGCGTGGAACCAGCCAGAGGAAAGCCAGCCGCCGTCCCAGGCAAGCCACAGCCCGAGCGCCCAGGTCGTCGCCATCGCCGGGTTGATGATGGCCCGCAGCAACCGCCGCTCCATGACCTTGAACATTTCCGACTGGGCGGAACCGGTTGGCGCTTCGCAGTGATAGACGAACAGCCGTGGCAGATAGAGCATCCCCGCCATCCAGGCGATCACCGCGATGAGGTGCACAGCCTTCAGCCAGAGATAAAGACCTGAGGGCTGCCACAGCCACAGGATGAGGATGAGAAGGCCGACGGCGCCGAGCCCAGCCATAGCACGAAGAATCCGCGCGTTCCGATTTGCCTGCACACCTAACGCTCCCGCACCAGCCGCAGCATCTGCTCGACATGAGCGATCGGAGTCTCCGGCAGGATACCGTGGCCGAGATTGAAGATCAGGGGACCGTCGGCAAGCGTCTCTAGGATCGCCCTCACACCGGAATCGAGTGCCTCTCCGCCCGACAAAAGCGCCAGCGGATCGAGATTGCCCTGCACAGGAACGCGTTTCTGCAAATCGTCGCGGGCCTGCTCGAGCGGCACGGTCCAGTCGAGCCCCATCGCGTCGACACCGGTTCCCTCAATATAGGCGATCGCCCGCGCGCCGGCCGATTTCGGGAACCCGATGATCGGCACATCCGGATGCGCGGCACGCACCTTGTCGACGATCCGCCGCGTCGGCTCGATCACCCAGCGCCGGAACCCGGCATTGTCCAGGACACCCGCCCAGGTATCGAAAATCTGGACCGCATCGGCGCCCGCCTCGATCTGCCGCACGAGATAGGCCGAGGAGGCATCGACCAGAATATCGATGAGGTTCTGGAACAGCCCGGGATCGCCATAGGCAAGCATCCGCGCCGGTCGCTGGTCCGGCGTACCCCGGCCTGCAACCATGTAGGTCGCAACCGTCCAGGGCGCCCCGCAGAAGCCGAGCAGCGTCGTCTCTGAGGGCAGGGCCTCGCGAACCCGCTCGACCGTCTCGAATACGGGCTTGAGGTGCTCCAGCACACCATCCGGTCGCAAGGAGGCCAGTTCCTCGGCCGAACCGATCGGATCGAGCCTCGGACCCTCGCCCGCCTCGAAGGTCACCTGCTGGCCGAGGGCATCAGGTACCACCAGGATATCGGAGAACAGGATCGCCGCATCGAAGCCGAACCGGCGGATCGGCTGCAGCGTTACCTCGCAGGCCGCCTCCGGTGCGTAGCAGAGATCCAGGAAGGAGGGATACCGACTGCGCAGGTCTCGGTATTCGGGCAGGTAGCGTCCCGCCTGTCGCATCATCCAGACCGGTGGCACTGCCTGGGCCTCGCCCGCCAGCACTTTCATGACCGGTCGCGCAGCGCCGGCGGACTTTCCAATAAATAGATTCAAAGAGAGATGATTCCTTCGATTCTGACTCTTAGGGAGGGAACTACCCGGATCAGCATCTTTCCACAACGCTGACGGCGAAACGATCTGAAAACTCAGGATCCTGCACGACGAACCGGAATCAGTTCGTTAAGATTTTATTAATCTTTTCAGCGGTTTCGGAAGCCTCTCCGATCGGACCTCAGGGCGTTAACTTTTTATTAACACAATCAACCGGTGCTGCTCACAGGTGCCGTTCGCCGGAAGAACCTGTTGATGACCGGGCTGAGGAAACGCTAAGTCAGCGGACAGATATCGGGGCGCCGGCCGATTTGGCCAGATTTTCCACAGGTCTCAACAGCCAATGCCGGATCGCGTTCATAGCTACGTCCATCTGCACCTCGTCTCGGACGCCACCGGTGAAACGCTGATCGCGGTCGCCAGGGCCGCGGCGGCGCAATACGCGTCCGTCCGTGCCATCGAACACATCTATCCTCTGGTGCGCTCCACGAAGCAGCTCGACCGGGTCACCGCCGAGATCGAGGCTGCGCCGGGAATCGTCCTCTATACGCTGATCGGACCGGAGCTGAGCGAACGGCTGGAGTCCCGCTGCCGCGAGTTCGGCGCGCCCTGTGTTTCCGTGCTGGCCCCGGTGCTCGGCGTGTTCCAGTCCTATCTCGGCACACAGTCGACACCGCGGATCGGTGGCCAGCATGTCCTCAACAGCGATTATTTCCGCAGGATCGACGCGCTGAACTACACGCTGATCCACGACGACGGGCAAATGGCGGAAGATCTTGAAGATGCCGACGTCGTGCTCGTTGGCATCAGCCGGACGTCGAAGACCCCGACCGGCATTTATCTGGCAAACAGAGGTATCAAGACGGCAAACATCCCGATCGTGCCCGGCATTCCGCTGCCGCCGCAGCTGGAGCAGGTCACTTCACCGCTCGTCGTGGGCCTGGTCGCCAGCCCGGAACGGATCGTCCAGATCCGCCAGAACCGATTGCTGTCGCTGAACGACCACGACAACACCGCCTACGTCGACAGGGCCGCGGTGGCCGAGGAAATCGCCTTTACCCGCAAGCTCTGCGCCAAGCACGGATGGCCGACCATCGACGTGACCCGTCGCTCGATCGAAGAGACCGCCGCTGCAATTCTCGCCCTCGTACAGGAGCGCCGCAATGCCTGACGCAACCAGCGCAATGCTGCAGGCCAAGCCTGTCGTGCTCGCCTCGGCAAGCAGAACCCGCCGCGACCTTTTGACAGCAGCCGGCCTCGATGTCGAAGCCGTTGCCTCGGGGCTCGACGAACGCGCAGTCATCGAGGCGGTCGCCGCAGCCCGCGATCCGTTGCGGCCCGCCGATGTCGCTGCGATCCTGGCCGAAGCCAAGGCCCAGACCGTCAGCGAACAAAAGTCCGGCATGATCGTCATCGGCGCCGATCAGACGCTCGAACTAGACGGCAAGCTGTTCACGAAGCCGGATACGGTGGAAGTCGCCCGTCGCAACCTTCTCGCCCTGCGCGGCAAGACGCATCTGCTGCATTCGGCGGTCGCCCTCGTCCGGGACGGCGAAACGCTGTGGTCGCTGACCGAAACGGCGGCGCTGACGATGCGCGATTTCTCGCCGGAATTCCTGGGGCGCTATTCCGCCGCCGCAGGCGACGCAATCCTCGACAGCGTCGGCTGCTATCAGCTCGAAGGTCTCGGCATCCAGCTGTTCGACAAGATCGACAGCGACTGGTTCACGATCCTGGGCCTGCCGATGCTGCCGTTGCTGGCGAAACTCCGCGATCTCGGGGTCGTCGAAACGTGAGCAATGCGAATCCGATCGGGCGCGATCCCGTCGCCTGCGTTACCGGTTGGCCGGTCAGGCATTCCCGTTCGCCGCTCATTCATCGCCACTGGCTGAAGCAATACGGGATCGCCGGCGACTACCGGATCGAGGAAGTCGCACCGGAAGAATTCGAGGATTTCCTGAGAAATCTTTCCGACCGCGGCTACGTCGGCTGCAACGTGACGGTGCCGCACAAGGTCTCCGCCGCCCGGCTCGTCGCACGGTGCGACGAGACCGCCCGTGCGCTCGGTGCCGTCAACACGGTCTGGTACGAGAACGGGGAGCTCGTCGGCGCCAATACGGATGTCTACGGTTTCCTCGCAAATCTCGACGCCGATACACCGGGCTGGGATGACGGCCTGAACCGTGCCGTAGTGCTGGGCGCGGGCGGCGCAGCGCGGGGAATCGTTCATGCCCTGAAGTCCCGCGGCGTATCCCGCATCGACGTCGTCAACCGCACCACCGAACGCACGGCGGCGCTGATTGCCGATTTCGGGCCCGTCGTCGCCGGCCACGGCTGGGATGAAGCGACCACCGTCCTCGAGGATGCGCGCCTGCTCGTGAACACGACGTCGCTCGGCATGCAGGGTTCGGCACCACTCGAAATCGACATATCCCCGTTGTCATCGGAAGCCGTCATCAACGACATTGTTTATGTGCCGCTGGAAACCGACCTGCTGAAGGCTGCGGCGGCGCGCGGCCTCAAGACAACGGGCGGTCTCGGCATGCTGCTGCATCAGGCGGTGCCGGGCTTCGAGAAATGGTTCGGCGTCCGCCCCGAGGTCACCGATGAACTGCGTGCCATCCTGGTCGCGGACGTCGAGGGCCGCTGATGTTCCTGATCGGTCTCACCGGTTCGATCGGCATGGGCAAATCGGCGACGGGAAAGATGTTCGCCGCCCGCGGCGTGCCGGTGCATGACGCCGACGCCGAAGTCCACCGTCTCTACGAAACCGATGCGGTGCCCCTGATCGGTGAGGCGTTTCCCGGCACCGTCATCGATGGCCGCGTCGACCGGAGCGAACTGTCGAAGGCCGTTCTCGGCGACGATGCGGCGATGAAAAGGCTCGAAAGCATCGTCCATCCGCTGGTTCGCGCCGCCGACATAGCCTTTCTCGACCGGGCTGATGCCGAGGGGCGTGCCTTCGCGGTCGCCGAAGTGCCGCTGCTGTTCGAAACCGGCGGCGATGTCCGCGCCGACGCGGTGGTGCTCGCCTCCGCGCCCGCCGACGTGCAGCGCGAACGCGTTCTCGCCCGGCCGGACATGACCGAGGAAAAATTCGCCTCGATCCTGGCGCGACAGATGTCTGACGCGGAAAAGCGCCGGCTAGCCCACTTCGTCGTCGACACCAGCCGCGGCTTCGCGGCGGCGGAAAAACAGGTGGACGATATCCTGCGCGCCCTTGCCGGCTGTCCCGGCGCGGCCTATGCACGACGCAAGCGGGCGCTGGCGGCGGCCCGCTGACAGCGAGGGGGATACGACGCGCAGATGCGCGAGATCGTGCTCGACACCGAAACGACCGGTCTTGATCCGGCCTCCGGCGATCGCATCGTCGAGATCGGCGGCGTCGAGCTGCTCAACCACATCCCGACCGGCCGCAGCCTGCATCTTTACATCAATCCCGAGCGCGACATGCCGGTCGAGGCGTTCAACGTGCACGGGCTGTCGGAGGAATTCCTGTCCGACAAGCCGCTGTTCGCTGATATCGCCGACGAATTCGTCGAATTCGTCGAGGGCGCGCGGCTGGTGATCCACAACGCCTCCTTCGACATGGGATTTCTGAATGCCGAGTTGCAGCGCGCCGGCCGTCAGAAGATCCCCTTCGATCAGGCGCTCGACACCCTGCTCTTGGCGCGGCGCCGGAACCCCGGCGGGCCGAACAATCTCGATGCGCTGTGCAGCCGCTACGGGATCGACAATTCGCGCCGGGAAAAGCACGGCGCGCTGCTCGACGCCGAACTGCTGGCCGAGGTCTATATCGAGCTGATCGGCGGCCGCCAGGCGGCGCTGTCACTGGTCGAGACCGAGACTCGCGGCACCGGCGGTGAGCGCATGAAGGTGGCGGCGCGCCCCGAACCACTCGCACCGCTGATCAGCGACGCGGAGAAGACCGCGCACGCGGCTTTCGTTGCGACGATCGGCGAGAACGCGATCTGGCGGAAATACCGGGACGTCTCCGACAATCCCGGCGAATGAAAAAGGCCCGCCGGTGGCGGGCCTTTCATCGAAACTCTTGAGAACCGGCCGTGAGGCGTCAGGCCTGCGCGGTCTGCTGGCCCTGGGCGACGCGCTGCTGATACAGCGAAGCGAAGTCGATCAGCCCGAGCATGACCGGCGGGAAGCCGCCGGCCGAGATCGTTTCGGCGACAATCTGGCGCGCGAACGGGAACAGCAGCCGCGGGCATTCGATCATGACGAACGGCTGCAGGTGCTCCTGCGGGATGTTCCTCAGGCGGAACAGGCCCGCATAGACCAGTTCGAGCGCGAACAAGACGTCCTTGCCTTCGCCGGCGCGGGCTTCGATACGCAGCTCCACCTCGACTTCGTTCTCGCCGGCCGGCTTGGCATTGACCTGGATGTTGAAATTGAGCGGGGGCTGCTGTTGCTGCTGGCCGCCCATCGAGCCGGGCGCCTTCGGGTTTTCGAACGAAAGATCCTTGGTGTACTGGGCGAGCACCTCGACGCTCGGTCCGGCCGGCGCCTGGCCTTCCGGTGCTGCGCCACCAGTCGGGGAACCGCCGCCCTGGGAACCACTGGCGCCGCCGCCGTTCGTCGTTTCGTTGGCCATGAAAGTCTCCGAAGAATTGGTCGGGCCCCGGTCTCGGGCCGCCGACCTGATTGCGGGCCGCGGGGCAGACAGGGACTATCCGGGGTGTGCCTGAAAGTCGCGCGCTGGCTAACACGTCGCCCGGTCGCCCGCAACCGCGATGGAGTGGGCGCAGGCGGGCTTCAGGTCTTGCGCCAGGGCGATTCGGGATTGGGCGGGCCGGACGGCGGCCCTTCGAGTCCTTGAGCATCCGGATCGATCTCAACCGCCTCACCGTCGATAACACCATTTCCGCTGCTGCCCCGCGGCTCGTATCCCGGACCTTGTTTCGGCCCTTTCCGACCCGCTCCGCCGCCCATGCCGCTTCCCATCCCCGCATCCATGCTGACCACGGTGACGCGGCTGGCCAGCCAGCGGCCGATCCAACCGACGATTTTCTGCCGCGCCGGCGGGATCAGCAGGGTGAAGCCGATCGCGTCGGTCAGGAATCCCGGTGTCAGCAACAGCGCACCGGCGATCAGAATTGCTAGGCCTTCGGCCATCGCGCCGGTCGGAATGCGGTCCTGCTCCATGTCCCGTCGCGCCTTTTCCAGGGTGCCGAACCCCTGATGGCGCACCAGCGCGGCGCCCGCGATCGCCGTCAGGATGACGATGGCAATCGTGGCCAGGACGCCGATTCGCTCGCCGATCACGACGAAAAGGGCGATTTCGGCGAGCGGAATGCCTAAAAACAGGGCGAACAGAATGAGACCCATCAGGTTTGCCTTAACTCCATTTGATCATTTGCCGCCGATATCGCAGCTGCTACTGGACCGCACGGCATCAATCCTTACATAGTAAGCCAATAGCGATTTCGCCTTACTCCTTGGCGCACCGGGCGATTCCCGGTAAACGGGTCCCGATGAACGGCTTCTTCGACTTCTACACGATCCTGTTCCTGGTGCTTGCCGTGGTGATTTTCCTGCGGCTGAGGAGCGTGCTCGGCCGGCGGACCGGCAACGAGCGCCCGCCCTACGATCCCTATTCGGCCCAGAAGAGCAACGGCGCGGCCTCCGACAAGGTGGTCAATCTGCCGCAGCGCAGCGGCGAGACGGCGACGCCGCGCGCCGAAACCGCCGCCAACGACGATTTCGGCGATATCGCGCCGAAGGGGTCCGATCTGGCCAGGGATCTGTCGAGCCTGCGCGCTGCCGACCCGAAGTTCGATCCCAAGGATTTCCTCGACGGCGCCCGGATCGCCTACGAGATGATCGTCACCGCGTTCGCCGAGGGCGACCGCAAGTCCCTGAAGAACCTGCTCAGCCGCGAGGTCTATGATGGCTTCGTCGGCGCTATCGCCGACCGCGAGAGCCGCGGCGAGACGGTCATGTCGAATTTCGTGTCGATCGACACGACCGAAATTACCGAGGCCGGCCTTCGCGGCCGCACCGCGCATGTCACCGTCCGCTTCGTCTCGCAGCTCGTTTCCGCGACCAGCGACAAGGACGGCAACGTGATCCAGGGCGACCCGAACGCCGTCACCGAAGTCACCGACATCTGGACGTTTGCCCGCGATCTGGGCTCGCGGGACCCGAACTGGAAACTCGTTGCCACCGAGTCTGCCGAATAGCCTGATTTCCCGATTTACCGAGCGACCACACTGGCGGCGTGAACTCGGCTATATCGCCGCGGCCATGTTGCTGGCCGTCGCCGCCGCCCTGGCGCTCGTCTATCCCAGACCCGATCCGGTCGTTGCCGAACATCCGATAACCCGGGCCGGAGACACCTTGGTCCGGGTCGGCTTTTCCGATCTGCCCGGATATCGCGACGACGATACGACCGCCGCCTTCCGGACCTTTGTTCGCTCCTGCGAAAAGGGCGGTCAGGACGGCGCGCTGGCGCGTATCTGCCTGACCGCGCTGGCGCTGGAAAAGGCCCCCGACCAGAACGCCGACGCCATCGCCGGCTTCTTTACCGAGTACTTCCGCCCCTACCGGATCGAACCCGCCGACGGCGAAGGACTGGTCACGGCCTACTACGAGCCGGTCGTCGAGGGTGCGCGCGAAAAATCCGACCGCTTCACCACGCCGCTCTACGCCCTGCCGAAGGACTTCGTTCGGGTCACCGCCGACAACCGTCCGGAGGGCTGGGACGAAGAGTTGAGCTGGGGCCGCATGACCGATGCCGGGCTGGTGCCGGCGCCGACCCGTGCGGAAATCGACAACGGCGCGCTCAATGGTTTTGCAGAACCGCTGGTCTACGTGGTGAACGCGATCGAGGCGTTCTACATCCACATCCAGGGCTCGACCCGCATCGCACTGCCGGACGGCTCGACCGTCCGCATCGGATTTGCGGGCAAGAACGGCCATCCGTACTCCTCCGTCGGTAAGGCGATGCAGGCAAAGGGCATCGTGCCGCCGGGTGGATTTTCCATGGACGCCATGCGCGCCTTCTTCCTCGAAGACATGGATCGCGGCCGCGAACTGATGCAGGAGAACCGCTCCTACATCTTCTTCCGCGAGATCCGGGACCTGGCGCCCGAACTCGGGCCCGTCGGCGGCGAAGGCGTCCCGCTGACCACCGGGCGCTCGATCGCCGTCGACACGAAATTCCACCAGTACGGCACACCGATCTTCATCGACTCCGTGCCGCAGATCGGACCGGAGACAGGAGGTTTCCGGGCGCCCGGCGCCTTCCAGCGCCTGATGATCGCCCAGGATACCGGCTCCGCCATCGGCGGTCCGGCCCGCGCCGACCTGTTCTGGGGCACCGGCAAGGAGGCCGGTTCGATGGCCGGCGGCATCAAGGCGGACGGCACCTTCTACGTGCTGCTGCCGAAGCGCTGACGCCCCGGATGTCGTCGCGGGGACCGAAGAAACCGGACCGCGGGAGTCCGACGAAACGCGAACCCGCAAGCGACGACACCGAATTGTGGCGCCGCGTCGCCGAGACGGTCACACCGCTGAAAGGCCGCAAGACCCCGCGCCGCGAGGATATCGCCGTGCCGCCGGTCAAACCGCCGCGCGTGGCATCGAAACCGGCTCCGAAAAAGCCCGCCACGTCGGCGGCAAGCCTGTCCTCGGTGAAACAGGCGGCTTCCC
>ENA-ORCV01001122-ORCV01001122.1-marine-metagenome-genome-assembly--contig:-NODE-1122-length-10461-cov-4.648209_pt1 | contig 10461 bp, 9 predicted proteins | sample MGYA00237779_ERZ508509 | MGnify/ENA primary metagenome ERZ508509 (study PRJEB26180, sample SAMN06268772) | marine metagenome | isolation source: Bioluminescent Bay, La Paraguera, Puerto Rico | place... | reverse complement strand
GAAAAATAAGCAGCCTAAGCAGAGAAGAGGCGCCTGGACCACGTTTTACCGAAGAGCCAGTCTATATCTTGATCAATAAGCAAACTTTTTCAGCAGCAGAAGCCTTTACCTTCGCGTTACAAGCATCAGGGCGGGCATTAGTTGTAGGCCAACCTTCAGGAGGAGGAGGACATTTCGGAAGAATGATTGATCTTGGACATGGCATATCCATGTTCAGACCACATGGAGAATCTCTAAGCCCGTTCACCAATTCCACTTGGGAAGCAACAGGCATAGAGCCAGATATTATAGTAAGTGACGACGATGACTCTCTAGCTGTCGCGCTCCGTGAAGCTCTCAAGCAACTTAATGAAGCTCAGGAGCTCCCTTAACAAACTCAGGCTTAGTTCATAGAATTTACCGCAAATGCGATATCCGCCACTTCACAACATTTGTTTCGTTGTCAAAACGCCGATAAGCCAAGCGCTTGTAGCCCTTGGGATATATAAATACCTAGCGCCGTATTGAACGCCCATCGGTGAGTCGCGCAGGCGGCGGCTGTGAGAAAGCCGCCAAACCCTGTTGCAATGCAAAATTTGCCAAGCCGAGAGCGGATACGCGCCTTGGTCATCAGTTTTTCCCAACCGCTTCGCCTCCATTCAAACCGGCGGCGGCGCGGAAATAACGGCGGATCAGTCGCGAACACATGTTCCGAAAGCGAAACATTACCCAAAAGTAAAGCCCCGGCGGATACGCGCCGGGGCTTTGGGTGAATTCAGGTATGAATTCGAACAGTGCTGAACCTTTTCGGTTCTTTATTCTTGTGGCGGGCGTTTCCCGCTAATCCCGGCTCTGCAAAACCCCCGAGCCGACATCAGGCCCCTCATTTGCATTGAGCGCTTCAAAACACTCACGCGAGGGATAATCTTAAAAAAGCAGCTTTTTCAGACCTTTACGGCCTGGAGGCCGCTATCAGCGCTTGCGCTTAGCCGTCTTACGCTTGGTCGTTTTGCGCTTCGTAGCCTTACGCTTGGTCGCCTTGCGCTTTGTGGCTTTCTTAGCCGTCTTGCGCTTGGTCGTCTTGCGCTTAGCGGTTTTGCGTTTTGTCGCTTTACGCTTGGTCGCTTTCCGCTTTGTGGCTTTTTTGGCCGTCTTCCGCTTGGCTGTTTTACGCTTGGCCGTTTTGCGTTTTGTCGCCTTGCGCTTGGTCGTTTTGCGCTTGGTCGTCTTACGCTTCGTTGCCTTACGTTTTGTAGCCTTACGCTTAGTCGCTTTTTTAGCTGTCGTCTTGCGCTTCGCGGTCTTCCGCTTAGTCGCTTTTTTTCGAGTCGTTTTTCTTTTGACCGCCATGGTCCACCTCCGAATCATGATTCGAAAGTTGAACCATAACGCAATTTACTAAAAAAGTATTGTATCTGCGCAACGTTAAACGTTCGCATGCGTGCATTTTTGCATTTTTCGATTCGTTTTTGTGTTTTTTACGTCACTAAAACGGAATGTCGTCGTCCAGTTCGTAACTTTGTCCGCCTGAAGAAGCTCCTCTGTCGGACATTCCGCCCCCATCGCGATCGAAATTGCCACCGCCGCCGCTTCTTCCGTCGAGCATCACCATGGATGAATTGAAATTACGCAGCACGACTTCGGTCGTGTAACGGTCATTGCCGTCCTTGTCCTGCCATTTGCGGGTTTCGAGCTGGCCTTCGATGTAAACTTTCGAGCCTTTTTTCAGATATTGCTCTGCAACACGCACGAGACCTTCGGAAAAGATGGCGACGCTGTGCCACTCGGTTTTTTCGCGCCGTTCGCCGGTGTTGCGGTCTTTCCAGTTCTCTGACGTCGCGATTCTGAGATTACAGACCGATCCGCCGTTCTGGAATTTGCGAACTTCCGGGTCCGCACCCAAATTTCCGATCAAAATGACTTTGTTGACGCTGCCTGCCATGAAATCTCTCCGTAAAAATCGCTTAGCCCGCTCATCGCTTGGATTCGGCCTGCGCTCAATGACTGTTTATCCCCATTGAAATCTGCGGCCGCAACGCCAAATGTTCACATCTTGTTCCGGCTGTCAATGTGGATATAAGAAGCGTTGCGCATCGGCGCGTATATAAGAAGACGAACGAAGAGCATCCATGAGTTTGAAAACGATCCGCGTCGCTGGCGCGCGCGAACACAATCTGAAGAACGTCACGCTGGAAGTGCCGCGCGACAAGCTGATCGTGATGACAGGGTTATCCGGCTCCGGCAAATCATCCCTCGCCTTCGACACGATCTACGCCGAAGGCCAGCGCCGCTATGTGGAAAGTTTGTCGGCTTACGCGCGCCAGTTCCTGGAATTGATGCAGAAACCGGATGTCGACCAGATCGAGGGGCTTTCCCCGGCGATCTCCATCGAACAGAAGACCACATCGCGCAATCCGCGCTCGACCGTCGGCACGGTCACCGAGATCTACGACTATATGCGCCTGCTCTGGGCGCGGATCGGCGTGCCGTTCTCGCCGGCGACCGGCGAGCCCATCGCGTCGCAGACCGTCACGGAAATGGTCGACCGGCTGATGAACGAGGCCGAAGGCGCGCGGTTTTATCTCCTCGCGCCGATCATTCGCGGCCGCAAGGGCGAATACCGCAAGGAATTCGCCGAGCTGCAAAAGCGCGGCTTCCAGCGCGTGAAGGTCGACGGCGAATATTACGAGATCGCCGACGTTCCCGCCCTCAACAAGAAGCTGAAACACGACATTGAGGTGGTCGTCGACCGGATTGTCGTGAAGAAAGGGATTGAATCGCGTCTCGCGGACTCGTTCGAGACGGCGCTTGAACTCGCCGACGGGATCGCGATTGCGGAGAGCGCGGACAAGAAAGACAATGGCGGCGCGCCGCAGCGCACAATCTTTTCCGCGAAATTCGCCTGTCCGGTCTCCGGCTTCACCATCGACGAGATCGAACCGCGGCTTTTCTCCTTCAACGCCCCCGCCGGCGCCTGCCCGCAATGCGACGGGCTTGGCACGGAAATGGTCTTTGACGAAGATCTCGTCGTTCCCGACGGCTCGCTGGCGCTGAACAAGGGCGCAATCGCCCCCTGGTCGAAAGGCACCTCGCCCTACTATGCCCAGACCATCGAGGCGCTGGCACGGAAATACAAATTCAAGGTCACCGTTCCCTGGGACGAGCTTTCCGAGGAGGCGCGCCATGTCGTGCTCTACGGCACCGGCGAAGATGAGGTGAAATTCATCTACGCCGACGGCGCGCGCAAGTTCGAAACCGTGAAGCCCTTCGAGGGCGTCATCCCCAATCTCGAGCGGCGCTGGCGCGAGACCGACTCAAGCTGGGTGCGCGAGGAGCTGTCGCGCTTCCAGGCGATCACCAATTGCGACGCCTGCCACGGGATGCGGCTGAAGCCCGAAGCCCTCGCGGTGAAGGTCGGCGCCCTCTCGATCTCGGAGGCGACGCAGTTCTCGATCAAGGCGGCGAACAAATGGTTCGACGAGCTCGAGAAGGTGCTCACGAAGAAGGAAATGGAGATCGCCGCGCGTGTCCTCAAGGAAATCCGCGAGCGGCTGCACTTCCTCAATAATGTCGGCCTCGACTATCTCACCCTCTCCCGCGCATCCGGCACGCTCTCCGGCGGCGAAAGCCAGCGCATCCGCCTCGCTTCGCAGATCGGCTCCGGCCTCACCGGCGTTCTTTATGTGCTGGACGAGCCTTCCATCGGCCTTCACCAGCGCGACAATGAACGGCTGCTCGAATCCCTCACCCGCCTGCGCGATCTCGGCAACTCGGTGATCGTCGTCGAGCATGACGAGGAAGCAATCCGCGCCGCCGACCATATCGTCGATATCGGCCCCGGCGCCGGGGTCCATGGCGGCGAAATCGTCGCGCAAGGGACCGTGAAACAGATCGAGGCGTCGAAACGCTCCCTCACCGGCGATTATCTTTCTGGGCGCCGTGAAGTGCCCGTGCCGGCCGAGCGCCGCCCCTTCAACAAGAAGAAAGTCATCAAGGTCAAAGGCGCGAAGGCCAACAACCTCAAAAACGTCACGGCGGAAGTGCCGGTCGGCCTCCTCACCTGCGTCACCGGCGTTTCCGGCGGCGGCAAGTCGACCCTTGTCATCGAGACTTTATATAAAGCCGCGGCGCGCCGGCTCTATAATTCGAAAGACGCCCCCGCCGAGCATGAGAAAATCGAGGGGCTCGAACATTTCGACAAGGTGATCGACATCGACCAGTCGCCGATCGGCCGCACGCCGCGCTCCAACCCCGCGACCTACACCGGCGCCTTCACGCCGATCCGCGACTGGTTCGCGGGTCTGCCGGAAGCGAAGGCACGCGGCTACAAACCGGGGCGCTTTTCCTTCAACGTCAAGGGCGGGCGCTGCGAGGCGTGCCAGGGCGACGGCGTCATCAAGATCGAGATGCACTTCCTCCCCGACGTCTACGTCACCTGTGATGTCTGCAAGGGCGCGCGCTATAACCGCGAAACGCTGGAAGTGAAGTTCAAGGGCAAGTCCATCGCCGACGTCCTCGACATGACGGTCGAGGAGGGCGCGGCGTTCTTCAAGGCGGTGCCGTCGATCCGCGACAAACTCGAAACCCTCAATCGCGTCGGCCTCTCCTACATTCATATCGGCCAGCAGGCGACGACGCTTTCGGGCGGCGAAGCCCAGCGGGTGAAACTATCGAAGGAGCTTTCAAAACGCGCGACCGGCCGCACGCTTTATATACTGGATGAGCCGACCACGGGCCTGCATTTCGAAGACGTCAGGAAACTGATGGAAGTCATTCAGGAGCTCGCCGACAACGGCAACACCGTCGTCGTCATCGAGCACAATCTCGACGTCATCAAACAGGCCGACTGGATACTGGACCTCGGCCCCGAAGGCGGCGACGGCGGCGGCGAGATCGTCGCGGCCGGCACGCCGGAGGACGTCGCCGGCGTGGCGAAGAGCTATACGGGCAAGTTTTTAAAGCCGTTGCTTAAGAGTTCGAAGGCGAAGGCTTCGAACAGCAAGGCGCCGCGCAAAACCGCCGCCGCGAAGACGAAGAGCACGACAAAGAAGAAAGTGGTTAAGCGGAAGGTGGCTTGAATGGCGAAAAGAATTTTGTCTGTCGGTGCGGAGCTTGCCGACGACCGCATTGATAGAGTTTCTTTTAACTCTAAGACGTCACACCTTGATTATGACGTAATTGTATTTCGTCCCGATTATGAATGGCTCCTTCATTCTACCCAAACCTACCAAGGCAAGCGTGCGCTGACTGATGACTCCTCCTTTAGCGTTCGGGAAGCTTGCGAACATTGGAGGCGCGAGCTCAAAGAAGCAGTGGAACAGGGAAAGGTTGTCTTCGTATATCTATGCGAGAAGCAAGAAGTGCATGTTGCCACAGGCGAAACAAGAACTTCCGGAACCGGGCGAAATCAAAAAGTTACGCGTATTGTCGAACTTTATGACAATTACAAGAGCATTCCAGTCAACGATGATTTTATAATAGCACACGGCACCCAAATACAGCTTGTTGGGAAATACCATGAAATATTATCGCCTTATTGGTCTGATTTTGGTGCCATCTCTAGCTTTAACGTCACCCTAAATGGAGAATACGGAGAAACCTGTTTAACCGCAAAGGGTGGCAATCGAACTGTAGGCAGTATCATCCGCCCAAAAAGTTCCACTGGCGCCTTGTTTCTTCTTCCAGATATCAACTTCGATAAAGACGAATTTTTTGAAGAAAACTCTGAGGGAGATTTCGTATTCACTACAAGTGCAAAACAATTTGCAAAGCGATTCATTGCTTCATTGATCGCTTTAGCTGAATCTGCGTTATCAGTAGAGAAAAAAACGCCTCCTCCAGATTGGGCACACGACGACAAATACTCAAGAGCAATAGAAATTGAATTGCTTCAAGATCTGATAAAAGCGGAGTCAGCACTCGAGGAGGCGCAAAAGAAAAAAGAACGCGTCAGTTCGAATCTTGCAGAAGCCCGAATTCTTAAGGGCCTATTATATGAAAAAGGAAAACCATTGGAGGCATCGGTAATAAGCGCTCTGCAGATATTGGGCTTTGACGCGAAAAATGTCACGGAAGGTGACATAGAAATTGATGCTGCTTTTGAGTCTCCTCTAGGGCGAGTAATATGTGAAGTTGAGGGAAAAGATAGCAAAGCGATTAGCATAGAAAAATTACGCCAAATAAGCACAAATGTTCATGAAGATTATTCTAGAGAGGAAGTCGATGAGCCCTCAAAGGGGGTCTTATTTGGTAACGGCTTTCGTCTGACGCCTCCGGATAAGCGCGAAACACAATTCACTAGTAAGTGTATCGTAGCATCTACTCGAACGTCCATCGCACTTGTACCAACAACGGAGTTATTCGAGATTGCTAAATATTTGTCTGAACATACTGATGAAAAATTTTGTTCCGCTTGCGTATCAGCAATAATGGAGGGGTCTGGTTTAATAAAACTTCCAACCATACCTAAATCTATAGAACCAAAGCTCGGCAATCTCTCTAATGAATGATGGTACATGCGACTTGCTGCTCTACATGTTCTCAAGGAAACGCAGCGCTGACCATCGAAGCGCACCTAACTTTACAATGCTTAGCCTATAGAAGGCATTCCATGACCAAGCATCGCATCTACACAATGATCTTCGCGAAGGTTTACCCGCTTTATGTGGCCAAGGCGGAGAAGAAGGACCGCACCAAGGCGGAGGTCGACAAGATCATCCGCTGGCTGACCGGCTACAGCCAGAAGGAACTCAACGCCCAGCTTAAAAAGCAAGTCGATGTCGAGACGTTTATCGCCGAAGCGCCGCAACTCAATCCGTCACGGTCGCTGATCAAGGGCGTCGTCTGCGGCGTCCGGGTGGAAGAAATCGAAGAGCCGCTGATGCGCGAGGTCCGCTATCTCGATAAGATGATCGACGAACTTGCCAGAGGCAAGGCGATGGAGAAGATTTTGCGGGCTTAGGGGCGCGGAGACATGTTGAGGTTCGCGCCGTCTCTTCCCCCGCTCATCCCGGCACCCGTGCGCGAAGGCGCGCTAGCTAAAAAGCCGGAATCTAGTGACACAAATGGAACGACTTGTTGAAGGAGATCCCGGCCTTCATCCTGAGGAGCCGAAATTCCTTCGTCCTTCGAGACGCAGGCTTTAGCCTGCCCTCAGGATGAAGGAATTTCGGCGTCTCGAAGGACGCCGGGATGAGCGACAAGTAAAATACCGTCCTCCTTCTTGACCTGCGTCAAAACCGGGCGCCAGCGAAAGCGCGACAATGGAGGGGCAGCAGCAAAGAGCCCGCCCCATGCCCGTCATCGCCATCATCTACGCCACCACGGAAGGACAGACCCGCAAAATCGCCGAGGCCGTCGCCAATCGTTTCGGCGCGCTCGGCTGGAGCGCAAAGCTCTTCGACGCGGCGGACAAGCCCGGCGCGGACGCGTTAAAAGGCGCCGACGCCGCTATTCTCGCCGGGTCGCTGCACGTTCATAACTACCAGACGGCGCTTTTCCATTTCGCCAAAAAGAACGCCGGGGCGCTCAACGCCATGCCGACCGCCTTTTGCGCCGTCTCCCTTTCCGCCATGGGCGATCCGGACGAAAAAGACGGCGCCGCGGAATGCGCGGAAAAGTTTTTTGACAAAACCGGCTGGCGCCCGGCCATGACCGAGCATGTCGCCGGCGCGCTGCGCTTCACCAGATACGACTTCTTCAAGACCTGGATCATGAAGCGCATCGCCCGGGACCACGGCATGAACGTTAACACAAGCGAGGATACCGAATACACCGACTGGGAAGCGCTCGACGCCTTCTGCGATGTCTTCGCGGAAAGAGCTGCGGCCGCGCTGCAGGGCTAGACCTGCCAGTTTAATAAGAAAAGCAAACCACACCTAACCCCCGTTCACGTTTGAGGGGTTTTTCTTCCCACGCCCGGAGGCTAGGCTCGCCCCCATCGAACAGGGAGAGACCTCATGAACATCGAACGCAAGACGCTGCCGGAACAGCATTACATCTATGTCGACCGTGAATGCGGGTTCGACCCGAAAGGGATCGGCGACGCCATGACGTCCGGCTTCGGCGAGGTGTTCGGCTTTGCGCAAGGCAAAGGGATCGCGCCGCTCGCCATGCCGATGTCGGTCTACATGGAAATGCCCGGCGACAAGCTGCGCTTTCGCGCCGGCGTTCTGGTCAGCGCTGACGATGCGGGCAAAGCCGAGGGTGCGGTCAAATCCGCGGTCATGCCGGCGGGAGACGTGCTGACCGCCACCCATGTCGGCCCTTATGCGTCTCTTAACCAGAGCCACAAGGCGCTTTGGGATTATGCGGAAAGCCACGGTCTGCCGAAAGCCATGCCGGTCTGGGAGATCTATGTGGACGACCCGACCCAAACGCCGGAAGCGGAGCTCCGCACCGAGATTTTCCGCGCGCTTGGCGGTTAGCGGGCGCTATCCAAGCCAGCGCTATCTAAACAATCGGCCCCGCCTGTTCGAAATAACGCGCGAGATACGGATAGGATAGAATGTCGAGAACCAGGAAAAGAAGTATCGCGGTGCATCCGCCATAGACGAAGCGCATACGGCCCTTGCGTTCTTCCGGCTCCATTACGGCGCTGCCCGCGATCAGCAACAGGGTGACGCCGCCGATAACCAGCCCGCCTATGGCGCCCAGTTGCCCTGCCTGAAAGATGATAATCGCCTCGACGCCGCCATGGCCGGCTGTCCAGAAGATCACGAACACGGCGCCGAACACAGGACACATAATCAGCGCAAAAAAGCCCGTCCAGAACATGTTTTCAAAGAGAAAACCCGGAAGCGGCCCCAAGCGGTCGACAGCTTTCAGCAGCGGGCGTTCTTTTATTGACATCGCGCCATCCCGTCATTGCGATAGATTTAATATCGGCGCGGGTGGACTTTGTTGCAAGCTTGCGGCCGGCTCCTCGTTTGCCTTTCTTCTCAAACGCTGAACAATGCGCGTCAGCCTGACGGAGTTCTATCCATGCGTATCCTAGCCTTCCTCGCCCTCGCCTTTTTCACCGCCGCCTGCGCCAGCGCGGCGCCCACGGCTTCAACACATTCGACCGATAGAGCGGGAACGCCGATCGTCATCGGCGAGAGCTTCGCGATTGCGTCTGCATCGCTCGACGAGGACCGCACCTACAATGTCTGGCTGCCGCCCGGCTATGAGGAAAGCGGCAAAAATTACCCCGTGCTTTATCTGGTGGACGGCGGGCTGGAACAGGATTTCCAGCATATTTCCGGCCTTGCGCAACTTGGGTCTGTGGCGGCGATGTTCGAAGACGTGATCGTCGTCGGCGTTGAAACGAAGGACCGTCAAAAAGAGCTTACCTTTCCGACACTCGATCAGGAGCATCTTGACGCCTTTCCGACTCTCGGTCACGCCGCTGAATTCCGTGCGCTGATCACTGATGAGATCATGCCGGTTATCGAACAGCGCTACCGCACCAGCGGAAGCAACGGGTTGATCGGCGAAAGCCTCGCCGGTCTTTTCATTGTCGACACGTTTCTCAACGCGCCGGAGAGTTTCGATGTCTTCATCTCGATTTCACCGAGTACATGGTGGGACAATGGCAGCCTCGGCGAAAACGCCGCGGCGCTTGTCGGCGCACTGCCCCCGAAAGAACGCAAGCTTTATCTCGCCATCGCCGATGAAGGCGGCGAAATGCGCAAGGCGCTCCTGAAGATCGTAGACGCGCTCAAGGTGAAAAAGGCGCCGAGCGTCGCCTGGATGTTTTCCGACCGCCCCGACCTTGAACACAGCACGATTTATCATCGCGAAGCGCTTGAAGCGCTGGTCTGGGCGTATCCGAGAAAAGAGCTTGCCGGCGAGTGAGCTTACGTCACGCGGATGCGTGCCGGGCCTTTCTCCATCCGGCCGATGACCGCGGCCCCATCATGGCCGTGCTTATCGAACAGCGCGAGAACGTCGCCCGCCGCGTCCGGCGCGCAGGCGACGAGCAGCCCGCCAGAGGTTTGCGGATCGGTCAGCATGTCGCGGGAAGTTTCCGGCCAGTCCGCCGGCGCCGCTACCATCTCCCTGACGCTCGCCCAATTACGTCCCGATGCGCCGGTCTTCACCCCTCCAGCGAGCAGTTTGCGCGCCGCATCGAACACCGGAACGGCGGCTTCGTCGACAACAGCGGCGAGCCCGGCGCCGCGCGCCATTTCCGACAGATGTCCGAGTAGCCCGAAGCCGGTGACATCAGTCGCGGCGTGAACTCCTGCAATCGTCGGCAATTCCGCCCCCGGTTTGTTGAGCCGCGTAGTTGCGCCGATCATCGCCTCATAACCAGCGGCGTCGAGAACGCCTTGCTTCATCGCCGCGCTGAACACGCCGACGCCCAGCGGTTTGCCGAGGATCAAAACGTCCCCTTCCCGCGCCGCATCGTTGCGCAGGATTTTGTCGGGGTGAACGACGCCCAGAGCGGCGAGACCGTAAATCGGCTCGGCGGAATCGATAGAATGCCCGCCCGCCACC
>ENA-ORCV01001121-ORCV01001121.1-marine-metagenome-genome-assembly--contig:-NODE-1121-length-10467-cov-2.501636_pt1 | contig 10467 bp, 12 predicted proteins | sample MGYA00237779_ERZ508509 | MGnify/ENA primary metagenome ERZ508509 (study PRJEB26180, sample SAMN06268772) | marine metagenome | isolation source: Bioluminescent Bay, La Paraguera, Puerto Rico | place... | reverse complement strand
CCCGGCTGCTCGAACTCGACGTGACCGTCGAGGGCAAGGAGAACCTGCCGAAGGACGGCGCGTTCATCCTGGTCTCCAACCACCCGACCGGCATCGCCGACGGCATCATCATCTGGTCGGTGCTGCGCAAGCGCCGCCCGGATCTGTTCTTTTTCGCCAACCGCGATGCGATCCGGGTGATGCCGCAACTCGACCAGATGATCGCGCCGGTCGAATGGCGCGCCGAGAAACGCAGCGTCGGCTCCAACCGCGAGACGCTGACCTACGCCGCGAAGGCCTTCAAGCAGGACCGGCTGGCGGTGCTGTTTCCTTCGGGCCGGCTGGCCAAGCGCCGGGGTCTGCGGCTGTATGAACGGCCCTGGATGCCGTCGGCGGCGATGCTGGCGCGCAAGAACGGCCTGCCGGTGGTGCCGATGCACATCACCGCGCGCAACTCGGCGCTGTTCTACCTGTTCGACGCGATGCACCCGACGCTGCGCGACGTGACCCTGTTTCACGAGGTCATCAACAAGGACAACCACACTTTCAAGGTCCGCGCCGGCCGCCCGCTGGACGGGGCAACGCTGTCCAAGGACAGCGATCTGGCGACGCAGGAGCTTTATCGCGCCACCATGCGCGCCGCCGCCGAGATCGCCGGCCGGCCGCTCTCCGTTCCGTTCCTCCATCCCGTGTGGTCGCTGCTCGGCGACTTGCGCCTGTTTACGCTGGCCTGCACGGGGCGTCTCGCCGCCGAATTCCGCCTGCACAAGATCGACGCATTTGACGGATAGCGCCTCTCCCGCGGAGCGGTTCGTGCCGCGGCCGCTGCTGGCGGTCTGGGCGCGGATGTCGCCCAACCTGAAGGCAGTCATCCTGGTGTCCGTCGGCGCGATCCTGCTGACCGTGATGGCCGTGTTCGTGAAGATCCTCGGCGCGCGCCTGCACAGCGCGCAGCTGATGTTCAGCCGCGCCATGATCGGCTTCCTGCTGTTTGCGCCGCTGCTGCTCCTGCGCGAAGGCGTCAACGTGATCTGGACCGCGCGTCCCGGCATGCATCTCGCGCGCGGCTTCTTCGGGGCCTGCGGCAACTACTGCTTCTTCTACGCGATCACCCACATGGTGCTGGCCGACGCGATGGCGCTGCAGTTCTCGCGACCGCTGTTCATGATCATCCTGGCGTTCCTGTTCCTGGGCGAGGTCGCGGGCTTCCGCCGCATCGCCGTGACGGTGGCGGGCTTCGCGGGAATCCTGGTCATGCTGCGCCCGTTCGGCGGCGGGTTCGACCCCGACGGGCTGGTCGCGGTCGCCGGCGCGCTGTTCGGCGGGCTCGTGGTGATCGCGATCAAGAAGCTCGCCTCGACCGAGCCGACGCGGCGCATCATCTTCTATTACGCGTTCTACACGGCCGCATTTTCCGCGATCCCCGCGGCGCTGGTGTGGGTCAACCCGACCGGGATCGAGTGGGCGATGCTGTTGCTGATCGGTTTCCTCGGAATTCTCGGACAGTCCAGCATCACGCAGGGCTTCACCATGGGCGAGGCGACGATCACGGTGCCGTTCGATTACATGCGCATTGTCTATTCCGGCATCTTCGGCATCCTGTTGTTCCAGGAAATTCCGACATGGTGGAGCGTCGCCGGCGCCGCGCTGATCGTCGGCAGCAACCTGTATCTGATGCGGAAGAGCTAGCGGTACGCGGGGACGGAGGGCAGGGACAATCTGCCGCCTTGATCCGGCGGGCAAAACCGGCGATCAGTGAGGCGCGACAATAAAGGTGGGGAAACACATGGCACCGATACGCAAACTCTCCCGCAACACGCTCAGCATCGGGCTGTTCGGGTCCAACTGTTCCGGCGGGCTGGCCTGTTCGACCTTTCCGGAGCGGTGGGAGGCGAGCTGGGAAAACTGCCGCGACCTTGCCGTGATGGCAGACGGCGCGGGGCTCGACTTCATGCTGCCGCTGGGCCGCTGGATCGGCTACGGCGGCGAGACCAACCACAACGGCTCCAACTTCGAGACGATCACCTGGGCGTCCGGCATCCTCGCCGCGACGCGCAACATCATGGCGTTCGGCACCGTCCACGTGACGGCCTTCAGTCCGGTGGTCGCCGCCAAGCAGATGGTCACGGCGGACCATATCGGGGGCGGACGGTTCGGGCTCAACATCGTGTGTGGCTGGTACCAGAAGGAATTCGACATGCTCGGCGTCGACCTCGGCGAGCACGAGCGGCGTTACGACCTCGGCCAGGAATGGGTCGAGCTGGTGACGCAGGTCTGGACCGCCGACGCGCCGTTCGATTACGAGGGCGAGTTCTTCCGGACCAAGGGCACGGCCCTCAATCCGAAACCCGTCGGCGGCGAACGGCCGATGATCGTGTGCGCGGGGACGTCCGGGCGCGGGCGCGAGTTCGCGCTGCAGAACGCCGACATGCTGTTTCACAATTTCTACGAGTTCGAGAAGTTCCGCGACGACTGCGCATCGCTGCGCGCCGACGGGAAGAAGATCGGCCGCGACGTCGGGCTGTTCACCAATATCGGCGTCGTCTGCCGGCCGACGCAGAAGGAGGCGGAGGAGTACCATCACTACTACGCCGTCGAGCATGCCGACATCGGTGCGTGCACCACAATGATGGTCGAGCGCGGCATCGACACCAACGAGATTTCCGACGAGGCGCGCGCGCGGTTCCACATGCGCGCGGCGACCGCGAACGGCGCGACGCCGGTCGTGGGCGATCCCGACACGGTCGCCGACCTGCTTGCCAGCATTTCGGAGGCGGGCGGCGACGCGGTGGCGATGGGGCTGCCGAACTATCTCAACGACCTGCCGTTCTTCGTGCAGGAGGTCATTCCCCGCCTGGAGGCGAAGGGCCTGCGCGTCCCGGCGCCGTGAGCGACGGCAACCGAACCTTGTGCGGGAGGGATTCGGTCCCATCTGATACATAAGGGATCGGATTCATTCGGGGATCATACCGGGGGGCACGCAGCATGCAGTCACGACTGGCCGCGTTCGGGATCACGTTCGGCATTGCGGCGCTGACGGTCTACATCCTGATTACCGGGCGGGACCTTCTTATCCCCTTCGCGATTGCCGTCATCGTCTGGTACCTGATCAACGCGCTGGCGCGCGGCTTCCGCAAACACGCGCGGGCGCCCGGCTGGCTGGCGCTGACGCTGTCCATCGTCGCGATCCTGATCGCCATCGGCCTCATCGTGGAGATGATCAGCGGCAACATCGCCGCCGTGCGCCAGGCCGCGCCCGGTTATCAGGCGAATATCGAAAAGCTTCTGAACCATGCGATGGAGCTCGGCGGACTGACCGAGATGCCGACCATCGGCCAGGTGGCCGAGCAGTTCGACCTGCGCAAGGTCGTGGGCGGGGTGGCGGGCGCGGCGGCGAACGTCGCCGGCAACGCCGGGCTGATCCTGATCTACGTCATCTTCCTGCTGGCGGAGCAGCGGACGTTTGGCCGGAAGATCTCCGCGCTGTTCCCCGATCCCGGCCGCGAGCGGGAAGTGCGGGAAATCCTCGTCGACATCCGCCAGCGCACACAGGCCTACGTCGCGGTCAAGACGGCGCTGAGCCTCGCCACCGGCATCGTCAGCTATATCGTGCTGGTGGCGGTGGGGGTCGATCTCGCCGCGTTCTGGGCCTTCCTGATCTTCCTGCTCAATTACATCCCGACGATTGGTTCCCTTCTCGGCGTCGTTTTCCCGGCATTGCTGACGATCGTCCAGTTCGGCACGCTGGGACCGTTCCTCATCGTAGCGGTGGGGCTGGGCGCGACCCAGTTCGTGTTCGGCAACGTGCTGGAGCCCCGGATGATGGGCCGGTCGCTCAATCTCTCCTCGCTGGTTGTGATCATCTCGCTGGCCGTCTGGGGCTCGATCTGGGGCGTCACCGGCATGTTCCTGTGCGTCCCGATCACCGTGATCATGATGATCGTACTGGCTGAGTTCCCGCAGACCCGGCCGGTGGCGATCCTGCTGAGCGCCGACGGCAAGGTCTGATCCGAAACGGCGCGGCGGACCTGCGTTCATGACCGAAGACCTGACAGCGATACGCGACGGCACAAGGGGCGTCTACGAACGCCAGGCGCCGGCCTGGGACGGGCTGCGCTCTCACGCGCTGTTCGAGAAGGGCTGGCTCGACCGCTTTGTCGCCGCACTACCGCCGGGCGGTACGGTGCTCGACGTCGGCTGCGCCACCGGCCGGCCGCTCGGCCTGTATCTGATGGAAAAGGGGCTCCGGGTGACGGGTGTCGATTTCGCTGCGCCGATGCTGGCGATCGCGCGGGAGCGCTTCCCGGACTGCCGCTGGATCCACGCCGACATGCGGACGATGGATCTCGGCGAACGGTTCGACGGGGTCCTGGCCTGGGACAGCTTTTTTCACCTGACCATGGCGGAGCAGCGCGACGTCATCGGCGTCCTGTCACGCCATGTGGGGGAGACCGGCAGCCTGCTGCTGACGATCGGACACCTGGAGGGGGAGACCACAGGACGTGTCGGCGACGGGACCGTGTACCACGCGAGCCTGGCGCCCGACGCGTATCGCGACCTCCTGTCCGCCGAGGGGTTCGGGCAGGTCGACATCACGCTGCAGGATGCGGAGTGCGGCGGCCACTCCGTGCTGCTGGCGCAGCGGCGATGACCGTTAGCGATCCCGGGCCGTTTCCGTCACAATACGGCGTCAATCGGACGAACCCCGTCCGTGTTCCGCATACCGGGATACCTGAACCGCGATGATCCCAAGACTGTCCGACGTCGACCTGGAGGCGCGGCTGCCGCGCACGCACTACGAGACGATGCTGAAGGACCTGCAGCTCCAGCTTCGCGGCATCCAGCTCGCCTACCGCAAACTCCAGCTTCGCGGCATCGTCGTGCTGGAAGGCTGGGATGCGGCGGGCAAGGGCGGGCTGGTGCGGCGGATGGTCAACGAGATGGACCCGCGCGCGTTCGACGTCTGGCCAATCGGTCCGCCGACGCCGGAGGAGCAGGGACGGCACTATCTCTACCGCTTCTGGACGCGGCTGCCGGCGCCGGGCTCGCTCGCGATCTTCGACCGCTCCTGGTACGGCCGCGTGCTGGTGGAGCGCGTCGACAAGCTCGTCACGCCGGAGGTGTGGAGGCGCGCCTACGACGAGATCAACGACTTCGAGGCGATGCTGATCGACGACGGCGTGCGGATGGTGAAGCTGTTCATGCATCTGTCGGTCGAGGAGCAGACCGAACGGTTCCGCGAGCGGGCGAAGAATCCCCACAAACGCTGGAAGCTGACGCCCGAGGACCTGCGCAACCGCATAAAGCGCGCGGAATACGAAGAGGCGATCACCGAGATGCTGGAGCGGACGTCGACCGACGATGCCCCCTGGCGGCTCGTCTCCGCGGAGCAGAAGCGCAACGGCCGCATCGAGGCGATGCAGTGCGTCATCGATGTGCTGTCGGACGGCGTCGATCTGAGCCCGCCCGCGTTCGACGCGGACTTCCGGCGCCGTCTCGAGCAGGAGCTCGATATAAAAATCGGAAAAAAGGACTGATACCGACCGGTGCGCGCCCGGCCGCGGTCAGGCGTCCAGCGACACCGGTTCGCAGAACATATAGCCGCCGCCGTGGACGGTCTGGATGAACTGCGGCGCATCGCCCGACGGCTCGATCTTCTTGCGCAGCCGCGACACGTGGATGTCGATCGTCCGGTCGTAGCCCTTCATCTCGCGCCCGCGCACGGCCTTCACCAGCTCCGCCCGCGTCATCTGGCGGTTGCCGTTCTTCACGAAGGCCTCGAGCAGGGCGTATTCGCTGGTCGTCAGCGAGGTGATGGAGCCGTCCGGCGCCGTCAGACGGCGATGGATGAAGTCGAGCTTCCAGCCCGCGAATTCGGCGACGCTCGCCGCGGTCGGGGCGACCTGCTCCTCCTGGCCGAGGCGGCGCGACAGGCTGTTGATGCGGGCAGAGAGCTCGCGCAACTCGAACGGCTTCTGGAGATAGTCGTCGGCGCCGAGTTCCAGCGTGAGGACGCGGTCGGCCATGTCGCCCTTGCCGCTGAGGATGATGATACCGACCGACGAGTTCGAGCGGATGTACTGGGTCAGCGCGACGCCGTCTTCCTTGGGGAGAACGAGATCGAGCAGGACGAGGTCGATGTCGCCCTGTTCCATGGCCGCGCGCATGCCTTCACCGTCTTCGGCAGTGACCGGATCGTGCCCGCGATCGCGCAAATATTCCGCGATCATTGCAGCAAAATCGCGATCGTCATCGACGATCAGTATGCGCATGTTCTCCTTGCTCATCAGGTGTGATCCCCTACCTGGCAGAGATGTACATCACGCGTACAGTATGGGCCAGCGGGGAAGTCGCGGCAACATGCCGAAACAAACGGAAATATAAATTTTCTTGAGTCTACAACAGTTTCGCCCAATTTCTCAAGGTGAAGGAATATCGTTTTCACCCAAGCCGACGTGGAGGAATCTTGAGTCACCGAAGGCTCCTGGTGGTCGATGACAGCATCGAAATCACCGAACTGATTAAAGAGGTCGCGTCGGAAGACGGGTACGAAGTTTTCACGCTGAACAAGTCGACGCTTTTCTTCGAACGGATGCGGGAGGTCGACCCCGATCTGCTGTGCATCGACATCCATATGCCGGATGTCGACGGCATCGAGATTCTGCGCGGCCTGGCCGACAAGGGCTGCCGCGCCGGCGTGATTATCCTGAGCGGCGGCGACCCGCTGTTCACCAAGGTCGCCGAGCGCATCGGCGTTGCGTCCAAGATGCATGTCCAGACCCTCGAAAAGCCCTTCCGGCTGGATATCTTCCGCGCCGCGCTGCGGGCGCATGAGGACTACGTCGCCGGGCAGGGCAGTGCGGCCAGCGTCTGCTGACGCCGCCGGCGGGCCGGTCCCCGCCGGAGACCCCCAATTTGCCGTTGAACCCGCGATGCGCGGAGTTATGCTCGCCGCCGGACAGCCACATGGCAGGCACGGGGCGGAGCGCACGGCATGAACAATTCCCTGAATATCGGCGACCTCATCGAGTTCGATGCGGAGCGCCGGATAAAGAAGAAGATCCTGTATACGGAGCGGGTCGTCAGCGACCTGCTGTGTTACGAGCCCGGCCAGGGCACCGTCGTCCACCACCACAACACCGATGACGAGGCGTTCTACGTGATCGACGGGCGCGGCACGATCTCGGTGGGCGACGAGGTGCACGAGGTCGAACCCACCAGCCTGGTGTTCGCGCCGATGGGCGAGGAGCACGGCATCCAGGCCGCCGACGACAGCCGGCTGGTCATCATCTACTTCCGCGCGCCGGGCCGGAAGACGGCACGGCCCGGGCTTCAACCCAACATTGCGGATTGACCGCATTTGAGACAATTTTTTATCCGTTAACCGCGGATTTCCCCCTACGGTTAACGGGTGGTTAATCATTCGGCGCCTAATCTTTACGAGTCGGGCCATTCCGGCCCTGGAGCGTATTGATGACCGCAGTAATGAAGTATGCCGGGGCGTTTTCTCTCGACGAGCTCGAGAATGAAGTCAGGCGGGGAATGGAACGCCCCGCGAGCGAAACTCCCACTCGCGAACAGACCGTCAAAAAGGCCGCCCGGCAGGCCCGTTCCGCTTCGACCCCCTCCTACGAATCATTGTTAAGTTTCGGTGTCCTGAATATTGCGGGATTCGCGCTCGTGGGCGCTGCGTGGTCGCGCGGCTGGGTCGATATGGTCGTCGCTGCGGACACGACCGGGCTGACCTTTGCAATCTTCGGTGTGTTTCTCGTCGGTCTCGCGCTGTGCGGTCTCAAGCTGCTGCGCGTGGGCCGTGAAGCGGTCGCCGCCCGCTCCGGCGCGGTCCGGGCCGGCACCTGGGCATCCGACTATCTCGACAGCATCCGCGGACGCGATTCCGGCGCGCGCGCCATCGCGGCCTCGTCGCTCCGGCTGCGGCTCGGCGACTGGATCGTCTCGATCCGGCACTTCGGCAACAGCCTCGTGCTGCTCGGCCTGATCGGCACGGTGATCGGATTCATCATCTCGCTGTCGGGCGTCGACGCCAACGCCGTCAGCGACGTCAACGCCATCTCGCCGATGGTCTCCAAGCTCCTTTCCGGCATGTCGGTCGCGCTGTACACGACGCTGGCCGGTGCCATGCTGAACCTCTGGCTGATGGTCAATCATCGCCTCCTCGCCGGCGCCACCGCGCGCTTCGTTGCGTCTCTGGTCGAGCGGGGAGAAAGCGATGAATGCGCTTGAGCAGATAGAGGATACAGACGACGGGACAGTCTTTCGCGACGTCATCATGCTGGCCCTTCTGGGCTTCGTGACCGTCGTCGTTCTGTTGCTCCCCCACCTCAATCCGCCGACCCAGAACGAGGACGTCAGCTCCCCCGGTAACGTCGTGGTCGAGCTGCGCTGGCCGGACGAGGTCGACGCCGACGTCGATCTCTGGGTCCAGGCCCCCACCGACGGCCCGGTGGGCTATTCGAACAAGGGCGGCCGGGTCTTCAACCTGCTGCGCGACGATCTCGGCTACGCCAACGATCCCGGCAGGCTGAACTACGAGGTCGCCTACAGCCGCGGCCGGCCGGAAGGCGAATACACCGTCAACGTCCATCTCTACAGCAACAAGTCGCTGCGCTATCCGGTGACCGCCGAGATCTATATCGGCATCAAGAAGCAGCCCGCTTCCAGCATCCAGCGGATCAGCTACAAGAAGGTGAACCTGCTGGAGATCGGCCACGAGATGACGGTCCTGCGTTTCAAGCTGGACGACCAGGGCGACCTGATCCTGGGCAGCCTGCACGACGTGCCACGCATGCTGCGCTCGCGCCGGGGCAGCAAGTAGAACAGTAGAGTAAGAGGAGCCGTCCCCGCATGAGTGCCAGCGATCCCCTGACCTGGATTTTCGTCGTCGTCGTCTGCGTCGCGGGCGCGCTCGCCCTGATCGCGGTGCGCGGACACGCCTCGCTCGGCGTCCGGTCCGGCTCGCTCGTCCTCGCCGCGGTTCTCATGGCGTCCAGCTACGGCGGGCTGATCGAGCTGATGGCCCGGCCGAAGCCCGTCTCCCTCGAATGGGTGCGCGGCAATGCGGAAACCGCCAAGGTCGCGGGCAGCGTGCTGCGCGAGAACGAGGCGATCTATCTGTGGCTGACCTTCAAGGACAACCCGGAGCCGCGGGCCTACCAGCTTCCGTGGGACACGCAGATGGCGCGCCAGCTCCGCAAGGCGCAGCAGAATGCGGAAAAGCGCAAGTCCGAGGTCGAGATGCGGATGCCGTTCCGCAACCAGCGCTCGGTGCAGGAGCAGGTCTTCCACGCCCCGCCGCGCCCCTCGCCCCCGCCGAAGAACCCGAACGCGAGTTGAACTGGACAAATGTGTCGCTATTCTTTGGGAATGGCGATCTCAACTTGGTGGAAATATTTTAGAAGGGGCGTACTTCCTAGGAAGTTATCGCAGCACTTCCATATTCTTTGGTGGGGCTATTGCACCTTTCAGCCTAGAGGACAATTTCGGTCAGTTTCTACCCGACGAATGCACAAATTGGTCGGTCCACTCAGGGGGCTAAAGCCGGCCCTTAAGCAGGAGCGGTTGGAGGAAGGTTCAGAATATAAGCGAGTCACCACAGTCAGTGACGTCGCATCTGCCTCAATCCTCCGCATTCCCGTTCTGATATACAATCTGCTGACCTATCTTGGACTGTATATTGCGTTTTTAAAATTTTCAGAATGGTACCGATCACTCGAACCGGGGAACAAAATTCAATTTTGGATCGCAGCTTTTCTCGCAGTAGGTGTCGCAGAGTTTATTGTGGGGCGTTTCATATCGATTTTGATGTTGATTGTTCTGTTTTTCATGCTTGTCGTGCCAAAAAAACGTTAATCGACGAGTTAGTCTTCACAGCACCCGCCGCCCTGCTGGATGGGCGGGCAGGGCACCGTCCCGTAGGAACAGAACACGCAGCAATCGCCCGGCTTCGGGCGCAGCACCTTGCCGCATCCCTTGCAGTCGTAGAACCACTGGCACGCGTCGGTCGGCATGGTCTCGGTCTCGGCGTGACCGCATTCGGGGCAGGTGATCGTGGAGCGCAGCTCGACGTCCCCGATCCCCACGCCGGTCATCCGAAATATCCCAGCGCCTGCCAGTAGACGTATTGCAGCGGCATCATCACGATCCAGGTCAGCGCCGCCATCACCAGAAGTAGCCGCGCGACGCGCCGCATCGACACGCCGCCCAGGTTGGCGACGAGGACGACGGGCGGGAGTTCATAGGCGAACGGCGCCATCGACCAGCTTATCGGCTGGGTCATCAGGACGGTCATCAGCGGCCAGCCGGTCGCGGCGGCGATGTCGGAGGCGAGCGTCGTCATGATCGCGGGCTGGCCGGGGACCGTGGTCACCGCGCCCATCGCCATGCCGACCGCGCCGACCTTGACGAAGTTTCGGAAATCCTCGCCCGCGTGCAGCGGCACGATGTCGAACAGGAAGGCGCTGATCTGCT
>ENA-ORCV01001120-ORCV01001120.1-marine-metagenome-genome-assembly--contig:-NODE-1120-length-10468-cov-1.985757_pt1 | contig 10468 bp, 8 predicted proteins | sample MGYA00237779_ERZ508509 | MGnify/ENA primary metagenome ERZ508509 (study PRJEB26180, sample SAMN06268772) | marine metagenome | isolation source: Bioluminescent Bay, La Paraguera, Puerto Rico | place... | reverse complement strand
CCAAGCCGAGATCGGCGGCCAAGGGGAAGCGGGAACTGCGTCGGTGTCGGAGCGCGCGAGGGCACTCGCGCCCCAAGGGTCCGGTGCAGCGCGAGTGGCCTCGCGCGGTTCGCCTTCGGCTCCGGGCAGCCGGAGGTCCCCCCCGGGGTGGACAGGCGGGCAAGCCTTGCCCAAGGTCGCCGCGATGAGGAACCGGCTGATTCTCGCCCTCGCCGCCAGCCTGCTCGCCTCCTGCGCCGGCCCGCCGAAGCCGCAGTGGCTGATGCCGACCCCGGTGCTCTATCTCGACGGGCGGGTCGACCCCTTCTCCCACCTGCCGGCGAGCGAGAGGAGCACCCGGGTCGAGGTCTTCTACACCACCAACCGCCAGCCCGAGGGCGACCACTACGGGAACGATGTCGACGAGGTCCTGCGGCTCGGGCGGGCGACGATGGAACTGGGCGAGCCGAGCGACGACTGGGAGACGCTGGTGCGGGCCTCGACGACCGACCCCCGGGAGCGCCCGATGCCGGTCCGGCTCGTCGAGTCCGAGGAGGAAGGCACCGACGAGGAGCCGGCGGTGATCCGGCGGTGGGTCTCGGAGGTGGATCGCGCGGTCCGGCGCACCGCGACGCGTGACATCGTCTTCTACGTCCACGGGGCCAAGGTGGGATTCCACCATTCCTGCGCGTTCGCGGCGGAGCTCGACCACTTCGGCGGGCGCGACTTCACCCCGGTGGCCTTCGACTGGCCGACCCACCAGGAGATCCTCTCCTACGTCGATGGCGTCGACCTGGACCACGCGAGGCGCTCGTCCTCGCGCCTGGCGGAGACGCTGCGGCTGCTCGCGGACGGGACCTCCGTGGAGCGGATCCACGTCGTCTCCTGGAGCGCCGGGGCGCGGGTCCACTCGCGGGCGCTGGCCGAACTTGGGAAGGGCGGGATCGCCGGGGCCCGGAAGCGCTACCGCCTGGGCGTCCAGGCCTTCGCGGCGAGCGACGTGCCGGTGAAGGACTTCCTCGAGCGGCTGCCGGCGATTCACGGGCTCAGTGAGCGGGTGCTGGTCTACATGTCCGACGGCGACGGGGCGTTGAAGTGGTCGGCGCGGCTGATGGGCGGCGGGCGTCGACTCGGCCTCGAGCCGGAGAAGCTCAGCGAGTCCGAGCTCGCGGCGCTGCGGGCGATGCCGCGGCTCGAGGCAATCGACACCTCCTACGGCAAGGAGCGCCGTGGCTTCGACATCATCGGGCACCGCTACTGGTTCCAGCACCCGTGGGTGAACAGCGACCTGGTGCTCGCCCTGCGCACCGGCGCGGATGCCGCCGGGCGCGGGCTGCGGCCGGCGCCGGTCCGCGGGGTGTGGTACTTCGGCGACCACTATCCGGAGCGGATCGGCGGGGTCGGGCGGAGGCTCACGGGCGGCGCGTGGTGATGGCGGGTGGACAGCCGGGAAATGCTGCTCAAGGATGCCGGCGATGAAGGAAACCAGGATCGGAGTGGTCGGTACGGGTCGGATGGGCGCGAACATGGCGCGCCGTCTCAAGGACTGCGGGTACGCGGTGACGGTGGTGTTCGATGTCGCCAGCGAGGCGGCGGAGGCGCTGGCCGGGGAGATCGGCGCCGAGGTGGCGGGCTCGCTCCCCGAGGTGACGGCGGCGGCCGACGTCGTGCTGACCGTGGTGACCGACGACGAGGCGATGCGCGGGATCTTCGCCCCGGAGGCCCTGCTCAGGGAGGCGCAGGGTCGGGTTTTCCTGAACTGCGCAACCGTCAGCCCGGCGGTGCACGAGGAGGTCGCGGCGGCCTGCCGGGCGGCCGGCGCCGAGGCGCTCGAGGCCTGCATGGCATCGAGCATCCCGCAGGCCCGGGAGGGCACGCTCTATCTCATGATCGGCGGCGACGAGGCGACCTTCCGCCAGCTCGAGCCGCTGCTCGGGGACCTTTCCAAGTCGCTGCGCTACGTCGGTGGCACCGGCCAGGCGGCGAAGGTCAAGGCCTTGGTGAACATGGTGATGAACATCAACACCGCGGCGCTGGCCGAGGGGCTGGGGCTGGGCCAGGCGCTGGGGCTCGACCTGGAGCTGCTCAAGGAGGTGTTCTCGCAGACCGGGGCCAACTCGCGGGTCCTCGAGACCGATGCCGACGACATGATCACGCGCGACCACGACTGCTTCTTCTCCGCCGCCCATGCGGCCAAGGACAGCGGGATCGCCAACGAACTGGCGAGACAGGCCGGGGTCGGCGTGCCGCTTTCCGAGGCGACCGAAGCGCAATACCGGAAGCTGATCGACCTGGGGCGGGGAGAACTCGACAAGTCGGCGGTCGCCGAGTTGACCTTCGCGGGGAGGAGCGATGATTGACACGATCGAATTCCGGAACCGCCGCGGCGAGCGGCTCGACACGGCCTTTCATCCCGGGCGCCGGGAGGAGCGGCTGGTGATCCTGGGGCACGGGGTGACCGGCAACAAGGACCGGCCGCTGCTGGTGGCGGTGGCCGAGGGGCTCTCGAAGGCCGGCTGGCCCTGCCTGCGGGTGTCCTTTTCCGGCAACGGCGAGTCCGAGGGCGAGTTCGGCGAGGCGACGGTCACCAAGGAGGCCGAGGACCTGCGGGACCTCGTCGGGCAGCTGCCGGAGAAGCTCCGCATCGCCTACGCGGGCCACAGCATGGGAGGGGCGGTCGGCCTGATGATCGCGCCGGTCGAGCCGCGGATCCAGGTGCTGGTGACCCTCGCCGGCATGGTGCGCACCGAGGAGTTCTGCGAGCGGGAGTTCGGCGGGGAAACGCCCGGTGAGGGCTGCATGTGGGAGGATCCGGCCTGTCCGCTTTCCCGGACCTACGTCGACGACATGGAGTCGATCGGCGACCTGTTCGACGAGGTGGCCCACCTGCGGGTGCCCTACCTGCTGATCCACGGCACGGCCGACGACGTCGTCCTGCCGGAGGACAGCGACGACGCCTTCGAGTCGGCCTCCGAGCCCAAGCGGATCGTCCGCGTCGAGGGTGCCGGGCACTCCTTCGACGAGGCGAGCTACGACCGGGTCGTGGCCGCGATGGACGAGTGGCTCACCCACCACCTGGCGTAGCGGCGATCCCGCCCGCCGGGTGCCGGATCAGGAGCGCAGGCTCCACTCCGGCAGGCGGATGAGCTCGCCGCCCTTCATCGCCGACTCGTGGGCGAGGATGCCGGTGCAGGTGATGTTGGCCGACTCGACCGCGTTCGGGTACGCGTCGCTGCCGGTCTTGAGCATGTCGACGAAGTTGTGCACCAGGTGCGGATGCGAGCCGCCGTGTCCGGCGCCCTGGGTGAAGGAAAGGTGCTCCTCGCCGCTGTCGCCGCCGTAGACCCCGCCGGTGGTGAAGAGCTGGATCTCCTCCGGCAGGTACTTCGCGAAGTCCGGGCACTCGACCTCCTCGGGGATCTCCGGCTCGGGTTCCGGCTCGGGTTCCGGGGCCGGTGCAGGCTCGTCCTCGCGGTCCACGATCATCAGATCGTCATCCACGGCGAGCGGGTCCGTGCCACCGCCGGTGTCTTCAACCTTGTCGGTCAACTCCAGGACTTCGTCCTCGGCCGGCGCTTCCGGTTCGGGCTCCGGTGCAGCCTCGGCAGCCGGCTCCGGTTCCGGCTCGGGTGCAGGTTCAGGCGCAGCCTCTTCCGCTGCGGCCTCGGTTTCTCCACCCTCTTCATCCTCGTCAATGATCCGCCGGATCGAGGCGAGGATTTCTTCCATGGACGGTTCGTTTTCAGCAGCTTCTGTAGACATGAGCGGGCGATTCCTTATCCGTCGCTTCCCCTGATGGGCGAATTAAAACCGGTCTCCCCCTGCCGTGTCCAGCGGTAAAGGCCAGTTAGCTGAGGATTAGTTCCACGGCGTTAAGTCGAGGTTATTGCCCTGGCGCTCTGTCACATACGGGTCAGGCTCGCTCGTGATCCCGAGCGTGTCCGCGGTCAACAATCCCATCGCTTGCAGCAAGGTCAGGCCGGCGACGTAGGAATCACGCTGCGCGCTGACCAGGGTCAGGCGGGCATCGAGCAATTCCTGTTCCGCGTTCAGGACATCCAGCGTCGTACGAAGCCCGACGAAGGCTTCCTGCTGTACGCCTTCGAGCGCGATTTCATTGGCTTCCACCGACCGCTGGCTCGAATCGATCACCGAGCGGCTGGCCACGAGGTTGTTGAATGCCGTGGTCACGACTTCCGTCACCTGGCGGCGCGCTTCCGTCACACGAATGCGCGCGGCATCGGCGTTGAAATTCGCCTGCCGCACACGCGAGCGGTTGAGCCCGCCGGTAAACAGCGGAACGGACACTTCCAGCGTTGCCGACAGGCGGTCGGTCTGGTCACCGGAGAAGCTCTGGTCCATGCCGCGGCTGGCCGAGGCGGACAGTGACACGTCCGGCGCATAAGCACCGCGAGCCGTCTGGACGCTGGCGCGGGCGGAATCCTCATTGAACGCCGCTGAACGCAAGACCGGGCTGAAATCCAGGGCGATTTCCAGCGCCTCCTCGATCGAGGCCGGCATTTCCGGCAGCGGCGGTTCCGGCGACAGGGTCCCGGGATACTGACCGACGACGGATGCATAGCGTGCGCGGCTTGCCGCCAGCTGCGACAGGGCCGCGGCCAGCTGTGCGCGGGCGCCCGACAGGCGCGCCTCGGCCTGCGACACGTCCGTGCGCGTGATCTCGCCGACCTCGAACCGGTCCTGTGCCGCATCCAGCTGGGCCAGCAGGACTTCCACATTATTACGCCGGATCTGGGCAATCTCGACATCACGGTTGACGTCGAGATAAGCGGTCGCCGCCTGCAACAGAACCGATTGCTCGGTGCCCCGCAGCCCTTCCCGGGCCGCCATCACATTGGCTTCGGCCTGGCTGATCGCGCCGCTGATTTCACCGCCGCGCCAGATCGCCTGGCTCGCATTGATACGATAATTCTGCGGCGTCACCGTGTTCGACTGGTTGAAGAAACCGCCCGAGCTTTCCGTATATGTGCTCGAGATGCTGCCGCTCGCCGACACGCTGGGCAGCCATGCCGACCGGGCCTGGACGATGCTTTCCTCGGCGGCGCGAACACCCGCGCGCTCAGCCTGCAAGGTCGGGTTCGACCGGTAGGTCAGCTCCAGCGTTTCCTCGAATGTCTGGGCGTGCGCCGGGATTGCCCAGACAACGGCCGCCAGCGCGCTCGTGCAGAGAATCTTTTTGAACATGTGCGTTCCTCGAATTTGGCCGCATCTTATACACGAATGCGAGCGGGCATAGTGTCGACTTTGTAAGGCTTCTGACAAAGCCGCTATAAAAGTGAACAGCGTTCACTTAATCGAGCCGCGATGAAATTCAAGCGTCAGCTTGACGCATCAGAACACAAATCCGGCGTCCTTCCGGAAGCCCGGCACCAGGCGCGGTGTCGAATCGAAGATCACGCGCTGGCCGATCGTGCTGCCCGAGCGCGTGAATATCGTCGCCTTGCCGATCCGGCCCTTGCCGATCACGACCGCGAGTCGGCCGCCATCCTTGAGCTGATCAAACCAGGCCCGCGGAGGTTCCTCGACGGCACCTTCCACGAAGATGACATCGAACGGCCCCTGCCCCGGCGCGCCGTCTTTCGGATCGCCCGCGATCACGGCCGCATTGTCACAACCGGCATCCGCGAGCGCATCGGACGATTTCTTCACCAGGGTCTCGTCCGCTTCAACACAAACCACGGTTTCCGCTAGCCGCGACATGACCGCGGCAGCATAGCCCCGGGCGCTGGCCAGGTTCAGGACAAGCTCGTCCGGCTCGATCGTTGCGGCATGAATCAGCATGGACAGGTCGCGCGGACGCATCATCCAGCGTCCGGCAGCGACCTCGACTTCGGTGTCGGCATAGGCCAGCGCCGATTTGCTCTTGGGCATGAAGTTCTGGCGCGGCAGGGAACGAAGCGCCTTGAGGAGACGGCGATCGGTGACGTCTGCCGTATGGATCTGGCTGTCGACCATGGCATCGCGTTCGCGGGAGAAATCCGGCACTCTGGCCCCCTGTTACTGGCTTTGGTGGCGCTTATATCGCGCGTTCAAAGCGTGCCGCAATACCTGATCACCGCTGCCGTGCGACTCCCGTGCTAGAACACGTTGCCGCAAGCCAGCCGCTCGGTTACAAACGCCGCCCACTGCTCGGACGGCTCCGTGGCGGAGTGGTGACGCAGCGGATTGCAAATCCGTGTACCCCGGTTCGATTCCGGGCGGAGCCTCCAAGACTTGCAGCGATAACTTCACAAAATGATTCGGGCATTCGCCTCTCGATCGAGCACACAGTGGTCAGTCCGCTAGCCACCGTGGTCGCGGGCGAGCAATTACCAGTTGAAGCAAATGAGGTTGCAGCTAGAGTTTCCGGGATTTTCTTTTGGGGGGATTCATGTCTGACAGCTTCCGGGGGCGAGCCGCCGCCTCAATTTTTTCCTTTGCGCTTTTTGTATTGTCATTGGCGATAACGTCGCCGGCCGCTCTGGCGCAGGACGCAGCGGCGCCACGGGTCAGCTCGATTTCGCGGCAAAACCCTGTAAGCGAAAGGACCACAGCGGACACGCTGGCCTGGCGCGTGACATTCAACGAGCCTGTCGCCAGCTCCGGTCTTCTGCTGGGAAATACACAAAGCGTTCTGGACGGCTCCGGCACCTTCCTGCAGGGCATTTTCATGCTCGCGGCCGCCGATATCAACGGAAAGACATTCGTGTTCGCACCGAGCTATGAGGAAAATGGGCTATCGGTTCTCGAAATTTCGGATCAAGGCATCTTTCAGGTCGCGCACAACATCGCCGACGATGAGACTCTTTTCCTGCAACAGGCATCGGCTGCAAGCACGCACGAGATCGACGGCAGCTATTATTTGTATACTGGTAGCTGGGGCGATGACGGAATCAGCGTCTTCTCGATCGGCAATGACGGCTCGCTGACAAATATCCAGAATATTGGCGACAACGCGACATTGCAGCTCGATGGCGTGAGCGACTTTCACATTGCGACAGTCAGCAGCACCGAATTCATGTTTGTACCTGGCAGAACGGATTGGGGCGTCAGCGTTTTCCAGATCGGAAGCGACGGGATGCTGACACCGGTATTCGACGTCAATGACTCGGAAAACAGTGACTACGAGCTGGCCGGGGCCCGCTCCATTACATCAGCCATGATTGACGGCACGACGTATCTTTACGTTGCGGGCGGTCTGGATCACGGCATCAGCGTTTTTTTCAGTCGCCGACGACGGCTCCCTGACACACCTTCATCGTATTCTGGATAACAATTCGCTTTTCCTGAGCGGCCCGGGCGATATCGAACATGTCGAGCTCGCTGGCGCCCACTTCATCTACGTTGCCGGCAACCAGGATCTTGGCGTCAGTGCCTTCTCAATCCTCGCGAACGGGAACCTTCAGTCGATCCAGAACGTGCAGAACGCAACCGGCATTCTTGTGGCAAATCCGAACGAAATGGTGGTTTCTGAATTCGAGGGACGGCCCTTCCTTTCCGTTGCGAGTGCATCGGCAGCGAGCAGCAGCGCCGAACGTGGATTCCAGATATTTTCCATCGGCGGCACAGGACAGCTGTCACCGGTATTGCGGCAGCTTTCGTCCGATCAGACACCGATGTATCGCGCCACGTCGATCACGTCGCTTCCCACCGCAAGCGGATTTCGCCTGTTCGTCGGCGAAAGCCGAAATAGTGGCCACGTAAATGCATTCGATATCGAGATCGAACCGATCGCCACGAATGATTTTGTCGTGAGCGGTACGACCGCGAACGTTTCTTTAGATCGAATCTCATCGACCGACTTCGACCTCACCGCATCCGGTGGTGATCTTGCCAATCTCGATGGGACGGTAGCGATCGGAATATCCGCCAGCCACAACATCACCGACTTTGCCGGGAATGCCCTGACAGACGGCACGCCGACAGGCGCCCATGAAAATTTCACGGTGGACAATACAGCCCCGGGCGTGAGCCTGTCACATGATGGCGTGTTGCCCATAGACGCCCCCTTCACACTCACCGTCACTTTCACGGAGGACGTTTCCGGGTTCACACTGGGTGACATCGGGCCGATTTATGCGGCATTGTCGAATTTCGAGGCGGTAACCGACAACGTCTACACCGCCACCATCACCCCCACCGGACAAGCTAGCCTGACGCTCTCGATCGCAGAAGGCGTCGCGACGGATGCCGTTGGATTCACGAATACAGCCGCCGAGCCGTTGACACTTGCCAGCGTGGAGCGCCGGACTCTGAGCGTTGAACTCCCCGGCCTGGGCGCAGGAAGCGTAACAAGCGCACCCAACGGGATCGACTGTGAATCGGACTGCACGGAAAACTTCTTGCGTGGGCAATCTGTAACGCTGACGGCGACGGCGGCATTCGGTTCTGCATTCGCGAGCTGGGTTGACGGGCCATGTGCGGGAAGTTCTGCCCCCGATTGCACGCTCACTGTCGATGAAAACACGATCGTCGCCGCCCGCTTCACGAGCGACAACATACCCGAGGGCCGTATTGTCGCCGCCGCACTACCTGCCGCCCGATCCGGATATGTCGGCGGGCCGCCAATCACCGTTTTCATGTCCGTCGTCAGTCGCGCGACTACACCGGCGCAGTCTTGCCGGATATCGGCGCCGGACGGATCCCCGGTGACGTTGGCATATCGCCGAGTGGACGCGAACAATGCAGCGATCGGTGCTGCAGATCCGGTCTTTGACCTGGCACCTGGCGGGACAGCCAGTTTTGTAATCGAATTGACGCCTGTCAGCGAAACAGGTCTTTCAGGCAGCGACTTCCAGCCTGCCGTAACGTGCGAGAACGCCGCCCTGAATTCGGTCGTCGGCCTCAACACGGTTTTCCTGTCCATTCAGAACGCGCCAGTCCCCGACATCCTATCGATCAGCACGACCGTCAGTGGTGATGGCGTCGTCCGTATCGCTGAATCCGGTCGCGCTGGAATTATGACAGCCGCTGTTGTCAATATCGGCGCTGGGGATGGATCGGCCGGCGCCAGCGGCATCACCCTGACGACGACGGCCGACACCGGGGTCAACGCTCTGCCGGTCACGATTGAGATCTGCCAGATCAACGAAGCCGCACAGTGCATCACACCTCGTGGTCCGGCCGTTACGACGGCAAATCTGGGCAAGAATGAGCCAGCCTATTTTGCCGCATTTGTCCGCGATAGCAGCAACGGGGCCGGAATCACTTTCGATCCAGCGAATTCGCGGGTCTTCCTGAGGTTCTCGGATGCTAGCGGAACAGTTCGCTCCGCCACCAGCGCAGCCATTACGATCCCGGCAGCAGAATAAGTTGCTCAGGCATGATTGGCTGGCGTTACCGTAATGCCCGCCCGCTCCAGTTCCGGCTGCAGCCGGCCGGTCAGCGCCAGCCAGAGCATGTGATAATCGCCGCGCAGCGACCATAGCGGATAGGTGAAGGTTGCCGGCTTGTTGCGCTCGACGAAGGCGTGGCTCACCCAGGCGAAGAAATAGCCCGCCACCGGCGGCAGCAGCAGTGCCCACCAGGTCTGCGTGGCGATCGCGAAAACCAGCACGCCGATCGCCAGGATCGATCCGGTGTAATGAAAATAGCGCGTCGCCGGCTTGGCGTGCTCTTGTAGATAGTAGGGAAAGAAATCGCGATATGTTGTGTATTCACGCATGTTGCGGACCCTCCCGATAAGACTTTTGCAAGCAGGTTGAATCTTTTTCGACCAAAAGGCCAGAGCGTTAACCTCACATTTACCCTCTTGGGGGATTGTCTACATGTCTTCCCGTGAAGACACCCCACCATCCACCCAATGCCTTGTCGGGAGCCTTCTGGGCTCCCGATTTTTCTTTGTGCATTTGGTGCGCGTTCGAGACTTGCCGCCGCAACAAATCCGGTGGTATAGGCCCGGGCTCATTACGGCACTATTCCCTGGTAGCTCAGTTGGTAGAGCAGGTGACTGTTAATCACCGGGTCGGCGGTTCGAGCCCGTCCCAGGGAGCCACTTTCCGGAAAGTTTCCTGATTTCCACGCGCTTCGGCGCGGCAGAAATGCTGCGCATAATCGGAAAACACTGTTCAATTTTCGAATGTGGTCTCGATTCTGTCGCCAAATAGGCCTATTTCGCACATGCGAAAAGCTGCCTGCGGGCACAATGGGACGGACAAACACTCATGCCCCTGAACGGTCGATATATTGCCGCCATCGTGATCATCGTGATCGTCGTGGCCTTCTTCGGGATCGGCACAGCGATCAATCGCGGTGAGGCCAACCGGACCGAACAGGACGGACAGGCCCCGTCCCGATCACCCCGCGTGGTCTACCAGATCATCGAGGCCAGCGAGCAACCCGCCTTCCTTGTCCTGCGCGGCCGCACTGAGGCGGTACGCGAAGTCTCGGTTCGCGCCGAGACCGGCGGGCGCGTTGTGGAAGCGCCGGCTGTCGAAGGCACGCGCGTGGCGGAAGGCGATTTGCTGTGCCGGCTCGATGTCGATGCGCG
>ENA-ORCV01001119-ORCV01001119.1-marine-metagenome-genome-assembly--contig:-NODE-1119-length-10468-cov-2.795592_pt1 | contig 10468 bp, 7 predicted proteins | sample MGYA00237779_ERZ508509 | MGnify/ENA primary metagenome ERZ508509 (study PRJEB26180, sample SAMN06268772) | marine metagenome | isolation source: Bioluminescent Bay, La Paraguera, Puerto Rico | place... | reverse complement strand
AGCCGGTCGATATCGACATGGGCTTCGAGATGCGCCGCGAGCGCATCGAGCGCATCCTCCACGCCGGCCTCGTAGGACGCGCCGGAGGCCGAACCGCCGAGCCGTTCCAGCCACGCGGCCCGCTGGCGATCGTCGGCGAAGAACCCGTGCGTATAGGTCCCCGAAACCCGGCCTTCGACCGACACGGCACCGTCCTCCCGCCCGTCGGCGAGCCGGACAAGCGGGCGCATCGTGGCCGGGCCGGTGGTGCGGCCCATGTGCATTTCATAACCCCGGAACGGCAGCCCGTCCGCGACGGTCTCGCCGCTGACCTCGACGAGGCTCTTGTCGCCGGTCAGAACCGTTTCGACGTCGAGCAACCCGAGCCCTTCGACCAACCCTGCCGGCCCCTCGATGCCATCCGGATCGGCAATCGTCCTGCCGAGCATCTGGTAGCCGCCGCACAGGCCAAGCACCTGCCCGCCCCGGCGGATATGGGAGAAAAGGTCGATGTCCCAACCTTCGCTCCGCAGTGCCGCCAGATCCGCGATGGTCGCCTTGGAGCCCGGCAGGATAACGAGATCGCAGACCGGTAGCGGCTGGCCGGGATTGATCATCACCAGATCGACGTCCGGCTCCGCGCCGAGCGGATCGAGATCGTCGAAATTGGCGATACGGGGCAGCACCGGCACCGCAATGCGGATTTGCGCTGCTGCCTTTGCGGTGTCGTCGCGTTCGGACAGCGCATAGGCATCCTCGGCCGGCAGCCGGCCGGCGGCGGCGAAATGCGGCACGAGCCCGAGCGGCGCCCAGCCGGTCATCTTTGCGATTGCCTTGATGCCGGCCTCGAACAGGGTCGGATCGCCGCGCATCCGGTTGACGAGGAAGCCGACGATCATCGCCGCATCGTCTGCATCCAGAACGGTTTTCGTCCCGACGAGGCTGGCGATCACCCCGCCCCGGTCGATGTCGCCGATCAGCACCACCGGCACGTCGGCGGCGCGGGCGAAGCCCATGTTGGCGATGTCGTTGTCGCGAAGATTGATCTCCGATGCGCTGCCCGCCCCCTCGACCAGCACGATGTCGGCGGTCTGTTTCAGCCGTTCGAAACTCTCCACGACATGCGGCAGCAACTGCTTCTTGACGGTCTGGAACTCGCGCGCCTTCGCCGTGCCGAACACCTTGCCGCGCACGACGATCTGCGCGCCGGTCTCGCTCTGCGGCTTTAAGAGTACCGGGTTCATGTCGACATGAGGCCTGAGCCCGGCGGCACGCGCCTGCAGCGCCTGCGCCCGGCCGATTTCCCCACCGCCCATTTCACCGCTCCCGGGCGTCACCGCGGCGTTGTTCGACATGTTCTGCGGCTTGAACGGCGCGACCGAAATACCGCGCCGTTTCAGCGCCCGGCACAGGCCCGCGACGATCAGCGACTTGCCGACATTCGAGCCAGTGCCCTGGAACATGATCGCGCGAGCGGTCACGGACCTGCTGCCTTGCAGGCGTAGCATCCACAAGAAGCCGCCTGCCTTGGTTCGTCATGGCCGGGCTTGTCCCGGCCATCCACGTCTTCACCGCAGCATCCGCCCGTGGATACCCGGTACAAACCCGGGCATGACGGCAGGAGGGTCCGGGCATCCACGCCCATCAGAACTCGATCCCCTCCTGCGCCTTCACGCCGGCGGCGAAATGGTGCTTCACCAGGGTCATCTCGGTGACGAGATCCGCCACCTCGATCAGCTCCGGCTTGGCGTTGCGGCCGGTGACGACGACATGCAGGTCCGGCCGACGCGCCTTCAAGGCGTCGACCACCTCGTCGAGCGGGAGATAGTCGTATCTGAGCGCGATGTTGAGCTCGTCGAGGATCAGCAGGGCGACGTCCGGGTCCCCCATCAGTTCCATAGCCTTGTCCCAGGCGCGGCGGGCGGCGGCGATGTCGCGCTCCTTGTCCTGCGTTTCCCAGGTGAACCCCTCGCCCATCGTGTGCCATTCGACGAGATCGCCGAATGTCTCCAGCAGGTCGCGCTCGCCGGTCGACCAGGCGCCCTTGATGAACTGCACCACGCCGACCTTGCGGCCGTGGCCGATCATCCTGAGCGCTAGCCCGAAGGCCGCCGTCGACTTGCCCTTGCCCGGCCCCGTATTGACGATCAGCAGTCCCTTTTCGATGGTCTTCGAAGCGACTTCGGCATCCTGAACCGCCTTGCGCTTCTCCATCTTGGCGCGGTGGCGTTCCGCATCCGCCGGCTTTTCGCTCATGTCTCGTCCTTTATGGTCATCGGCAGGCCGGCCACCATGAAGATCACGGAAGCCGCATTCGCGGCAATATGTTGGTTGAGCCGGCCCTGCTCGTCCCGGAACGACCGGGCCAGTGCGTTGTCCGGCACGATGCCGAGGCCAACTTCGTTGGATACCACGACTGTCATCGCCTTCCGTCTGGCAAGCGCCTCGTCGAGGTGCTGCGTCGCGGCGGCGAGATCATGGTCGCCGAGCATCAGATTTGACAGCCACAGGGTCAGGCAGTCGACAAGGACCGGCGCATCGCCCGGCGCCTCACGAATGGCATCTGGCAGTGCGAGCGGAGCGTCGACGGTCGTCCAGCCGCCGTCGCGTCGGTCGCGATGGACGGCGATCCGCTCGCGCATTTCCTCGTCCCAGGCCTCCGCCGTAGCGATATAGACCCACGGCGCCGGCCGTTCGGTCACCAGCCCCTCGGCGAACCGGCTCTTGCCCGATCGTGCGCCGCCGAGCACAAGGGTGAGGTGGGAAAGGGTCTCCAAGCCGACTGTCTCCATTGCGTCACGCGGTCCCCGCTGCCGCCCGATTGACTCGCCCCCGCCGACCAAATAGTCAATCCGGTGACGGTCCTTCCCGCTGGAAGGTGAAAAGGGAACGCGGTGCCGGGCCCATCCGATCAGGCAATTTCTGGTCGGTGTCCCGAAAGCCGCGGCTGCCCCCGCAACTGTAAGCGGAGAGCCGCCTGTCAGGTGTCCACTGGGCTCAGGTGCCCGGGAAGGCGACGGGGGGCGAAACGATCCGCGAGCCAGGAGACCTGCCGTCCGATTGACTGACCGCGATGCCGGGCGGGGTGCGCCGGCAACTGCGGAAGGCCGGTAAACGTCGGCCTTTATCCGCCGCGGTGTCGCCGGCGGAACGGTATACGCACCCCGCACGGCGCAATGATGCGCCAGAAGGGGAATTTCAGCGTTGGCCGACGATCGACCCAAACTCTATGTGTGCACCACCTGCCGGCAGGCGGGGACGGACGTCGCGCCGGATGACGAACCGCGCGACGGCAAGCGCCTGTTCGAAGCCGTTTCCGCGCGCCTCGAAGCGCTCGGCGAGGATCCGCCAATCGACGTCGAGCCGATCGTCTGTTTCGCCAACTGCGAGCAGGGTTGTTCGGCCGGTCTCTCCCAGCCGGGCAAATGGGCCTACATGGTCGGGTATGTCGGACCGGAGCATGCCGACGACCTGATCGCCTACGGCGCGGCCTACGCGAAGTCCGAGACCGGCGCCGTCCTGCGGTCCGGCCGGCCCGAATCCCTGCGCCACGCCATCGTCGGTCGGTTCCCGACCCACCTCGCCTTCCCGCAAACCGAGCTTTCCGAACCAGCCACCAAGGACGCCGCCGAATGACCGCGCCAACCCCAACGCCCGCCGGTGCCGCCAAGATCCCGGCCACCGTCATCACCGGCTTCCTCGGCGCCGGCAAGACGACGCTGGTCCGCCACGTTCTGGAGAACGCCGGCGGCCGGCGCATCGCCATCATCGTCAACGAGTTCGGCTCGCTCGGCATCGACGGCGACCTCCTCAAGAGCTGCGGCATCGCCGGCTGCTCCGACGATGACATCGTGGAACTGTCCAACGGCTGCATCTGCTGCACTGTCGCCGACGATTTCCTGCCGACCATGCAGGCGTTGATCGACCGGCCCGACCCGCCCGAGCACGTTCTGATCGAGACCTCCGGCCTGGCTCTGCCGAAGCCGCTGATCAAGGCGTTCGACTGGCCGACGATCCGCTCGCGCATGACAGTCGACGGCGTCATCGCCGTCGTCGACGGTCCCGCGGCCGCCTCCGGCCGGTTCGCCGACGATCCCGAAGCGGTGGCCAGGCAGCGCGAGGAAGACCCGTCCGTCGATCACGACAACCCGCTCGCCGAAGTCTTCGAGGACCAGTTGTCGGCGGCCGACCTGATCATTCTGAACAAGGCTGACCTGATCGATGAAGCCGGTATCGAGGGGCTGCGCCACTCGATTTCGGCCGGCGTTCCACGCGCCGTGAAGGTCGTCGAGGCCCGCGAAGGCCGGATCGACCCGGCCGTACTGCTCGGTCTCGGCGCGGCGGCGGAAGACGATCTCGACGCCCGCCCCTCGCATCACGACGGCGCCGACGATCACGAGCACGACGACTTCGATACCTTCGTGGTGGAACTGCCGGAAATCGAGTCGCCCGACGCCCTCGTCGAGCGCCTGAAAGCCGTGACCGAGGCCCACGACATCCTGCGCATCAAGGGCTTCCTGGCGGTCGCCGGCAAGCCGATGCGGCTGACGCTTCAGGGCGTCGGCAACCGGTTCCGCCATTCCTTCGACCGCCCCTGGGGCCCCGGCGAGCCACGCACCGGCCGCCTGGTTGTGATCGCCGAGAGCGGCTTCGATCAGCCGGCGATCGAAGCGGCCATAAAGGGCTAGCCATGCACATTCTGGTCCGGGACACGCGCTCGCTCGACGATGTCGATGCCGCGGTCGATCTCGGCCAGACGCCGGCCGAACTGGTGTTCCTGTCGTTTTCCGATTCCGATCTCGGCGCGGCGGCGAGCGCCTGGCAGAAGGTCGGCGACCTGCCGGGCCTCCGGCTCGCCAATCTCGCCGCTCTCAAGCACCCGATGTCGGTCGATCTCTATGTCGAGCAGGTGATCGAGCACGCAAGCTGCGTCGTGATCCGTTTGCTCGGCGGGCTCGACTACTGGCGCTACGGCACCGAGGAGGTCGCGCGGGTGTGCCGGGAAAATGCGATCCCGCTTGCGATCGTGCCGGGCGACGCCCGCGCCGACGAACGGCTCGTCGACCTGTCGACGGCGCCCGGCGAAATCCGGTCCCGTCTCGACGATCTTCTGTCGCAGGGTGGACCGGCCAACACGGAACGCGCGCTGCGGCTGGCAGCCCATCTCGCCTGCCTCGGTCCGGACGACGGCGAGACGGCAGAGCCGGTGCCGATGCACGGGGAGCACCGCCTCACGGTTCCCGCAAACACCGGTCGCCCCCTCGCCGTCATCGTCTTCTACCGGGCCTATCTGCTCGCCGGCGATCTCGCTCCCGTCGACGCGCTGGCGCGCGAACTCGATACACAGGGGCTCGACGTGCGGGCATTCCACGTGGCGAGCCTTAAGGCCGCTGAGACCGCATCGTTCATTGCCGAGACTCTGCGCAATCTCGGTCCGGCGGTCGTGCTCAACGCGACCGGCTTCTCCGCCCGTCTCGATGACGGTCCCTCGCCGCTCGATGCCGCCGGCGCGCCGGTCCTGCAACTTGTCCTGGCGAATTCGACGCAGGAAGCCTGGCAGGACTCGCCGCGCGGCCTGAGCCAGACCGATCTCGCCATGCAGGTCGTGCTGCCCGAACTCGACGGGCGGCTGTTATCGACGGCGATCTCGTTCAAGGAGGAGCAGGCCGAAGTTCCAGGCCTCGAGTTCGCCCGCACGGTCCACACACCCGATCCCGACGGCATCGCCCTCGCCGCCGCCCGCGCCGCGGGCTGGGCGCGTCTGGCCGGCACGGCGCCGAAGGATCGCCGGATCGCGCTGATCCTGTCCGACTATCCCGGCGCTGCGGGACAGGATGCCCATGCCGTCGGGCTCGACGCCATCGAAAGCACGGTGGAGGTGCTCCGGCTGCTGGACGCCGAAGGCTATCGCGCCGGTGCGGACTTGCCCGACAACAGGGCTGTCGTCGCCGCGCTTTGCGATGCCGGTCCGACACCGTTCCTGAGCCTTACCGACTACAAGCGCCAGTTCGCGGGCCTGCCGGAAGATACGCGCACAAGGATCGTCGAAGCATGGGGCGATCCTTCAGACGACCCGGCAATCGTCGGTACCGGTGACGACCGTCACCTCGCGCTGCGGTTCGCCCGCTTCGGCAATGTGGTCGCCGCCGTGCAGCCGGACCGCGGCAATGCGCTCGATCGCAAGGACAGCTACCACGACCCGGACCTGCCGCCGCGCCACGCCTATGTCGCCTTCTATCTGTGGCTGCGCGAGATGGAGGCCATCCACGCGATCCTGCATCTGGGCACCCACGGCACGCTGGAATGGCTGCCCGGTAAGGCAGTCGCCTTATCGGCGGTCTGCGCTCCGACGGCCCTCATAGGCGGCCTGCCCGTGATTTATCCCTTCATCGTCAACAATCCCGGCGAGGCAGCGGCGGCCAAGCGGCGGCTCGGGGCCGTCACCATCGGCCACCTGACCCCGCCGCTGGAGCTCGCCGGCAGCCACGGCGCGGCCACCGATCTGGAACGGCTGATCGACGAATTCGCCGCCGCCGATGGCCTCGACCGCCGCCGCACCGCGATTCTGAAGGCCGAAATCCTCGAGCAGGCCGACGACGCGGGCCTGCTCGCCGAAAGCGGGGCGACCCGCGACATGGACGCAGACGACCAGCTCGCCCGCCTCGACGCCTATCTGTGCGACGTGAAGGACCTGCAGATCCGCGACGGCCTGCACGTGTTCGGGCGTGCCCCGGCACCGGCACAGCACGCCGCCCTGCTCGAGACGCTGAGCGTCTCCTGCCCCGATCTCGATCCAGACCTGCTTGCGGCACGTCTCGACCACTCGGCCGAAGCCGAGCGCGACGCTCTCCTGTCTGCCTTGAAGGGGCACTTCGTTCCCTCCGGCCCCTCCGGCGCACCGACCCGGGGGCGCGCCGACGTCCTGCCGACCGGCCGCAACCTGTTTGCCGTCGATCCGCGCGCGGTGCCGACGCGGTCCGCGATTGTCCTGGCGGAAAAGGCCGCCGACGATCTCGTCCGGCGCCACCTGCAGGACCACGGCGACTGGCCGCGTGCCCTGGTGATCGATCTGTGGGGCTCGGCCACCATGCGCACCGGCGGCGAGGATCTCGGCCTGGCGCTGGTGCTGATGGGCGCGCGGCCTGTGTGGGACACCGGCTCAAACCGGGTCAACGGCTTCGAAGTGCTGCCGCTGGCGCTGCTGGACCGCCCACGCGTCGACGTGACGCTTCGGGTTTCAGGCCTGTTCCGCGATGCCTTCGAGGCACAGATTTCCCTGTTCGACGCCGTCGTCCGGGCCGTCGCCGAACGCGACGAGGAAGACGCCTGGAACCCGCTCGCCGCCGCCGCTCGCGGCCTCGACGGCGCGGCTATGCGCCAGGCGACCACCCGGATCTACGGCGCGGCGCCGGGCAGCTACGGCGCCGGCGTGACCCATCTGGTCGAGGCCGGAGCCTGGGACAATCGCGGCGAGCTCGGCGCGGCTTATCTTGCCGCTTCGTCACACGCCTACGGGCAGGGCCTCGACGGCGCCCGCGACGAGGCCGGCTTCGCCGACCGGGTCCGCACCGCCGGCGCCTTCGTCCACCAGCAGGACCACAGCGAGATCGACCTGCTCGATACCGTCGACTTCGCCGCGCACGAAGGCGGTTTCGCCGCCGCCGCCGAAGCGCTTGGCGCAAGCCCGGCCCTCTATCACGCCGACACCTCGCGGCCCGAGGCGCCGAAGACCCGGACCGTCGTCGAGGAGATCTCCCGTGTGGTGCGTGGACGCGCGGCCAATCCGGCGTGGATCGCCGGCATGATGCGGCACGGCTATCGCGGCGGCTCGGAAATCGCGCGGGGGCTGGAAGGCCTGTACGGCTTTGCCGCCACCCTGCCCGCCCGTCTCGACCGGCAGTTCGATCTGGTTTTCGACGCAACGCTTGGCGACGACGATGTCGACCGGTTCCTTCAGGACAACAACCCGGCCGCCCGCGCCGCCATGGCCTCGCGTTTCGACGAGGCGATCCGCCGCGACCTGTGGCGCCCCCGGCGCAACGCCGTCGCCGAGATCGTGTCGCAGAGGGCGTCATGATCCCGGTGCCCCGCCAGGAGACCCGTGTCGGCTGGTGCCCGAGCGTCGCGACCCCGATGGCCGCGAGCGACGGCCTGCTGGTGCGCATCAAGCCGACCGCGGCGACGCTGACGGTCGATGCCGTCCGCACGCTCGCCGACGCCGCGGCGCACTGCGGCAACGGGAAAATCGATCTCACCAACCGATCGAATCTGCAGATCCGCGGACTACGGCCGGAAACGACCGCCCCCTTCGCCGACGCGGTGCGCAGCGCAGGCCTCGCCTCGGCCGATCCGAAGTTCGAGGAAATCCGCAATGTCAGTGCCGATCCGCTCGGGCCGGCCGATCCGGCGGCAACCCACGATTCCCACGCGCTGGCCCGTGCGCTGGAAGCCGCTTTGGCGCAGGACGCCCGGCTCCTGGCTCTGCCGCCGAAATTCGGCTTCCTCGTCGACTGCGGCCACAGCCTGCCGGTGCCCGACGGGCGCGCAGACATCATTGTGCGGGACCGGGACGACATGCTTGCGATCGCGCTGGATGGCGGCACGTCTGCACTTCCCTGCACGCCCGAGGAGGCGCCGGCGCTCGCCTGCCGCCTTGCCCTTGCCTTCCTCGTGCTCGCCGGCCCCGCCGACGCACCGCCCTACCGGATGCGCGAGCTGGTGGCCGAGATCGGTGAAGACGCCGTGTTCGACCGCGCCGGACTTTCCGTCAGCGACGTCGTTTCGCAGGAACCGCCGCACTTGGCCCCGGATCAGGTCCGGGGCGTCGGCCTGTCGTATGGCCGGAGCATTGCCGCAGGCACAGAAGACTCCCCCGATCTGGTACGGAGCATCGGCCTGCCGGATGGCCACGACTTCGCGACAGGCGAAGATGACGTCCCGGACTGGATCCGGGACCCAGGGGCGGCACGGCAGAGCGCCTGCGTTTCTCCCACCGACGATCCATTGCTGCCATCATCCCCCGGCATGAACTGGGAATCTCCCGGTGAAAGCATGGTTCCCTGGGTGGTGTCCGGGCATGACGCAAGAACAGACAGCGCAGACGCTTCGCCCCGCGAGCGCCACCTCGCCCTCATGTACGCCGCACCGCCGCCGGACAGCCCCGTCGGCTACGTCGCCTTCCCCGGCCGAAACGAAGGCACTTTCGTCGCCGGCGTTCCCGGCGGCCGGCTGACGCCGAAAACGCTCACCGGGCTCGCCGCGATTGCGGAACGTCATGCCGATGCCACGCTGCGCATGACACCGTGGCGGGCTATCGTTTTTGCCCCCGTCCGGGCGGACGACGTCCATGCCGTGACGGAGGCGCTATGCGGCCTCGATCTGATCACCAATCCTGCCGACCCGCGCCGACGCCGGCGCGGCCCGGCGACCCTTTCAACAGACGCGGATGACAAGTCCGCATCGAAGGATCTTGTTCGATGAATGCCCCTTACGAGTACATCCGGGAGGGTGCGGAAATTTACCGCCGCTCCTTTGCGACGATCCGCGACGAAGCCGATCTGGCCCGGTTCACGCCGGACGAGGCGCGCGTCGCCGTCCGGGTCATCCATGCCTGCGGCATGGTCGAGGTGGCGGCCGACTTGGTCTTTTCCGCCGATTTCACCGGGAAGGCGCGCGCCGCGCTGCTCGCCGGAAAGCCGATCCTGTGCGATTCCAGGATGGTCGCGAACGGTATCACCCGCACCCGCCTGCCCGCCGAAAACGGCATCGTCTGCACCCTGACCGAACCGGAAGTGCCGGGCCTTGCCGAAATGATCGGCAACACCCGCACCGCCGCCGCCATGGAGCTCTGGGGCGACCGCCTCGACGGCGCCGTGGTCGCCATCGGCAACGCACCGACCGCCCTGTTCCACCTGCTCGAAATGATCGACGACGGGGCGCCGATGCCGGCCGCCGTGATCGGCATGCCGGTCGGTTTCGTTGGCGCGGTGGAATCCAAGGAGGCGCTGGAGGCCGACGGCCGCCTGCCATTTCTGACCGTGCGCGGCCGCAAGGGCGGCAGCGCCATGGCGGTCGCCGCCGTCAATGCGCTGGCGAGCGAGGCCGAATGAGTCACATTGTGACATCCGCGGGCACCCTCTATGGCGTCGGCGTCGGTCCGGGCGATCCCGAGCTGATGACGCTGAAGGCCGCGCGCATCCTCAGCGAAGCGCCGGTCGTCGCGTACTTTTCCAAGCGCGGCAGGACCGGCAACGCGCGCCGCATCGTCGAGGGCCGGTTCAACGCAGCGGCCGAGGAACTTCGCCTCGAATATCCCTTCACCGTCGAGATCTCCGTCAGCGACCCGCGCTATCACACCGAAATGGCCCGCTTCTACGATGAGGCCGCGGAGATGGTTGCCGCGCGGCTCGATGCCGGCAGGAACGTCGCCGTCCTGTGCGAGGGCGACCCGCTGTTCTACGGCTCCTACATGTACCTGCACGACCGCCTT
>ENA-ORCV01001118-ORCV01001118.1-marine-metagenome-genome-assembly--contig:-NODE-1118-length-10473-cov-2.877068_pt1 | contig 10473 bp, 10 predicted proteins | sample MGYA00237779_ERZ508509 | MGnify/ENA primary metagenome ERZ508509 (study PRJEB26180, sample SAMN06268772) | marine metagenome | isolation source: Bioluminescent Bay, La Paraguera, Puerto Rico | place... | reverse complement strand
AACATCATCAGCTTTCAACGCCGCTGCGGCATCGACTTCTTTGTGAAGCTCGCCACGGCTCGAATAGCCAAGCACACCCGGTGTTGCGCCGTTGATCAACGGAATAGCCGGATACAGGATCATGTAAACCACTGACCAGGCGATCGTGCCATAAAAGGTCCACAACCACCAACGCGGCAGCGGGTTGTTTAGCTCTTTAATACCATCCCACTCGTGACCTGTTGTTTCTACGCCTGAGATGTCGTCAATTTCTTTTTTATCACTCATTGACTTAATTCCTCTCCTTGCGGCTTGCTATCGTCTTTCAACGGAATGTTCGCCGCCGTTTCAGCGTGGTGCTTGGCACCGGGACGGAACATGAAAAGCACCACCCCGATAAAGATCACCAGCATATAAAGAAGTCCCCAACTATCGGCGAAGTGCCGGAATGAATCGTAATCAATCATCCTTCGCTCCTATCGATAGTTTTCTTCAGGATTGTAGGCGCTTAGGTCTACAAGTGTGCCGAGCATCTGCATGTATGCCACAAGAGCATCCATTTCAGTCAGCTTGGTTGGATCGCCATCAAAGTCACCCAAAACAACTTTCGGATAACGTGCTTCAAGGCCATCCCAATCCGCGTCAGGGTCCGCTTGAGCGGTCAAATCTGCATAGGCATTTTCAACCATCTCTTCGGTGTACGGCACACCCACACGTTGGTTCGCAACCAGGTGATCAGCAATGTTTTCATAACCCAATTCAGCTTTCGCCAAGAAGGCATATGAAGGCATGATGCTTTCTGGAACCACAGATTGTGGGTCTTTCATGTGCTGAACATGCCACTCATTTGAATAGCGTCCACCCACACGGGCAAGATCCGGCCCGGTTCGCTTTGACCCCCATTGGAATGGATGGTCATACATGCTCTCCGCTGCCAATGAATAGTGGCCATAACGCTCCACCTCATCACGGAATGGACGGATCATTTGTGAGTGACAGTTGTAGCAACCCTCACGAATGTAAATGTTCCGACCAGCCAGTTCGAGCGGTGAATAAGGACGCATCCCCTCCACCTTCTCGATTGTGTTTTCGAGGTAGAACAATGGCGCGATCTCAACGATACCGCCAATGGAAACCGTCACCAGACCAGCCACCAGCAACAAGGTCGCATTACGTTCAACGACGCCGTGTTTATCAAGAATACCCATTAGACGTCTCCCTTATTCTGCTGGTTGAGCTGAAGCTTGGTGTGCAACTGCGATTGGTTTTTCATCACGGTACTTGCCCTTGATAGTCATGTAGACGTTGTAGGCCATCACTAGACCGCCAGCGAGATACATGGCGCCACCCAAAGCACGAAGGATGTAGTATGGCTTCAAAGCAGCCACAGTTTCAGCGAATGAGTAAACAAGGAAACCTTCCGCGTCATATTCGCGCCACATCAAGCCTTGTGTGATACCAGAAACCCACATCACCGCTGCATAGACCACGATGCCAAGCGTCGCGAGCCAGAAGTGCCAGTTGACCATGCGGAGCGAGTAAAGTTGCTTGCGGCCCCAAAGTTTTGGCACAAGGAAGTAGACCATGCCGAAGCTGATCATGCCGACCCAGCCCAAAGCACCTGAGTGCACGTGACCAATGGTCCAATCTGTATAGTGAGAAAGGCCGTTCACTGCCTTGATAGACATCATTGGACCTTCAAATGTAGACATGCCGTAGAACGCCACCGCGATCACCATCATCCGGATAATCGGATCGGTACGGATTTTGTCCCAAGCGCCTGAAAGCGTCATCAAACCGTTGATCATGCCGCCCCAAGAAGGCATCCACAACATGATGGAGAACACCATGCCCAAAGTCTGGGCCCAATCTGGAAGCGCTGTGTAGTGCAAGTGGTGCGGACCAGCCCAGATATACATGAAGATCAACGACCAGAAGTGGATGATCGACAAGCGATATGAGTAAACCGGACGCTCAGCCTGTTTTGGCATGAAATAGTACATCATGCCCAAGAAGCCAGCTGTTAGGAAGAAGCCTACAGCGTTGTGGCCGTACCACCACTGGGTCAACGCATCCTGTACACCAGCGAAAGCTGAGTAAGATTTGTAGCCCAACAATGAGACCGGCATCGAAAGGTTGTTCACCACGTGCAGCAACGCAATCGTGAAGATAAAGGCGAGGTAGAACCAGTTTGCCACATAAATGTGCGGCTCTTTACGCTTGATCAGTGTGCCAAGGAAAAGGATCAGATAGCCAACCCAAACAACGGTCAACCAAAGATCAACATACCACTCAGGCTCTGCATATTCACGTCCGGCAGTAATGCCCAACACGTAACCGGTTGCGGCAAGAACGATAAATAGCTGATAGCCCCAGAATACGAACCATGTCAGCCCGTCAGAAAGCATCCGCGTTTGGCAGGTGCGTTGCACCACATAAAAACTCGATGTCAAAAGCGCGGTACCACCAAATGCGAAAATAACCGCAGAGGTGTGAAGCGGACGCAAACGACCAAAGTTCAAATAGGGCTCAATATTGAGTTCTGGGAACGCCAGTTGCAACGCAACCACAACGCCCACAAGAAAGCCAACGACACCCCAAAATGTCGTTAGAATGACACCATATTTAATGGGTTCATCCAAATAACCTGATTTATCCGTAGCGCCATCACCCGACACGCCCACAAGACGCAGCATAACAACTGTGCCGATTGCAAGCGTGATCGCTAGGATCCACGCATGTGTTGTAAAGAGTATGTCCTGCCCAAACGCTGCTGCAAGCAAAGCTCCCAGAGCGCCCAATCCCAGCAGGATGGTCCAGCCTAAGTTTTTCATATTATCCCCGCAAATGTCCGCGCCCCAAAAAGAGCGAAATGGAACTGCAGCCCTTTCTGGGCATCAGCAACCTAGTTCCGATGAAGCTATAGAACGTTGATCTAGGTCAAGGTTTGCAAATTGAGGACGTGGCCAAATGTCTCAGAAGAGAAACAATGATTTAATCGGAAGTTGTGCGCGCATTCGCTCGCCTTTCGATCAATGCGTAGGACAGATCGAAATTATGTCACAATCGCAAGCCACTGATTTATTGGCACTTTTACGCAAAAACCATCACGACAAGCACGCGCTATGTGATCGTCTGGAGGAAATTGCGGATTCGCTGCCGGACAATTTAGATCGGCATATCTGCGCCACAGCGGCGCGCTCAATTGACCCGATTTTGAAAAAAGCGCACCAGTTTGAAGAAGAAGAGCTGTTTCCAAAGCTCGCTGAGCACAACAAAACCCGAAAAGAATTTGATCTGATTCTCTCTCGGTTAACCGGCGAACATCACGAAGATTTATGTTTTGGAGAAGAAGTGCGCGATGCCCTTTTGGCACTCGCTTCCGATACGCCTGTTCAATCCGCCGACGCCACTGGCTACATGCTGCGTGGGTTCTTTGAAAACCTTCGCCGCCACATGGCGTTTGAGGCCGAAATCGCAAAGTCGATCCAGTTTACAAAAACGGCGCCGGAGTTAACCCCCAGCGCCGCTGAATAAGTTCGCTTATCGTATGTGATTAGCCAGCCGCTTTTGCAGCTGCACGAGAAGCACGCTTACGATCATGTGGATCAAGCATGATCTTGCGGATGCGGATGCTTTTCGGCGTCACTTCCACATACTCGTCGTCAGCGATGTACGACAATGCCTGCTCCAACGACATTTTCTTCGGAGGAGTCAGTTTAACAGCTTCGTCTTTACCGGCAGCGCGCACGTTTGAAAGCTGCTTGCCCTTCAAAACGTTCACTTCCAAATCGTTGCCGCGTGAGTGCTCACCGATGATCATGCCTTCGTAAACATCAACCCCCGGCTCAATGATCATTGGGCCACGATCTTCAAGGTTGAACATCGCAAATGGCACAGCTTTACCGTTGCCATTAGAAATCAAAACGCCTGTACGACGGCCCTGCAATTTACCGCGGAACGGTGCATATTCATGAAAAACGCGGTTAAAGATCGCCGTGCCGCGTGTGTCTGAAAGCAATTCAGGCTGGTAACCGATGAGACCGCGTGTCGGCACGTGGAACACCAAACGTGTGCGCCCGCCACCAGAAGGCTTCATTTCGATCAGATCGCCTTTGCGCTCATTGAGCTTTTGCACGACCGGACCAGAAAACTCTTCGTCCACATCGATGATCACTTCTTCGATCGGCTCAAGCGTTTGACCATCTTCTTCTTTGAACACCACTTTCGGACGTCCAAGGCAAAGTTCAAACCCTTCGCGACGCATGGTTTCGATCAAAACAGACAACAACAGTTCGCCACGGCCAGCAACTTCATAGCTGTCGCCATCTTCACCGTCGGTCACCTTAAGCGCCACATTGCCTTCCGCCTCAGCGTACAAGCGATCACGAATAACACGCGACTGAACTTTATCGCCTTCGGTGCCCGCCAACGGGCCATCATTCACGCGGAAGGACATAGACAGAGTTGGCGGATCAATCGGCTGTGCCTGCAAAGCTTCTGTCACAGATGGCGCTGCAATCGTGTCCGCAACGGTAGTAGTCAACAAACCAGCAATCGCAACAATGTCGCCAGCATTCGCTTCTTCTACCGGCTCACGCTCAAGGCCTTTAAATTTCAGAACCTTTGATACGCGACCACGCTCAATCACTTTGCTGTCCGCTGAAAGCCCGTGAACTTGATCATTCGGCTTGATCGAACCCGAAAGTACGCGACCCGTTAGAATACGGCCCAAAAACGGGTTGGATTCAATGGTTGTCGCCAACATGCGGAATTCACCCTCTTCAGTGTGAGGCTCCGGCACATGGTCAATCACCAAATCTAGCAATGGCTTCATGTCGTCCTTTGGACCGTCTGGCGCATCGGCCATCCAGCCTTGCTTGGCTGAACCATAAAGCACTTTAAAGTCGAGCTGCTCTTCGTCGGCGTCCAGCGCAACGAACAAATCAAAAATCTCATCAAGCACTTCATCAGCGCGCTGATCAGGTTTGTCGATTTTGTTGATCGCAACGATTGGCTTCAAACCAATCTTTAGGGCTTTAGACAATACGAACTTTGTTTGTGGCATAGGGCCTTCAGCCGCATCCACCAACACAATCGCACCATCCACCATGTTCAAAATACGCTCAACTTCACCGCCAAAGTCGGCGTGTCCTGGCGTATCGACGATGTTGATCTGCGTGTCTTTCCAATCGACAGACGTCACCTTGGCCAAAATGGTGATGCCGCGTTCACGCTCTAGGTCGTTGCTATCCATCGCGCGTTCTTCCACACGCTGGTTCTCACGAAACGAGCCAGACTGTTTCAAAAGAACGTCAATCAATGTCGTTTTGCCATGGTCAACGTGCGCGATGATCGCGATATTGCGCAAAGCCATTTTTCATTCCAATCAAATGGGGAAGTAAATCTCTCGCCGCCCGTTTAAGGCCGAAAGCCCCAAAGGGCAAGGTTTAATTGCCCAAAAGCCTAACAAAACTGCCGCTTTGCTTAATTTCGCTGGTCAATCTGTACTTGCCAAACGTGGGACTGCGGATAATGTAGATGTACCCCACCACTGCGTTTTTAGAAAAATTCATGCTTCGCGACTTTACCCCCCAAGCCCTTATTATGGGCCTCATCACTGGATTTGTTGGCTTCTCAAGCTCCTTCGCCATCGTCTTGCAGGGTCTATTTGCAGTGGGTGCAACGCAAGAACAAGCTGCAAGCGGTTTGACCGCCATGTGTATCGCGATGGGTGTCGTCGCGATTATTCTAAGTGCACAGCGGAAAATGCCGATCTCGGTGGCTTGGTCCACCCCTGGCGCGGCACTGATGGTCAATTCAGGGCAACTCGAAAACGGATTTGCAGCAGCGGTTGGCGCCTTTTTGGTGTGCGGCACCCTGATTATCATCTCAGGTGTTTGGCGACCCTTTGGGCGCGCTGTCGAAAAACTGCCTGTATCACTCGCCAACGCGATGCTCGCGGGCATTTTGATGCCTCTATGCTTTGCGCCGGTCAAAGCAATAGGCTTTGATCCAATGCTTGGTCTACCCATAGCACTCGCATGGCTGATCGTTGGGTTTTTCAACAAGTTGGCCGCAGTGCCCGCCGCACTCTTGGCCTTCATTTTGGTGATTGTTTTCGGGGTTGATTTACCAACCGACACTTTTGAAAAGCTCGGCCAATCTGTTTTGCCAACAATCGTTTTGGTCACGCCGATCTTTGACGTGGCGGCGATCATCTCGCTCGCTCTACCGCTTTTTTTGGTGACTATGGCATCGCAGAACATCCCCGGCATGGCGGTCTTAAAGGCCAATGACTACAACCCCAAAGCCGGACCACTTTTCACCGCCACTGGCATTTTTTCTGTCATAGCTGCACCGTTCGGCTCCCACGCGGTCAACCTCGCGGCCATCACTGCCGCCATGTGCGCCAGCCCTGATGCCCATCCGGACAAAGACAAACGCTACTGGTCAGCCATTACTGCAGGTGCGGTCTATGTGGTCATCGGTGTTTTTGCCGGGGTTGCCATTACCTTTGTCACCCTTGCACCGGCCATTTTGGTGGAGGCTGTAGCTGGCCTTGCCTTGATCGGCGCTTTCTCTGCAGCAGCTTTTGGTGCCCTGAAAGAAGAAAAAGACCGCCATGCTGCGGCCGTCACCTTTTTGATCACCGCATCTGGCGTCAGCTTCGCAGGTATTTCCGGCGCGTTTTGGGGATTGCTGGCAGGGCTTGCCATTTTAATCGCCTCAAAATTCATCGCGACCAAATAAAAGGGCCCCGAAGCGGGGCTTCGGGGCAAGTTCCCCTTAAAGCCATCACAAAGCAACAAGGGAGTTCACAATGCATCAAAGATGCGGGCGCGATATTGCACATCACTTGGTATGCTGACAAGAGAACCAAAATCATACCAATGCGCCAATGGCATTGTGAGCCCTAAAGGAATTACCTAGTCCCTATCGCGTCCAGCGCAGAAGGCGGCCTGACGGGGTTTGAATAGAAACTGAAAACTTGGCGTCGGCTTCACCAATCGGGAAATCAAACGCAAGTTTGTGAAGCGAGTTGCCCGCCATTTCCTGAAGCTTGAGCCCTTGAGGCGCAACACCATCCAGCGGATGTTTTTCGCCCTGCCATTCAATGAGATATGGCAATGCCCCATCCGCCAAAAGACCGCCATCATGGGTAATGCCAAACTTCCAGCTTTGCGCTCCCCGCGTCACATCGATCACTTCAAGTTGCTGAAATGGCGGCGCTTTAACCGCCTCATCAATCGCATCCGTACCGGCGATAAAACCAAGCAGATGAATTTCATCGCTCGGAAATACATTCTCCAACCCAAACCATCGCGGACGTTTTGGCACAGCGTTCGGGTTTACCGCGATCAGTTCGAGATAAATCGGATATAGATCGGTCTCAATGCGCCATAGTTTGTTGTGGGTGCCAAACAATTCATGTTCACCGCCACCAAACGGCAAAACGCCCAGCTGTTCGCTGAGCGTTTGAGATGCTTTGTCTAAATCATTTGCGCCAAGCGCGATATGATCGAGCTTCAACAAGGTGCCTAGACCTTGATTTTCTTGCGTGCCGCAAAGGTCTTCAAGCGCAATGCGTTAAGCTGAATAAAGCCCTGCGCATCTTGGTGATCGTAAGTGCCTGAGCCTTCTTCAAAAGTTACCAAATCTTCTGAGTACAAAGAATATGGAGAAGAGCGACCAATCACATGGGCACTGCCTTTATAAAGCTTCATGGTCACCTCACCGGTCACCATTTCCTGGCTATTGTCGATCAAAGCCTGCAGCATTTCACGCTCTGGCGAATACCAGAAACCATTATAGATCAGCTCGGCATAACGCGGCATAATCTCATCTTTAAGGTGCGCTGCGCCACGGTCCAATGTGATCGATTCAATGCCGCGGTGCGCGTCGAGCAAAATCGTGCCGCCCGGTGTTTCGTAGATGCCGCGAGACTTCATGCCCACAAAACGGTTTTCAACCAAATCTAAACGGCCAATGCCGTGCTTGCCGCCAAGCTCATTCAACTTGGTCAAAAGCATTGCTGGGCTAAGCTTCTCGCCGTTTACAGAAACCGCATCGCCTTTTTCAAAGCCAATGGTGATGATCTCTGGGGTATCTGGCGCGTCTTCTGGGTGCACAGTGCGCTGATACACATAATCTGGCGCTGGCACAGCTGGATCTTCCAGCACTTTGCCCTCAGATGAAGTATGCAACAGGTTTGCATCAACGGAGAAAGGCGCTTCGCCGCGCTTATCCTTCGGCACCGGAATTTGGTGCTGCTCAGCAAACTCAATCAGCTTGGTGCGTGACTGAAGGTCCCACTCGCGCCAAGGTGCAATCACCTTGATTTGTGGGTCCAGCGCATAGGCCGACAGTTCAAAACGAACTTGGTCGTTACCCTTACCCGTTGCGCCGTGTGAAATCGCGTCCGCACCCACTTCATGGGCAATTTCAACCAAACGCTTGGAGATCAACGGGCGTGCAATCGATGTGCCGAGCAAGTAAATGCCTTCATAAACCGCATTGGCACGGAACATTGGGAACACAAAATCGCGCACAAATTCTTCGCGCACATCTTCAATAAAGATCTCTTTGATGCCCATCAGTTCCGCTTTTTTGCGGGCCGGCTCAAGTTCTTCACCTTGACCAAGATCAGCGGTAAACGTCACCACTTCACAGTCATAGGCCACTTTCAGCCACTTCAAAATAATCGATGTATCAAGTCCGCCAGAATAGGCGAGCACAACCTTATTGATGTCTTTGCTCATGTGCGACACTTACTTTTCGCTATGTTTGGATCGGCGGCACCATATGGCAAGTTGGGGGTCTGGTGCAATGTCATTTCGCTAGACAAACGTCCAATTCGCGGTCCATATGGAAATAAGTCAGGCGACCGCCTTTGGAGATCTTTTCAAAATGACCGATATTGCATCAATCTTTTTGCCATCTATGCCAATGTTGGCAGCGTTTGCCGTCGCCGTGATTTTTCTCGCGATCACGCCTGGGCCAGACATGGCCTTGTTTTTGTCACGCGCATTAAACCACGGACGCGCACATGGCCTTGCGGCGCTTGCTGGCGCGTGTTCTGGCATCATCATTCACACAGCTTTGGTCGCCTTCGGCATTTCGGTACTCATCGCTGCAGCACCAACCGCCTTCTTGATCCTGAAAATCGTTGGTGCGCTTTATTTGTTGTGGCTTGCCTTTGGTGCCTTGCGCGCCGGTGGCGACTTCAGCATGGCCGGTGGCACGTCGAGCAAAAAGCCAACTCTATTTAAGAGTTACCTGACGGGCATTGGCATCAATCTGCTGAACCCAAAAATCGTTCTGTTCTTCATCACCTTCTTGCCGCAATTTGTTGTCGCGACAGACCCCTTTGCCGCCTACAAATTGTTTACATTGGGCATTTTGTTTGTAGTGATCAGCTTGCCCGTCACCGCAGGGATGATTTTTGCCGCCGATTGGCTGTCTGCAGCGCTCACCAAATCAAAATGGGTTGGCCGTGTATTGAACTATGGCTTCGCCGCCGTGTTCGCGAGCTTCGCCGCTGTTATTCTCACCGCGCAGGCCAGACACTAGATTATGAATTATCGCCACGCTTTTCACGCGGGTAACTTCGCGGATGTGATCAAACACATCATCCTCACCCGCATCATTTGCTATTTGCAGCGCAAAGACAAAGCGTTCCGCATTCTTGATACCCATGCGGGTATCGGCCTCTACGACCTTTCGAGCGACGAAGCCAAGCGCTCACCAGAATGGCAAGACGGCATTGCGCGGGTGATGGACGCCAACCTCTCAAAAGAGGTGCAAGAACTCATCGCGCCCTATTTGGATGTGGTTAAAAAACTCAATCCCACCGGCGAACTCAAAGCCTATCCTGGCTCACCACTTCTGTCGCGTCACTTGATGCGCGAGCAAGATCGTCTCACCGCCACCGAGTTGCACCCACAAGACTTCCCAAAGCTTCAGCGTCACTTCAAAGGCGATATTCAGGTCAAGGCCATCGAACTGGACGGTTGGCAAGCGCTTGTGGCGCACATGCCGCCCAAAGAAAAACGTGGGCTTGTTTTGGTGGACCCACCCTTTGAAAAGCCGGACGAATATACACGGTTAGGCTCTGGCCTTTTCCGCGCCCACAAGCGCTTTTCTACCGGCGTCTATGCGCTTTGGTATCCGGTCAAAAACCCAAAAGAAATCGATGTTTTTGCCACTCAGCTTTACAATACGGGCATCAAAAAAGTGCTGCGGACTGAGTTCTACATCGATAAGCCCACCAACCCGCCAAAGCTCTACGGCACCGGGATGATTGTCGTGAATCCACCCTACACGCTAGTTGAAGAGCTCAAGCTGATTTTTGCGGAACTCAAGCCGATCCTCGCGCCTGAAGGAAAAGGTAGCTATCTGATCGACTGGATCTACAACGAAGACTAAATCCTCATCAATGATGGCGCAATTTGTCCCATCATTGGCGCAGGGTGACATATCGCATGATTGCAG
>ENA-ORCV01001117-ORCV01001117.1-marine-metagenome-genome-assembly--contig:-NODE-1117-length-10475-cov-2.260819_pt1 | contig 10475 bp, 7 predicted proteins | sample MGYA00237779_ERZ508509 | MGnify/ENA primary metagenome ERZ508509 (study PRJEB26180, sample SAMN06268772) | marine metagenome | isolation source: Bioluminescent Bay, La Paraguera, Puerto Rico | place... | reverse complement strand
TAGCGCATGCAGCCGCGCCAGTTGCGGTTATGCCAGCCCCAGCTGCGGGCGCATCTCTTCGCCTTCCAGCCGCAGCTCCCGCCGTAATGGCGCTTGCGGTAGTAATGGCGGCGCGGCGGCCCGTACCAGCCGCGATAGTAGGGCCGGTTGTAATGCCTGTAATAGCGGTGCCGCCAGCGCGGGCCGACGGAAAGGCCGAAGCCGCCCGGCCCCACGTAGAGGCTGAAATTCCTGCTGCCGGCGTCCGCCGCCTGGGGCGCCGCCGTGAGCGTCGCGAAGCCAAGGCCCGCCGCCAGCGCGAGGCTTGCCAGTCCTGTGAGTCCTGTCGTCCGATTCATCATCGGTCCTTCCTCCTGGTCGTTCTCCCTGCAATGGGAATGTTACGGGACGAAAGGGCGAAACCTGTCGCCGCGCCCGCGCCGGGCGCTGCCGTCGCGGCGGCTACTCGCCGCTGAACGCCCTGTTCTTCCAGTTGCGGCGATAGAGCCCGTCATGGCGCGAGCCGCCCCTGCCCCAGTAGCCATAGCTGTAGCCGTAGCTCGGGCCGTCATAGGCGTAAGGGCTGTAGTAATAGGGGCGGTAATCGCGGTAGCCGTAGCCGCCGTAGTATCCGCCGCCATAGCCCGGGCCGGTGTAGAGCGAAAAGCCCGGCGTGTTGATCCACACCGACGGCCGCGCCTCGGCCGTGCCGGGGGCGCCGGCCATCGCGAAGGCGGCCGCGAGAACCGCGCCGCCGGCGGCAAATGCAAGTGTCCTGTTGCTGGCCATGTTTCTCATCCTCTCTGTTTCCGCGCGCTGCGCTCCCCTTGATGCTTTAACGGGGGCGGCGCGCGATATCTGTTGGTGAAAGAACACGGCGTCCCGGCAAAACGTTCCCTGACAGCTTCGTGACGTCTTATTTCACGTTCCACGGCAAGGCACCCGGCCTCAAGTAGGCGATAGCCGGTAGGCCGAATTAAAATGCCCGGCCTCATATAGGCGACAGCCGGTAGGCCAACTAAAAAACAGCGCGCGCCTAGCGGATCAGCCGTGAGCGAAAAAAGCTTCACTTAACGTTCCACGGCAACGTGCCGGGCGCGCGCGAACCGGACGGGGCGGACGGGGCGTAGCGCGGCTTGACGGCGCGGGTGGCGTTCGGCGAGGTGAGCGGCTCGAGCGGATCGCGCTTGCCGCTCTCGCGGCGGTCCTCGCGGCGCTCTTTCCGGATCTCCTCGTTCTTGCGTTCGAGATACGTCTTGCCATCCTCGCCGCCGACGTCGATCGCCCGCGCCGGCGCGGGCGCCACGCCGAGACAAAGGCCAAGCGCCAGCAGGGCGAGCGCGGAGATGAGGGCTGTGCGGTGAACGGTCATGGGCTCATGTCTCATATGGGGAGAGATACGCGCGATGCCAGCGGGCGGTTTCGCTGCGCCGCGAGGGAACGCATCGCGCGCCCGGCTGTCTCTAACCATGTAGACGCCAGGCGTTGCGCGGGGGCGCGAGGGCGCGGCGCACAACCGAGAGGACCGGCCCGCGCGCCGGAAAGACCGATGACCGCACTGTTCTGGGCAACGCTGGCCGCCTTTTGCGCCCTGGCGCTTGCCGTCGAGTTCAGCCTTCGCCTCAACGAGCACATGGAGCGCCAGCCCCGGCCGCGCGACCCCTTCCGCATGGACCGCCTGCGCAACGGCGAGCCGCCCGACCCAGACGAGCTGCCCTAGGCTTTCCCTCGCGGCTGATCCTCGCGCTCCGCGCGCGCACAGGCCCGCGAAGCGGGATAGCCGTGAGCGAAATAACCTCATGCACACACTCCTTCCTTCTCGCGGCACCAACGGGGCCCGAGGCATGATTGGAAGTTCCGTATCCCCCATGGCAAGCGCATGAAGGACTCGCGCGGAGCGCCGGGAAGCCGCACTCCAGTTCATAAGGGCGACTTTCCAGCGCCCCGCGCACGGCCTCTTTGCGAAAGCACCCGGAGCTTTAAGCGATAGCGCGCGCGGGTCGTAGTGCCCGCGGGTCCGGTCTGCCACGCCCGGGGTGAAATGCCTCCGTTACACTCCGGCTTTCACCCCGGTCTTTGCTTGTCCTATCGGCTTGCGCCTACTTGAGTGCGGGTATTGACCAAGGCGAGGCCCGAAGACGGCATACACCGCAGGAGCCGCCCGCTTCCCCAAGGGCCGAGACGGTCTCGAGCCCGCGTCCCTTACTGAGGAAACGACGGGCCTATGATACGGGAGGTTTTGGGGAGGAGGATAAGTTTTATTCGGTGGATGGGTTGGGGAATTTCCGGCACAGGCATTGAAGTTTTGAAAGACTCGAAATAGCGTCTACCTGCAAATGCGCACAAACACGTTATGCGACACTTATGAGAATATGACCAAGTCGCCGAAATATACAAAATTCCCAAATCAAGATATTTTTCTCATTTCTTGCTCAAAAAAAAAATTAGATAGAGCCGATAGGGCAGAAAATCTTTATCAGTCGGATTTATTTAAAAAGTCAATTTCTGTCGCACAGCGAAATTCTCAGAATTATTTTATATTGTCAGCAAAACACGGTCTACTGCATCCATCCGATAAGGTGCAACCTTATAATCTATTTCTAAATTCGCTTTCAACCGCACAAAGGGATGCTTGGGGACGAAGCATCGTTCAGAAATTATCACGCCAGTTTCCTAATCCCGCAACGATATGGATATTAGCGGGTGAGAAATATGTAGAGCCAATTCGTAAGCATCTAGACCCAGAGAAATACCAGCTGCGAACCCCACTAATGGGCTTAGGATACGGTAGACGTTTAAGTTGGCTGATGAACGGTCCTGAGCAAATTGATCGAGAACGAAATATCGAGAAACTCTACAAGCTACTAGAAGGCAAAAGCCGTAAAGCCAAACCACCAACACTTTTTGAGGCCGTCAAAGAGAATGAACTGCCAAATCAGGGCGTATATTTCTTTTTGGATGACGCTGAGCCGACAAGATACTCAAGCGTTCTCCCTCGGATAATTCGGATTGGCACTCACGCGGTATCGACAGGATCAAAAGCAATATTGCGGACTAGACTGCGCGCCCACTTGGGCACCGAAGCAGGCCTTGGCAATCACAGGGGTTCGGTCTTCCGCCAACATGTCGGTGCAGCATTGATTGAAAAGAATCAGTTCAATAACCTTTATCCAAACTGGGGAATTGGCAGAAACGCTTCAAAAAAAATCCGACTGGACGAAACATCATTAGAACGCGAAGTAAGCAATTATATTCGGAAATTACGTCTTTTGTTTATAGAAGTTCCGGGCGAACACGGTACCGACAGCTACAGAGATTTCATTGAGCGAAATTCACTCGCTTTACTGACACAAAATATGTGCCCTTCAGAACTCGCCAGCAAAAAATGGTTGGGGAATTGGTCTCCCAATAAGACTATTCGACGAAGCGGCCTATGGAATATCCAGCATGTAGGTGGTAAATATGAGAAATCTTTCCTAAAGGTGCTGCATGAATTGATTGACGCAGAAATCAATAAAAACAAAACTCGCGGATCAAAAACGGAAACGAGTTTTGCACGTGGCCAGCAGTCGACAAACTCTCAAATCTGCATTTGACCGACATGATTCGCTTGAACAGCAAAGTTGCTTAGAACGATTCATAATTCACCTAAGACAACGTTTGCAGTCCGAACAGCTGACCCTAATTGTCGGTGCCGGAATCTCAGCTGAGGCAAAGGCACCGTTGTGGAACGACCTGGTCGCTAGACTACAAAAAAAGCTTGATGGTGGCGGACGCATCAAGAAGACTGACCCGCGTTGGGCCCTCGGCCCTGCTTTTTTATCCCAGATACTCTTTCGAAGGTTCGCACAAAACGCCGTCTCTGACAGCCAAAATACTATTCCCAGTGTTTATCGTCACGTTTATGCCAACGCAAAATGGATGTCAGAAATTAGAAACGAACTGTATAAAGATGTTCCATCAACAATTCCGCAAATAATAAGGAAACATTCATACATTGAAAATCTGGCAAAATTATCAAATCTATGCAGAATTACCATAAATTTTAATTTTGACGACATACTATTCTCTGTAGCAAAGATAATAGATAATAATTCATCACCAATTTTGTCTTGGAATTTGCCAAACAATTTTCCAAAAAAAAATAGTTTAATATACCACATAAATGGATTTATCCCCAGATCCGAATTAAAACGCGGAAGTCAGAGATTAGTATTTACAGAAGGCGCATTTGCGGAATGGCTCCCACAAACTCGTAGCTATGAATCTATGAGCGTACTTCGATTTTTTTCTGAAAATACTGTGATAATTGTAGGGTGCTCGCTTGATGATACGTCATTAAAAACAATGTTAAGAGCATCAATGGACGTTACACCGTCCAATTATCACTATTACGTATATTGGATGAAGGACAGGGATGCTCTGAGTAGAGAGCAAATGATAGATATATTCCATGCAAATCTAGATATTTATAACATGGTTACATTATTTTTGACAAGTCGTGAGCTAAATGATGTTTTTAATATAATTTTGGAGAATGATGAATCAATTTTTTTACATAGATTAAATTTGCTAGGAGCTAGGGAAAATACCTTTAGATTCTATGTCACTGGACCAGTAAGTGTTGGAAAGAGTACACTTCTGGAGCGGTTGAGGAATTTTCGGACATACGAAGAATGGCTAAAAAGCCCACCTGACCCCATGTATAAAGATAAAAATCTTCTCACAGAAGCAGAAAAAAGAAATATAAATCGGTTTTTATCTGAACAATTAATTATGAAAAATAAAATAATGCAAGAAGTGAGGCATGGCTTTTTTGTGATGGACAGATCGTATTTAGACTTATTTGCTTTTTCTGATAGTAACGATGAAAATATTTCTAAATTAGAAATGATAAAAAACGAAATAATACCAACAGGATCATTCCAAAATGGTCAGGTTATATTTCTTATGGCAAACGGAAAGACCCTAGAGGATAGACAGTGGAAGCGAGGAAAAATACCGAGGGACCATTCTGGCCTTGGATACAGTCAAAGTACACTTGAATCACAGCAGGAATTGCTTTGTAAAATTTATGACAATTGTTGGGTATACGATACCTCTAACTCATCTCCTGATGCGTTGGCGCGACAAGTAGGACGTGACATTCTGATGAGAGAGTATTCACCAATTAATTTTTCTGATCGGGTTAAATTCGTTGAAAACGGAGGTTTGGCAGATACATATCCCGAGAAAGGAAAACATGTTAAAAAATAGAGAGTATATATACATTGCATCTCCTCTTTTTAATTTAAATGAGAGGCAATTTAACGCCCAACTCAAAGATTTATTAGAGGCGTATTTCGATGTGTACCTTCCGCAACAGGATGGCAACTTAATATTTGAACTTATTGATCAAGGTGTCCCCTTGAACGAAGCAAAGAAAATAATATTTGAGAATGATATCAAAGCACTACAAAAAGTGGATCGATTGTTAATTGTACTAGATGGACGCTCAGTGGATGAAGGAGCCGCGTTCGAACTGGGAGTAGCATATTCTTTGGGGAAAGTTTGTTGGGGCCTCAAGACTGATGTTCGTCAACTCTTAAATTTTGGCGACAACCCGATGATTGAAAGTGCAATTAGCAAGCTGTTCCAAAGCACCGAAGAGCTACAAGCTCACCTAAATGACGAATTTGGAAGAACGATAGAACCCATTGCAACTGGCTGAGTAAAATTTCAAGCAAATCGTAGCTCAACAAAATCAAGCCTATCGGATCAGCGTTCAATCATCTGACAGATAGATTACACCTCCTACCGCGACCTTGCCGCGCCCCGGCTCGTGCGGGCGGACTTGATGGTCTGATGCCCACCGAAGGCGCGGGCCGCGCCCTTGCCCGGTCCGTGCTGCTCCGCGCGTACTTTCGCGTCGTGCTTCGCGCCTTTTTCTTCTTTCGGCTTCGCCGCCTTGGCGAGTGCGCGCTTCTTCGCCCGTTCGCGGGCCTTGGCTTTAGTCATTTGAAAAGCTCCTGCAAGATCATGCGCCATATATGAGAGGGCGGCGCGAGTCGCGCAAGGGCGAGCAACACGCTCACGTCATTGCCGCGCAGAGCCTGTCCCTAGCGAAGGCGGGGACGGGAATCCATTGGCGCTTACAAACAGACGCATTCGCCTGCTGGCTTGCGCTATTGGGCCCCCGGCTCGTTTGCGCCGCGCTACCGCTTCGCTGCTTCAGCGCGTGCGCGGGGGTGACGATGGAACTGTCTGGAACACCCTGATTGTCATGCCGGGATTTATTCCCGGCATCCAATCCACCTCTCCGAACGCGCAATCGCCAATGGATCCCGGGGACTAGCCCCGGGATGACAGCTGAAATGCTGGATGCGCCTAGTTATCCAGGAAAGACCGCAGCTTCCTTGACCGGCTCGGATGCTTCAGCTTCCTCAAGGCTTTCGCCTCGACCTTCAAAGATCAGCCCTTCGAGCGCCGGCAAAGCCGGAACAAGCGAGAAGGATAAGCTGATCGACAGCCAGGACTCCGGCAGATCGATCAGTTATCCAGGAAGCTTCTGAGTTTCCGGCTCCTGGACGGATGCTTCAGCTTGCGCAGGGCCTTCGCCTCGATCTGCCGGATGCGCTCGCGCGTGACCGAGAACTGCTGGCCGACCTCTTCCAGCGTGTGGTCGGTGTTCATGCCGATGCCGAAGCGCATGCGCAGCACGCGCTCCTCGCGCGGCGTGAGGCTGGCGAGAACGCGCGTGGTGGTCTCGCGCAGATTGGCCTGGATCGCCGCGTCGATGGGCAGCACGGCGTTCTTGTCCTCGATGAAGTCGCCGAGATAGCTGTCCTCCTCGTCGCCGATGGGCGTCTCGAGGCTGATCGGCTCCTTGGCGATCTTGAGCACCTTGCGCACCTTCTCCAGCGGCAGCGCCAGCTTGGCGGCCAGCTCCTCCGGCGTCGGCTCGCGGCCGATCTCGTGCAGCATCTGGCGCGAGGTGCGCACGATCTTGTTGATGGTCTCGATCATGTGCACCGGAATGCGGATGGTGCGCGCCTGGTCGGCGATCGAGCGGGTGATCGCCTGGCGGATCCACCACGTGGCGTAGGTGGAAAACTTGTAGCCGCGGCGGTACTCGAACTTGTCGACCGCTTTCATGAGTCCAATGTTCCCTTCCTGGATCAGGTCGAGGAACTGCAGGCCGCGGTTGGTGTATTTCTTGGCGATGGAGATGACGAGGCGCAGGTTGGCCTCGACCATCTCCTTCTTGGCGATGCGCGCCTCGCGCTCGCCCTTCTGCACGATCTTGACGATGCGGCGGAACTCGCTGATTTCAAGGCCCGTCTCGGTGGCGAGGTTCTGGATCTCGCCGCGGATTTCCTTGATCGTGTCGCGCTCGTTCTTGACGAACTTCTCCCACCCCTTCTTCTTCAGCCGGCCGACGCGGCGCAGCCAGTTGGGGTCGAGCTCGTTGTCCTGGTATTCCTCGAGGAAGTCTTCCCGGCCGACCGAGTGGCTGTCGGCGAGGCGCATCAGCCGGCCCTCGAAGCCGACGAGGCGGCGGTTGATGCCGTAAAGCTGGTCGACCAGCGCCTCGATGCGGGCGTTGTTGAGGCTGAGAGACTTCACGTTCTTGACGATGTCGTCCTTCAGCGCGGCGTAGCGCTTCTGCTGCGCGCCCGACAGCGAGTCGTTCTTCATCGCCTTCTCGACCAGCTGGTCCTGCAGGCGCCTGAGCTTCTTGTAGTCGCCGGCGATGGCGTCGAAGGTTTCCAGCACCTGCGGCTTGAGCTCGGCTTCCATGGCCGCCAGCGACAGGGAATTCTCCATGTCGTCGTCGTCCTCGTCGTCCTCCTCCTCGCCGTCTTCGCCTTCCTCGCCCTCTTCAGAGTCGTCGCGCGGGGCGGCCTTGGCCTCCTCGTGCTCCGGCTTGGCGGCGCCGTTGGCCTTGGACGGGTCGCCCTCGCTTGTCTCGTCCTCGTCCTTCTTAACCTCCGGCGCCTGCTTGGCGTCGGGGCCGGCATAGGTGGCTTCCAGGTCGATGATGTCGCGCAGCAGGATGCGCCCGTCGTTCAGCTCGTCGCGCCAGATGATGATGGCCTGGAAGGTCAGCGGGCTCTCGCACAGCCCCGCGATCATCGCCTCGCGGCCGGCCTCGATGCGCTTGGCGATGGCGATCTCGCCCTCGCGCGACAGCAGCTCCACCGTGCCCATCTCGCGCAGGTACATGCGCACGGGGTCGTCGGTGCGCTCCGTCGTCGGCGAGTTGGTGGTGGTCTTGGCGACCTCCTGCTTGGAAATGACGGCCGGGCTCTTTTCGCCGTCGCCGTCATCGTCGTCATCGCCGCCGCTGTCGCTGTCCTCGTTGTCCTCGCCGTCTTCCGACTCGACCACGTTGACGCCCATGTCGGCGAACATCGCCATGGTGTCCTCGATCTGCTCCGACGACACCTCTTCCGACGGCAGCACCGAGTTGATCTCCTCGTACGTCACGTAGCCGCGCGCCTTGGCCGTCTTGATCAGCTTCTTCACCGGAACTTTCTCCCGCCGGTGCCTCGCGTTCTTCAACCTGTGCCGTTTTCGTCGCCATGCCTGTCATCAATCCTCTTTGCGGCCCCGGACCTCGTGTCCCGCCGCCACGCCCTGCCGCGTCCTGGTGCCTCGTTCTGCCTGAAGGTCTGTTCGCCAACCCTGAACCGAATCGCGAGTTTGCGCCGCAGACCCTTAAATCCCGATTAACCAAGCCGCCGCCGGCCCTACACTCCTGATCCTGCCCGGGGATGCCCGGACCTTCTGGAAACCTCTCCGCCGGCCCTATCCGAACCGGCTCGCGGGACGGCCCGATTCCGCCCCGTACCCTTCTACCGACGCCTCGATGCCGTCCAAGTCCGACAGTTGCCTGCGGATGTCCAGCAGGTGGGATTCCGCCTGCTCGCTCTGTTCGCTATCGTATGCGCGTTGTGCTGCTTCAAGCTCCCGCCCCAGTTCCACCGACCTGCGGTGCAACGCCAGGGTCTGCCGCCAGCCGGTCTCCACGTCGGCGCGCGAGGCACCGGGTTCGGCAAACCAGTCGCTCTTGTGTGTAATGGCGCGCTCCACTTCGGCCAGGGCCGCGCCACTGTCGCATAGTTTCAATTGAGTATTAAGGCCTTCGGAGTCAAGAGGTTTGTCCCCCGAAGTGAGGTTCAACATTTCGTCACGCAGGCGCCCCAGGCGGGCATCCTGGAAGGCGATTTGCGCGATCTGCTCGCCATGATCCTCGAAAAGCCACGGGTGATTGAGCAGCGTGCGCAGGATCAGCGCCTCGCGCATCGGCGCCCGCACACCGCCGCTGACCAGCGCGCTTCTCCTCAGGGATTCGCTGGCCCCCGCGTAACTTGCTGGATTCATTCGCTGTTCCCGCGGCAGCCCGCGCCCGTACTCGTATCGAGGCGGCCTCTGGTTGCGTCCCGGGGCATGGCCGGGCTGTTTCTCCCCGCCGCCGTCCCATAGTGACTTGAGACGCTTGCCGACGTCCTCGCCATAGTGCTTACGCAGGCGCTTGTCCGGAATCTGCCGCAAAAGCTCCGCCAGCCGGCTTTCCAGCGCCGCGCGGCGCTCCGGCGTCGAAAAGTCGCCCCCGTCCACCTCCCGCGCCCACAAAACCCCCGCGAGCGGCCGCGCCCGGCCCAGAAGCTCGCGAAATGCCTCCGCACCCTGCTCGCGCAGCATGTCGTCCGGGTCCTGTCCCTGCGGCAGGAACACGAACCTGAGGCTGCGTCCCGGCTCCAGCAGCGGCAACGCCGTATCCACCGCCCGGTAGGCGGCCTTGCGGCCCGCCTCGTCGCCGTCGAAACACAGCACCGGCTCTTCCGCCATGCGCCACAGCATCTTCACCTGGTCCTCGGTCAGGGCCGTGCCGAGCGGCGCCACGGCGTTGGGAAAGCCGCCCTGCGACAGCGCGATCACGTCCATGTAGCCTTCCACCGCGATCACCGAGCCGATGTCGTGCGCCGCCTGCCGCGCCGCCCCCGCGTTGAACAGGACGTATCCCTTGTGAAACAGCGGCGTTTCCGGGGAGTTCACGTATTTCGCCTTCATGGCGTCTGACAGTGCCCGCCCGCCAAACGCGATCACGCGGCCCCGCGGGTCGCGGATGGGGAAGATCAAGCGCTCGCGAAAGCGGTCGTAGGCGACGGGGATGTCCTCGCCGGAAATAATCAGCCCGGCCTCGGCCATTTCTTCCGCAGAGTAGCCCTTGTCCGCCAGGTGCTGCTTCAGGCCGTGCCTGTCCCTGCCGCCATAGCCCAGCCGGAACGCCTCGCGCGTCTCCTCGCTCAGCCCGCGCGAGCGCAGGTAGTCCCGCGCCTCGCGCCCGGAAACGTCCTTCAGTTGCGCCTCGAAGAAACGGCACGCCTCTTCCATCGCATCGCGCAGCCGGTCGAGGCCCTTCTCGCGCTGCGCTTCGCCCGGCGACGCGACGGGCATGGGCAACCCGGCTTCCTGCGCCAGCCTTTCCACGCTCTCGGGGAAGGAAAGAC
>ENA-ORCV01001116-ORCV01001116.1-marine-metagenome-genome-assembly--contig:-NODE-1116-length-10476-cov-2.982691_pt1 | contig 10476 bp, 7 predicted proteins | sample MGYA00237779_ERZ508509 | MGnify/ENA primary metagenome ERZ508509 (study PRJEB26180, sample SAMN06268772) | marine metagenome | isolation source: Bioluminescent Bay, La Paraguera, Puerto Rico | place... | reverse complement strand
ATCGTCTCATCGTATGTCAGCTTTTCCTGCGCCTCTTCGGCGCGCTGAAGCTGCTCCGTCAGCGTGCCCATACGGGCGGCTGCCTCGGCATCCTTGCGCTCGGCCTCGGCGACAAGCTTGGCCGCATCCTCCGGCAGGGCAATCACGTCGCCAAGTTCCTCCAGAAGCCGGTCCAGCTCCTGCTTCCTGCGAATATCTCGGCATACGCGGCGTATCCGGCTCAGCCGGTTCCTATTGACTGTTGCTTTACTGATGGCCCTATCGATGTTGCCGTAGGCCTCTTCGGCGTCTTCATACGCCTTCTTCAACTCGCGCCATTTTGCGGCGCTGAGCGTCTGCTCGCGAAGCTCCTTGGTAGCCTCAGTAAACTTGTCTTCGACGATGTAGAACTTGCGGTGCTTGGCCCGCCGTGCGCTCCAAAGGTCATCCGCCTCGCCGGCAAGCTGAGTCAACCGCTCTCGCAGACCACCGATACCGGCACCGGCGGAAAACAGCATCTGACCAACGTCGTCCTTGGCCTCCAGGATTTCCCGGCCACCGGCTTCAAGGCGCGTGTGGTCAAGGCTGAACATGCGCTCAAAAAAGGTTCGGTCCGCACCGGCAAGGTAGGGGCGAAGCACCGCCTCTCCGCCGGGTACCGGCGATCCCTCCGGTCCCAGTAGCGTGTCCTTGTTCCCCTTTCGCCGCAGCACTTCCAGCACATCGCTGTCGTTTTCCAGAACCGTGCCGATGCGCATGCTGCCGTAGTCATGCAGAAACCCATACGGCGTCTGGCTGTGGATGCCAAACAGCAGATCCTCGATGGCAGACAGCGCCGTGGATTTGCCCGCCTCATTCGGGCCGAAGATAATGTGGAAGTCCGAATTGCCGGCAGGCAGCTCAAGCGACCTGTCGGTGAAGTGGCCGTAGCGCAGCAGATCGAGGCGTCGTATCCGCACGCTCAATCCTCCGGTGCCGTGAGCCGAGCGGACAGATAAGGCGAGACCTCGCCGATCAGCGCCGCAAAATCGCCGTCAACTGCAGCCTTCAGCACGCTGTCGTCGATGGCGCCGCGCACTTCGTGGGGCAGCTGGCGCACCAGCTTGCCGATGTCGTCCTCGATTTGCGCCAGCAGAGCATCGTCCCCGGAGGCTTCCTGCAACAGGCGCTGAAGCTCGCCGATGGCGTCTTCGCGCTCGGCCAGCGTCTCGGCATCGACCTCGGGCTGGGTATTGATGACCACCTTCTCCACCCAGGCGACTTCGTCGCCCAGTCCAAGTGCGCCGGCACGGGCTTCGGCCAGCATCCGGTCCTCGGAAGCAATAAGCCGATCGTGTACAGCGGCTCTCCCTTCAAGGACAATGCGGCAGGCTAGAAGCCGCCCGTCAGCCTCAGTCACGGCCGCTTCCACGGCATCATGAATGCGATCAATCACGTCGCCGAAGCGCGCCGCATCGGCCAACGATACGGGCAACACTGCCCAGCGCACCACATCACAGGGGACCGTCGTCAACTCGACGATGTCACTGTCTTCTACGGTGACGAGGCTTGCGCCCTTGGCGCCGGTCTCGCGGGCATGGCGGCCCTGAAGGTTGCCGGGGAAGACGACGTGAGGCTTTTCGCTCAGCACGCCTGCCTGATGTACGTGGCCGAGCGCCCAGTAGTCGTAGCCCTTGTTGGTGAGGTCTTCGATGGCGCACGGGGCATAGTTCTCATGGCCGCCCATGCCGCCAAGGCCCGTGTGCAGCACGCCGATGTTAAAGGCGCCGGAAACGGGCGCCGGGTAGTCGGGGACAAGGTTGTCGGTGATGTCGCGCTGCCGGAAGCTCTGCCCGTGCAACGCGACCTTCAGCTCGTCGAGGGCAAATGTCTCCGGCTTGCGCGCCCCAAAGACATGCACGTTGTCGGGTAGCTCGAGCCGCCGGGTGATCTGGCTCTCGGCATCATGGTTGCCGTGCAGGAGGTAGACCGGGATGCCTGCCTTGTTGAGCCGCCCCATCTGTGCGGCGAAGAACAGCCCGGTCTTATAGTCCCGCCAGTCGCCGTCATACAGGTCGCCGGCGATGACCAGGAAATCGACCTTCTCCTCGATGGCCAGCCCGACCAGCATATCTAGCGCCTCGCGGGTCGCGGTGCGTACCCGTGCGACGGCGTTACCCTCTTGGCCTGCAAGGCCCCGCAGCGGGCTGTCGAGATGAATGTCGGCGGCATGCAAGAATCGAAAGGAATTCATGGAAAAATGTCTTTCGTCTGATAGCTCGCTGCTCCGCCACATGGGCGTTTCGATTTACAAACTAGCGCCCTTTCTTCCTTCCTTGCTTTTGCGCCGATCCAGCGCTTGACGTCTCCAAGTAGCGATCGACCGGTTGGCGCAAAACAACGCAATCGACGCGTCGTTTTCTCGCGCGGCTTCTCGGACGTCCTAGAACTGCCCTTAGGCGAGAATGACCAAAGTCCGGAACTCGTTCCTACTCGATTTCGGCAGCACGGCCATAGCCTCTCGCCAAGATTGCATCTTATGAAGAATGCACCGCTTGTGTCACTATAATGATTAGAGCTGCGTAGTGTGGCGTCTTGGAGCCGCCGGGGGAGACCATCTGAGTGATTGGATGCGATCAGCCTTCATGATCGGTCGATCCTGGTCGAGGCCGGCGCGGGCTCGGGCAAGACCGCCATCATGGCCGGACGCATCGCCTCCATGTTCGCCGAAGGCGTTTCGCCGCGCGCCATCGCCGCTGTCACCTTCACCGAACTCGCTGCGAGCGAGCTGCTTTCTCGCGTCCGGGAATTTGTCGCCGACCTCTCGGCCGGCAAGATCGCGGCCGAGCTGCGCGTAGCGCTGCCCGAGGGTCTGTCGCAGGCCCAGCGCGACAATCTCGCCGCCGCGAGCGCCGCGATCGACGAAATCAGTTGCTCGACCGTCCATGGCTTCTGCCAGCGCCTGATCAAGCCTTATCCGGTGGAGGCCGACATCGATCCTGGCGCCGGCGTTTTGGATCGCGATCAGGCCGATCTCACCTTTCTCGAGATCGTCGACGGCTGGCTGCGCGAGCGCCTATCCGGCGATCAGGGTGGAATCCTCGCCGAGATGGTGTTGCACAGCCCCGGTGAAACCGTGGCGCTAGTCCAGAAGATCGCCGAGAATCTGCGCCGTCGCCGCACTCTCGCAGCGCCGCCTGTCTCCCCGCTTGATGGTCATCTGACGGCATTCCGGCAAGCCACGGGGGATTTCGCGGCCTTCATGCGCCAAGTCTTGGTCTCAGGCGTGTGCGTCGCATCAGCGGGAAAACCGATCCTGAACTGATCGCGAAGTGGCCTGCTTCCTGGCGGATAATTCCGCAGCATCGAGACTGCGGAACACTCCGGCATATCGAAGCCCGAGCGGTTCATCCATGTCAGTGGGAAACCGGAAGACGCGTCACCGTTGCTAATCGGGCATCTCGAACGGGGTCGGGTCCAGAAAACGCATCAGTACATTCTCGCTGATACGCGAAACGTTGTTGGCGTAGCCGTCGTGACTGAGACTTCCGCACCATGCGATGGAGCCCGTCGTGAAAACCGCCCCGCCTCCGACCGTCTCGAAGAAAACCATGTCGGCTGCAATCCGCTCATTGGTCGGACCGGTGACATTGGGGATCATGATGCTGACCTCCTCGTTGACCAGCCGGAAGGATTCTGAATGACCTTCCGAGGTCGCCAGCACCAACGCGTGCCTCGGTGTGCCGAGATCAAAATCGGCGCGATCGATTTCCACGCCCGCCGCGCCGCCGCCCTGCAAGCCGAAATCACCGATCAGTTCTTCCCGATCGACGCCTTCGAAAATGAATGCGCAGCGCGGGTCGAAACTGTCCGGGTTGCGGCGATAGTAACTCGATACATCAAAGCCCTCTGCGACGAAGCCGCCGCCTTGGATCATCTGCGGCGGACGACCCAGCGCCCGCCAGAGGCCGCCGCGCTGGCCATCGAAGCTCTGGAAGTCCTCGCCGGGCGCCGTCTCCCAAGTACGGATCGCCGGCCCGCTGCGACGCACCTCGATCACATGCGGCAGTTCCGCATGATAGCCGATACGCCAGTAGAAGCCGTTGCCGCCCATCATCATCAGACGTCCACCGCTGTCGGTGTAGGCTTTCATGGCGTCCCACATATCAGTTGACCAGTATTCCGAGTGGGTCGCCGTCATCACGGTCTTGTACCGGCTCAGGAGGTCGACGCCGTCAAGATGCAAGTCTTCGTCGGTGATGACGTCGCAGGAAATACCCCTGGCTTCCAGCCAGTCGAGGAGAAACGTGTCAGCGTTGAATTCGCGCAACGAGGAACCCGCGCCACCGAACGAGCTGATGTAGCCAGGCCGCATGTTCAGGATCGGCCTGAACAGCGACGAGTAGCAGACGCCGCTGCCGTCGGAATGGACGTCGTAGAGCGACGGACCCCATTCGGGGTGTTCGTCGATCAGGAAATTCGCTTCATGAAGCACGATGAGGCGGCTCGACAGTAGTTCCGCGATATCAAACGGCAGGGGGTTGAGGTTCGCGTAGGCGAGCCAAGTCGCGGTCGAGGCCAGCACCGCGACGTCCGCCGTCGCCTTGCCGCGCGGCGGACGGACGATGAACGGGATCCGGTCTTCCTTGCCGCCACCGCGCAGCCGGCACGCATAGACACCGCTTTTCAGGGTCGCGGGCACGGTCAGTTCGACGGTCGGGGTCCAGCAGGCATCGAAGATGTCGTCGTCGTGAAAGTGGATCGCGGCATAGTGCGCCGGGTCATTGATCCAGTTGGTGTGCTCAGGTTTCCAGTCCGAACCCGTCATGCCGCGCGTCGGCAGATTGACGGTTTCGCCGTGCAGCCGGTTTACCGATAAATCCGGTACCGATAGGCCGGATACGTCTTGGGAAAAATCCCAGGCGCCGACCACCGTACTTTGCAATGCCGCGGGAACGGCGTCGCCGCGCAGCCGTTCAAGATCGATGAGGTCGAGGGCACGATTGCACAAACGCGGGCGTTCGATCTTGCCATTGTAGAAACCGGACGCGATGGTGCGGGTGTCCTGCATCTCCTCGAGCCACGCGGCCATGATAAATGGACAACCGGTAACCGCGACCTTGCCGGACGAGACGGTCTCCTCGACAGAGATCGCGGGGCCGCCTTCGGCCGGAGACAGCGGCACGTGATGCACGGCGGCCCTTCCGGTCGCGGCATCGAAGGTGGCGGCGACGAAGTACCAGACACGGGCGCGCAAAGGCACGCCGCTGGATACGACGACCTCCTGTCCCGCCCCATCGCCGAGAATCAGCGCCAGCGTCGCGTCATCGTCGATGACCAGACCGAACCCGCGGCCGTACCGGGCGTCCCAGTGTGTGAGCAGTCCTTGCCGGCCCTTGTCGGGTGTGGTCGGCCAGATCACCGCCTGAATGCTGAAACTTTCAAGCGCCGCAAGGGCCGGCGATACCGGCGTCTGCACGAAGGATCCCGATCGGCAAGGTTGCTCGGAGACTGGATAGGACCCCGTCGCAGTCGTCTGAACGACCTCTTCCTTGAAGCCCGGACCGTTGGGATTGAGATCGCCGCAGATGGTCCGGACAATTTCGGCTTCGACGGACCCGGTGCAGTTACTGCTGACCATAAACCGTACCGTTTCGCCCGGACAGACCGACAGGCGGTTCGCATAGCCCGTGATATAGTCGCGCGCCATCGTCAGCCGATCTCCTCGCCCATCAGATCCTTCCAGCGGCGGCGGTAAATATCGCGTTCGGCTTCGGCAAGATCGCTGTAGCGCACGTCCCGATGCAACGTCACCGGATCGCCACGCACGCCGGTCAGTTCACCGAGTATCCAGCTCTTGTGGGGCTCTTCCGCTACAAGAACATACTTTCCAGGCACTGCGGCGCCGCGCATGTAAAGCAAGACCAATTGCAGGTTGGGACTGTGCTTGCCGACCGGCATCCCGGCGAACTCGGAATAGAGATCATCGGGCGAAGTGCCCAACGCCTCGATGAACCGTCGTTTTGTCGCCGCCTTGCGGTCGTCGTCCTGCATCAGATGATCCCCTTGGTCCGCAACTCGGCAATCGCGTCCTTGCTCAATCCCAGCATGTCGCCGAATACCTCGTCGTTGGCGTTGCCCAGGGTCGGGCCGAGGCTGTCGACGCGGCCCGGGGTCGCGGACAGTTTAGGGAAGGATGCCGGGACGACGATGTCGCCGAGCTGCTCATCCGTGAGCGTCACTAGATCGCCGCGGGCCGCGTAGTGCGGGTCATTGAATATATCCTCGATCGTGTTTACGGGCGCGCACGGCACTTCACCCGAAATACACGTGTCCAGGACCTCGTCGCGGGTACGCTGCCGCACCCAGTCTCCGACGACTCCGTCTATGAAGTCGCTCTCGGCGATGCGTCTTACCGCCTTGCCGTAGCTTTCGGGTGCCGCCAGTTCCGGCCGGCCGATGATCTCTGCCAACCGGGCGAACATCTTGTCGTTGGTGCAGGCAATCGCCACCCAATGCCCGTCACCCGTTTCGAAATGCCCGTGTGGACAAGCGTTGGACGTGCCAAGTCCAAGACGGCCTCTTTGCTTGCCGGTCGCCGCATACGCCGGCGCGAGTTCGTCGAGGAGCCGGAGGATGGGCTCGTACAGAGCCAGGTCGACGGACTGCCCGAGCCCTGAGCGGTCGCGGTCACGAAGGGCCGTAAAAACGCCGATGGCGCCGTACAGGCCCGAAATATAGTCCGCCAGGGATGTCGAGCCCGGCGTCAGCGGCGGTCCGTCCGGCATGCCGGTGAGATGTGCCAGGCCGCCGAACGCATGCGCGATGCGGGCGAAGCCGGGACGATCCTTGTAGGGGCCGGTCTGGCCGTATCCGGAAATCCTGAGCACGATGAGCTTTGGATTGATCGTACGAAGATCGTCGGGACCAAGCCCCCATCGCTCGAGCGTTCCAGGCCGGAAGTTCTCGCAAAGGATATCCGACTTCGCGATTAGTTCGCGAAAGAGCGCTGCACCTTCGCTCGTGCGCAAATCGAGCGTCACCGACTTCTTGTTCCGCGCCTCGCTCAGCCAGCAGAACGTGTCTCCACGCTCCGTATGGGTGCCGAAATCACGCAAGGGGTCGCCGACCCCCGGCTGCTCGACCTTGATCACTTCCGCGCCGAACTCGCCGAGGATGGATGCCGCGAACGGCGCTGCAATAAAGGTCGCCGCGTCGATAACCCGGATCCCGGACAGCGGCGGGGGTCGTTCCACGAAATCGCCTCGAACTCGATTGGCCACTACCGACACCTTGCAATCGCAGGGGATACGATCATCCGCCGGCGCAAGGTCACGCAACGGCAACACGACCGGCGCGCCGGTTAAGCACTGGCAAAAATCCGTGGTGTGCGCAATCAGGGAAATGTTCTAGCTTTAGAGCAAAATGGTATGGCCGAGGGATTGCTATGGACGTTCGGCAGCTGCGTTACTTCGTCAAGATTGCCGAGTGCGGGAGTTTTTCGCGGGCCGCGGTCGAACTCAATGTCGCTCAACCGGCGTTGAGCCAGCATGTGGCGAACGTGGAGGCCGAACTCGGCGTCAAGCTCCTGTCCCGCAGCACGAAGGGCGTCAGTCTGACCGAATGCGGCGAAACGCTGCTAGGCCATGCCGAGGCGATCTTGCGGCAGATGGACAATGCAGCCCGCGCCGTCCGCAACCAGGCGGACGACCCGTCGGGCACAGTTTCAGTCGGCCTGCCGAGCAGCGTCTCCCTCGTCATGGCCGTTCCCTTGCTGATGGAGGTGGAGCGGCGATTTCCCAGCATTCATCTGCAGATCATCGAGAACCACAGCGGTTACCTGCTGGAATGGGTGAAGGCGGGACGGGTCGACCTTGCCGTCGTTTTCGATGCCGAGGATACGCCCTCGCTGCATCTGCGCCCAGTCATGTCCGAGGACCTGTATTTCGTTCGGCCGAAGGAAGCCGGACGGATCTATCCCGAAGTCATCGCCTTCAAGGAGTTGTCGCGCTACCCCCTGGTGCTCACGGGAACGGCGCATGGCCTGCGAAAACTGGTCGAGCGCGGTTCCGCACAGACGGGTACGGACCTGACCATCAAGACAGAGCTGGATGCACTGTCGGCGATAAAGGACGTCGTCGCCTCGGGCTTCGGTTACTCCATCCTGCCATGGCCAGCGGTACGGCGCGAATGTGAGGCCGGGCTGTTGCAGGCGCAACGGGTCGTCGATCCGGCGATCAGACGAAAGGTTCAGCTTGCGACAAGCGGCGATTGGCCCGCCATGCTCGCTTCGGTGCGCGTCAGCAAGCTAATCCGCGAGCTCATGACCGACCTCGTCGAGAAGGACCATTGGCGCGCGACCCTTCACGAGGGATCGCAGGCGAAGCCTGCCTGAAGCGCAGGCAATGACGTGCCCGCTCAATTTTCGGGCAAACGCGCCCCCTTCTATAATATTTTCTTATCTTACTATTCGTTTTTGCCGTCTTGCCGACCTTCTGGGCCAACCCTAGGGTTCCGTTACGAGATGCGGGAATGAGCGCGATCCTTTTCGCGTGGGAATAGTAACAGCGAGATCTCGGGCAGCAGCCTGCACGCGCCGGGGACACGGGTCCCCGAATACGCGCCCAGGATGCCCGCTGCCCAGCAGCGAGAAAGGAAGACGGACAATGTCCACGGACAACTTGGGACGCGGATTCGGGGGAACACGCCGAACCATGTTGACGGTTTTTTCCCTCGGTCTGGCGCTTGCAGGATCGGTCGCCCTGACGCCGGCGCCGGCCGAAGCCGACGACAAGACTGTCGTGCTCGGCGTACTCGGCGCCTTCGCCGGGCCGTTCGCCGCGGATGCCGTTGAAGGTTACAACGGCGCGGTCCTGGCAGCGGAAGAAATCAATGCGGCCGGCGGCGTCGACGGGTTCATGTTCGAAGTCGAGAAGTTCGACACGAAGGACATGACGCCGGACAACGTCCTGTCCGCGGTCGAGCGCCTGAAGGCCACCGAGAATCTCGGCGCCATCGTGACGCCGTTCGGCAGCCTCTCGGGCTTCGAGATGGACTACGTATCCGAGATCGGCGTGCCGTACATGGTGGCGGCGAACTCCAATCAGTATCGCTCGATCATTTCGAAGGATCCTGCCAAGTACGGGAACGTCTGGAGCCTGGCGCCGTCCTATGATGCCTACCAGACCGAACTGCCTGTCGTCATCGAGGAGATGATCAAGGACGGCACCTTCAAGCCGGAAGAGAAGACGCTGGCCATTATTGGGTCGGACAATCCCTACTCGATGCCGATTTTCGAGGGCCTGAAGAAGAGCATGGGGGAGATGGGCTGGAAGATCACCTTCGAGGACGTCGTTCCGCCGGTTGAGATCAACGACTGGCGCGTGATGCTTTCGAAGATCCGGGCGAACCCGCCGGCCGTGATCGTCAATACCGAGGCATCGTCTTCCAACGCCGCCGCCTTCATGAACCAGTTCATGGAAGATCCGACGGACTCGCTGCTCTTCATTCAGTATGCCCCCTCGGTTCCGGAATTCGTCGACCTTACGAAGGACAACTCGACCGGCGTTCTCTACAACATGCTTGGCGGTCCGATCAGCGCCGCCGTCAATCCGCGCACCGCCGAGATCGGCAAGAAGTACACGGACAAGTACGGCTACGACAGCTCGATCTACGGCTACATCTGCTATGAGATGGTTTACCTGTACGCGGACGTGCTGAAGAAGGTCGGCGACCCGAAGGACTACGCCGCCATTTCCGCCGAACTCGCCAAGACCGACAAGGAAATGGTGCACGGCCGGGTCAAGTTCGATCCGGAAACCCACCTTTCCCTGCAGGGCGGCGATTACCTGCCGATCCAGTTCTATCAGATCTGGGAAGGCAATCGCGAAACCATCTATCCGAAGCAATACGCGACGGGCGACTCGAAGCTGCCGCCCTGGATGGGTCAGTAGTCGACAATTCGTGCTGCGGGTCGGAGACTGGCAGCTCACGCAAACGAAGGACGGCATCCAATACGGAGTGGATGCCGTCCGCCTGTCGAAGTACTGAATATGTCCCGACTGCTTGTCGCTGAAAACGTATCGAAAACCTTTGGCGCCTTGCGCGCCGTCGACGACGTCTCTTTCTCGGTCGACGAAGGCGAAGTGCTTGGAATTGCCGGCCCGAATGGCAGCGGCAAGAGCACACTGTTCAATATCATCACCGGAATTCCCTTCCATCCGAGTTCCGGCCAGATCACCTTTGCCGGCCTGCGGATCGATAGGCTCGCTCCGCATGCCATTTCCCGATCGGGAATTGCCCGTACTTTCCAGACCGAGACGGAGTTCGAAAGCCTGTCCGTACTCGACAATGCCTTGATCCCGATCGTTGCGATGAACCCGTCGGCAGGTCATTCCGAACGGGTGCGCATAGCCGAAGAACTCTTGAACTTCGCCGGCCTGGAAGGAGACCTCCAGCGGCCGGCGAACGAACTGTCGGTCTTCGACCGCAAGCTGCTGATGATCGCGACGGCCCTGG
>ENA-ORCV01001115-ORCV01001115.1-marine-metagenome-genome-assembly--contig:-NODE-1115-length-10488-cov-2.534051_pt1 | contig 10488 bp, 8 predicted proteins | sample MGYA00237779_ERZ508509 | MGnify/ENA primary metagenome ERZ508509 (study PRJEB26180, sample SAMN06268772) | marine metagenome | isolation source: Bioluminescent Bay, La Paraguera, Puerto Rico | place... | reverse complement strand
GTAAGTGGTTCCATGAAATCGAAACTGCAGGCGCCCGACTGGGCGGCCCTTCGGCAAACATCGCTGTTCGGCGGCCTTGACGACAAGACCCTGAACAAGCTTCTCGAAGACGCAAAAGTGCAGTCTCCCGGCCGTGGCGAAGTGCTTTTTCTGCAGGGGGATACGGTGACCGCGTTCTACGTGGTTCTGGATGGCTGGGTGAAGCTCTTCCGGACGACGCCGTCGGGGGACGAAGCGATCGTCGGCATCTTTCATCGCGGCGAGAGTTTCGCCGAGGCCGCGGCATTCATATCGGGAAAGTATCCGGTCTCGGGCGAGACGGTATCCGAAGCGCGGCTGCTCCGGATACCGGCGCGGCACCTGGTCGACAAACTCATGGAATCACCGGAGATCGGACTGGCGATGCTCGCGTCGACGTCCAGGCATCTGCATGCGCTGGTCGGTCAGATCGAGGAACTGAAGGCGCATACCGGCACGCAACGCGTCGCCCATTTCCTGATCTCCCTGGCGCCGGTCAAGTCGGGTCCGTGCACCATCGCGATCCCCTACGACAAGGCCCTGCTTGCCGGAAAGCTCGGCATGAAGCCCGAGAGCCTGTCGCGGGCGTTCCAGCGTATGAAGCCCTGCGGGCTCTCGATCCGGCGCGACATGGCGATCGTGAACGACATCGCGTGTCTCCAGGAGCTCATCGAACAGGACCGCGCCGAGTCGGTGCGTTCGCGGGCCTGAACCGGCCGGCCGGCATTCAGGCCGACAGATCGATGCGAGCCGCCGCCCTGTCGACCGCGATCACCCGATAGCCCGGAAGGCGTTTCAGGCTCTCGCGAACAGCCGCCTCCGGCATCACCGCGAAAGCGGTGGACAGCCCGTCCGCGACCGCGGCCGAGGGGCCCAGCACGGAAACCCGTCGCCAATGTCCGCCGGGCCTTCCGGAAATCGGATCGATGAGATGCGGGACAAGGCCGGACGGGTCGAGAACCGTCCCCTGCGGCGCGGTCGTGGCGAGCGCCGTTTGCGTGATGTCCAGCCTTTCCTCGGCAGGCGCGTCACCGCGTTCGGCCAGTCCCGCCCGCCATGGGCGGCCATCGGGATGACGGCCGATCGCCCGGATCTCGCCGACGTCGACGAGGACGTCTTGAAGCCCTTCCGCGCGCAGGAGGTCGGCGACGCAATCCGTGACGTAGCCTTGGGCAATGCCGTTCAGCGTCACGGCCATGCCCGGCCTGGCGAAGCGTATTGCGGCGCTATCGACCGCGACGTGCCTCCAACCCGTCGCGGCCCGCGCCGCGGCCAGGGCTCCAGATTCCGGTCCTTCGGGCGGTGCATCCGGTTCGGCAAAGTGGCTGGCGTAGAGCTGCCACAGTGGCTGTATCGTCGGATCGAAGGCACCGCCGGTTGCGCGGTGGACGCCATCGGCGAGCGAAAGAAGCGAAAGCAAATCGAACGGTGGCAGGTCGACGTGACCGTCCCGGTTCAGCCGGCTGATCGCACTGTCTTTTCTGTAGAGACTGAAGACCGCCTCCAGCCGTTCGATCTCAGCGCGTGCCGCCTCGACGATCCGCCGCGCTTCGGCGTCGTCGGGGTGTGAGAGCAAGATGGATGTCGACGCCCCCATGGCGGTGCCCGACCAGCGTGTCAACCGGCCAGCAGACGTTGCGGGGCCGACCCCGAGAGGAACGACTGCGGCGGCTGCGGAGATTTCGATGAAGCGTCGTCTGGTGAGCATGGTCTTTTCCCCGTCCCTCATTGCACCGGAGCGTCGGTTTCACCAGCAAGAGCGGTATCGACGGGCGCGAGCACATAGGCCTCGGGGATCTCGGCGAAGCGGACCACTTCGCCGCCATGTTGCGCGACGAAGGCTTCGGCGTCGGTCTGCATGCCGAAGGGGATCGCCTCCGGTGCGCCCATCCCGCCGGTCCGGCTGCTGCCGATGACGAAAAAGGCAAGTTCGGCGTCGACCCAGTTGTCGGCGCCGGGATCGGCCCAACTGTCGGCGCGCCCCATGTCGTTCACGTAGATCGCGGTGATCTCGGCGGTTTCCTCCGGCAGCCGCGTGAAAACGACCGCGTCGCGGATCTGCGAGAACCACAGCGGCTCCGTCACACCCGCGATGTGGATCTGCGCTTTCGGACCATCATGCTCGAGGACGTTCATCTGGCAGTAGTGGCCGACGGCCTCCAGCGTCATCGCCACGGGCCCGGGCTTTTCGGTGACCGTCTCTTCGAAACAGCCGCCGACAAACAGCGACAGCGCCAGCACAGCCACGATACGAATCATGGTTCGATCCTCCGGAACACCAGCAGTGCGCCGCCGAACGCCGCGACCAGCCATCCGAAAAGGCTCGCGAGTGCGACACCTGGCGGGAAGGGCAGGGCCTCGGCGATGCCGGCCATGCCCGTTAGCGATTTCGCGCCACCGAGTGCGGCCAGATTGAACAGCCGGAAGGCGTCGCCGGGCGAGGCGACCAGAAGCCAGGGAAACAGTGTCGTTGCGAAAATCCCGTCTCCGTCCACCAGAAGCATCGCCAGCAGACCGAGATCGTAGAGGACTACGGCGACGAGCCAGACACCGACGGCAAGCGCGGCGGCCGTCCCGGTCTGGCGGACCAGCGCGCTCGCCAGATAGCCGATCCCCAGAAATACCGCGCCGAGCAGGATCGAGGTGACGATCAGACGGGCGAGCACGTCGAAACCGGCCAGGCCACTGTCGCCGGCGAACGCGACCGCGCCGCCGGTCAGCCCGTAGCCGGCAACGACCGCGATCGACAGGACGGCGAGATGGCCGAGGAACTTGCCCGCAAGGATCTCGAAGCGCGAGACCGGGCAGGCGAGCACGAGATGCAGGGTGCCGCGGTCGATCTCGCCGGCGACCGTGTCGAAGGCCAACAGCAGCGCGATCAGCGGTACGAGATAGACGGATAGGGTCGACAGGCTGGCCGCGGTGACAGTCAGACGGTCGACGCCGACGGTCCCCGTCGGGGCCGATCCGACCAGCGCGAGAATCCCGGCGAACAGCGTCAGGATCAGCACCGACAGGATCACCCAGCGGTTTCGGATGCCGAGCTTCAGTTCAAGTCCTGCAACGGCGACAATGTTGACCATCATGACGGTTCTTCCTGGTCGGCCGCGCCGGAGAAATGCCGATAGACGTCATCGAGGCTCGGCGGCGTCACGTCGATGTCGGAGACCGCGGCCCCGAGCGCGCCGATGGCATTCAGGCGTTCCAGCTTCCGGTCGGCGGAGCACAGGATCTCGACGGACCGTCCGTTGACCCGGCTGCCGCCAAGCTGCGCGGCCAGTGTTTCGGCATCCCCGGACGTCGATTCGACGCGGATGCGGATCGGCAGCCCGGCATGGGCGCGCAACTGCGGCAGCGGGGCGTCGGCGATGAGCTTGCCCGACCGCATTATCGCCACCCGGTCGGTCTTGGCCTCCAGCTCGGTCAGGCTGTGCGACGACAGGAAGACGGCGCTGCCGCGGGCGGCGATTTCGGTGACGATCTCGTAGAAGTCCTGTCGCGATATCGGGTCGAGCCCGCTGGTCGGCTCGTCCAGCAGCAGCAGTTGCGGCGTCCCGATCAGCGCCTGTGCGAGACCGAGACGCTGGCGCATGCCTTTCGAATAGGTGCCGACCCGCCGGTCGCGGGCTTCGCCGAGGCCGACCCGGTCCAGCAACGCCTCGGCGGCAGCCCGGTCGGCCCGTTTCAGCTTTGCATAGAAGCGGATGACCTCACGGCCCGTCAGCGATTTCTGAAAGGCGACGTTTTCCGGCAGGTAGGACACGGCGCGGCGTGCATCGGCCGAACCGGGCGCATGCCCGGCCACGGCAAGCGCGCCGTCGCTTGGTCGCAGGAAGCCGAGGATCATCTTGAACAGCGTCGTCTTGCCGGCCCCGTTGTGGCCGAGAAGCGCGACGCGCTCGCCCGCCGAGACCGACAATGTCACCTGGTCGACGGCGCGGTGGCGGCCGAAGTCCCGGCACACCGCATCGGCTTTCAGTACAGCAGTCATGACCTGCCTCCTTCGCGCGTGGCCGAAAGGTCCACCGGCACCATGAGGGGCGCGCTGTCGACGATGCCGCCGGGCAGGAGCGCGGGGAACTGGGATTGCGACCAGCGCACCAGCTGGACGGCCGGGCTGCCGAGAAGCAGCTTCGCGGACGGTTGCGTCCACAGAACCTGGTCGATGATGTCGTTGGGGCGATAGGCGCTGTCGGCGATGCCGTCGCCGTTGACGTCGAAGGCGGCGTGGTCGCTCCAGTAGTTGCCGCGCCCGGCTTCACTCCATTCGAGGTCGCGCGAGCCGACGTATTTCACCTGCGTCTGGTTGCCGATGAAGGCATTACCGACGATCGCATTCCGGTCGGATCCGGCGGTGAAATGGATGCCGGTCTCGCAGGCCTCGAACCGGTTGCCGACAAGCCTGTTCTTGTTGGCGTTGTACATGAACAGGCATTTTTCGTCGGCGCCGCGAACGAAGTTGCCCTCGATCTCGGCGGAATTGGCGTAGTTGAGCATGATGCCGTAGTCGCGGTCGTCCAGCGAGACGTTGTCGCGAACCGTGAGGCGATCGGAGAACATCAGCGCGTAGCCGAGATGATTGCCGGAAGAGAAATTGCCGGCGATTTCACCTTCGCGCCCGTACATGTAGTGGACGGCGAAGCGCAGGTCTTCGAACCTGTTTCCGCGGATCACGTTCCGCGCGCTGGTGTTGACGAAGATGCCGTCGCGCCCCTGGCGGACCGTGTTGTTCTCGATCACCGCGCCGGGCGCGTTCCAGACATAGATGCCGTTGCCGCGGTCGTTCATCCGGAAGTCGGTTCGGCCGACGACCAGATTGCCCGAGACGATGGCGTCCTTGGCACCGTGGATGTCGATGCCGACGAGATTGCCGGTCGACACGCTATCGCGCACGACGGCGCGGTCGGCGGTCCTGGTCAGCTTGATCCCCGCATCGAGCGTCTCGTGCGAAGAGCCCGATCCGGCGACGTGCAGTTTCGAAACGACGACGTCCGGCGCGGTCACCGTAATGACGGTGCCGGTTCCCGGACCCTCGATTTCGACACCGACGGTTCCGTCGATGCGCAGCGCCTTGTCGATCAGGACGGCGCCGCGATAGACGCCGGGGCGCAGCCGGAGGATATCCCCCGGCTGCGCGGCTTCGATCGCCGCCTGCAGCGTGTCCTGCCCCGGCGCCACGACCGTTTCGGCGGCAGCGGCCGGCGACGAGCCGAGCGTCGCCGCCGAGAGGGCGGCAAACAGGGCGGTCGACAGCAGGGGGTCGCTGAAGCGGCGGGTCATCGTCAGGCGCTCCGCGGCTCGACGAACATCCGCCCGCGCATCTCCATGTGGAGTGCGTGGCAGAACCACTGGCAGTAGTACCAGTGGACGCCCGGCCGATCGGCGACGAAGGTGATCGAGGCGGTTGCCTGCGGCCCCACTTCCATCGCCACGCCATGGTTCGACAGCGAGAACCCGTGGGTCAGGTCGTCGACATCGTCGATGTTGGTGACATAGATCGTCACCTCGTCGCCCTGCTTGACCGTGAAGGACTCCATCGAGAACGTCGGCGCGGCCGAGTACATGTAGACCCGCACCTTGTTGCCGTCGCGGATCGGCTCGTCGGCGCCGTCCTCCAGCACCACCCCGTCGGCTTCGGCCTGCTTGCGGGCGTCCTCCCACATCGGGTCGTTGCGGTCCCAGACGGTCTTGGGGTTCACCTTCGAACCATGGACGATGATGCTGTCATGCGGCTCGGCGAAGGTCGGGCCGTCATGAACGACCTTCATCTCGTCGGACGAGATGTCGATCAGCTGCTCGTTCTCGGGCTTCAGCGGACCAACGTTGATGAACCGGTCCTTGGAGAACTTGTTCATCGAGATCAGCCATTTGCCGTCGGCTTCCGCCGTCTCGCCCATGCTGGTCGAGTTGTGACCCGGCTGGTAGTGCACGTCGACCTTGGAGATGATCGGGTCGACGTCCGCGCCGTTGTAAGCCTGGATCGCCTTGTCGATGTTCCACTTGGCCACCTGGCTGTCGAGGAACAGGGTCGTGAAGGCGTTGCCCTGGCCGTCGAAGGCGGTGTGAAGCGGCCCCAGGCCCAGTTCCGGCTCCGCGACGACGCAGGAGCGCGGCTCGGCGTCGCTGTCGAACAGCGCGTCGACCTTGGTCACATCGATGACGGAGACCGTCGGCGACAGCTTGCCGTTGATGACGACATGCTTCTTGTCCGGCGCCGTATTGACGCCATGCGGGCTGTTCGGGATCGGAACGTAGCGGGTGTACTTCTTGTTCTGACCCTTGCGCCCGTCGATCACCTTGACGCCGTTCAGTTCCTGATAGTCGCCATCGGCGATGCCCTTCTCGATCTCCTTGATGTTGAAGATCACAACATGGTCCGTCTCGCTCGCGGTCATGTCGGCGAGGTTCATCCCCATTTCCGAGTTGTAACTGGTCGAGAAGGCGTACTTGCCCTGGTAGTCGCAGTCGGTGTTGTCGAGGTTGCCGCTGACGATCACCTGCCAGGCGATCTCCATCGTGTCGCCGTCGATCGCGGTGAAGATGTTCACGTACTGCGAGGGATCGTCGAGGATCTTGCCGTCGTTGACGAGCGGCGCCTCGTGTTCGCCGTTGGCGAAGACGTAGCCGGTCCGCGGATATTTCTGCGGGCGCATCCCGTGGATGTCGCTGGCGTTCGGGATCTCGATGATCTTGTCGCACTTCATCACGTCGCAGCGAACACGGGCGACGCGCGTGTTGGCCTTGTCGTTCATGAACAGGTAGCGGCCGTCATAGGTGCCGTCGGTGAACGACATGTGCGGATGGTGCAGATCGCCGTTCTCGTAGGTCTTGAGGCCCTGCGCGGCCAGGTAGGACTTGGTCTCGGGCAGGAGATTCTCGGTGAGGATCTTCAGCGACTCGTTGGTGTGGCCCCAGCCGGTCGCCGAGCAGCGATTGAAGACCGGCACGCGCATCAGTTCGCGCATCGAGGGGACGCCGAGAATGCGCAACTCGCCGGTCTGGCCGCTCGACCAGAAGCCGTAGTACTCGTCGAGTTCGCCCGGTGCGAGTTCGAACCTGGCTTCGCCGGACTGGGCGGAGACGGACGTCACCGACGGGGCCGACAGAAGTGCGCCGGTCCCGCCGACGGCAGCGCCGCCGGCGACGAACGCCGTCGTCGCGGTGCCAGATAGAAGGGTACGTCTGGAGATACCCTCTTTGGTGTGTTCAGCAGTCATTTCCCGTCTCCTTTCCTTGGAACATGGGGGAAGATTTCATTGGGCGGCGGCGGGCGCCTGTTTTGCGGGCTTCGCCGACGGTTTTGCGATGCCGGTGCGTTCCTCGAAGCGTCTGCGCTTGGCGAGCTTGGCGATGACGACCGGGCATTTCTGGCCGTGCTGGTAGAGCACCTGGCAATGCAGGCACTGCAGGCATTCGTTGGGGTTGATGTGGCCCTCGGGATGAATGGCCTGGACCATGCACTCGTTGGCGCAGCGCGCGCAGGGGTTCCCGCATTCCCGGTAGCGCTTCAGCCAGTCGAACATGCGCAGGCGGGCGGGAATCGCCAGCGCCGCACCGAGCGGGCACAGGTACCGGCAGTAGAACCGCTCGATGAACAGTCCGACGGCCAGGATGGCGACCGCGAACAGCACGAACGGCCAGGCGCGCATGAATTTCAGGATGATCGCCGTCTTGAACGGCTCCACTTCCGCGTAGTGTTCGGCGAGCTCGAGCGAGTAGAGCGACATGCCGAACAGACCGAGGAAGATGAGGTACTTCAGCGGCCAGAGGCGCTCGTGCAGCCCCCAGGGCACAGCGTATTGCGGGATCCGGATCAACTTGGCGATCCGGTTGGTCAGCTCCTGCAGGGCCCCGAAAGGGCACAGCCATCCGCAATAGGCGCCGCGCCCCCAGAACAACAGGGCGGCAGCGACGGAGAACCAAAGGATGAAGACGAGCGGATCCATCAGGAACGCGCTCCACGAGAACTCGTGGACGAGCGCATTGAAGAACGCCAGCACGTTCACCACGGACAGCTGCGCATTGGCGTACCAGCCGAGGACGACGAGCGTCAGCGTCAGGTAGCCGATGCGGAACCAGAACGTAAGGCGCTCGTACCGCGTGAGCTGCATCTGGAAGAAGAATGCCGCCGTCAGGATCAGCAGCATCGCCGCGAGAACGCCGACCTCGACGCGCTTGTCGATCCAGATGCGCTTCCAGAGTTCGCGGATCTCGCCGCCAGGCGGCTGTGCGGTCTGCGCCGCGGCCGGCTGCGGGGGCGCGGCAACCCTCAGGTAGCGCGCGGGCGTCTGGTAGCCGAGATCGAATGTCAGGAACAGCTTCTCGATCGCCCCGACCGGCCGCTGGACGAGGAGTTGCAGACGGAATGGTTCCGCCGGATCAAAGTCGATCCCGGCCGGTATCTTGAAGATGTCCAGTTCGGTGAAGGTCGGCGCGCCGTCTGCCGCGACCGTCCCGAGCCGCCGGTGCTGCTTGTCGAAGAAGCGGGCTGAAATGTCGCCCTGAATGAGCTGTATGCGATCGAAGATGCCGCCGCGGACGTAACCGGACCCCTTGAACGAATAGCGGCCGCGACCGAGCACCAGGATCGCTTGCTCGCCGTCTTCGAGCCATGCCTCGAGGTTGCGGTATTCCGCCTCGCCGAGCAGGCTTCGGCCGACGGTCGGTACGCTGACCAGCGCCAGGTAGAGGTCGATGAAGGTATCCTCGGGCGCGCCTTTTTCGGGGTGCTTGCGGGCGCGGGCATCGCTGTGATCGGCGAATGCCTCGTTGATCTGCCCGACGTCGAGCGACATTCGCCGCACCGAGCCGTCGCCCGTCAGCGTCAGCCAGTCCTGGACTTCGACCGGCTTGTCCGTGTCGACGATGCGGGTGGGGCCGGCGGCGATTGCCCTGTCCCTCAGCCCGCCGAGGCCGAGCGCGCGTGCGACCTTGAGGCCCGAACGGACGATCGAGTCGTCGATCACCATGATCGTGACCGTCGCGCCGGAGACGATATCGAGATCGTGGGCCGATCCGCCGGCTGCGGCCTCTTTCTTCAGGTCCAGTCCGGCGTAGCCCTCGGTGACCGCCTTGATGCGCGAATCGGGAATGCCGATCAGCACGATCGGCTCGGAATGTTTGACGAGGCGGACGCCGGTCAGCACGGCATCCGTGTCGATGCCAACCAGTGTATGGATCGGCTTGCCCGAATAGCCGGTCGTTTCGACGAAGTCGGAGGTCAGGAAGACGTACCCGACCGTCTGCCCGTCGCGCAGCGCCGGGACGACCGGCAGGTCGGGATCGGGCTGGCCGTATTGCTCGGCGCCGGGCACGACATCGCCGACCGGCACCTCGGCGATATAGGTCTGTACCAGGGGCTCGGCGTGCGCCGATGTTGCAAGAGCCGCCCCCGCCACAACTACTGCGATCGCGGTCGCATATCCGATCCCGCGAAACACCCGTCGACGCATCGATTTTGTCCGATCAACCCCAACCATGCCGCGCCGCCCCGACAACTCGAACCCGTTCGGCAGCAAGAAGAACGCCCTGTCCCGCTTGTCCGCCGGAGGGATGGCAACGGCGAACTCAACCTATGGCCCGGTGAGTGGCGTTGCCTTGACTTTGGTTAAGTGGATGCGGATCGGGGGGCGCCGCCCGGTCATCGGCCGCAATGCATCTGAAGCAGACGTCCATCGCGACGACGACGATGTTGGCTGGCCACCAACAAGCGGACGCGCCGGATGCATTTCTCGGCAGAGAACGTTGGAACCCAGTTTCTACCTTCCGGCAGTTTCTACGCTGCCGATTTGCTCTAAAGAGCGTATGTCCATATCGAAGGGGGCACGGTTGGATGGGCTTTCGGCGGCTGAGCTGTTGGCCATCGGCTGGTCAAGAATCTGGATCGCACTCTCAGATCGGCCGGAACTCTCCCAGGCTGTTAATTTTGCCATCTATTGCCCGCCTGAAAAACGCTGTGTCTGCATTGGGGCTGGCAAACAGCAAGGTTCCGGCGTTTCGAAACTGCGCTGCGTGGCACTGAGCGTTTGATACATCCGTCCGAACGCGCGCAGATCTGGCCCTGACGTGTTCGTGAGTCTGCAGCTTGGGTGTCCTTACAGGGAGGGAGCCAGCCCGGCGCCGGCCATGATCTTCGATATCTGCTGCGACGTTGCCCTTAGCGCCGCCTCGACCTGGGGCCGAACGGTGGCGAAACGGGTGGAGGGAACCGGTACGGATATGGAGTGCAGATCGCCCGATGGATCCGCGAAGGCAAAGCCGATGGCCGAGATGCCCGCGGTGTGCTCGTTGAGGTCATAGGCGAGCCCGGTCGCGCGAATCTGTTCGAGACCGGAGAGAAAGGCCGCCATGTCCCCCTGACGGTGCAGCCGATCCCATTCCTCCTGCACCAGTTTTCTGGCGTAAGTCTCGGAGAGTTGCGCGAGGCAGGCTCGGCCGTTCGCCGTGCTCGTAAGAGGAAAAGCCTCCCCG
>ENA-ORCV01001114-ORCV01001114.1-marine-metagenome-genome-assembly--contig:-NODE-1114-length-10491-cov-2.142308_pt1 | contig 10491 bp, 8 predicted proteins | sample MGYA00237779_ERZ508509 | MGnify/ENA primary metagenome ERZ508509 (study PRJEB26180, sample SAMN06268772) | marine metagenome | isolation source: Bioluminescent Bay, La Paraguera, Puerto Rico | place... | reverse complement strand
TGGAGCCGGTCCGCGTGAACTCGGTCTCCGGCAGCGCCCGCGAGACGACGACCATCGAGATCGGCGCGAATCTGCCGGCTTCGGCAGCCGTTGCGGCTACCGAAACCACCAATGTCCAGATATTCGATTCGCTGGGCGTGGCGCACGACATCACCTTCACCTGGACCAAAGCCGCCAGCAACCAGTGGACGGTGACGGCCGCAGCCACCGGCGTGACGACGATCGAAGAAGGCGGCGTCGGCAGTCTTACCGCCTTCAGCCAGGCCATCGTCTTCAACAGTGACGGTACACCGAACACGTTCGACGCCCTTACCGCGCCCCTCAGCCTCTCGCTGAGCGGCCTGACCAGCGGCGCCGCCGACATGGATATCACGCTCGATTTCGGCACGCAGAACGTCGCCGACGGCCTGACGCAGTTCTCGTCGAACTATTCGACGGCCTTCGTCAACCAGGACGGCGTGCAGTTCGGCAACTTCTACGGCGTGTCCGTGGACGAGGACGGCATCGTCACCGCGCTCTACGACAACGGCGAAACGCTGCAGATCTACAAGCTGCCGTTGGCGACCTTCCCGGCGCCGAACGGGCTCGACGCCCAGACCGGCACCGTGTTCCGCCAGTCGGAGGCATCGGGCGACTATTTCCTGCGCTCCGCGGGAGAGGCCAACGCGGGAACGATCGCGCCGTCGTCGCTCGAGGCATCCACTTCGGACCTGGCGAACGAGTTCACGAACATGATCATCACCCAGCGCGCCTATGCAGCGTCGACCAAGATTATCACCACGGCCGACGAGATGCTGGACGAGCTGATCCGCGTCAAACGCTAAGGGGGCTGAATAGCGCTTAGATAACAGACGCTTGGGCAGGCGGCCGGACCGGGGGGACCGGCCGCCCCTGCCCCGGCCTGAAAATGTCCTGTTAACCGATGCGCTTAGCAGTTTTTTAAAGCCGGAAGGGTAGCCTGTGACTGCTTTGGAAACATCGAATGCCCTAATGAGGAACAAGGTCGTGGCAGACGGCAATTTCGGACGCAAGGAGCCCGTGCTCGGGCCTGCCGGACGTCCCATCACGATGGCGGACCTGCCGCCTCCCGGTACCCGGCGCTGGGTCATGCGCCGCAAGGCCGAGGTTGTTGCCGGCGTGCGTGCCGGGCTCCTCTCGCTGGAAGAGGCGTGCGAGCGCTATACGCTTTCCGTCGAGGAGTTCCTCTCCTGGCAGCGCCTGATCGACGAGTACGGCGTGCGCGGCCTGCGGGCCACGCGGGTGCAGAAGTACCGCAAGCGCCGCCCGTCGAACGGCGAATAGATACGGCGAATACGGGTCTCTGACCCGCCGAAAAGCCCGGCCCTGCCGGGCTTTTTTTCGCCCCGGTTTTTCGCCCCGGGGAACCCGGCAAATTTTGCCCGATACCCGGCAAAATGTTCCCCGCGTTAACGTCTTTTTTATCGAGCCGACGGTACTCTTCCCGATACCGAACGACGCCACGCGTTCGTGGAAAAATTTTGCTAATTCAAGAGGTTCAGGTCGTTCGAAGTGGACAGCCTATTCGATACATTCAAAACGCTCGGGACGGTTCGACTCGCCGCGATCGGCGGCGTCGCAGTCGGCCTGATTCTGTTCTTCGTGTTCCTGACGTCGCGGCTCGGCGGCACCGACATGACGCTGCTTTACAGCCAGCTCGACCAGTCGGACAGCGGCAAGATCGTCTCGCAGCTCGAGACGATGAATATCCCGTACGAGCTGCGCGGCGACGGCAGTCAGATCTTCGTGCCGTCGCAGCAGGTTCTCCGGCTGCGCATGCAGATGGCCGAAGAAGGCCTGCCGTCGGGCGGCTCCGTCGGCTACGAGATCTTCGACAAGACCGACTCGCTCGGCACGACGAACTTCGTCCAGAACGTCAATCTGCTTCGCGCGCTTGAGGGCGAGCTCGCGCGGACCATCCGTTCGATCGCACAGGTCGAGGAAGCGCGGGTCCACCTGGTCATGCCGAAACGCGAGCTGTTCAGCCGGCGAGAGCAGAAACCGAGCGCGTCCGTCGTCATCCGCGCACGCGGGTCGGGCAAGCTGAACAAGGCGCAGGTCCTCGCGATCCAGCACCTCGTCGCGTCGGCGGTGCCGCGCCTCGAACCCGAACGGATATCGATCATCGATGCGCGCGGGCGGCTTCTCGCACGCGCCGGCGGCGAGGACGATAACGATGCGGGCTTCGCGAACACGGCCGAGGAAATGCGCCAGGCCCACGAGGAACGACTGACCCGCCAGATCGAGGAACTGGTCGAACAGACGGTCGGCCTCGGCAAGGTGCGGGCTCAGGTCTCGGCCGAGATGGATTTCGACCGGATCACGACGAACACCGAAGCCTACGATCCCGACGGACAGGTCGTGCGCTCGACCCAGACGGTCGAGGAAACGGCGCAGAGCAGCGACAATGACGGCCAGGCGGCCGTGACGGTCGGCAACAACCTGCCCGATGCCCAGCAGAATGCCGCGGGCGGCGGCAACGCCAGCGCGTCGAACCGGACGGAGGAGACCGTCAACTACGAGATCACGCGCACGGTGAAGAACCACATCCGCGAGACGGGCATCGTGCGGAAGGTATCGGTCGCCCTGATGGTCGACGGCACCTATACGACCGATGAGGACGGCAACCGGACCTACAACGAACGCAGCGAGGAAGAGCTCAAGAAGATCGACGCGCTCGTGAAATCGGCGATCGGTTTCGACGAGAAGCGCGGCGACACGGTCGAGGTCCTCAGCATGCAGTTCCGCGTGCTGGACGGCTTCAACCTCGACACCAAGGCGCCGCTGTTCGGGCTGACCAAGTCCGACCTGTTCCGGATCGCCGAGATCTTCGTCCTCGCCATCGTCGGCATCCTCGTAATCCTGCTGGTCGTACGCCCGCTGATCGCGCGGACGCTCGACGCGCTGCCGAGCGCCATCGAGGCCGCGCAGGCGCAGTCGCTGCTGGCCGACCAGAGCGAGGACGCGCCCGCGCTCGAAGGGCCCGGCAGCACCGGCGTCACCGGCAATTTCGGTAACGACGAAGAAGACGACGACGACACGCTCATCAACCTCGATCAGGTCGATGGCCGCGTGAAGGCCTCCACGCTCCGCAAGATCTCCGAGATCGTCGAACGCCACCCCGAAGAGACGGTCGGCATCCTGCGGCAGTGGATGTACCAGGAAACGTAGGCGGGTAGAGGAAAATGGCCGGACGCGAAGATTTCCGTGGGCTGACGGGACCGCAAAAGGCGGCGATCCTGATGCTGTCCATTTCCGAGGAAAGCGCGATGAAGCTTTTCTCGCTGATGGACGACGAGGAAATCAAGGAAATGTCGCAGGCGATGGCTGCCCTCGGCCGCGTCGATTCCGAAATGGTCGAGCGCCTGTTCGTCGAGTTCGCCGACCAGGTGTCCTCGACCGGCTCGCTGCACGGCTCCTACGAGACCACCGAACGGCTGCTGCTGAAGGCGATGCCGCCGGACCGCGTCGAGACCATCATGGAGGAAATCCGCGGCCCGGCCGGCCGTACCATGTGGGACAAGCTCGGCAACGTCTCCGAAGAGGTCCTGGCGAGCTACCTGAAGAACGAATATCCGCAGACGGTCGCGGTTGTGCTGTCCAAGATCCGGCCCGACCACGCCGCACGCGTCATGGAACTGCTGCCCGACGACTTCGCGATGGAGGTCGTCACCCGCATGCTGCGCATGGAGGTCGTGCAGAAGGAAATCCTGGACGGCGTCGAGAAGACGCTGCGCTCCGAGTTCATGAGCAATCTGGCCCGCACCAACCGGCGCGACGCGCACGAGATGATGGCCGAGATCTTCAACAACCTCGACCGCGCGAACGAAGCGCGCTTCATCTCCTCGCTGGAGGAGCTGAACCGCGACGCCGCGGAACGCATCAAGGCGCTGATGTTCACCTTCGAGGATCTCGGCAAGCTCGATTCCTCCGGCGTCCAGACGCTGCTGCGCGTCAGCGACAAGGAGAAGCTGGGCGTTGCGCTCAAGGGCGCGTCCGAAGAGCTGCGGGACCTGTTCTTCTCCAACATGTCCGAACGCGCGGCGAAGATCCTGCGCGAAGACATGGAAGCCATGGGTCCGGTTCGCCTCAAGGACGTCGACGAGGCGCAGATGTACCTGGTCAACCAGGCGAAGGAACTGTCCAACAAGGGCGAGATCGTGATCGCGGACGGCGGCGGCGACGATCAGCTCGTGTACTGACGATGCGGTTATGGAACAGCAGATGACATCGGGATCTTCGCAGAAATTCCTGTTCGACAACTGCTTCGACCGGCTCCGGCAGCTGGAGGAGGAGATCGAAGAGGAAGAGGTCGAGCCGCCGCCCCCGACGTTCAGCGAGGAAGAGCTGGCGGCGGCGCGCGCGGAGGGATTTGCGCAGGGCCGCGCCGAAGGCGTCGCGGAAACGCAGGCGGGTATCGACGTCCGGATCACCGCCCTGCTGGAGGAGATGATCGGACAGCTTCAGACGTTCGGCGGGACCCAGACCCGGGCGCTGGAAGAGGCGGAGAATAAACTGCTCTCGCTGGCCTGCGGCATCGCCCGGAAGGTGGTGCCGGCGGCAGCGCGGGAACATGCCGAGGAGGCGGTCGAGGCGATGATCCGCGACTGCCTGCCGAAGCTGCGCGAGGAGCCGAAGGTCGTGATCCGGGTGCATGAAGCGGTCCTGGATCCACTGCGCGGAAAGATGGATGCGCTGGCCGTCTCCAACGGGTTCGACGGCGACGTCATCCTGCTGGCCGACGAAGCGCTCTCGGAGACCGACTGCCGGGTCGAATGGTCCGACGGCGGCGCCGAACAGACGACCGAGGAGATCTGGGAAGAGATCGACAAGGCGGTAAGCGGATACCTGTCCGCCACCGCGGTGGCCGGGGACCCGGCCGACACGCCCGAACCGGAGGAAATCGCGGACGGGCCGGAACAAGACGAGGAGAACCTGAATGGCTGACGATAACGAAACCGAAATGCCGGAAGACGGCACCGAAGCGGCGGATGCCGCGACGGAAGACGTGGCCGCCGACGGCGGCGCGGAGGACATCGATCTCGACGACCTGGGCACGCCCAGCGGCGAAACCGGCGAGGAACTGCTCGCGCAGGAAGACCCGCAGGAACCCACCCGGACCGCTAAGGACCTGGATGCGGTCTACGACATCCCGGTGCAGCTTTCGGCCGTGCTGGGTCGCGCCAACATGCAGGTCAGCCAGCTTCTGAAGCTCGGCCGAGGCGCCGTCGTGGAGCTGGACCGCAAGGTCGGCGAGGCGATCGACATCTACGTGAACAACCGGCTCGTCGCCCGCGGCGAGGTGGTGGTCGTGGAAGAGCGGCTGGGTATCACGATGACGGAAATCATCAAGTCCGACCGGGCCGCGAACTAAGAGGACGTTCCTTTCATGGCACGCACGCAACTCAGAGAATCCTACGCCGGCGGCTCCTCCTCGGGCCGACCCGCGAAGCGTCTCGATCCTGCCACCCTCCTCGGGCTGTTCGGGGCATTCGGGCTGGTTGCGCTTGCCATGACCGTGGGCGGCTCGCCGAAGTCCTTCTTCGACCCGCCGGCGCTGCTGATCGTCCTCGGCGGCACCATCGGCGTGACGACCATCGCCTTCTCCCTCGACGAGGTGCTGCGCACCCAGGCCGTGGTCGGCCAGACGATCCTGCGCAGCGTGCCCGACCCGGTCAGCACCGCCCGCCAGATGGTGGAACTGTCCGCCCTCGCCCGCCAGCGTGGCGAGCTTGCGATCGAGGCGGCCGTCGAATCCGAGATCGGCAGCTCCTTCGGCCGCCGCGCCCTCCAGATGGCGGTCGACGGCGAGCCCAGCGAAGAGATCGAGCGCATCCTGAAGCGCGAGATCGAGGAAATGGAACAGCGCCATTTCAACAGCGCCAACGTCCTGCGCAAGGCCGCAGAAACGGCGCCGGCGATGGGGCTGATCGGCACCCTGATCGGGCTGGTCCAGATGCTGGGCAATCTCGACGACCCGGCCTCCATCGGGCCGAACATGGCCATCGCGCTGCTGACGACGTTCTACGGCGCGGTGCTGTCCAGCATGTTCTTCTCGCCGCTTGCGGCGAAGCTGGAGCGGAATTCCGCCAAGGAATCCCTTACGGCCAACATCTACATGCTTGCGGCGACGTCCATCAGCCGCAAGGAGAATCCGCGTCGTCTGGAAGCGCTGCTCAACGCGCTTCTGCCGCCCGCGCAACGTTTAACAAACTTCGCCTGATCGACAGGGCAAGGAGAATTTTCAGATGCGACTTCTGATTGTTGGATCCCTTAACGGCCAGATCGGCGCAGCGAGCCAGATAGCGATGGCGCGCGGTGCGACGGTTGCGCATGTCGACGATATCGACAGCGCGCTGCGGTCGCTGCGGTCCGGGCACGGCGCCGACCTTGTGATGGCGGACATCAAGCTGGACATCAAGACGCTGATCGACAGCCTGGCGCAGGAGCGCATCAGCGTGCCGGTCATCGGCTGCGGCATCGGCAACGACGCGGACGCCGCGGTACGCGCGATCAATGCGGGCGCGAAGGAGTACGTGCCGCTGCCGCCCGACGCCAACATGATCGCCGCGGTGCTCGAAGCGGTGACCGAGGAATCGAACTCGATCATCTTCCGCGACCCGTCGATGGACCGCGCACTGCAGCTTGCCGAACAGGTCGCCGGAAGCGACGCCAGCATCATGATCACGGGCGAGAGCGGCACGGGTAAGGAGCTTCTCGCGCGGTTCGTCCACGACAAGAGCAAGCGCGCGAAGGAGCAGTTCATCTCCGTCAACTGTGCGGCGATTCCGGAAAACCTGCTCGAATCCGAGCTGTTCGGCCACGAGAAGGGCGCGTTCACCGGCGCCGTGGCGCGCCGTATCGGCAAGTTCGAGGAAGCCAACGGCGGCACCCTGCTGCTGGACGAAATCAGCGAGATGGACATCCGCCTGCAGGCCAAGCTTCTGCGCGCGATCCAGGAGCGCGAGATCGACCGCGTCGGCGGCTCCACGCCGATCAAGGTGGACATCCGCCTGCTGGCGACGTCCAACCGCGATCTCGAGGCGGAGGTCCGCAAGGGCACGTTCCGGGAAGATCTCCTGTTCCGCCTGAACGTCATCAATCTCAAGCTTCCGCCGCTGCGCGAGCGCCCGGCCGATATCGAGGTCCTGGCGGAACATTTCATCGTGAAATATTCCGAGGCCAACGACGTGCAGACGAAGCCGCTGAGCCCGTCCGCGCTGGAGAAGCTCCGCACGCACACCTGGCGCGGCAACGTCCGCGAGCTCGAGAACACGATGCATCGGGCGGTGCTGCTCGCCGCCGGCGACGTGATCGGACCGGACGCGGTCGTCCTGTCGGGACCGACCGCACCGGAGGACGCGATGGCCGATGCCGCCGCGCCGGCTGCCGGTCCCGCCGACGCGGGGGCCGCGATCGAGGACGGCTCCGCCGTGCGTCCGCTGGTCGGCCGCACCGTGGCCGACGTCGAGCGCGACCTGATCATCGACACGCTCTATCACTGCCTCGGCAACCGGACGCATGCGGCGAACATTCTCGGGATTTCGATCCGCACCCTGCGCAACAAGCTGAAGCAGTACACCGAAGACGGCGTTTCCGTTCCCATGCCGGGCGATATCGGCCGGGCCGCATACTGAACCGCCGCGTGATCTTCGAGGGAACCCAGCACGATGGCAGACGCCGCCGCGGAAGCCGCTAGCCCGGCGCCGGAGGCATCCGCCCCGGCCGCAGGCGCTGGAAACGCGCCCGCGGACGGCGGCGGCGGCCGGACGATCCGCTTCAATCCACTCACCGCTATTTCCAAGCGCGGCGACATTGCGCTCGCGCTCGGGCTTGTCTGCATCCTGGTCGTCCTGATCCTGCCGATGCCGAAATGGCTGATGGATTTCTCCCTCGCCCTTTCGATCACCTTCTCCGTGCTCATCCTGATGACGGTGATGTTCATCAACCGGGCACTCGATTTCAGCGCCTTTCCGACGGTCCTGCTGATCGCGACGGTGCTGCGCCTCGCGCTGAACCTCGCATCGACCCGTCTGATCCTGTCGAACGGCCATGAGGGCACGGCGGCCGCCGGCTCGGTCATCGAGGCGTTCGGCGGCTTCGTCATGGGCGGCAACTTCGTGATCGGCATCATCGTGTTCGCCATCCTCGTGCTGGTGAACTTCGTGGTGATCACCAAGGGTTCTGGCCGTATCGCCGAAGTCGCGGCGCGGTTCTCCCTGGACGCCATGCCGGGCAAGCAGATGGCGATCGACGCCGACCTGTCGGCCGGGCTGATCGACGAGGCGACGGCGAAGACGCGCCGCAAGGAGCTGGAGGACGAAAGCAATTTCTTCGGCGCCATGGACGGTGCAGCCAAGTTCGTGCGCGGCGACGCGATCGCCGGCCTCATCATCACGCTGATCAACGTCATCGGCGGTATCATCATCGGCGTGGCGCAGAACGGCATGTCGCTCGGCGACGCGTCGCAGGCCTATACGATGCTGACCGTCGGCGACGGCCTGGTCAGCCAGATCCCGGCACTGGTCGTGTCGACGGCCGCCGGCATGCTGGTCTCGAAATCCGCGTCGACCGGCTCCGCCGACAAGGCCGTGTTCGGCCAGCTCGGCGGCTATCCCAGCGCGCTGGGCCTCAGTTCGTTCCTGATGGGCTCCCTCGCGCTCCTGCCGGGCATTCCGATGGTCCCGTTCCTCGCGCTCGCGGGCGCGACCGGCGGGCTCGCCTACGTCCTCGGCAAACGGCAGACCAATCGCACCGCAGAGGCCGAGGAAGCCGAGACCGCCGCCCTGCCCGCGCCGGCGGAAGAGCCGATATCCTCGGCCCTGCAGCTCGACGACATCCGGATCGAGCTGGGCTACGGCCTCCTGGCGATGGTCAACGCGCCGGGCGGCGCCCTGCTGACCGACCAGATCAAGGGGCTGCGCCGCCAGCTTGCGAACGAGATGGGCTTCGTGATGCCCGCCGTGCGCATCCAGGACAACATGCAGCTACCGGCGAACAGCTACGTCATCCGCATCAAGGAAATCGAGGCCGGCCAGGGCGACGTCAAGCCGAACAACCTGCTGGTGATGGACCCGCGCGGCGAGAAGATCGAGCTGGCCGGCGAGGAGACCGTCGAGCCGACGTTCGGCCTGCCGGCGATGTGGGTGCCGGAAAACGCACGCGAGGAAGCGTCGTTCCGTGGCTATACGGTGGTCGACCCGCCGACCGTGGTCACGACGCACCTGACCGAGATCATCAAGGACAACGTCGCGGAGCTGCTGTCCTACGCCGAGACGCAGAAGCTGCTGGACGAGCTGGGGCCGGAGCACGCCAAGCTGGTCGAGGACCTGATCCCCAACCAGCTTTCCGTCGGCGGCGTACAGCGCGTCCTGAAGAACCTGCTGCAGGAGCGGATCTCGATCCGCGACCTGCCGACGATCCTGGAAGGCATCTCGGAGGCCTGCAGCTTCACCCAGAACCCGACCCTGCTGACCGAGCACGTGCGCAGCCGCCTTGCCCGCCAGATCAGCTACGCCGCGACCAACGAAACCGGCTACGTACCGCTGGTGACGCTGTCGCCGGAATGGGAGCAGGCCTTCGCCGAATCGCTGATCGGCCAGGGCGAGGACATCCAGCTTTCGCTGCCGCCCAGCAAGCTGCAGGAATTCATCGCCTCGGTACGGGAGACCTTCGACCGGTTCGCCATGATGGGCGAGATGCCGGCCCTGCTGACGAGCCCCGCCCTGCGGCCCTATGTCAGGTCCATCGTGGAGCGTTTCCGCCCGTCGACGCTGGTCCTGTCGCAGAACGAGATCCACCCGAAGGTAAAGATCAAGACCCTCGGAACCGTCTGATTCCGGCGTCTTACCGAAACAATACAAAACACGCCAAATTCCGATTTCCCTGATATAGTGCGCGCGTTATTGCATACGACGCTTGCAAATTCGCATGCACGGCGGTCGTTTGCAGTAGGAACGGCAATCAACGGCCCGGACGAAACGGGCCATTCAACGACACTCATGTCAGAGACACCTAGGGAGATCTCATATGCGTAAAATTCTCGTCAGCGCGCTTGCCTGCGCCTCGGTGGCGGTCGTCGCCTCCCCCGCTTTCGCGAACTGCGATCCGGGCGAGATCGTCATCAAGTTCAGCCACGTCACCAATGCCGTGAAGCATCCGAAGGGCATCGCCGCCAACCTGCTCGCCGAACGGGTGAACAAGGAAATGAACGGCAAGGCCTGCATGACGGTTTATCCGAACTCGACGCTGTACGACGACGACAAGGCGTTCGAGGCCCTGCTGCAGGGCGACCTGCAGATGGCCGCGCCGTCGCTGTCGAAGTTCGAGAAATTCACCAAGGTCTTCCGCATCTTCGACCTGCCCTTCATGTTCGCGGACATCGAGTCGGTCGACCGCTTCCAGAATTCCGAAGCGGGTCAGAAGATGAAGGACTCGATGGTCCGCCGCGGCATCAAGGGCCTGGCGTTCTGG
>ENA-ORCV01001113-ORCV01001113.1-marine-metagenome-genome-assembly--contig:-NODE-1113-length-10494-cov-2.919363_pt1 | contig 10494 bp, 6 predicted proteins | sample MGYA00237779_ERZ508509 | MGnify/ENA primary metagenome ERZ508509 (study PRJEB26180, sample SAMN06268772) | marine metagenome | isolation source: Bioluminescent Bay, La Paraguera, Puerto Rico | place... | reverse complement strand
TGTGTGAAATAGTCATCCGCGATAAGTGAACGTCGGTTGCTCTCGATAGATCGCGCGTAATCGCCCGTGCGAACGTAGATATGCGATGGCATATGAACCATGTGCCCGACACGCGGCATCAATCCCTCTAGTCGATTGGCACTCGGCAGCGCCCGCTCCGGGTGTGGTGAGGATTCCATAATGTGCATGTAGAGATGATTGGTACCGGGATGGTCAGGGTTCTGAGTGAGACTGCGTTCGAGATAGCCGATTGCCTCTGCTACTGCCTGTGTCGGGACGCCGCTATCGTTCCAGTAGTTCCAAGGCGACATAATCATAGAAGCATCCGCAAACACTGAAACAATATCCGGGTCGTCAGGGTATTCCTCGACTAGGTCCCGTGCTGCCTCTAAATAGGCAGCGTCCCGCTGGGCAAGGTCTGAAAGCTTCGCGCTATCGTATCGAACATACAGCGCTTCAACGAGTTGTCTGTCCTTGCCGGAAAGACCTTCGGAAAGATCATTGGCCCGGCTTATCGCTGCCCGACCGGCTGCTTCGGGATCATCCGGGAAGCCATTATGACGACTATTGGGGTTCGGGCTGGCCGCGAGCGCCATTCCCCAAAGGATCATCGGGTTGTCAGGATCGTGATGAAGCGCCTCTTGAAATGAAGCATAGGCTTCGGGAAAGTAGTAGCCCCAAGTTAGCCTCAGCCCTTGATCAAACAGTGCTTGGGCGACCGGTGAATTTGTCGCGATCTGCCTCGAATAGGTTCCCGTTCCATCGATTAGAACCGCATGCTCGCCCTGTGTTTGGGCGTTTACGATTGCTTCTTCTTGAGCTGACGCTTGTGCTGGTGAAATGAGCAGGAATACCGCCGCTCCCAGCGCAAATCTAACCCGGTTCGCCATACCAACTCTCCCCCTATCTTACGAATGCGTAACACAAAGCGGAGAGTCGCCCAAAAATCGGCGGTGTAAGCAGATGTCCGCTTTCCACCCGTTCCAGCCGTTCACCAAGCGGCATCTCCCCCACAAAAGCGGACATTTCTCGTGTCGCCATATTGAAATCCGTAGCCGGGGCTTTCCTACACTCCCCGTTTCATGCCTCCCCTTCGGCATGAACCAGCACACACCCAACCTCCCCGCTATTCGCCACGATGGCTGGACACCGCAGCGTCAGGCGACGTTCCTGCGCGAGCTTGCAGCGACGCATTGCGTCTCGAAGGCTGCGCGGGCAGCGGGGATGTCGCGCCAGTCGGCCTATGCCCTGCGCGCGCGGCTGAAAGGCGAGCCGTTCGACCGGGCATGGACGGCAGCGCTGCTGTGCCGCTTCGACGAACTGGCCGATGCGGCGATGGAGCGCGCGCTGTTCGGCGTGGAGGTCCCGCATTACTACAAGGGCGAGCTGGTCGGCACCTCGCGCAAGTTCGACGAGCGGCTGACCGTGGCGCTGCTCGCCATGCGCGAGAGCTTGCGGCCGCAGCGATCCGATCCCTCCTATCACCCCGCCGCCGAATACCGTGCCGACGATTTCGGTCCGCTGGTCGAACGCGTTGAGCACGGTCCGGAAACCTGGATGGAGGAAAGGCGGCGCGCGCTGGAGGAAGCCTATGGGGATGATGAGGATGAGGAAGATTGGGACGAGGAAGACGAGGAATGATAGCGCGAAGTGTCAACTTCGGTTCCGGGCGGGAAACGGGCGGTTGCCGCGGGTTTGGGACGTGGTTTCGCCATCGTTACGGTGTAAAGTTTGTTAGGTTTGGTGGTTTGTTTGTCTCATGCTCGCGCATCCGCGCGAGCGTCCTCCCGGCTGTTCCCTCCGCTCCGCTACGGGGCCGGTCCGGGCGGCCGGTCGGCCTTGCGGGCCCAAGGCCCGTACCGGCGCCATAATGCCAAGTCGCGGCAGCACGGGCGCGAAGCGACCGCAAGCGCGACTGCGCGCCCGCAGCCGCCCCGTAGTCCGAAGGACGGAGGGATTCAGGCGAGGATAGCCAAGTGAGCGGATGCGAACGCCGGCGCTTGAGGCCAAACAACAAATCCGAGGACGCTCCCGCGGATGCGGGAGCGTAACCCCAAAAGAACTGTCACCCAAAAGACTCACATGGGATTCCACGATGTCTTAAACCTGTTATTAACCTTTTTTGGTGACAAGTTGCGTGGTTAATTCCTGACAACCTCTCTTTCCGAGAGATTACCGCGGGGGAAACAAGGGGACACCCAAATGCGTGTACTGTTGATCGAAGACGAGCCGACAACGTCCAAGGCGATCGAGCTGATGCTCACGACGGAAGGCTTTAACGTCTATTCTACCGATCTGGGCGAGGAAGGCCTCGATCTGGGCAAGCTGTATGATTACGACATCATCCTGCTCGACCTCAACCTGCCGGACATGCACGGCTATGACGTGCTCAAGAAGCTGCGCGTCGCCAAGGTGCAGACGCCGGTGCTGATCCTCTCGGGCATTGCCGAAATGGACAGCAAGATCCGCAGCTTCGGCTTCGGTGCCGACGATTACGTGACCAAGCCGTTCCATCGTGACGAGCTGGTTGCCCGCATCCACGCCGTGGTGCGCCGTTCGAAGGGCCACAGCCAGTCGGTCATCCGCACCGGCAAGCTTTCGGTCAATCTCGACGCCAAGACCGTGGAAGTCGACGGCGCCCGCGTGCACCTGACCGGCAAGGAATATGCGATGCTGGAGCTGCTCTCGCTCCGCAAGGGCACGACGCTGACCAAGGAAATGTTCCTCAACCACCTTTATGGCGGCATGGACGAGCCCGAACTCAAGATTATCGACGTGTTCATCTGCAAGCTGCGCAAGAAGCTTTCGAGCGCTTGCGGCGGCGACAATTACATCGAAACTGTCTGGGGCCGCGGCTATGTGCTGCGCGATCCGGACGAAGCTGCGGAAGCAGCCTGAGCTTCAGTCTCGGTACCCGCCGACTGACAGGGGGACACAGCAAGCGGCCCGCTTCCTGATGAGGAGGCGGGCCGTTTCGCTTGTCTGCCTAACCCGCCTTGAGCCCCTGCAGGTCCAACCCGCTCGGCTCCTGGAACAGGCGCAGGCCGAATTCTGGCAAGATCGCGATCAGATGGTCGAAGACATCGGACTGGATCGCCTCATATTCGGGCCAAACGGTGGTGTCGGTGAAACAATAGACTTCGAGCGGCAGCCCCTGCGGCGTCGGCGTTAGCAAGCGCGCCATCATGGTGAAGCCCTTGTCCTGCAGATGCGGATGCGCGCGGATATAGGCCACTATATAAGCGCGGAAAGTGCCGATATTGGTGATCCGTCGCGCATTCACCGGATTGGCGTTCCCCGCCAGCTCGCGCGCATTCCATTCGCGCAGTTCCTCGTCCTTCTTCGCGAGGTAATCGTCGAGCAGGCGGAACTTCCTGAGGTCCTGCACCTCCTCGTCGGTGAGAAAGCGAATGGAATTCTGGTCCAGCGGGAGGGCGCGCTTGATCCGCCTGCCGCCACTGTCTTCCATCCCGCGCCAGTTGCTGTAGCTCTCCGCAATCAGCTTGTAGGTGGGAATGGTGGTGATGGTCTTGTCGAAATTCTGCACCTTCACCGTGTGCAGCGCGATGTCGATCACATCGCCATCGGCATTCATCGAAGGCATTGTGATCCAGTCGCCCACGCGCAGCATGTCGTTGCTGGTGAGCTGGACGCTGGCGACGAGCGAGAGGATCGTGTCCTTGAACACCAGAAGCAGCACTGCCGCCATGGCACCCAGGCCCGACAGCAGCAGCAGGGGCGATTGTTCGATGAGCACCGCGATGCCGAGAATCGCGGCTGCGCAGTAGACGCCGATCTTGACCACCTGGACATAGCCCTTGATCGGACGCATCGCCGCCTCGGGCCTGCGGCGATAGAGCTCGTCGATATAGTCGAGCGCCTTGCTGATCGCCATGGCGATGGAGAGCACGATACAGGCGCTCGCCACGTTGGAAATAACCGTAGCCAGCGCCTCCGGCAGGTGCGGAATGAAATCGACCCCGCGCGTGATCATCAACAGGGGGACAACGGTCGCAAGGCGCGCTGCCGCTTTGTCCGCCGTCAGCGTCCGCGTATCAAGGAAGGGCGCGGCCAACCGCAGGATGACCTTCTTGAGTATCCAATTTGCGGCCAGAGCTGCCAAGCCCAGCAAGACCAAACCCATGAGCGATTGCACCCAAGGCAATTGCTCGGTGAAGAAACGTGTTGCATCATCAATCATGGCCGCGCGGACTAGCCGCATTCGGTCCCGAACCTCAAGCCCGTAACTCTGGACAAAGGGATGCGCGCTCGCCTAGCGGGCATACATGAGCGCGCACAAGCAAGGCGATCCGACGACACTCAAACGACTCTATGGCCGCAGCCAGGGCAAGCCCCTGCGCGCCAGCCAGCAGGAGCTGGTCGACAATTTCCTGCCCAGCATCGCCGTGCCGGAAGAAGGTCCGGTGACGGCAGAGCGCCTGTTCGGTCAGGATTGCCCGCTGCATTTCGAGATTGGCTTCGGCGGCGGCGAGCACATGGCCTATCGCGGCGACCTGCTGCCCGATCATGGCTTTATCGGCGCCGAGCCCTTCCTCAACGGCGTGGCGCAGGCGTTGGGCCATGTGAAGGAAGCCAACCTCGGCAATGTGCGCATCCACCATGGCGACGCCTTGCAGGTGCTGGAGCGTATTCCCGATGGTGCGCTGACCATGCTCTACCTCCTCCACCCTGATCCCTGGCCCAAGGCGCGCCACGCCAAGCGGCGGATGATGAATGATGGGCCGGTGCAAATGTTCGCCGACAAGCTCAAGACAGGCGGCGAATTCCGCTTCGGCACCGACCACCCTATCTACCTGCGTCACGCACTGATGGTGATGCGCCGCTTTACCGACGTGTTCGAATGGCAGGTTGAGGGACCGAAAAGCTGGCAAGTCCGTCCCAGCGGCTGGCCCGAAACGCGCTACGAACACAAGGCCCGCACCGTCTTCGCCCACGAAGTGTGGTATTTCCGGTTTCGGCGGAAATAGGGACGTTCAGCAGTCGCGCAGCGTTTCCAGCAAGGCCTGGTGGTCCGCTTCGTTATTGTAGAGATGCGGCGTGACGCGCAGCGAGGTACCGCGCAGCGAGACGAAGACGTTCCGCTCCGCCAGCCGGTCTGTTAGCCCGTCGGGCACGCCTTCGGGAAATCCCAGCGCAAGGAAATGCGGTGCGCGCACATCGGCAGCAGGTGCAGACAGGCCCAGCGCCCTCGCCCCATCCGCAAGCGCATCGGTCTGCTGTGCCAGCGTGTGCGCAATGGCATCAACGCCAAAGCCAAGCAGGAAATCCAACCCTTTACTCGCACCATACAGCAAGGCAGGATTGGCCTTCTCGCCCATGTCGAAACGGCGCGCGCCGGGCTGGAAATCGTCGCGATAATCGACCAGCCTGGCAAAGTTCTCCGAGCCCGCGCGGTTCATCCAGTTATGTTCGATCGGCTGACCGTCATGATAGCACGGATCCACATAGAGCAGCCCCGTGCCATAAGGCCCCATCAGCCATTTGTAGCAGGCCGCCACCGCGAAATCGGGCTGCACCTTGGCGAAATCCAGCGGCATGGCGCCAAGCGATTGCGTGAGGTCGAGCACCAGCGCCGCGCCATATTCGCGGCATTTGTGGCCTACCGCCTCCAGATCAACGATGCGACCATCGGCCCAATGGCAATGCGGCACGGCGACAATCCCCGTGTCGGGTCCGATGGCGTCGAGCACGGCGTCGGTCCAGGCGGCATCGGCATCGCGCTGAACGGAGATCACCCCTCCGCCGCACTCGGCCGCCAGCTCACGCCAGACATAGATGTTGGACGGAAACTGGTCGCCCAGCGTGACCACCTGCTGTCCCCTTGCCAGCGGCAGATTGCGCGCAGCCGTTGCCAGAGCATGGCTGACCGAAGGGACGATAGCGATGGAATCGCTCTCCACCCCCGCTAGCTGCGCCGCTCGCTCACGGGAGGCTTCGGAAACGCTGAAGAAATCGGCAGGCTGGTACTCCCACGGGCGCTGCTTGCTTGCGGCTCCACGCGCCATCGCCTCCACCACCGCATGCGATAGCGGCGACATATATGCGCAATTCAGATAATGGATCTCGTCCGGAATGGCGAAATGCTGGCGCTGGCAGGGGATCACTTGCATCCGCCATTCGTATCAGATGGTTAGGCGCGTGCAATCGCCGCTTTCCTACAGTTGGACTGCGGGCCTAGCGCCAACACGGTTCATTCGATTGTGGGTTTCTCGCCCCTTTTCGCGAAGGAAGGGATTTTTCCTTTCGGACAGTGTTAATTGTGTAAATTGAGCGTCCAGCCGGCCTCGCCCACCACGCCCGCTGTCGCCAGCACGCTGAGCGTCAGTACGTCGGGCGCAATCGCGGTCATGGGTGCAATCTGAATGGGCTTTTCCATGCCGATCAGCATCGGGCCGATTGTGGCATTGCCACCCAGTTCGCGCAACAGCTTGGCCGAGAGATTGGCCGATTGCAGTCCGGGCATGATCAGCACATTGGCCGGACCGGACAGGCGGCTGAAGGGATAGAGCTTCATCACGGTGGGATTGAGCGCGGCATCGGGTGCCATTTCGCCTTCATATTCGAAACCGGGATTCTCCGCGTCGAGTATGTGCACTGCATCGCGGATGTTCTCCAGCCACTTGCCCGAAGGGTTGCCGAAGGTGGAATAGGACAGGAAGGCCACGCGCGGCTCATGCCCCAAACGACGCGCCACGGCTGCGGTCTCGCGAGCGATATGGGCGAGCTGCTCCGCACTGGGACGTTCATTGATCGTGGTATCGGCAAGGAAAGTCGTGCGGTGCTTGCCGATCATCATATGCACGCCGAAAGGCACGCCGCCAGGGAGAGGGTCGATCACCTGGCTCACCTCGCGCATCGTTTGTGCGAAAGGCCGCGTCAGACCGGAAATCATGGCATCGCCATGGCCGAGCGCCAGAAGCAGCCCCGCAAAAGTGTTGCGGTTCTGGTTGACCATGCGGCGCACATCACGCTCGGTATAGCCCTTGCGCTGCAGCTTGGCATAAAGGTGATCGACCATCTGCGGCACCAGATCGCTGTCGTTCGAGTTCTGGATTTCAAAACTGTCGGGGTCGTCAACGCTGAGCTCGACCAGCTTGTCACGCACCGCCTGCGTACGGCCCACAAGCACCGGCGTTCCATAGCCGAAATCGCGGAACTGGATGGCGGCGCGCAGCACCACCTCTTCTTCCGCTTCGGCATAGATGATCCGCTTGGGATTGTTCTTCGCCTCGGCATAGACGGTGGTCAGCACTGAAGTGGTGGGGTTCATGCGGCTCTTCAGCGCATGGCTATAAGCGTCGAAATCCTCGATCGCATCCTGCGCCACGCCGCTATCCATTGCCGCCTTGGCCACCGCAGAGGAGACGGTCTCCATCAAGCGCGGGTCGAAAGGCGCGGGAATGATGTAGTCGCGGCCAAATTGCGGATTGGTGCCATAGGCGGCAGCCACTTCCTCCGGCACGGGCCGACGCGCGAGTTCGGCAATAGCTCGGGCTGCGGCGATCTTCATCTCCTCATTGATCGCCGTTGCACGCACGTCGAGCGCCCCGCGAAAGATGAAGGGGAAGCCCAACACATTGTTGACCTGGTTGGGAAAGTCGCTGCGCCCGGTGGCGATGATCGCATCGGGACGAACCGCCCGGGCGTCATCAGGCATGATTTCCGGATCGGGATTGGCCATGGCGAAGATGATCGGCTGATCGGCCATGGTCTTGACCCAATCGGGCTTGAGCGCCCCGGCGGCGGACAGGCCGAGGAAGATATCGGCCCCGTTGAGTGCTTCTTCCAGGCTGCGCGCCTCGGTCTCGACAGCATGCGCGCTCTTCCATTGGTCGACATTATCGCGACCAGGATAGATCGGTCCGGAACGGTCGCAGACGATGACATTCTCATGCGGAATACCGAGCGCCTTGATCAGTGCGGTACAGGCCAGTGCCGAAGCGCCCGCGCCGTTCACCACCATGCGGCAATCTTCCAGCTTGCGTCCTGTCAGGTGGCAAGCGTTGAGCAGGCCGGCCGCAGCGATGATGGCAGTGCCGTGCTGGTCATCATGCATGACCGGAATCTTCATCCGTTCGCGCAGGGCCTGCTCAATGATGAAGCATTCGGGCGCCTTGATGTCTTCCAGGTTGATGCCGCCAAAGCTTGGCTCCATCAGCGCGACGGCTTCGATAAAGGCTTCGGGGTCCTCGGTATCCAGTTCGAGGTCGATCGAATCCACGTCGGCAAAGCGTTTGAACAGCACCGCCTTGCCTTCCATCACCGGCTTGGATGCGAGCGCGCCGAGATTGCCCAGGCCAAGGATGGCGGTTCCGTTGGAGATCACGGCGACGAGATTGGAGCGCGCAGTATATTTGGCGGCAAGGGCAGGATCTTCGGCAATGGCTTTTACGGGGGCGGCGACACCGGGCGAATAGGCCAGGCTGAGGTCGCGCTGGGTCGCCATGGGCTTGCTGGCGATGACCTCGATCTTTCCGGGCCTGATTGTCTCGTGATAAAACAGCGCCTCGCGCGAAGTGAAGTCGTTCGTCTCGTCCGCCAAAGGATCCTCCTCGATTCGACATGGCCTTAATAGGCAATGGCGTTGCGCGATAGGGGAAAGAGCGCTTCGAACCCTTCCCGAATCACGCCGCAGCCTATTACCTCACGCTCCAAGATGGCCGGTTCCGCAACTCCCATGATGGCGCAATATCTCGACCTCAAGGCCGAGGCCGACGATTGCCTGCTGTTCTACCGTATGGGCGACTTCTTCGAACTGTTCTTCGACGACGCGAAGACTGCTGCCGGCGTACTCGATATCGCACTGACCAGCAGGGGCGAACATGGCGGGGAGCCGGTGCCGATGTGCGGCGTTCCGGTACATGCAGCGGAGAGTTACCTCGCCCGCCTGATCCGTGCAGGCTACCGTGTGGCAATCGCCGAGCAGGTGGAAACGCCCGAAGAAGCAAAACAACGCGCCAAGCGCGAGGGCACACCGAGTTCCAAGGCGTTGGTGAAACGCGATATCGTGCGCTTCGTTACCGCGGGGACGCTCACCGAAGAAGCTCTGCTCGAACCGCGCCGCGCCAATATGCTGGCGGCAGTCGTGGAACTGCGTGGCACTTGCGGCATCGCGGCTTGCGACATTTCGACCGGGCGCATGGAGCTGGAGGAATGCACGCCGGCCGATGTCGGCGCAGCTCTCGCGCGGATCGGCGCAAGCGAGATTGTTGCGCCAGAAGATTGGGACGAAGCACCATTCGACGCCATTCCCCGTCCCCGCACCGACTTTGGCAGCGATGAGGGCGAGGCCGCTCTCAAGCGCGTGCACGGCGTGTCCACGCTCGATGGCTTCGGCAGCTTCTCGCGCGCAATGCTGGCGGCAGCAGGCGGACTGATTGCCTATCTCGACCATGCCGGGCGCGGGAAACTGCCGCTCCTGCTGCCGCCGGTGACGAGATCTTCTTCCTCCACCATGGCGATGGATGAGGCGACGCGCACAAGCCTGGAGATCGTACAGTCCCAAGGCGGTGGACGCGCCGGATCCCTGCTTGCCGAGGTGGACCGCTGTGTCACCGGAGCGGGGGCGCGGCTACTCGCCGAAGACCTCTCTGCCCCGCTGACCGATCGCCATGCCATCGAGCAGCGGCTGGCGCTGGTGTACGAAATCCACCGCGATCCGCTGCTACGCGCCGATATGCGCGAATTGCTGCGCGCCATCCCCGATTTGGGCCGCGCGCTTGGGAGAATTGTCGCCGGACGCGGGTCTCCGCGCGATCTTGGCCAAATCCGCGACGGCTTGATCGAAGCGCGGCGGCTGCAAGGCATCCTTGCGCATCGGCCTGAGCCCCCGGCCCTGCTCGACGCGCTGCTGCCCCACCTCATGGGACACGGTGCGCTGACCGACCTCCTCAGCCGCGCGCTCGTCCCCTCACCACCGACCGAGCACAGCCAGGGTGGCTTTATCGCAGAGGGCTATGACGAGGGGCTCGACGAATTGCGCGAAGTCTCCGGCAATGCACGCCGCGCGATTGCGGCGATGGAAAACCGCTACCGCGAGGAAACCGGCATCGCCTCGCTCAAGATCAAGCATAATGGCGTGCTCGGCTATTTCATCGAGGTGCCCAGCAAGCATGCCGATGCCCTGATGGCTCCCGAGAGCGGCTTCATCCATCGCCAGACCATGGCCAATGCGGTGCGCTTCAATTCCCTTACCCTCCATGAGGAAGCCAACCGCATTGCCGAGGCCGCCGGTCGTGCATTGGCTGCCGAGGAGGCGCATTTCGAAGAATTGGCAGGCGCGGTGGCGCAGGCGCGCGAGCGGATTGCGGAGACGGCTGCGGCACTCGCACGGCTCGATGTCAGCGCGGGGCAGGCCGAACGGGCAGCAGAGGGGGGCTGGTGTCGGCCGGAGATCGCTGAGGACACCGGTCTTGCCATCACGGGTGGGCGGCATCCGGTGGTCGAGGCGGCGCTGTCCAAGCAAGGTGAGCG
>ENA-ORCV01001112-ORCV01001112.1-marine-metagenome-genome-assembly--contig:-NODE-1112-length-10496-cov-2.485939_pt1 | contig 10496 bp, 7 predicted proteins | sample MGYA00237779_ERZ508509 | MGnify/ENA primary metagenome ERZ508509 (study PRJEB26180, sample SAMN06268772) | marine metagenome | isolation source: Bioluminescent Bay, La Paraguera, Puerto Rico | place... | reverse complement strand
CAGGCGCTGGAGCGGATGTATCGCTCGCGGCTGATCCTGCAGCTCGAGCAGCAGCTGGAGAACTTCATCCGCACCGGCGAGGTGCTCGCCGTCTACCGCACGCTGAAGGTCTACAAGCTGCTCGGAAACCTCGCGCCGCAGTCGGATGACGAGCTGATCATCGGCTACTTCCGCGACGACTGGCGCCGCAACACCTACCAGGGCACCAACCCCGACACCCGCGCCGCCATGGAGGCGCATCTGGTGGCGATGCTGGAGCTCGACGCGGCCCAGCAGCCGAGTTTCGAGCTGAACGGCGCGCTGATCGACCAGGGCGAGCGGCTGCTGGCGAGGATGAACGTCGAGGACCAGGCCTACAGCCTGATCCTCGCCACCGACAGCCGGCACGGGCTGCTGGTCTACGACCTCGCCGGCGGCGAGCAGGTCGAACTCCCCCGGGCCGAAGAAGCCGCCCCAGTTGCCGGACGGGCTGTTGTTGCCGACCGCGAGCTGCTCGTCGTTGCCGTTGAAGAGTTGCAGGCCGGTGAAGCCGCCGGTGCCGTCGAGCTCGGTCATCTCGATGGTGCCGCTGTAGGTCAGGGTGCCGGTGATGTTGTCGTCGACGAAGAACACTCCGGTGTGGGCGCTCATGCTGAAGGGGTCGATCACGGTGATGCCGTCGCCGCCGTTTCCGACTCCCTCCTGGTCGAAGGGCGTGAGCACCGCGGGGACGTTGCCGATGTCGTCCGGCAGGGAGCCGGACGCGACCTCGAGCCCGTCGGCGAAGCCGTCCCCGTCGGAGTCGAAGGCCCCGGGGTCGGAGGAGTGAACGGTCACCTCGTCGCCGTCGGAGAGCATGTCGTCGTCGGAGTCCGGGTCGATGGGGCTGGTGAAATGGGTCGTGACCTCCGGCCCGTCGTCGAGGCCGTCGGCGTCGGTGTCGGCGAGCACCGGGTCGCTGCCCGCCGCATACTCGTCGGCGTCGAGCAGGCCGAGGGCCGGTTCCCGGTCCGCGGTGACGAGGTCGACCGAAATTCCCGGCGCCTCGCGGCGCAGCGCCTTCAGGAACGGCACACCGACGGGAAGGCTCAGCCGGTCCGGGGCGCCGACCCGGAACAGCCCGTCCGCGGTCTTCGCATCGAAGCTCGACGTGTCCGACAGGCAGGCCTCGGTCAACCGCATGATGTCGCGGAGCTGCGCCTGGATCGCGGCGGCCTTCGGCGTCAGGACCATCCCCTCCGGACTGCGCACCAGCAGCGGGTCGTCGAATGTCGTCCGCAGCCGGCCCAGCGCGTTGCTGACGGCGGACTGGGTCCGCCCCAGCCGGTTTCCCGCCCGCGTGACGCTGCGTTCCTCCATCAACGCGGCCAGCACCTTCAGGAGGTTCATGTCGAAATCCGCAAGGTTCATGGCCGCCCTCAACATTCACTGTGTGAATTGTATTTAACATAAACATCAATTTGAATGATGGGACAAGCCTGCGTACTCTCCCGCCCGATGCGGACGCAAGGCGTCCCTGAAAACACTCTGATAACAACGGTCGAAGCGGGAGAGCACGGCAATGGTTGCGGAAAAGATGACGGTTCTGAAGGCGTCGGACGGGTTCGAGCTGGACGCCTTCCTGGCGGAAGCCGACGGGGAAAAGCGCGGCGGTATCGTCATCCTCCAGGAAATCTTCGGCGTCACCGACCAGCTCAAATCCGTCGCCCGGATGCTCGCGGAAAAGGGCTACGACACCATCGTGCCGGCGCTGTTCGACCGCGTTTCGCCGAAGACCGTCGTGCCGTTCGAGAACGCCACCGACGGGCGCGACATCATGAACCAGGTCGACAACGACAAGGCCCTGCTCGATATCGAAGCGGCGCGCCAGGCCGTCGATTCCGGAAACGGCGTCTCGGTTCTCGGCTTCTGCTGGGGCGGCGGGCTCGTCTGGCTCGCGGCGTCGGAGCTCGACCTGAAGGGCGGCGTTTCGTTCTACGGCACGCGCCTGCCGACCTACATGGACCACACGCCCGACTGCCCGCTTCTGTTCCATTTCGGCGAGACCGACACGGCGAACACGCCGCCCGAGGTGATCGAGCAGGTGAAGGCGGAGGTTCCGTCGGCGGAAACATATGTCTATGCCGCCGGCCATGCCTTCGCGAACGACGCGCGGACGACCTATGTCGAGGAAGCGGCGGTCCCCGCGTGGGAGCGTTCCATCGATTTCCTGAACCGGGTGCACGGCTGACGGACGCGCACCGGCGGGAGATGCGCATTTGCCGCATGTCCACGCGGCGGGCGTTCCGCTAATACCGACCGGCCGATGGTTTGTGGCTCCGGCAACCATTCGGTGTTATTGGTTAGACACAGGAACGAATAAACAAGGGCGGAAATCCGGACGATGCAGACCCCCATTCCCGCGATCTTCATGCGCGGCGGGACGTCCCGCGGCCTCTATTTCAACCGCGCCGACCTGCCCGAAGACCGGTCGCTGTGGGACGGCATCCTGCTGGCCGCGTTCGGCTCGCCCGACCCGCGCCAGGTCGACGGCGTCGGCGGCACCACATCGGTCACCAGCAAGACGGCGATCATCTCCCCCTCGGAGGAGGACGGCATCGACGTCGACTATTTCTTCGCACAGGTCTCCGTCGACCAGCCGGTCGTGGACTACGTGCCCACCTGCGGCAACATGCTGGCAGGCGTCGGCCCCTACGCGATCGAGACGGGCATGGTCGAGGCGCAGGACGGCGAGACCAGCGTGCGCATCCGCCAGGTGAATACCGGCGGTCTCGTCGAATCCGTGGTGCCGACACCCGGCGGACGGGTGGAGTACGAGGGCGATACCGCGATCGACGGGGTGCCCGGCACGGCGGCGCCGATCCTGCTGAATTTCATGAATGTGGTCGGCGCGCGGACCGGGAAGCTGTTTCCCACCGGCGAGAAGAAGGAAGTCATCGACGGCATCGAGGTGACGGTCATCGACGCGGCGATGCCCGTGATGATGATGCGAGCCGAGGATATCGGGAAGACGGGCTACGAGAGCGCCGCCGAGCTCGACGCCGACGCGGAATTCTTCAGCCGCGCCGAGATGATGCGGCGCGAAGCGGGGCGGCGCATGGGGCTCGGCGACGTGTCCGGCATGGTTGTGCCCAAGATCGTCATTCTGGCGCCGGCGCGCGACGGCGGCGCCATCACGTCCCGCTATTTCGTGCCGGACAAGACGCACGAAACCCATGCGATCACCGGCGGAATCGCCGTCGCCTATGCCTGTGTGACCGACGGAACGGTGGCCCGGCCGCTGGCCGCGCCGCTGGAGGACGTCGACCGTCCGCGGTTTTCCATCGAGCATCCTGCGGGACAGCTTCACCTGACGCTGACCCTGCAGCAGAACGAGACCGGCGCGGAAATCGAGGCCGCCGGTATCGTGCGCACCGCCCGCATGATCATGCAGGGCGCAATTATGGTTCCGGAACGGGTGTTGCCGCATGACGCGGCCCGTAACCGGGAAAAGACTGACTCCAACGCGAACGCACGGGAGGTATTCGCAAAATGAAATCCGTAACATTCCTGAAGGGTGCGACGCTGGCCTTTGCCGGTGCCGCCATGATCATGGGCACGGCGGCGACGCCCGCGCCCGCCGCCGATTTCTCCGGCAAACGCATCGAATGGATCATTCCGTACGGCACGGGCGGCGGCTCCAACCGCTGGGCCCGCTTCTATGCGCCACGCCTGCAGAAGCACCTGCCGGGCGAGCCGGTCATCGCGATCAAGAACATGCCGGGCGCCAGCTCGACCAAGGGCACGAACTTCTTCGCGCGCCGCGCGACGACGGACGGGCTGATGATCCTCGGCACGTCGGGTTCCACGCAGTTCCCGTATCTGCTGGACGACCGGCGCGTGCAGTACGAATACAAGGACTGGGACGTCATCCTGGCGACGCCGGTGGGCGGCATCGTCTACGTCAACCCGTCGCTCGGCGTGACGTCCGCGACGAAGGACGGCATGAAGAAGCTGCAGAAGGCCGCGCTGAAGTTCGGCTCGCAGGGCGCAACGTCGCTCGACCTCGTGCCGCTTCTGGCCTTCCAGATCCTCGGTCTCAACGTGAAGCCGGTCTTCGGCATGAAGGGCCGCGGCCCCGCGCGTCTCGCGTTCGAGCGCGGCGAGGTCCGGATCGACTATCAGACCACGCCCGCCTACATCAAGCGGGTCACGCCGCTGGTCAAGGAAGGCAAGGCCGTGCCGCTGATGACCTGGGGCATGCTGGATGACGACGGCAACCTCGTCCGCGATCCGACCTTCCCCGACCTGCCGCATGTCGGCGAGGTCTACGAGACCATGCACGGCAAGAAGCCGAAGGGCCCGGCCTGGACCGCCTGGCGCGCCTTCATGGCGGCGGGTTACCCGGCGCAGAAGATGATCTTCGTCAAGAAGGGCACGCCCGCCGACATCGTCGAGACCTGGCGCAAAGCGGCGGCCGACACGATCAATGAGCCGGGCTTCAAGGAAGCCGCGGCCAAGGCGCTCGGCGATTATCCGCAGGCCGTCGGGAAGAAGGCCGAGGTTCTGTACAAGGTCGCGACCAGCGTCCCGCCCGCAGCGAAGAAGTGGGTCAAGGATTGGCTGAAGCGCGAATATAACGCGGTTCCGTAACGACCAACGGGTTGCCGGCGGGACGGATCGCATCCGTGCCGCCGGCTGACCTTTCCGGATTCCCGATATGCTCGATGCCCTGTTGGCGGCGCTGACCGAGATCACCAGCGGCCAGCATCTGATCTATCTCCTCGCGGGTGTCGCGATGGGGCTTGCCGTGGGCATCTTCCCCGGGCTCGGCGGCATCGTCGGGCTCTCGATCCTGCTGCCGTTCCTCTACGGCATGGATCCCACCTCGGCGCTGTCGATGCTGATCGGCCTCGTCGCGGTCATCCCGACATCCGATACCTTCACCTCCGTCCTGATGGGTATACCCGGATCCACCGCGTCACAGGCGACGGTGCTGGACGGATTCCCCCTCGCCAAGAAGGGCGAGGGCGCCCGTGCGCTGGGCGCGGCGTTTTCCGCGTCGCTGTTCGGCGGCCTGGTCGGCGCGGTGGTGCTGACCTTCGTCATCGTCATCGCGCGCGACGTCATTCTCCTCTTCACCTCGGCCGAGCTGTTCATGCTGACGATCCTCGGCCTGTCGATGGTCGGCGTGCTTGCCGGCGGCAGCCTGATCAAGGGCGTGCTCGCCTGCGGTCTCGGCCTCATGTTCGGCGCGCTGGGCGGCGCGCCCGCGACCGGTGAATACCGCATGACGCTCGGCAGCCCCTATCTCGGCGACGGCCTTCCGCTGGTCGTCATCGGTCTGGCGATGTTCGCGGTGCCGGAGATCATCGACCTGCTGCGCGCCGGCGGCTCGATCTCGCGCAGCCAGAAGCTTGGCGCGGGATGGCTGCGCGGCCTCAAGGACATGTGGCTCTACAGGTGGCTGGGCATCCGTTGCGCGGGGATCGGCTGCCTGATCGGCGCGCTGCCGGGCCTCGGCGGCAGCGTCGTCGACTGGATCGCCTACGGCCACGTCAAGCAGACGGTCAAGGACACCTCGCAGTTCGGGCAGGGCGACATCCGCGGCGTGCTGGCGCCCGAAAGCGCGAACAACGCGAAGGAAGGCGGCGGGCTGATCCCGACGCTGCTGTTCGGGATTCCCGGGTCGGGATCGATGGCCGTCTTCATCGGCGGCATGGTGCTGATCGGGCTCGAGCCCGGCCCCGCCATGGTCGAGGGCCAGCTCAATCTGACTTACGTGATCATCTGGTCGCTGGCGCTGGCGAACGTGTTCGGGGCGGGCGCGTGCCTGTTCCTGTCGAAATACGTCGCGATGCTGACGACCATCCGCTACGCCTTCCTCGCGCCCTACATGATCATGGTGATCTGCTTCGCCGCGTTCCAGGCCCAGCGCGATCTCGGCGACCTGATCGCCCTGTTCGTCATGGGGCTGCTGGGGGTGCTGCTCAAGCGGTTCGGCTGGCCGCGGCCCGCCTTCCTGATCGGCTTCGTGCTGGCTGACCAGTCCGAGACCTATCTCTACCAGGCGGTGCAGTTCTACGACTGGAACTTCCTGATCCGCCCCGGCGTACTGATCATCCTCGCCGTCACCGCGCTGTCGGTCTGGCTGGGCGCGCGCAACGCGCCCAAGGGCGAAACCGACACCGAAGAGGCCCTCGAATCCAAGGCGAAGAACATGCGCCCGCAGGCGATGTTCGCGACCTTCGTGTTCGCCTTCTTCCTGTGGGGGCTTCTCGACGGGCTGCAGCAGTCGATGCTGGGCGGCATCTACACCATCGGCATCGGCGTCCTGATGCTGCCGCTGGCGGGGTACATGCTGTACCTCACCTGGACGAACAAGGTCGCGCACACGGTCAATTACGACCACGAGGTCGAGGGCGAGCACCTGGCCGACCCCGACACGGCGCCGCTGCTGCATTACATCCTGTGGCTTGCGGGCTTCATCGTTGCCGTGATGCTGATCGGGTTCTGGCTGTCGATCGTCGGGTTCTTCGTGGTGTTCCTGCGCAACAAGACCGACGCGTCGTGGCTGCGCATCGCGCTGATGACCGCCGGCGGCGTCGGGTTCATATCGGCGCTGGCCTGGATCATGGTGCTCGACTTCCCCGGCGGGCTTCTTCAGGACATCTTCATCCTGCCCTGGCCGATCGGATAGGGATCAGACCTCCACCGGCTCGGGCATCTTCAGGAACGCTTCCATCGCGTGCCAGAAACGATGGCGGTTCAGCCCCAGCGGCGCGACATGCGCGAGGCCCGCGAAGGTGCAGAACTGCTTGTCCATGTTCGGCAGCTTTTCGTAGAACGCCAGCAGGTCCGCGACGGTCGCGACGCCGTCATGTTCGCCGCGGACGATCATCACCGGGCACGCGATCTTTTCCGGATCGACCACGGGCAGGTTGGCGCACATGTCGAGATACGTGCCGGTCGGCACCGTGTCGCCGTACTGCAGCTCGGTCTCGGCCAGCGCCGCGGCGACCGCCGGTTCCGACGTGCCGGGCTTATCGCGGGTGAAGATGGATTCGAAGAACGCGCGGTCGACGGACCGCGTGTTGTGGGCGCGGAAATAGTCGAGGTTCTCGGCCCGCTTGATCAGCGTCGGCGCGTCCTCGCCGGTCCAGACGAACGCATCCAGCACCAGCTTCGTCACCGTCTCCGGCCGCGCCTGGGCGAAGGCCGCGGCGCGCAGCGCGCCCGACGACGAGCCGTAGAACATGGCCGACGTCGTCCCCGTCTCGCGCGTCACGACGTCGAACCCCGCCTTCAGGTCCTCCACGCCGCTCGCGATATCCGACCAGCCTTCCGTGCGCGACGACCGGCCGTAGCCCTCGTGGTCCAGCGTCCAGACGTCGAAGCCGGCGTTCGCGAACCGGTCCATCAGCGAATAGTCGTCGCGGCCGGGCACCTGCAGGTCGAAGCCCGTCGGCCCGCAGAAGGACGAGCCGTGCACCAGGAACAGCACGGGGTCTCCGTCCTGTCCGGCGCGGCGCTTGCGGAACATGAACAGGTCGACCTCGCCGTATTCGGCGGTCTTCTTCGCCCAGTATTCGTCGGCGCGGATGTCGCCCATCGTTTTCTCCCTCCCTTATGAAAACGGGCGGGCGCATCGCTGCACCCGCCCGCCCGTTTGTTCGTCCGTCCGCCGCCGTTACTTCAGGGGCGAGAACGGGGCCGCCAGCACGATCTTGTTGGTCTGGATCTGCAGCGTTTCCTTGCTGCTCTTGGGCGGCCAGATACCCTTGGCCGCAGCCTCGGCACGCACTTCCGCGCGATGCTCGAGGCTTTCGTAAGACCAGATGTGCACCAGCTTGTTCAGGCTTCCGGCGTCGGTATGCATCGCCATCACCAGCGGCGACAGCTCCGAGCGCTTGGGCAGCGCCTTCTCCCAGTTCTTGTAGACCTCGGGGATCATGTTGGGGATCGTCCGGTATTCGCGCCACTCGAAGATCGGGCCCATGTTGCCCTTCGGGAATTCGGGCGTCATCGGCGACGGGTGGAATATCTCCGACTGCATCTCTTCCAGCATGTGGCCGATCTTCGGCGGCCATGCGTACTTCTTGTCCTGAACCGACTTCGCCCGCTTCTTCTCGCGCTCGCCCGCGTCCTTGTACTGCCAGATGTGGATGATCTGGTTCAGCATGCCGATTTCGGTGATGAAAAAGGCCGACAGCTTCGAGAGCGCCTTGCGCTTCTCGTAGGCCTTGCCGAACGTTTCCACAACTTCCGGCACGGCGCGCGGCTTGGTGCGGTAGGTTCTGACTTCGAAGATCATGGTGACTCCCCCTTCTGATCGGTACTCGTATGTGACGGTTGGATTAAACCGGAAGACGGCTGCCGCGTCACCCGTCGATGCGCGGCGGCATGTCGAGAAACGCCTTCATCGCATGCCAGAACCGTGCGCGGTTGATGCCGAGCTGCGTGTTGTGCGCCATCCCCTCGATGGAGACGAACTGCTTGTCGCGGTGCGGCAGCTTTTCGAAGAAGTCCAGCACGTCGGCGTCCGTCGCGATGCCGTCGTGATCGCCGCGGATGATCAGCGCGGGGCACGTAATCTTCGCCGGGTCGACCACCGGAAGGTTGGCGCACATATCGTAATAGGTGCCGTTGGGCACGCTGCCGCCGCCGTTGGCCATTTCCGACGCCGCCGCCGCGGCGGCGAGCTCCGGGATCGTCAGGCCGGTCGTATCGCGCGTGAAGACGCCGCGGTAATAGTCCTCGTCGACGATGCGCCGCGGGTTGTTCTTCCATTCCTCCAGCCGCTCGGCCCGCTTCTTCAGCGTCGGCGATCCCTCGCCGGTATAGGTCAGGGCTGCGAAGATGATGCGGCTCACCCGTTCGGGGCAGGCATTGGCGAACGCGCCGGCACGCAACGCGCCCGACGACTGGCCGAAATAGATCGCGCTTTTGGCGCCCGTCTCCCGCTCGACGACCTCGGCCGTGACCTTCAGGTCCTCGACGCCGCAGGCGATGTCGGAGCTGCTCTCGGTGTGTGTCGACCGGCCGTAGCCTTCGTGGTCGACCGTCCAGACGTCGTATCCGAACGTCGCGAACGCCTCCATCAGCGAATATCCGGGATGGCCGGGCACGTCGAGGTCGTAGCTCGACCGCGCGGAGAACGACGACCCGTGGACGAGGAACAGGACCGGTGCGTCGCCCGATGCGGGGCGCTTGCGGTACATCTGCAGGGTGACGTCGCCCTTCTGCGCCTGGTGCTCTTCAAAGATGATGTCGGTCATGCGTCGTTCAGTCCTCCGGTGCGTCTATCGCGGGGCTCTGACCCCGCTTGCGTTTCCAGTCGAGAAAATACGGCAGCATCAGGGACAGCGCGAGGCACACCCACAGCACGTTGCCGAGATTGGACGAGAACAGCACCGACGGGTCGCCCTGCGACATCTTCATCGCGCGCAGGAAGTACTGTTCGAGAAGCGGACCCAGGATCACGCCGATCAGGATCGCGGCGACGTGGTATCCTGTCTTGCGGGCGATATAGCCGATGATGCCGAAGGCGAGCGCGAGATACATGTCGAACATGTACTGGCGCGGCACGAACGAGCCGACCAGCGTGAACGAGATGATCAGCGGCGCCATGTAGGCGGTCGAGACCATCGTCACCCGGCTCATGTAGCGCGACAGCGGCAGGATCGTCAGCACCATGATCAGGTAGGTGACGGCCATCACCATGAACATGCCGTACCCGATCTCGGGGTTGTTGCGGAACAGGGCGGGGCCGAACGTCACGCCGTGATACTGCATCACGACCAGCATGATCGCCGCCGTTGCGCCGCCCGGAATGCCGATCACCAGCAGCGGGATCAGCGTGCCGGACGTCACGCCGTTATTGGCCGATTCCGGCGCGATCAGGCCTTCCGGGTGGCCGGTGCCGTACAGCTCCGGCGTTTTCGAGAAGGCCTTCGACTGCTGGTAGGCGACGAAGGCCGCGATGGCGGCGCCCGCGCCGGGCACGACGCCGACGATCAGCCCGATGATGCTGGTCCAGGTGATGTGCCACCACTTGCTGAACGCGATGCGGCAGCCCTCGATGGTTTCCTTCCATCTCGCCTTCTGCATCGCCTCGCGCCCGACATGGGTGAGCATCGATTCCCCCTCGATCACGAGGAACGCCTCCGAGACCGCGAACAGGCCGACCAGCGCCGGGATCAGCGGTATGCCGTCATACAGTTCCAGGAAGCCCATGGTGCCGCGTGGCGTGGCATAGACGTGGTCGGCCCCGATGAACCCGATCATCAGCCCGAAGAAGCCGGCGATCAGGCCCTTCAGCGTGTCCCTGGATGCAATGGTGGCGATCAGCGAGATGCCGAACAGCATCACGACGATCATCTCGACCGAATGCATGACGAACGCGACCTGGGCGAGCCACGGCATCAGCAGGATGGCGAGGACCGTCGTCAGCAGTCCGCCGACCGTGGACGCGACGAACGACATGGCCAGCGCCTGCTGACCACGCCCCTGGCGCGCCATCGGGTAGCCGTCCAGCG